>JAABUT010002414.1_pt1 | contig 18144 bp, 15 predicted proteins | sample 5559281 | NCBI WGS metagenome assembly JAABUT01 (sample SAMN10711880, study PRJNA513359) | rock metagenome | isolation source: Antarctica rocks | place: Antarctica: Victoria Land, Ricker Hills nord | collected 2016-01-04 | reverse complement strand
AGTTGGGCGACCGGAAACCATTCGATCGCCGGCACTCCGCCGGTCGTGCCGGCCGAGACCGGACGGCCCAACATGGCGATGCGGGCGAGATACCAGGCCGGCAGGCCTAGGATCACGAGAAAGATCACGCCCGGTACCGGGCCGAGCGCGATCCCGACCGTGCCGCCGCCGACCAGCGCTGCGAGCCCGCCCGCCACATGCGTGAAACCGAGACCGGCAATCATGAGCGGGAGGGGCGCCAGATAGGCCAGCACGAGCGCCGCCGACGTTCCCGTCGACGTCACGGTGAAGAGCAGGGCCGACGTGACCCCCGCGCCGAGCGCGATGCCGATAAGTTTTCCCATCGTCGAGCTGTCCCGCCGTAAAACTACGAGGGTTAGGGGCGCATGCGACCACCCCAACCAAGCCGGCGGGGCCTTGCCCACCTGGCCGACGCTCGATCTCCCGCCCGAATGCGAGCAGATCGATCTAGTGTGGACGAGTCCGGTGCGACAGGCCGAAGTCGTCGTCGGACCGCGCGGACCTGTGGCCGATCCGTGCGGTCCCTCGGATCACCGGATCACGTAGGGTAGCAGCCCCAGGAAACGGGCGCGCTTGATGGCTTGTGCAAGTTCGCGCTGCTTCTTGGCCGAAACCGCCGTGATGCGCGACGGCACGATCTTGCCGCGTTCCGAGATGTAGCGCGACAGAAGCCGCGTGTCCTTGTGGTCGATCTTCGGAGCGTTCGGGCCGGAGAACGGGCAGGTCTTGCGACGGCGGAAGAAGGGGCGACGGGGCGCGGTGGACATCAGGCTTCGCCTCCCGGTTGGGCGGCTGCCGGGGGCCGACCCGCAAAGCGGCTGCCGCGGTCTCCTCGCTCGCGATCGAAGCGACCGCCGCCACCGCCGCGCCGCTCTCCACGCTCACCACGGTCGTCCCGGTCGCTGTCCTCGCGCTTCCGGAGCATGGCCGACGGTCCTTCCTCGTGCGCCTCGACACGGGTCGTCAGCAGTCGGATCACGTCTTCATTGATCCGCATCTGGCGCTCCATCTCGGCGACGGCCGCCGGAGGGGCATCGATGTTCAGCAACGTGAAATGCGCGCGGCGGTTCTTCTTCACGCGATAGGCGAGGGACTTGATGCCCCAATATTCGGTCTTCTGGACCGAACCGCCACCAGCTTGGATGACGGATTTCAACTGCTCGGTCAGCGCGTCCACCTGCTGTGCGGTGACGTCCTGACGAGCAAGGAACACGTGCTCGTAGAGAGCCATGGACTTGCCTTTCCTGTTTCACGACACCACCCGGCGCGAAGCCCTTCGAGCCTCGGGAAGGCTCGAGTGGAACCGAAGGCGGGAACACGGGAACAGGCCTGAGGGCCTTCCACGTCTCGGAGGTCGAGCCGTGGCTTTCCGTTCAGCTCCCGGCCAGGATGCTGTCGAAGGGCCGTGAGTACGGCCGTGAACTCCGGAAAGCAAGCGTAATATCGCCGAGGCGGCCGCCTTGGCGGGGACGGCGCGCCGATCGGGCTCCGCAGCTTGACACGCTGCGGCGCTGCGTGCACTCGGGCGCCCTCGATGGAGATGGCCGACTTCGAACCGGGACGAGTTCAGGACAGCATGACGACCGCCTTCGTATTCCCCGGGCAAGGCTCGCAGGCCGTCGGGATGGGCAAGGCTCTTGCCGAAACCTTCGCAGCGGCGCGCGAGGTCTTGGTCGAAGTCGATGATGCGCTGACACAGCCGCTATCTCGGCTGATGTTCGACGGCCCGGAGGAGGACTTGACCCTGACGGTCAATGCGCAACCGGCCTTGATGGCCGTGAGCCTCGCAGTCCTTCGCGTGCTCGAACGGGAAGCGGGGCTCGATCTCAAGCGGGACGTCAGCTACGTCGCAGGCCACTCCCTGGGCGAATATTCCGCCCTGGCGGCCACCGGCGCCCTCTCGGTGAGCGAGACGGCGCGGTTGTTGCGGATCCGCGGCACTGCCATGCAGGCTGCCGTACCGGTCGGGCAGGGCGCCATGGCGGCATTGATCGGCGTCGATGCGGCAGTCGCGGGCGAGATCGCCGCCGAAGCCGCGCAGGGCCAGACATGCGACGTCGCCAATGACAACGGCGGTGGCCAGACCGTTCTGTCGGGCGCGACGGCCGCGATCGCTCGTGCCATCGACATCGCCAAGCAGCGCGGCGTGAAACGGGCCGTGCTGCTGCCCGTGTCGGCACCTTTCCATTGCGCGCTGATGCGTCCTGCCGCCGAAGCCATGGCAGAGGCCCTGGCCGAAGCCGAGATCGTGGATCCGTCTAGGCCGGTCGTGGCGAATATCCTGGCTCGGCCCGTCGCCACGGCGGGCGAGGTCATCGGCTGCCTCGTGGGGCAGGTCTGCGCGACCGTGCGTTGGCGCGAGTCCGTCCTCTGGATGGCGGAGGCCGGGGTCACCCGTTTCGTCGAGATCGGGTCCGGCAAGATCCTGTCGGGGCTGGTCAGGCGAATCTCCCCGGGCGTGTCGTCCTCCGCGGTCGCGACGCCGGACGACGTGGCGGCCTATGGCAAAGCCATGTCGGGCACCGCCTGAGGGAAAGCCATGTTCGAACTCCAGGGAAGAACCGCGCTCGTAACCGGAGCCACCGGAGGAATCGGAGGCGCAATCGCCAGGGCGCTCCGTGCCCAGGGCGCCCGCGTGGCGCTCTCCGGTACCCGGCCCGAAGCGCTCGAGACTCTGGCGGCCGAGTTGGGCGACTGCCGCGTGCTGCCCTGCGACCTCGGCGACCGGCCGCAGCTCGAGATGCTGGTCGGACAAGCCGAGGCGGCGCTGGGGTCGCTCGACATCCTGGTCAACAATGCCGGAATCACGCGGGACGGCCTGGCCGTGCGGATGAAGGACGAGGACTGGGACAGGGTGCTGAGCATCAATCTCACGTCGAGCTTCGTCCTGGTTCGGGCGGCCCTGAAGGGTATGATGAAACGGCGATACGGCCGCATCATCGGGATCACGTCGATCGTCGGAGTCACCGGCAACCCCGGCCAGACCAATTATTGCGCCGCCAAAGCCGGGATGATCGGGATGTCGAAGGCGCTGGCCGCCGAGGTCGCGAGCCGGGGCATCACCGTCAACTGCATCGCGCCGGGCTTCATCGAGAGCCCCATGACGGAAGCCTTGAACGACAAGCAGAAGGCGGCAATTCTCGCCTCGGTGCCTGCCGGACGATGGGGTCAGGGTGCGGAAATCGCGGCCGCCGCCGTCTACCTGGCGAGCCGGGAAGCGAGCTACGTGACCGGGCAGACGCTGCACGTCAACGGTGGAATGGCAATGATATGAAGGGTTTGTATCGCCATCACCATGGCCGGAACAAGCCGCGTGTCCTCTCGCAATTGCGGAAGAAACGTGTTAACAGCCGCATTGTCACGGCGTTTGCCGCCCGCGGCTGACGATGGTCGTCGGGCGGCGGATCTGGGCGGGGCGAGGCTTGACCGGGCAGGGCACCGAGGCCCGTTCGGTCTCGGTGAACCGGGTCCGACGAGGTCGTCGAGGATGATGCGGCCGGATACCGGCCAGCAGGCTCCAGGGTCTGCGGACCTGGACACTCGCATATTTCCAATCAGGGATGAGGATCGAACAAATGAGCGATGTCGCCGAGCGCGTGAAGAAGATTGTCGTCGAGCATCTGGGCGTGGAGCCGGACAAGGTCGTCGATAACGCGAACTTTATCGACGATCTCGGTGCGGACTCGCTCGACACGGTCGAACTCGTCATGGCCTTCGAAGAGGAATTCGGCGTAGAAATCCCGGACGATGCCGCCGAGACCATCGTGACGGTCGGCGATGCCGTGCGCTTTTTGGAGAAGAACAAGAAGGCCTGATGCCGGACGTGCCGCGCCGCCACGCAGGCCCGTTCGGGCGCGATGACAAAGCGGCGAAGCCGCCGGGCCAGAGTGCTTGCGGCCCTGCCGACCGTGGGCCTTCCGTGCACCGTTGCCGACCAGTCCTCGTCGCCGGCGCGGCATCGCCGCAACTGAACCGGGTGGTTCTACCACCCATGCTCCATGGGTCGGACTACGAGCGCGACCGAGGTAAGGCAGAGTGAACGCAACGCGACGCGTCGTCATCACCGGGATCGGCTTGGTGACTCCTTTGGGCGGTGACGCCGATACCACGTGGCGTCGGTTGATCGCAGGCGACAGCGGGGCAGCCGCGATCCGTAATTTCGAGGTCTCCGATCTTCCCTGTCGGATTGCCGCGCAGGTTCCGCGTGGCAGCAGTGCGGAAGGCAAGTTCAATCCGGACGACTGGTTGGAGCCCAAGGAGCAGCGCAGGGTCGACGACTTCATCCTCTTTGCGATCAGCGCCGCCACTCAGGCCCTGGCCGATGCCGGCTGGGCACCTAAGACCTACCAGGATCAGATCGAGACCGGCGTGATGATCGGTTCGGGCATCGGGGGTCTGGGTGGCATCCACGATGCCGCCCTGCTGGTCGAGGAGAAGGGACCACGGCGACTGTCGCCCTTCTTCATCCCGGGCCGCCTGATCAATCTCGCGGGCGGTTACGTTTCGATCCGGCACGGACTGAAGGGTCCCAACCATGCCGTGGTGACGGCCTGCTCCACCGGTGCTCACGCGATCGGCGACGCTGCCCGGATCATACAATGGGGGGACGCGGAGGTCATGGTGGCGGGAGGGACGGAGTCGGCGGTCACTCGGCTCGGCATCGCGGGCTTCTGCGCCTGCCGAGCCCTGTCGACGGGCTTCAACGACACCCCGGAGCGGGCGTCCCGTCCTTACGACCGCGACCGTGACGGTTTCTTGATCGGCGAGGGCGCCGGCTGCGTTGTGCTCGAAACCTACGACCATGCCGTGGCTCGTGGCGCCCATATCTACGGTGAGGTGATCGGCTACGGCATGTCGGGGGACGCGCATCATATTACCGCCCCATCGGAGGACGGCGATGGCGCCTTCCGCTGCATGTCGGCGGCCGTGAAGCGCGCCGGAGTCGCGGCGTCCGCAATCGACTACGTCAATGCTCACGGAACGTCGACGCCGCTCGGCGACGAGATCGAACTCGGCGCCGTGCAGCGCGTCCTCGGACCAGCGGCCCACGGCGTTTCCATGTCGTCGACCAAATCGGCCATCGGCCATCTGCTCGGGGCCGCCGGCTCGGTCGAGGCGATCTTCTGCGCGCTCGCCATGCGCGACGGAGTCGTGCCGCCGACCCTCAATCTCGACAATCCCTCCGTGGAAACGCCGATCGACCTCGTGCCGCACGTGGCGAAGAAGCGGACCGTCGACGTCTGCCTATCGAACTCCTTCGGTTTCGGCGGCACCAACGCGTCGCTGGTTCTTCGCAGGGTGGAGGCTTGAGGGTCGCATGTGCCCGGTCGCATGCCGGCGACCGATGCAGCCAAGATGGTGCTCCCGACGCGATTGGGTTAGGATGGTGACTTCGCTGACCGACTAGGCGCTGCTGGTCTCACCCTGGCGGGTTCCACTCCTCAGGGGAGGCGCGGTGTCATCGCAGGACGGACCGCAGTGAGGAGCATCCGGGCTCCGGCGTCATCAACGGCACGACGGGCAAGCACATGGCCGATGGTCCGAACACCAGCGAGGGTCCGAGCGGGCCTCCTCAGGGCGAGGAGCCCCGTTCGAGCTTCTTCGGAACCCACCGTTCTCTGCGGTCGCCCGGCGAAGCCTTGCAGCCCGATGCCGCTCCACCGCCGCCCGCCGGCTCTCGCAAGCCGCGCCCCATCATAGCGACCATCAGCGGCGTGCTGTCGTTCATCGGCATCGCGGCCGTCGCCCTGGTCATCATGGTGTCGCTTGCGATCCAGCGGATCGATGCTCCAGGGCCGTTGCCGGACGATAAGGTCGTCGTCATCGTGCCGGGCACGGACGTCGGCGACATCGTCGGCCAACTCGAGCACGAAGGCGTGATCGACAGCGCGGCTTTGATGACGGGCACGCTTTACGCCGAGGGTGATCGAAGCAAGATCAAGGCCGGTGAATACCGGTTCAAGCAGAACGCCAGCCTGCGCGATGTCATCGATACGCTCGTGATGGGCAAGCAGATCCTCCACGCCATCACGATCCCCGAAGGTCTGACGAGCGAGCAGATCTGCGACCGGCTGAGGGCCGATGATATCCTGACGGGAGACATCAAGGCCGTCCCGAAGGAGGGCACGCTGATGCCCGATACGTTCAAGTTCGCCCGCGGCACTACGCGCGAACAAATCCTGCGCACCATGCAGCAGGCACAGAAGCGGATCGTGAAGGAGGTCTGGGACCACCATGCACAGGAGACGCCGATCAGGTCGCCGTATGAGATGCTGACCCTGGCGTCGATCGTCGAGAAGGAGACCGGCAAGGCCGACGAGCGTCCTCGTGTCGCTGGGGTGTTCATCAATCGGTTGATGAAGGGCATCCCGCTCCAATCCGATCCCACCATCGTCTATGGCCTCGTAGGCGGAAAGGCGACCCTCGGCCGGGGGATCCTCAAGAGCGAGATCGAGCAGCGGACGCCTTACAATACCTATGCCGTCTCTGGCCTGCCGCCCGGTCCGATCTGCAATCCAGGCCGTGCCGCCATGGAGGCCGTGGCCAACCCGTCCCGCACCAAGGACATCTATTTCGTGGCCGACGGCACAGGCGGTCATGCCTTTGCCGAGACCCTCGACCAGCACAAGCAGAACGTCCTGCATTGGCGCCAGATCGAAAAGGACGCCAAGGACAAGGTGGCACCGGATCTCGACAAGGTGATCCAAACGGCTCCCGCCACCCTACCGGGCGCGCCGGCGCTCAAGAACCAACGCGGGGACGTCGCGCCCACGGTTCCGACCTACGGCGCACTGGCGGGCCGGTTCGAGCACGGCGCCGGTGGTCCTCCCAAAGCTGCTGGCCTTCTGGTCGGAGTCTCGCAACCGCCGATCGCCCTGGCCAACGGAGATGCGGCATCCACGAGGTTCGCGCCGCTGATTGCCGAGCCGGCCGCCTTGGACCCCGACGCCGACGGTGACCTTGCCGCGGTCGGCGGCGGCTTCGGATCCGGCTCCGCCGAGGAGCGTGCCCTTGCCTCCGCGGCGGGCTCGAACCTGAGCTTCCCGGTTTCGACGGCCCAGCGCGCCGATGAGAAAGCCAGGGCCTTGCAATTCGGCGTGGCCTCGGGCTTCGACAGGCTTCCACCCTCGGCCGAGGTGGTCAGCGCCCAGCAGGGCGCGTCCCTCGCTCCCGGCAAGGCCTCTCCGGGCAAGGGACGCATCACCGATGCGTCGGAAGGCACGCGGCTCGATCCGCTGCTCAACAAGAGCTACGACCTCAACACGCCGAAGACGGTGCCGACGTTCAACACGACGGCCCGCGGCGCTCCGGGTCCGTGATGATTGATCGATCTCGGCGGGGTTCCGCGTCGGCGACCGTCCGGGTCGTCGTTCCGGCCGCTGGCCGCCGGCCATGAACGAGGCCATCCTGTCCAGCATGACGGGCTATGCCCGCCACAGCGGTGGAGGAGGTAGCGCGGCTTGGACCTGGGAGATCAAGACGGTCAATGCCAAGTCGTTCGACCTGCGGCTCCGCCTGCCGCAGGGGTTCGATGGGCTCGAAGCACCGGCCCGGGTCGGGATCGCGGCCAGGATCAAGCGCGGGACCGTGCAGGCGGGCCTGACCCTCGCTCGCGCCAAGCCGGCCCAGACCGTGCGGGTGAACCGCGACAACCTCACGGCTCTCTTGACGGCGTTGTCCAACTTGCCTCTGCCGGACGGCATCGCACGGGCTTCACTCGATGGGCTTCTCGCGGTGCCTGGCGTCGTGGAGATGGTGGAGCGCGCCGACGATGCGGATGAAACGCGGGACTTAGGCCGACTCATGCTGGCCGACCTCGAACCTGCGCTCGACGGCTGCATCGCCATGCGGCGCCAGGAAGGCGACCGCCTCGGCGAGGTGCTGAGGGAGCGCCTCGCCGCCATGAAGCGGCTGATCGGCGAAGCGGAGGCGACGCCTGGCCGCTCGCCCGAGGCCCTTCGTGCCCGGCTGGCTCGGAAAGTGGCCGAACTCGGGGCCGGCGTCCCGCCTCTCGATCCGGTTCGGTTGCATCAGGAAGCCATCCTGATGGCCGCCAAAGCCGACATCCGCGAGGAACTCGACCGGCTGGTCATGCATCAAGCGGCCGCGGTGGCGCTCCTTGACGCAGGTGGGCCCGTCGGGCGGCGGCTCGACTTCCTGGCCCAGGAACTCGGCCGCGAGGCCGGCACGCTTTGCGCCAAAGCCAACGACGGTGCCCTGTCGCTGGTCGGGCTGGACCTGCGGACGGAGATCGATCAATTCCGAGAACAGGTGCAGAACCTCGAATGAGCGCGATCATGGCGTCCGATGGCATGTCCAACGAATTACCCCGACGGCGCGGCGTGATGCTGATCCTGTCGTCTCCCTCCGGAGCCGGAAAGACGACGCTGACCCGCATGCTGCTGCAGAACAGGGACATCGACCTCACGCTCTCGGTCTCGGTGACGACACGGGCGCGGCGTCTGAGCGAGGTGGATGGACTGCACTACCACTTCATCGGCCAGGACCGATTCCGCGAACTCCGCGACCACGGCGACCTCCTCGAATGGGCGGAGGTGCACGGCAACTTCTACGGAACCCCCAAGGCGCCTGTCGAAACCCTCTTGCGGGCCGGCAGGGACGTGTTGTTCGACATCGACTACCAGGGCACCCAGCAGATCCGGTCGCGGGCGCGCGACGATGTCGCCACCGTCTTCATCCTGCCCCCGTCGATGCGCGAACTCCGGGCCAGGCTGGAGCGCCGGGCCGAGGACAAAGCCGAGGTCATCGCGCGGCGGCTCGAAGCGGCCCGCAACGAGATCACACGCTGGAAACTCTACGACTACGTGCTGGTCAATGACGACCTGCAGCAGACTCTGGGCGACGTCTTGGCGATCCTCAAGGCGGAGCGCCTGCGGCGAGCCCGGACCGAGACCACCGTCGCGGGCTTCGTGGACCGGCTTGCCCGAGAGAACTGACCGCGTCCGGATCGCGCCCTTCAGCCCTGCCGTTCGAGGATCCTGGCCAAGGTGACGAAGTCTTCGATCGGCAGAGTCTCGGCACGCGCCGATCCGTCGATACCGGCTTCCGTCAGCAGCCGGCCCACATCGACCGGCCCGCGGTTTGTGGAGAGCCCCCTCAGTGACTGACGCAGCATCTTGCGCCGCTGGCCGAACGCCGCGGCCGTCACGCGCGAGAGGGACGTGGCCGAGCAGGGTAGCGGCACGCTGCGCGGAACCAGTTCCACGACGGAGGACACCACCTTCGGGGGCGGCACGAAAGCCGACGGCGACACGTCGAACAGGATGCGAGCCTGTGTGCGCCAGCCGCACAGGACCGCGAGCCGGCCGTATTCGGCCCGTTCACCCGGGGTCGCGACGATGCGCTCCGCGACCTCGCGCTGGAACATCAGGATCAGGCGATCGAACCAGGGTGGCCAGGGTTCCGCCTCGACCCAGCCAGTGAGGAGGGCCGTTCCAACGTTGTAGGGCAGGTTGGAGACAATCCGCCAGAGTCCGCCGCCTGCCCGGAGCGGCAGGCAGGCGGGCAGCGCGTGCAGGGCGTCGCCCTCGACGACGGTCAGGCGCCCCGGATAGCGCTCGGCAATGGCCGCAAGGGCCGGCAGGCAGCGCCGATCCCGCTCGACTGCCACCACGTCGGCGCCTTGGGCCAAGAGCGCGCGCGTGAGGCCGCCGGGTCCCGGCCCGACCTCCACGACGGAGATCCCTTGGAGCGGACCCGCGGCACGCGCCACGCGTCCGGTCAGGTTGAGGTCGAACAGAAAGTTCTGGCCTAACGCGCGGCTCGGCTCGATGCCACAAGCCTGGACGACATCGCGCAACGGCGGCAGCCCATCATCGGGCAAGGCGGTCGAGGTCCTGCCGCCGTCCAGGGCAGAGCGGCTCTTCCCGACTCGGACCGGAACGACGCTTCAATTCTTGCTGATCACCGCCGTGCCCCGCAGATCCTTGTACATCTTGGCCGAGACGGAGGTCAGCTTGGCGGTAATCAGATTCTTCTGAACGCGGTCGTGCAGGGTCGTCAGGTCGCTCGCGTCGTTCTTCTCGCAGACCGCCACCATCTCGACGCCGTTCGTGCTCCGCTCGGGCGGGGTCAGCATGCCGCGAGGGGTCGCGGCCAGGACCTTGCGGAGCCCGGCGCTCAAGGCGTCCGAGGTGCGGCTGGTGCCTTCCTTGATGGCCACGTCGGGCAGCGATCGCGCCAGTTGAAGTCCGGTGTCGCATCCGTCGAAGCGGTTGCGTAGAGCCCGGGCCTCCTGGATGCGACCCTCGATCACGGCCGGGCTGGCACTCGCGGGCAGGACGAAAATGACCTGCTGTAGCCGGTAGTTCGTCACCGTGTCGACGTGGCCCTTGGCGATCTCGGCGTTGATCTCCTCGTCGGTGGCTCCGATGCCCTTATTGCGTGCACGCACCAGGTTGTCCCAGGCCGCGATAGCGCGAAGGTGATTGCGGATGCTGTCGAGGTCGATCTTGTTCTTGGCGGCCGCCTCGGAGAAGCCTTGCGGATCCGTCTTCGCGGCCGCGGCGACTTTTGCCAGCGCCGTGCTGATGTCCGCATCGGATCCGTCGATGCCCCAGTGGCGCGCTTCGTCGAATTTGAGCCGGTCCTCGATGATGGCCTCCAGCGCGTCGGTGCGGGAGGCCGCCTTACGCTCCAGCTTCAGGATCTTCGTATATTCATCGACGTCGAACGTCGTGACCGGATCGCCGTTCACGGCCGTCACTACGGCCTGTGCGAGCGCCGGTGCCGGCGAGGTCGCGGATCCGGCGCAGGCGAGAACCATCGCGACCGCGAGAGGCGCGCCCTGCAGGACCGAAGCGGCACGGGTGCGAGGAGATGTCACGTGATGGACCGGCACATGAGTTGACCTTGATAAGAACCGGAGGGCAGCAAACCTCGAAACCATGTCGATTATTTGAACACGCCGTCTTGAACCGTGGACGTCGCGCCGAGACTCTGGTTCAACTTGAAGTCGGCCAGGGTCCGAAGCGTTAGGCTGACCAGTACGGTCTGGCTGAGGTTCTTGGTCCCGATCGAATCGGTGTAGCCGCGGGAGTAACTGACGCTCAATGTCGTACAATCGTCCTGATAGCCCAGGCCCCCGCTCAGCAAAGCAAATTGAGGACGACCCACCTTAAGATCGTATTGTCGCGTCGTGAGATCGTATTTGTAGGGGTCCAGTTCCAGGGTTGCCGAACCGGTGACATAGTAGTTCTGGAGGAAGTCGTAGCGCTCGGTGAACAGGACGCCGTCCCGCCGATTGACGTAACCAATCAGTGGCTGAGGCGCGTAGTTCGAATATTGCGCCATGGTGGTCGTGCCCAAGAACTTGGCCGAACCGATGACGTCGATGGCTTTCGGGTCGAAGGTCTCGCTGTCGAAGCGGCCCTTGGCCAGGACCGAGAAGTTCGACGTCGGTGCGACCAGGAACCGCCCGACATAATCCGAGCGAGCCGTCTCAAGTCCCGATTGCAGCCCGACGTTGGAGATGTCCGAGACCGCGTAGGAATTGTGTCCAGCGAGTTGGAATGATTCTCCGAAGAGAGCGTTGATGTAGCCGCCGGTCGGGAACGTCATCGTGTATTGCGCGCCCGCATTGGCCCGGACGCCGCCTTCGATCCTGTCATAGCCCGAGTATTTATTCCACTCGAACAGGGTCGTGTCGTCGAACACGAGGCTCTGGGCGTCCTCGTTGGGCGTAGTGCCGGCATGGGCCACGCTGGGACGCGCGATGATCTGCGCAATAGGTTCGATGACGTGGTTGGCCCAGCCGGTCGAGGCCAGGAACGGGTAGCGGTACTCCAGTCCGACGCCGGGAACCACTCGGGCGCTCACGTCTTCATTGTGGGCGCCGAAGAAGTTCGCCTGGTCCGCGTTGTCCAGGGTCGACTGACCCGTGGAGCTCGTGAAGGTGTAGGAACCCGTCGTGTTGAGGTTGAGCCAAGAGCCGTCGGCCCGCACGAAGGCGAAGGGTTTCCACACTTCGCCGATCGGATCGATGAACTTGCGTTTCCACGTGACCTGGGTCGAGGCGCGGGAATAATTTCCGGCGATGCCTCGCAGAAAACACGACGGCGGCTTGAAATTGGGCAGCAGCGGATTGGGCACAGCCGAGCTCGGGCAGACGTCGTAGAGCGAGAAGGCCGAATCGAGCAGGCGAGCCCCGGTAGCCTGGTAGGCGGCCGCCGTCCGGCTCAGGCTCGTGAGGTTGAAATCGACATTAACCTCGCCCCCCACGCCCGCCGTGGACTCCGGTGCGAGGCCAAACGTCCGGTTGTAGTCGACTGTCGGCAAGACCAAAGGCTGCTGTTTGTTGAAATCGAACGACGACAGCCCCTGGATGCGGTAACCTTCCAGATTGAAGTAGCTCCGATCGCCTTGACCGGTCAGGTAGGCGGTCGAGATCGATTCCTTGATGTAATCCGTACCGAGGCTGTTCGATCTAATGTTGTAGTCCTGAACGAAGTATTTATCGCTGAACAGCGCGATATCCCAGCCATAATTCCAGTTCTGGTTGATGTAGAACTTGCCGTTCGACTCGATCGAGCCCCGGACATTGCGATCGCCCGTCCCGAAAGGCTGTTTCGCAAAGGCCGTAGGGTCCAGTTGGTAGATGCCCGTGCCGAGCACCGTATAGGATCCCGTCTCGAGCCGGTGCCGCCATTCGACCTCGCCCAGGAATCCCTGCTGCGACAGCACCGTAGGGGTCAGGGTGAGGTCATAGTTGGGCGCGAGGTTCCAGAAGAACGGCTGCGCCACGCCCATCCCGAGCCGAGACTCGCTCACGTAGTGGGGCGACAGAAAGCCGGTCTTGCGCGTCACCGTGGGATCCGGGGTCGAGAAATACGGCACGTAGGCGATCGGCACCCCATAGAGTTCGATGGTGGCATCCTCGAAATAGATCATCTGCTCGTCGGATTTGTGGATGATCTTCATGGCCTTGACCTGCCACAGGGGCGGCCGTTCGGGATGCGCGGCGCAAGGTGCGCAAGCCGTGTAGGTTCCTTTATCGAAGATGGTGGTTTCGCCTTCCGTGCGCTCGGCGCGGGGCGAGGTGAAGAAGGTCTTGTCCTTGGTGATGGCGCTGAGGCTGTCGACGAAGCCGTTTTTGAAGTCGTCCGTGAGTTCGAACTTGTTGCTATACGTGACCGTGCCATCGGCTTCGGTCATCTTGGCATGTCCGGTGGCAAAGACCCGGTTCGCGTTGCGGTCGTAAATGACCTTGTCGGCCTCGAGAACGCGGCCCTGATAGTACAGTTGCACGGTGCCGTCGGCCGACACGACATTCGTGTCCCGATTGTAGATCAGCTGCTTGGCCTCAACCAGCAGCCGGTCCTTCTTGGCGCTGGGTTGATCGGCTGCGGCCGGCGCCGATGCAGCTGCCGGTGCCGCGGTTCCGGGTTTCGGCGCGACAGCGCCGCCCGTACCGCCGGAAACGGCAGCCGGCGCGGCAGCGACACCCACGGCGCTCTGCGCGAAACTCCACGCGAGAAGGACGCACGCGCAAGGACGCACCAGGGCGCGCCAGCGCCGGGCAGGACCAACGTCGCACGGACCGGGGCCAATACGCCGCCCCATCAGCCATCCTCCTGATACAACAATGCGAGCGAGCCCAGCATGCTGCCTACAACCGCGGGCGACCATGCGGCGACCGGAGCACTCAGGAGGCCTGCCCCGCCAAGATCGCCCACGAGCTTGGTCGCGACATAGAGCACGAAGCCCGCCGCCACTCCACCCGCGACCATCCGGGCGATGCCACCAAAGCGGAAAAATCTTAAGGAAAAGGCGGCCGCAACGAGGATCATGGCCATGAACAGCAGGGGGCTGGCCAGCAGCTTCTGGTATTGCAGCGCGTAGCCGGTCGCATTCAGACCGGCGCGCTCGGTGCTGTCGCGGATCTCGGGCAAGCTCCAGAACGGCACCGTGTCGGGAGCCACGAACTTCTGCTGAACCTGTTCGGCCGTGACGTTGGTGGCGATGATCTCGGTCCTGACCTCGCGCGGGGGCTCGCAGGGCGGCTCCGAGCAGGGCGCCATCACCTTGGCGTTGTCGAGTGTCCAGTAGCCGTCATGCAGTTCCCCGTGATCGGCTTCGACACGTTCCTCGAACTTGCCTGCGCGATCGTAGACGAAAGCCGTGACGCCGGACAGCACGGCTCCGCCGTCGCTGGTCCGGTCGGCCCGCAGGATGGTCTGTCCGTCGACGCCGTCCTGCTGGATCCAGAAAGCCGTGTCGGTCTGGTCGTTGCCGGTCTTGCCGAACATCCTGGTCTCGAGCCGCGCGGCCCGCTGATTCGAGACGGCCGCGACCGGATTGTAAAGTGTCGTGGTCACGATGCCGAGGACGAGCGCCACGATCAGCGGCGGAAGGAGGAACTGCCAGACCGAAAGCCCGGCGGCGCGCGCCACCACGAGCTCGAGTTTCCGGGTCAGATTCAGGAAGGCGAACATGGCGCCGAACAGCACGGAAAAGGGGAAGACCTGCTCGGTGATGCTGGGCACGCGCAGCAGCGACAGGAAAGCCACCCCGTAGGTCGTGGCCCCCTTGATGTCCCCCGACCGGCGCAACAGCTCCACGAAATCACTGAGATAGATGATGGCGAAGAGCAGGCCGAAGACCATCAGAATGGACTTCGCAAAATTGCGCGAAAGATAGAAGGCGAAAGTGCGTCCGACCACGGCGCTCTCACGCAGCCTGGGGAACGCGCATCGGCACCGGCCTCCAGCGCGGCAACCGGAGGCGCGGCCCGAAGGTGAACAACACGGCGCCGACGAGTCCGACGAGCGGCACGGCGTAGTCGACCGGGACCCAGGCTGCGGATTTGGTCACGAAACCCGACACCGCAAAACCCGCACCGCGCACGACCGCCACGGCCGCTACGGCCGCCGCCATGGCGATCCAGTTGCCCGAGCGCGTGGTGCGAGGCTGCGACAGGGCCGCGAAGGCGATCATGCCGAAGCTGAGGGCGTAGAGCGGTCCCGAGAAGCGGTCGTGCAACTCGGATCGATAGCGCCCCTCCTGGAACTTCACGTTGGGGTCGTTCATGTCCGGGTGGAGCAGTTCGCGCGTGGTCCGTTCGCGCGGCCTCAGAGGGGCTCCTTCTCCCTCGGGAGCGAACTGCGCCAGATCGACCCCGTACCTCTTGAACTCGACGATCGCGGCATCCTTGCTGTCGGGCTGGCGGCGCTGGAGATTACCGTCGTTCAGGACGAGGTAGTTGTTGTCCTCGGCCTGCCAGGTCTGGCCGCTGTCGGCCACATAGGAGGTGATATGGTTCGGATCGCGCCGGTCCTCCATCAGGATCCCGTGCAGCGAGCCGTCCTGTCCGCGTTCGCGGTAATGGAAGACGAAGCCCTGGTCGAGGGTCGTGAAGGTTCCTTCGCGCACCACATGGGTGAGGAAGTCGGCCCGGATCTTCATGATCAGACTCCGCAGTTCGCGGAAGCTCCACGGCATCACGACGAGCGACATGCCTCCGACCAGTAGCGTGACCAGGATCGTCACGGTGGCGAATGGGCGCAGCAACCGGAGCGGGGACACGCCGGCCGCGCTCATCACGACGAGTTCGCTGTCGCCGTTGAGCTTATTGAGCCCGTACAGGATGGCGATGAAAAGCCCGATCGGCGCGATCACCATCACGAGGGAGGGGATGCTGAGCGCCGTCACGGCCAGGAACACGATGAGGGACTGGCCCTTCGTGGTGAGCAGATCGAACTCGCGAAGCGCCTGCGTGGTCCAGATCACAGCCGTGAGAACGCCGAGGCTGACCAGGAACGCCGAACGAACGATGCGAAAGACATAGGTCTCGACAAGCTTCATGCTGCTCCGGAGTCGCGTGGACCCGTCGGGGCCCGAGTGGGACGACGCCCCACCAACCCGACGTCAATGGGTTACGGAAGCGCCGGCGTCCACGCAAGCTTTCCCACCGGTCCGGCGGCCGAGGTCACGATTTCCTCGTCCTGCGTTGCCGACGAAGCACTCTTGCCCGGCCCAAGCGGTAATTTCACGGCGAAAAGTGGATCCGCGCCGGACTGGCTCTTGGCTCTCCCTCGCGAACCGATATGTATCGGGATACCAGCGGCAGAGCCGCAGGCGCCGGGTCGGGCCTCTCGCGTCCGGATGCCGATGCTCATCACCCGAAGAGTCCAAGATGTCCGAATTCATGACCATCGATTTCGCGCCGCTCGGTCAGGTGAGGGCGGACGGGAGTGCCGCGCCAGCCGAGACGCTCGTGGTCTTCGTCGACGGCGAGCTGAAGCCCGGAGCCGCAACGGCCGACGCCCTCGGTGCCGCCGCGTCGTTGATCGAGGCTGCTGCGGCTGTCGCGAATTTCAAGGGCAAGGCGAAGTCGTCCCTTGATCTCCTGGCGCCGGCAGGGCTTGCATACGGCCGGTTGCTGGTGATCGGACTCAAGAGCAAGGCCGCCTCGACCGGCAACGATGGCATCGCGCTCGGTGGCTATGTCATGGGCAAACTCCGCGCCGGGTCACGGGTGACCGTCCTGTTCGATCTGCCGGGCCGGGAGACCGGGTCTCAGGCTGCGGCCGACTTCGCCCAGGGTCTACAACTCCGCGCGTATCGGTTCGATCGCTATAAGACCAAAAAGGAGGACGGCGATAAGGAAGGTGCCGTGGCCGTGACGGTCGCGGTCGCCCGGCCCGACGAGGCGCGGGAACTCACCGCTCGTGCTTCCTGCATCGCGGACGGCGTCGAACTCGCCCGCACGCTCGTGAACGAGCCCGGCAACGTCCTTTATCCGGTCGAGTTCGCGCGCCGCGCCGCCGAGCTGTCGCGGATCGGGATCGAGATCGAGATCCTGGACCTGGGCGACATGGAGAAGCTGGGCATGCGGGCACTCCTCGGGGTGGGGCAGGGCTCGGCCCATGAAACGCGCGTCGTGGTGATGCGTTGGAACGGTGCCGGACGCGACATGAAACCGGTGGCTTTCGTGGGCAAGGGCGTCACCTTCGATACCGGCGGCATCTCGATCAAGCCCGCCGCCGGGATGGAGGACATGAAGGGCGACATGGCGGGCGCAGCCTGCGTGGTTGGCCTCATGCACGCGCTCGCGGCCCGAAAGGCCAAGGTCGACGCGGTCGGCGTGATCGGCCTCGTCGAGAACATGCCGGACGGCAAGGCGCAGCGGCCCGGCGACATCGTCACGTCGATGTCGGGCCAGACCATCGAGATCATCAACACCGACGCCGAGGGACGCCTGGTCCTGGCCGATCTGCTCTGGTACGTGCAGGAGAGGTTCAAGCCTGAGTTCATGGTCGATCTCGCGACCCTGACGGGCGCCATCCTGGTGGCGCTGGCGACCGAACATGCTGGACTTTTCTCCAACAACGACGAATTGGCCGACCGCCTCCAAGCGGCCGGCAAGGAGACGGGCGAGAAGGTTTGGCGCCTGCCGCTCAGTGCCGGATACGACAAGCTCATCGATTCGAAGTTCGCCGATATGAAAAACACCGGCGGCCGTCACGCGGGATCGATCACGGCGGCCCAGTTCCTCCAGCGGTTCACCAACGAGGTTCCCTGGGCGCATCTCGACATCGCAGGTACCGGCATGGGATCGCCGGCCGACGACATCAACCAAAGCTGGGGCTCGGGCTGGGGCGTGCGATTGCTCGACCGGCTTGTCGCCGATCACTACGAAGGCTGACGAAAGCACGCGGCGTGGCCGAAATCTGGTTCTATCATCTCGACGGCTGGCCGCTGGAGCGGGCCTTGCCGGCCCTTCTGGAGAAGTCGCTCGCCCGCGGATGGCGCGCCGCCGTGCAGGTATCGACCCCGGAGCGGGTCGACTCCCTCGACCTCGCGCTTTGGACCTACGACGACGCGAGCTTCTTGGCGCATGGCACGGCGCGGGACGGCGACGCCGCGCTGCAGCCGATCGTGCTCACCGACGGAACCGAAAACCCCAACGGCGCCGCGATCCGTTTCGTGGTGGACGGGACCGAGGTTTTACCGGCGCTCGGCGTCGAAGGGGCGGTCTACGAGCGCGTCGTGGTGATGTTCGATGGCACCGACGACGAGGAACGGGCCGGTGCCCGCCGTCAATGGACGGACTTGAAAAAGGCCGGTCACGGCGTAGCCTACTGGCAACAGGGCGAGGGCGGT
>JAABUT010002413.1_pt1 | contig 18145 bp, 20 predicted proteins | sample 5559281 | NCBI WGS metagenome assembly JAABUT01 (sample SAMN10711880, study PRJNA513359) | rock metagenome | isolation source: Antarctica rocks | place: Antarctica: Victoria Land, Ricker Hills nord | collected 2016-01-04 | reverse complement strand
CGAACACTTCGCCGCGATCCGCTCCTACACCGCCACCGCCGGCAAGAACAACATCAACATCTACCAGGCCCTCGTACAACTCGCCGACGGCCGACCCTGGTTACCCCAACCCACCTGACCAGTCACCCAGCGGGGAGCTGTCGAAGCGCCGGCCGGGGGTGGCGCCAGCGGCGAGGACCTCGGCGCTGGCCGGGTCCCAGGCCAGTGAGGCGATGACCGGGACGCCGCAGGCGGCGGAGATCTCCTTGGCCGAGTAGGGCCGGCCCTCGCCGACCAGCAGCAGACCGAGGCTGGACAGTTGACCGTCCAGGCGCCCGGCGGTGCCGGTGACCGACAGGTCCTCGCGCAGCAGGTTGAGCCGGGCCTTGGCTGCGGCGACAGCGGTCAGGTTCGTGCCCATCACTAGCAGCACCAGGTCGGCTTGGCGCAGCAGCACTGTCGGGGCGTGCGCGGTCCCGAGCCGGCCAGCGTCCACGATCACGTCGGTCCCGGCCCGTTCCAGGCTCGCCAGCAGCGACCCGAGCGGGCCCCACAGCGCCGCGGTGCTCGGTGCCTGCGCGGCATCGGACAGCCCGGGCAGCAGCCAGCGGTCCCCGCCGCCGGCCGCGACGGACGCGGCCTGCGGATCGCCGGTCAGCGGGACGGTCTGGGGCCACAGCGCCTGCTCGAGCGCCTCGTGGCGCTGGGCGAGCGCCAGGGGCAGCAGCCCGCGGGAGTGCTCGACGGTCCCGCGCAGGTAGCCGGCCAGGACGCTGCTGCCGCCGGCGGGGTCGCACTCGGCCAGCAGTGCGGCGCGGGGCCACAGCAGGGTCATCGCCAGGGCGGCGGTGCTGACGCCGGGGGCGCCCTTGGCGGAGGTCAGGGCCAGGACCGCCATCAGCGCTCCCGGGTGTCAAGGATCAGCGCGATGCGCCCGGTCGCGACCCGCGCCGCGAGGTCGGCGGCCTGCCCGTCCGGGACCGTGACGTTGACGATCGTCTGGCTGCGGTCGTCCGGACCGGCGGTGGAGACCACGACGCCCGGTGTGGTCTGCGGGGTCGTTCTCGGCGGTTCGCCCTGGCTCGCGGGGGTGTCCACGATGCGGATGTGATCGCCGGCCCGTAGCGGCTCCGCGGGAAGCTGCGCGGGCTGCAGCGCGACCCCGACCAGCGACTGCCCAGCGGCCGGCAGCACCTTCTCGGTCACGGCGGCATCGGTCAGCAACGATCCGGCGGTGAGCGTCACCGCGGCGCGCTGACCGACCAGGTCGGACAGCCGGTTGGCCGGGACCGGCCGCAGAGCTGGGTCGGTGCTCACATCCGCGACCGTCAGGTCCACGCGCTTGATCATCTCTCCCGGTTGGACGTCCCGGGCGACCGCGACGACCCTGGCCGTGTCGCCGACGACCTGGGTCAGGTACGCCGCGCCGAGGGCGCCGACAGCGACCAGCGCGACGCCAGCGGCCAGCACGCCCGAGCGGCGGCGCGTCTTGGTCGCTGGAAGCGCCGGGACCTGCGCCGGGCGTGGGCGGCTCTGCTGCCCGCGGCCCCGCTCGCGCTTGTCGGGAGTCCTGACCGCGGTGGACCCCGAGGGTCCCGGGGTGGTGGGCGCGGAGCCGTTGCTGCTCATGTGACCTCGTGGGGTAGGTGGCGGCCGTTCAGACCTTCTTCTGGGTGCTTCTGTGCGCCCCGGCTCGGTGGGGTCATTCGGTACATCTGTCGGGCTTGTCTTCACTCGCCTAGTTCGACCGGTGTGTGGCGCTGCGTGGCTATCGTGATGGTTCACGGTGATAAGTCCAAGGCTTTCCTGTGGACGGCGGGACTGTCCGCAGGTCTCCCGGCCCCCTTAGCGGTCAGGCCGGTCGGGCTAGGCAGCGCTGAGCACGGCGCCGCGCTGGACCGTGCTGTCGATCCCGGCGGCGACCGCGGCCTGGCCCACCCGGCGTGCGAGGCGGTGGCAGCGCTGACGCAGCGTCAGCCAGGAGAGGCCGCACTCGGCGGCCAGCGCCGGTCCCGCGTCGGGCGGCCCGCCGTCCAGGCCGTAGACCCGGGCCAGCAGCTGGGCCTCGTCCAGCCGCAGCACCGAGGACCGCACAGCCCAGGCCAGCACCGTGCACAACTGCGCGTCGGCCGGACCGGCAGGGTCGTCGCAACCAGGGTCGAGCTGGCCGGGGTCGGCCGCTACCCGGATGTCGGCGAAGGACTGCTCCGGGAAGACCAGCGTCCGGTGGGTGCCGCTGGTGTGGCCACGGTGAACGATCGCCAGCGTGTCCAGGTAGAGGTTGGCCGGCACCTTCTTGCGGCGGCTGGCCACGGGGTAGGTCGCGATGACCTGCCACAGCGCGGCCAGCACCAACGCGAACGCCTCGTCCTGATCGCCCAGCACGTCCGGACGGCCGGTGATCCCCTGCGCGATACGAACAGCCGCCGGCAGCATGGTTTGGAGCACTACCCGGCCGGCCAGCCGGTCCCCGTCCTGAGCCCGCTCCAGCAGCCCCACCAGGACCGCGTCGCGGCCACTGACCGAGGTCCCGTGCAGCAGCTGGACAGTTGAGTGGAGCCCGCCCACCCCGATGAGCTGGGTCAGCCCGGGCCGCCGGTGGCCCGGCGCCGCCCAGTCTTTCACGGCCAGGTCGTTGTCGGCGCTGTCGCACAACCCCGCCCACTCCCGGTTCAGGCGGCTCGGCAGGCTCGTCGCCGTCCAGTGCCCCGCCGGTGTCAGACCATCCAGCCGCAGCGGCGGCCGGCTTCCGCCGGTGGCGGCGACGAGGTCGATTATGGCACCGGTGACTTCGGTGGCGCCGACGCCGGCACCGGTCGGGTGGATGAGCAGGGTCGAAGGCATCGCGAGCTCCTCAGCAGCAGGTGCTCGTCACGCTGCGAGGGGACCCTTGTCGAGACTCTTGCCGGAACTCGCTGTCAAGCCCCCGGGACCCTTGCCGGTGCTCGACGGACCCTTGCCGGTCCGAGAACGGCCGTGGGCCCCCGAGGCGGTACTGGGGCGTCGTTTTGCCGTTGAACGGCAGCCTGGCGTTGCCGGGGACCCTTGCCGGCCTTGCCGGGGGACCCTTGTCGGCCTTGCCGGGATGCCAGGAGCCGGCAGTTCGCCGACTGACCCGGCGAGACGCGGCGACCTCGCAGCCGGGAAGAAAGCCAGGCCCGTGATGTCACAGGCCCTGCTGATCCCGCACTTACCAAGGGCATGAGGACATCGCACGGCACATCGCACGGCAACGGCGTCCAGGCGAAGTCTGGGAACCGGCCGCCTGCGCCTGCAGGGCGGCGTGACCGTTACGGACGCAGTGCTCGCCCGGCGCCCGGCACGAGATCGGACATCAGGAACCGCGATGGCCGGCGACAGCCACGACAACAGCAGCAAGGGCAAGGCCCAGAGCCCGCTGGGCTACCCGATGGGCTACCCCAAGCGGATCACCCTGGACCTGGCCGTGGACGACCACTACGCCCCGCAGGGCGCCCGCTACGCCGACCGCGTCCCGATGGCCGACCGGCTCCGCGCGCTGATCAGCCTGTGGCGAGAGGACCCGGCCCCGGCAGAGGCCGTCAGCACCCGCGCGCAGGAGCTGCTCCTGGGCGCCGCCCCTTGCCCGGCGGCCCCGTCCGAGCCGCCGGCCGACATCGACCCCAAGGTTTCGCCGGCCTCCTAGCGGCGGTCACCGCAGCGCTGCTGCTGGGTACGGCAGGGTGCAGCGGCAGCCGTCAGGACGGCGCCGCCGACGCCGCACCGGTAGCCAGTGCCAGCTCGACCGAGACTCTGCCGACGAGTTCGCTCACGCCGCACCCGGCCCTGACCCGGGCCTCCCAGCGACCCCGCCGAGCGCTGGACGCCACGAGCGTATGCGTGCAGTTCGCCCGGGCGGCCGGCACGGTCGACACCGCGACCGGCACCTTGGGCCAGATGCGCCAGGCCGCGGCCCGGGCCTACGGCACCCCCCAACTGCGGGCCCTCTACGCCGGCGCCGGCGAAGGCCGCAACCGCGAGCAGCAGACCTGGCGGCAGCACCAGGCCCGGGTCACCGCCACCGCGGCGCCGATCGCCGACAACGCCCAGGACGAGCTCGACGAGCCCGGAGTCCAGCAGCCCTCGCCGGGCATGCCAGTCGCCGTCACGGTCACCGGCACCGCCCACGGCGCCGACGGCTGGGCGACCGCCATGGCGCCCTACCGGCTCGACTGCCTGACCGTCCACGACCCGGCCGCGGGCTGGCTCGTCGACGACGTCGCCGTGCAGACCCTGCCGCCGGCCCCGGCGAGCCGCTGATGGCCGCCCCCGCAGCGGCCCTGGCCGCGAGCCAGGCCGCCAAGTCCCCGGCCGTGCGCTACCTGGTCGCCGCGATCATCTCGGCACCGGTCCTGTTCATCCTCATGCTCCTGATGCTGCTCGGCGGCGGCATCGCCGCCAACGCCGCGGCGGCCCCGGCCGCCCCCGGCGTGCTGCGCCCCGGCGTCGTCCCCGCCGAGTACCAGGCCCTCGTGCAGAAGGCCGCCCAGACCTGCCCCGGCATCACCGCCCCGCTGCTCGCCGCCCAGCTCGAGCAGGAGTCCGGGTGGAACCCCAACGCCGTCAGCCCCACCGGCGCGCAAGGCCTGTCACAGTTCATGCCCGGCACCTGGCTCGGCGAAGGCATCGACGGTGACGGCGACGGCATCCGTGACCCGTTCAACCCGGCCGACGCGATCGCCAGCCAAGCCTCGTTCATGTGCAAACTGCTCGCCGCGGTCACCGCCGACACCAGCCTGACCGGCGACCCGATCGAGCTTGCTCTAACCGGCTACAACGCCGGACTCGGAGCGGTCCAGCGCTACCACGCTGTCCCGCCGTACGCCGAGACCCAGGGTTACATCGTCCGGATCCGCACCTTGATGGCCACCTACGCCGACCCGGCCGCCAGCGCCGCCGGCGCCGGACCGCCAGGCAGCTGGGTCCGGCCCATCCACGGCGCCCCCGTCAGCTCCGGGTTCGGCATCCGCTGGGGCCGGCTGCACGCCGGCGTCGATTTCAGTGCGCCCATAGGTACGCCGATCTACGCCACGAGCAGCGGAACCGTCCTCGCCGCCGGCGCCGTCGACGGCTTCGGGCAGTGGGTCAAGATTCGGCACCCCGGCAACGTCAGCACGGTCTACGGCCACATCAGAAGCTGGACGGTCACCGTCGGCCAAGCCGTCCAGGCCGGCCAGCTAATCGCCTACAGCGGCAACGAAGGCCGCAGCACCGGACCGCACCTGCACTTCGAGACCCGCCCCGGCGACAGCCCCGTCGACCCCGTCGTCTTCTACGCCGCCCACGGCGTGGCGCTGACATGAGCCCGCTTACTGCTCGCTGGCGAAGACCGGCAAGGGTCACGGCGTCGACCGGCAAGGGTCACGGTATTGACCGGCAAGGGTCACGCCGCCGGTGGCGGACTGCTCCGGCAAGACTCTCGACAAGGGCAGCGGCCGACTCTGACCTCGTGGACGCCACCGAACCGCCACCGGCAGAACGCGCCTTCACCCTCGCTAACCGACGACGGCTGGTGCACCACCTCCTCGCCCTAGAGGCGCGACGCCTCGAAGGCGCCCGGATAGGCGACCCAGAGTCGAGCGCTGCGACGTCGCCAAACTCATCGACCCGCTGCCAGCCATCCTAACGAGACCGGGAGACGTCATGACCGAGATCGAGCGACCCACCCTCGGTGTGGCCGAGACAGCGAGCCTGCTCGGCATCAGCCGTTGGCTCGCCCAGCAAGCCGTACACGACGGGCGGTGGCGCCCGCCCGTGCACGTGGACGCGGATGCCGCCCGGCCGCGCAAGGTGGTTTTCGGCCGCACCCGCGCCGAAGTGCGCCTGATGCTGCACGAGCCGCAGCGCGACGCGGGGGGCGGCGTGGCCTCAGGCAGCCGCCAGCTGACCGTGGCCCGACTGGGGTGCCTGACGGCTCCTAAGGTCGCGGCGCTGGTCTTGACCCCGACCGGTCCCTGGCGCAAAGGGGCGTGCGCTAACCCTCGAGCCGGCCACGACCCTGCCGGCGCTGCGCCAGCACCGGGATCCTCAGGACGCCGGGTTACGCCCGAGCAGGTTCGTGGCGGCGGCGTAGGCCATCGTTCTGGGCGCCAACCCGCCATCTCAGGCGGCGAGTTTCCGGGGCTGCTGACGGACCTGATACGGGCCTGCGCCGCGCCCCGTAAGGGTTCACAACGCGGCCGCAGCCAAGCTTGGGAGCTGCGATGACTACGAATATGCGCGCTCTGCGCCCCGCGGTCACGATGGGGCGGATCCCGACGTGACCGCCGTCGACCCGCAGGAACTCCTCACTCCCGACGAGGTGTGCGCCCTGCTGAAGATGAAGCGAACCTGGTTCTACGCGCAGGTCACGCGGGGGGTGTTCCAGCCGATCAAGCTCGGCCGGAGCACGCGCGTCCGGCGTCGCGACCTGGAGGCCTACCTGGCCGGGCTGGAAAATGATCTGGCTACGACGGTTCGGCCGGCCCGATCAGGCGCAGCCGCGAGCCAGCCGGACCCGCCGGAGGCTGAGGCGCCTGGTGGGCCAGCTCAAGCAGCAGGGCGGCCTTCTCGGTCGCGGTCAGTCCAGCGTTCGCCAGCACCACTGCGGATAGCTGCCCGAGCACGTCATCCGCAGCTGAACGTGCCTGACCGGGTGGGTTAGCGCCAGCCGCGCTCGGATTAAGCGGGGTCGCGGGCCCCGGCGGGAGTGGTTGCGCGGCGGCGACTCGGTCGTACATCACCTTCATCGCGGCGAGCCGCTCAGCGCCGACGACCCGGTCCACGACGTGCATGTAGCCCTGTGTAGTCCGGATGCTGGCGTGTCCGGCGTCGCGTTGCACGACGGCGGGGGAGGCGCCGGCGTCGTAGGACCACGACACCATGCCGTGCCGCAGGTCGTGAAACGTCGGGTTCCAGTAGAGCTGGGCCCGCGTCACGGCCACGCCGAACACGGACCGGGTGAACCAGTGGTACTTCACCGGATCCACCGAGTGGCTGCGTCCGGTGAGGTAGTCGGGGTCCAGCCACGGGGCTGCCGGCTGGGCGCCCTTAGCGCGCCGCGCCCAGAACCTGGCCTCGGTGTTGGCGTTGCGGCAGTACGGGCAGCGGCACCCCAAGGAGTAGGTGTGGGCCTTGCCGTGCGCGCCTGACCTCCCCGTACTCGGGCTGACGTAGCGGCCGGTCGGATAGCGCACCGGTCGGGGATCGGACGACTTGTGGGCGGCGTGCTCCGCGCGCAGCAGCGCGTAGTCGAACACCAGTGCCTTCGGGCCTCGGCAGTGGGCGTCGATGTAGAGCCGGAGCCGGTCGAAGATCGGTGCCGACACAGCGACCTTGCGGAAGCGCTTGCCCTTGGTGGGTCCGAGCAGCCACGGCTGGTCGCTGCCAGTGAACGCCCGGCCGGGCCAGGTGACCGCACCCCGGATCCAGACGTGGCGGGCGTTGCGCTCGTCGCCGTCCACCACGTCCACGGGGCGCAGCGCGGTGACCTCCTCAAAACGCAGCCCGCAGTCCAGCGCGAGGTCACACAGCAACAGGGTGCCTTCGCCCGCCAGCGCAAGCCGGACCTGCGCCCATTCCTCGGGGGTCAGGACGCGGTCCTCGTCGGGCTGCTCGATGGCCTTGGGCATCCGAGCCCGGTCGACCACGTTGTCCGCCAGCCAGCCCTGGGCGACGGCGACCTGCAGGATCGTCTTGAGCAGCGACTTCTTGGCCCGGATGGTGGCGTGGGTGTAGCCGTCCGCGGCCAGCTGGGAGATCCACTGCTGGACCTCGTTGGGTCCGATCGCCCCGATCGGCCGGTGCCCGAACGCGGGCAACAGTTGGCTTCGGGCGGCGCGCTCGGCGTAGACGCCGTTGCGGATCGGCACCCCCGTGCTGTCGCCCAGGTGCGAGGCTGTGTTCTTGCGGGTGTTGGGTGCCGCATCGGACAGGGTGGGCAGGTAGTGATGCGCAACCAGCTCGGCGAACGGCATCTTCTCGCCGTCGGTGCTGCGGTAGCTCAGTCGCTCGGCCTCGGCCTGCGCGGTGCAGGCGGCGGTGAAAGCGCGGCCCCAGTCCGGCCAGCTCTTGCCGCCACCGGGCGGCGCTACCACGGTTCGTCGACCACGTACGTCGGTGAACCTCGCATAGAAGCAGGTGCTGCCGTCCGCGAGCTGCCGGCTCTCCACCGAGACCCCCGCCCGGGTGGGGCGCCGGACCGGCGACGTGCGGGTCTTGGTCATCGGCGCTGTCCCTCTGCCGCTGTGACCGGGTCTAGCAGCTGCGCCCGACCGGCTTCCGAGCGTGGTTCGGTCCTAGCTCTCCGGACGCTCATGACAAGTTATCACTTTTTCGGCGGTAAAACGTGGCAGGAATATGGCAGGCTCAACCACGTTTCCGGCGGCCTTCGACGAACGTCTACGAACAAGGATCGACAGCAGATGCCCTATGACCTGCGACTACGCCGTTCGCCAACGTTCGCTGGTGTTCGCTGATGGAGCGCCGCATCTTCGGGATCGAGAACGAGTACGGCGTCACGTGCACGTTCCGCGGGCAGCGCCGGCTGTCGCCGGACGAGGTGGCGCGCTACCTGGTCCGCCGGGTCGTGTCGTGGGGCCGTAGCAGCAACGTCTTCCTGCGCAACGGCGCCCGGGCTCTACCTCGACGTCGGCTCCCACCCGGAGTACGCCACCCCCGAGTGCGACAGCGCGGTCGACCTGGTCACCCACGACAAGGCCGGCGAGCGGATCCTCGAGGGTCTGCCCATGGACGCCGAGCGGCGGTTGCGCGAGGAGGGCATCGCCGGCGACATCTACCTGTTCAAGAACAACACCGACAGCGCCGGCAATTCCTACGGCTGCCACGAGAACTACCTGGTGGGCCGGCAGGGCGAGTTCTCCCGACTGGCCGACGTGCTCATCCCGTTCCTGGTTAGCCGCCAGATCGTCGTCGGCGCCGGCAAGGTGCTGCAGACGCCGCGCGGCGCGGTCTACTGCGTGAGCCAGCGCGCCGAGCACATCTGGGAGGGCGTCAGCAGCGCCACCACCCGCAGCCGGCCGATCATCAAACACCCGCGACGAGCCGCACGCCGACGCCTAGCGCTTCCGCCGGCTGCACGTCATCGTCGGCGACAGCAACATGAACGAGGTCACGACGCTGCTCAAGATCGGCGCGACCGACCTGGTGCTGCGGATGATCGAGGCGGGTGTGCCGATGCGCGACCTCACGCTGGAGAACCCGATCCGGGCGATCCGCGAGATCAGCCACGACATCACCGGCCGCCGCAAGGTCAAGCTCGCCAACGGCCGCGAGGCCAACGCACTGGAGATCCAGCGGGAGTACCACTCCAAGGCCGTCGACTTCATCGCCAAGCGCGACGGCGACGCCACCGTCGCGCGCGTGCTCGACCTGTGGGGCCGCACCCCTCACGGCGGTCGAGACCGGCGACCTGTCGCTCGTGGACCGCGAGATCGACTGGGTCACCAAGGACCAGCTCATCGAGCGCTACCGCGCCAAGCACGACCTGCCGCTGTCGAGCCCGCGTGTCGCCCAGCTCGACCTCGCCTACCACGACGTCAACCGTCGGCGCGGCCTGTACTACCTGCTCGAGAAGGGCGGGTCGGTGCAGCGGGCGACGACCGACCTCGCCGTCTTCGAGGCCAAGTCCGTGCCGCCGCAGACCACCCGGGCGCGGCTGCGCGGGGAGTTCATCAAGAGCGCCCAGGAGAAGCGGCGCGACTTCACCGTCGACTGGGTACACCTCAAGCTCAACGACCAGGCCCAGCGCACCGTGCTGTGCAAGGACCCGTTCCGGTCGGTCGACGACCGGGTGGAGAAGCTCATCGCGAGCATGTGACAGGCTCGGCGGATGTCTGAGAAGCCTCCGTCGAGATCCCCGACGGCCCGCCCCCGACCGAGCTCGTCATCGGCGACCTGACCGTGGGCGACGGCCGGAGGCCGTCGCCGGCACGACCTGCACGATGCAGTACGTCGGCGTCGCCTGGTCGGACAACAAGCAGTTCGACGCCTCCTGGGACCGCGGCCAGCCGTTCACCTTCGGCCTCGGCCAGGGCCAGGTCATCCCCGGTTGGGGCCAGGGCGTCGCCGGCACAGCCGGAGCGGGCGATCTCCTCGCAGGCGACGACGGTGAACAGGTAATCCGCGCCCTGGCCATCCCACCTCGGGTCGTACTCCAGGCCGAGCAGCTCGACCTCGCGGGAACAGCTCGTGCGCCGGAAAGATGCCGTCCCGCTCCCATTGGTCGACGTGCGGCATGATCTCCCGCTCGACGACGTCGCGGACGACTTTGCGGAACGCCTTGTGCTCCTCGGTGGAACGCACGTGCTGACCCCTGTTCCTGTTAGAGCTTCGCGACGAGCTCGGCGGCCACGTCGAGCTGCCGGCCGAGCGCTTCGTCCATGCCGGACACGTCGTAGCTGTCGTCGCCCATGGCGCCGGCCAGGTAGCGGGCACGCACGCCCGCGCTGATGCAGGCAGAGCGCCAGCGGGCGAACGCCTCGTACACCGACAGCGCGGAGAGGTCGCGACCCGACGCGGCGGCGTAGCGCTGCAGCAGGTCCTCGCGCTCGCCGAAGCCGGGCAGCATGCTCGGCGTGCCGGTCACCGGCGGGCGCTCGTCGCCGGGGCGGCTCCACGACGCGAGGATCCAGCCAAGGTCGGCCAGCGGATGGCCCAGCGTGGCGAGCTCCCAGTCGAGCACCGCGCGGATCATACCGTCGGGGCCGACGAGGACGTTGCCCGCGCGGAAGTCGCCGTGCACGATGCGCAGCTCCACCCCGGTCGGCGCCAGGCGTACGAGCTCGCCGTGGACCCGGTCCGCGAGATCGAGGTGTGTCGAGCCGCTGGCGTGGATCTGCCGGTGCCACCGCTTGAGCTGGCGCTGCAGGAAGTCGCCGGGGCGCTGCCAGTCCGACAGCCCGATCTCCAGCGGGTCGAGGGTGTGCAGGGCCGCCATCACGTCGGCGAGCTGGTCGGTTAGGCGACGGCGCGCGTCCTCCGACAGCTGGCCGGCGGACTCGTCGTCGGCCGGGACGATGCCGTCGACCCACTCCATGACGTAGAAGTCGGCGCCGTTCACGGACTCGTCCTGGCACAGCGCCAGCGGGCGAGGGACCGGCACGCCCGTGCCGGAGACGGCGTTGAGCACCGTCCACTCGCGACGCATGTCGTGCGCGGTCTCGAGGACGTGGCTCGCCGGCGGCCGCCGCAGTGCCATCTGCCGCCCGGTCGAGTCGGTGAGCCGGTAGGTCAGGTTGCTCCGGCCGCCGGCCACCAGCCGCGCTGCGAGCGGCCCGGTGAGGCCGAGGTTCTCCGCCAACCAGGCGGTGGTCGGCTCGAGACGCAGCCCCGGAAGGTCGCCCGTCGGCGTCGTCACGCCGCCACCAGCTCGAGGTCGACCAGCTCCTGCAGCTCGCGCCGCGCCGCCACAGGGTCACCCACTTTGATCGTCGTCATGCCCATGGCCCGGGCCGGCTTGAGGTTGACGCCGAGGTCGTCGAGGAAGACGACCTCGGTCGGGGCGAGCCCGCCGAGCCGCTCGAGCGCCCGCTCGTAGAGGGCCGGCTCCGGCTTGCGCACGCCCTCGACGCTCGACTGCACGATGACCTCGAAGCACGACAGCACGTCGTCCAACGGGCCCGGCTGCTCGATCGGCGAGACGTTGTTGGTGAGCAGCGCCAGCTGCAGACCCGCCTTCGACAGGACCTGCAGCGCCGACAGCATCTCCGGGCGGAGGTCGCCGTGCAGGCCGGCGAGTACCACGCGGGCGTCGACGGTGTGGCCGAGCGCGGCAGACTCCGCCTCGAACAGGTCGCAGAAGCCGTCCTGGTCGACCTCGCGCCGCTCGTACCTCGCCCAGGCGTTGTCGTCGGGGTCGGTGCTGTTCAGCTGCCGGATGAGGCCTGCGGGCAGACCGGCCTGCCCCTCGTACGCCGCGAAGGCGTCCATCGGACTGGTGCTGATCACGCCGCCGAAGTCGAACAGCACCGCTGCGGGTCGGGTCATGTGCGGACCTTCCTGTGGACCAGCTGCTCCTGCATGGCGTGCTCCGTCCCGTCGTCGGTCACCGCGAGGGGTGACAGAGCTCGATCGTCGTCGGGCAGCCAGAACGCCGTAGCACCGCAGAGCGGCGCCGACAGGGCGGCCAGCAGGTAGACCACCACGAACGGCCCCGGCTCAGAGGCGTCCGTGGCCACTGCGGTGAACAGTCCCATGCCGACGACGGCGCCGACCTGGTTCGCCGTCTGCTGCAGGGAGGTCGCGGAGCCGAAGTGGTGCTCCTCGACCGCGTTGCCGATCGAGGCCATGATGCCCGGCTGAACGTGGCCGAAGGCCCATCCACCGGCCGCCAGCGCGATGGCGATGACCACGGCCGACTCGGCGCGCGCTCCCAGCGACATGGTCACGAAGGACACGGCCACCGCGGCCTAGGCCCACAGGACCAGGCTCCGCTCGCCGAAGCGCATGCCGAGCCGGCTGGCGACCGGCGAGGAGAGCGCCACAAAGCCGGCCCTCGGCACGCTGACCAGCGACGTGATGCCGGCCGACAGCCCCATCACCGTCTGCAGCAGCAGCGGCGTGATGACGAAGCTGCCCATCCACCCGGCGCCCAGTCTGAAGGTGCCGACCGAGACGGCCCGCACCTCCCTGGAGCGCAACAGCTCCACCGGCAGCACCGGGGAGACAGCCGGCCGCTCGGCGCGTACGAGGAGCAGCAGCGCGACCGGAGACGCCAGCAGTGTGCCGACCACGACTGGCCGCAGGCCCCAGACACCGAGCCGGTTGATGCCGAACGTTAGGCAGAAGGTGGTGACCGCGAGGACGGCGGCACCAGCGTAGTCGATGGGCGCGTCGCCTGGCTTGAGGTCGGGTGGCAGCACGACGAGGGACGGGATGAGCGCGATCAACGCCGCAGCGGCCTGGATGAGGAAGATGGGGCGCCAGCCGACCCAGTCAACGAGCGGCCCGCCGACCGCCACCCCCACACCGCTGCGCCGGCGAGGACCGCGGAGGCGAGCGCCGAGGCGCGCACGCGCTCCTCCCGCGGGAACGACCTGAAGACCATGGCGAAGGTGGCCGGGATGGTGGCCGCGGCGCCAAGCGAGGAGAGCGTGCGGAACGCGATGAGGCTCCTGGCGTTCCAGGCCAGTGCGGTGAGGACGGAGAACACCACCGCGACCGCCATTCCCACGAGGTAGGACCGGCGGTGCCCCTTCAGGTCCCCGAGCCGGCCCAGCACCGGCGTGGCCACGGCCGCGGCCAGCAGCGGAGCGGTGGTCACCCAAGTGATCGTCGTCGGCACTAACCCGAGCTCGTCGGCGATCGGCTTGACCGAGATGGTCAGGATCGTCATCGGGGACGACGTCGAGAACATGCCGATCAGGCACACCCGCAGGAGGCGCTGGGCCTGGCGCGGGTGGGCCTGGGTCTCGACCTGCAGGCGCCGCCACCGGACCCGCACCGGGGGCCGCGCGTCACGCATCCGGGCCGACCGTCCCCTCCGTACGGCTCGCGGGCACTCGCCGGCTCTTCCGACCGGCAGCATGCCACAGGGACTTGACGCGGCGGTCACCTCCTGGCGCCGGACCTGTTATTGACATGCGCTCCAACTCCCGCTTCTGTGCGGGAGCCACCCGGTGCGGGGGTTTCGACGTGCGCCCGCCGGCAGCGGCGGTGCCGCTCCGATAAGGGAGACGCATGGACATTCGGTCCCTCGACAGCACAGGCGGCGCGCAGTGACCGCCGGACCGCTCGACGGCAACGGGTTCTCGATCACCCGGGAGGACGGCGTCGTCACGCTGACCCTGGCCCGGCCCGAGCGCAAGAACGCCGTGACCGCGGACGGCTGGCAGACGCTGCTCGACATCGTCAGCTCGCTGCCCGAGCCGGGCGACCGGGTCCTTGTCGTGACCGGAGCGGGCGGCGACTTCTGCGCCGGCGCCGACCTGAAAGCCGTCGGCTCGCGCAAGATGGGCCCGCTCGAGTCGATGCGCATCGTGGGCGACGCCTGCCTGGCCCTGCACCGGCTGGCCCTGCCGACGGTGGCCCGGGTCGACGGCGTAGCGGTCGGCGCCGGCTGCAACCTGGCGCTGGTCTGCGACTTCGTCGTGGCCACCGAACGGTCGCGGTTCTCCGAGATCTTCGTCAAGCGCGGCCTGTCCCTGGACTTCGGCGGCTCGTGGCTGCTGCCGCGTCTAATCGGGCTGTCCAAGGCCAAGGAGCTCGCGCTCCTGGGTGACATCATCAGCGCGGCGCAGGCCAAGGAGCTCGGCCTCGTCCACCGGCTGGTGCCGGTGGAGGGCCTGGACGACGCGGTCGACACCATCGTCCAGCAGCTGCGCAACGGCCCGCCCGTCGCGATCGCCGGCAGCAAGGGCCTGTTGAACAACGCGTTCAACGTGACGCTGCAGCAGGCGCTCGACGACGAGGCGCGCGTGCAGGCCCACAACCTGAGCCGGAACGACGCCAAGGAGGCGGCGATCGCCTTTCTGGAGAAGCGCACGCCGGTCTTCGAGGGACGATGACCGCACCGGAGCAGTCGGTCCTTCTGGTCGAGCGCGAGCGCGGCATCGCCACCCTCACGCTGAACCGGCCGCGGGTGCGCAACGCGCTGAGCTCCGAGCTCATGGTCGCGCTGCAGTCGGCCATGCGGGAGGTAGACCACGACGACGACGTCGACGTCGTGATCCTGACCGGCAGCGATCCCGCGTTCTGCGCCGGACTCGACCTGCGCGAGGTCGGGGCCGGCGGGTCCAACCTGTCGATCGGCCACAAGGACGCCGACATCCCCGTCGGTGCGCCGTGGCCGACGGTGCGCAAGCCGATCATAGGGGCGGTCAACGGCGTCGCGGTCACGGGCGGGCTCGAGCTGGCCCTGCACTGCGACATCCTCGTGGCGTCGGAGAAGGCGGCGTTCGCCGACACCCACGCACTGGTAGGCGTCATGCCCGGCTGGGGCATGTCGGTGCTGCTGCCGCGGGCCGTCGGCACCCGGATGGCCCGGCAGATGAGCCTCGCCGGCCAGTACCTGTCGGCCGAGGAGGCCCTGCGCAGAGGCCTCGTGACCGCGGTCCTGCCGCACGACCAGCTGCTGCCGCACGTGCGCAGGCTGGCCGAGGCGATGGTCGCCAACGGCCGCAAGGGTGTGCGCACGCTGCTGGACAGCTACCGCCGCATCGAGGCCGAGGTGACGGGGCCCGGCCTTGCCATGGAGGCCGAGACCAGCCAGGCCTGGCGGGCCGGCGGGTTCGACCCGGCCGACGTCGAGAAGCGCCGCGCGGCGGTCATCGATCGGGGTCGGGCGCAGACCGGCAGCTCCGGCTGACCGCTCGGGCCCGGCGCTCGACACGGTGCGGCCCGCGTCACAGAATGTGACCGTGGCCGAGCGACCGCTCGGTCTGTCGGTACCCCGTCGCACTGCGACTTCAGGGTGCCGGACCGTGGCCGCCGGCGGCGTGCGCCCGTCCGGCGCTCGCACGCACACCGGAGGAGCCCCGTGACGACCAGTGGCCTGAACATCCAACATCGTCCTGGAGAAGTCGAGCCAGTACCGCAACTGGAGCAAGTGGGGGCCGGACGACGAGCTCGGCACGATGAACTACGTGACCGAGGAGAGGGTCGCTGCTGCCGACCGGCTCGTGCGTTGGGGCAAGGTGTTCTCGCTCGCGCTGCCGCTCGACTCCGAGGGCCCGATGAACGGCTCGTATAGCCGCATCAACCCGGTCCACGTGATGCTGCCCGACGGCGGGGACATCGCTCCGGGGCGCAGGACCACCTCGCCACGCTGCGCTACACCGATGACGCGGCGTACCTCGTCCTGCAGTCGTCGACCCGGTGGGACGCGCTGTCGCACATCTACCACGACGGCAAGATGTACAACGGCTACGGGACCGAGCAGGTCCACAGCGGCGGGGCGCTGAAGAACAGCATCACGAACATCAAGGACAAGGCCGTCGGGCGCGGGGTGCTGCTCGACATCGCCCGCTACAAGGGCAAGGCGGCGCTCGCGACCAGCGAGCCGATCGAGGCGGCCGACCTCGAGGGCTGTGCGCAGAAGCAGGGCGTCGAGGTGGGCGAGGGCGACTTCGTCCTCGTGCGCACCGGCCAGATGGAGGAGCGCCGGCAGTCCGGCTCGTGGGGCGACTTCGCCGGCGGACCGGCGCCGGGACTGGCCATCAGCGCCGCCGACTTCTTCTGCCCGCGCAACGTCGCCGCGGTGGCGACCGACACGTGGGGGACCGGGGTGCTGTCCAACGAGACGCCGGACGTCTTCCAGCCGCTGCACATCATCATGCTCGTCAACGCCGGCATCCACCTCGGCGAGATGTGGGACATGGAGGCGCTCGCCGCCGACTGCGCAGAGGACGGTGTCTACGAGTTCATGCTCGTGGCGCCCCCGCTGACCGTCACCGGGTCGGTCGGCTCGACGGTCAACCCGCAGGCCATCAAGTAGCCGCGTCCGCGGCCGCCGAGCGCGAACGTCGCGCCGGCACGCGGAGCATCCGTGTCCCCGAGGCAGCACAGATCCTGCGCGTCGCCGCAGGGCTGGTTGACACGTGCGTCAGGTCTGAGTTGTCTGGCCGTCCCGCGCCAGCGGACCGGCGCCAGACGAGAGGGGCCTTATGGCCTACGCGGCCTTCGACCTGACCGGCTCGGTCGCCCTGGTCACCGGTGGCAACCGGGGGATCGGGTTCGGCATGGCCAGCGCCCTCGCGCAGGCCGGTGCCGACATCGTCGTCTGGGGGCGTAAGGCCGACCAGAACGCCGCTGCGGCCAAGGAGCTGGCGACCTTCGGCGGCCGGGTGGTCACCCGCGAGGTCGACGTCGCGATCGAGGAGCAGGTGGTCGAGGGGATGGCCGCGGCCGTCGCGGAGCTGGGCCGGGTCGACAGCGTGTTCGCCAACGCCGGCGTCGGCGGCTCGCCGGGTCCGTTCGTCGACAGCACGACCGAGCAGCTGCGCGCGGTGTTCGGGCCCAACGTCGACGGCGTCTACTGGACGCTGCGCGAGGCCTCGCGCCACATGGTGGAGCGCGCGAACAACGGCGATCCGGGCGGCTCCCTGGTCGGCGTGGCCAGCCTCGCCGCGATCGAGGGTACGGCCCGCAACCAGGCGTACGCCGCGACCAAGGGCGCGGTCGTCTCGATCGTGCGCGGAGCGGCCGTCGAGCTCGCCCGCTGGGGCGTGCGCGCCAACGCCGTTCTTCCCGGCTGGATCGCCACGGACATGACGGCCTCCGCCCAGGCCGAGCCGAGGATCGCCGCGAAGGTGCTGCCCCGCGTGCCGATCCGCCGCTGGGGCGACATCGCCGACTTCGGCGGGCTCGCGGTCTACCTCGCGTCGTCCGCCTCGAGTTACCACACCGGCGACTCCCTCGTCGTCGACGGCGGCTACAGCATCTTCTGAGCAACCCAAGCCACCACCACGAGGAGTTCCCATGGCACAGGTCGAAACGGTGCGCGGTCCGGTCGACACGTCGGCACTCGGACGCACGCTGATGCACGAGCACGTCTTCGTCCTGAGCACGGAGATCCTGCAGAACTAAGCCCGGATCCACCGTCGGTCCTGGTGTGAGGCGCGTGCCGTAACGAGGGAATGCCCTTCTGCTGCGGGAGAATCGGTCTTGTCTAGGGGCCTGTTCACCGCGCAGAGAAGGGCATCCGCTGGATGCGATCCTGTCATGACGTCACCGCTGTGTTCGACGACCCGAACCTCGTGTCGTGCGCGGGCCTGGCGCCGGTCCTGCAGCTGGCCGAGCGGGCCGGGTTGCAGCGGCTCGTCGCTGACCTCGTCAAGATCGGCAAGCCGGCGGGATGTAACCCTGAGCTGAAGATGCCGGCCTTGGTCGCAGGGATGGTCGCCGGGGTTGACTCGATCGATGACATGGGCCTGCTGCGGCACGGCGCTATGCGCCGGCTATTCACCGGCGTAAGGGCGCCGTCGACGTTGCGGACGTTCCTGCGCTCGTTCACCTTCGGCCATGTCCGCCAGCTCGACGCGGTCGCGTCCCAGTTGCTGATCAGTCTGGCCGCTCAGGCGCCGCGAGGATGTCCCGAGTTCCGTGGAACCTCGGTGGCGGCCTGTTGATCGTTAGGCCACGCTGACCAGGTCATCATGGCAGGTGGCTCCGACACTTTCGGCGACCTCGCATTCGAGGGCGGCGCGCAGGC
>JAABUT010002410.1_pt1 | contig 18165 bp, 18 predicted proteins | sample 5559281 | NCBI WGS metagenome assembly JAABUT01 (sample SAMN10711880, study PRJNA513359) | rock metagenome | isolation source: Antarctica rocks | place: Antarctica: Victoria Land, Ricker Hills nord | collected 2016-01-04 | reverse complement strand
GTCCGCGACCACCTGTCCGAGGTCGTCGACCGTGTCGAGCACCAGCATGAACGCGTCATCATCACGCGCAACGGGCACGATGCGGCCGTCGTCATTAGTCCGGTCGATCTCGCTCAGCTCGAGGAAACACTCTCCGTCCTGAGCGACCCCGAGGCGCTCGCCGACATCCGCGAGGCCGATGCCGCGTATGCCCGAGGTGACGTCGTCCGAGGCGTCGAGGCCGTCCGCCGCCTCGGCCGGTGAGCCAGGAGGACGAATACGAACTCGTCCTTACCCCGCCGGCTCGACGGGCGCTGACCGAGCGACTGCCCGAAGTGGTGGTGGCTGCCGTGATCGAGTTTCTTACGACTGCTCTGGTCAGGCAGCCGCGACGTGTCGGCAAGCCGTTGCGTGGCGAGTTAGCTGGCGTTTGGGCCGCGCGTCGCGGTACCTACCGGGTGCTCTACCGACTGCGCGAGGACCCGCGCGAAGTCATCGTGGTACGCATCGAACACCGAAAGGACGTCTACCGCCCACATTGACGATGGAAGTTCGCATGAAAACCGCGCCCGGTCGCCTTCCAGCCGCCCTTGTTCGGGCTTTGCTGCAGGGTGGCGGTGAAGGTGGTGTCCAGCGGGCAGGGTATGGTCTTGCCAGTGTGGGTGTCGGGCCGCGTCGGCATGTCGTCTCCTCTAGTACACGAGTCGGATGGGGTTGGCTGACGTGGGTCGGGCCGTTATTCGATGATCTCGAAGCGGTTGCCGTCGCGGTCGCTGACCTGAAACATCGGCGGCACGCCGGGCCAGTGCAGCAGCTCCCCGAGTCGCACGCCGCAGGTCTGCAAGGTGGCGTGGGTGGCTGCGGCGTCGGGGGGTGTGGAACCGGATGCCGGTCTCCACCCCGGCCGGTGCCTCACCGGTCGCCGAGACGAGCGCGACACTGACCGCTCGATCGTCGGCGCCGCGCGGGACGACCATGATCCAACGCCCGCCCTGGGGCATCGGGGTGTCGACCTGAACTTGGAAGCCGAGAGTGTCGACATAGAACCGCAGTGCGGCGTATTGGTCGCTGACGGGGATGCCCACGACGCGGACTCCGCCGATCAGCGGCGCGTCTCCGGCTGGCTTGTTGGTGTCGTTGTCGGTGCTGGAGAAGAGCGGTGGACGTTGCTGATCGGGCGGGACCTGCTGGTGCGCCCCCGCCGCTTCACCGACTTGCGCGAGGGACTGCCCGGCATCCCCACCAACGTGCTCTCGGCCCGGCTGAAAGAACTCGAGGACGCGGCAGTCGTGGAACGGCGGTTGCTCCCGCCACCGAAACGGGCAGTCGTCTACGCCCTCACCGCCAACGGCCGCACCCTGAACGACGCGGTCCTGGGCCTGGCCCGCTGGGGCGCCACCCGGCTGGGCGATCCACGCCCCGGGGAGGTCGTCACCGCCGACTCGCTGGTCATGGCCTTGCGCGCCACCTTCCACCCCGACGCCGCCGCCGACGTGACCGCCACCTGGGAAATCCATGTCGGCGACACCGTGCTGCACGCGGTCGTGGACCACGGCCAACTCCACGCCGACGTCGGAGCATCACCTCATCCACCGGACCTCGTCATCGCCGGAACCAAGACCGAACCGCCACCGCTGAAAGCACTGATGAACAGAGAGATGACCCCCAAGGGCGCGATCGCCGATCGGGCGGTGCGGCTCACCGGAAAGACCCGCCTGCTCTCCACCTTCACCGACATCTTCCGGATTCGATGAGAGCCGACCGCTGCGACGCGGGCGCAGCGCTGACGAGCGCCCTGGCTGCCGTCATCACCCCGACGCGCGCGTGTCGATAGCGGAACCCTCTATGGCCTCGCCCAGCGCCGCGCCAACGTGCGCCGCACGATGACCTACGTACCTCTGCGCGAACGTTATGCAGGCCATCCGGCCAGACGACTGCCGGGAGGGCGCGGCTTGTGTCGGAAGGAACTGAGGTCCTTGCCGGCCTGCGGGGAAACCCCGTGGGCTACCGGCGTGCAAGTTTCGCGTACGTCGCCGAGGCGACACAGCGGAGCATCAAAGTTCGGGCAGACGCCACCAAGTTCAGCTCGGCGACGACCGTAGGCGGCAGGAACCGGATGTCGAGGCCCTCCCCGACGATGATGTCAGCATTGGTCGCCGACGTTCGTCCGGCGTAGACGTGCCACCCGGTCGTTCCTGGTCCGGCGTTGGCCGGGAGGTCGCCAGCGAACCACAGCTTGAGTTCCTGACCGGTAAGAGCGGTCTCTTCCTCCAGTTCCCTGACCGCTGCGTCGGCGGGACTCTCACCGGCCTCGACCGCGCCTCCAACCGTGGACCACCGGCCGGGTCCGATCGGAGCGTGCTGATCTCGGTGCTGCAACAACACGCGCTGCTGATGGTCGACCAGGAGCACAGCGACCGCAGACCTTGCCGAGACGACCGCCATGGGAACTATCGAACCACCCGTCCGGTGCTGTCCGGGCCGACTGTCCGTCGTGGCTGACCTGACCGTGGCCGGTTCGCGATCGGTCACAGAGATGGCGGTGCATGCCGGGTGAGGCGTGCCGGGCGGTGCTGTTCGAAGAGTGCGGCCGCATCCCCGGCGGGGCGCTGGCGGGCGAGCTCGGTCACAGCCGCCACAACGGCGTCTTTTGAACGCTCGCCAGCTGTCGTCCAGACCTGCGCGATCTGCGTCTCCCAATCGTCGTGTTGCTCGCCCACCCGCCGATCCTGGCAGGTCGCCACGGTCAGGCGCAGACAACGCCGAGGCCTTGACCGCTTGGGAATCGTGTGCGACACAAGATCGTTTAGCACCGGTAGCCCTACTCAACGAGTTGGGTCAGCGGTTCGGTCGCGGCCGGTTGGAGGGTGTGGCGGGCAGGGTTTTGGGATGGGGGCGCGGCCGGCGTTGGGGAGCTGGTCGGTGGAGCGGGCGGCGAGTGCGGTGCGGAGGTCTGTGAATGCGGCACCGGCGTTGAGGGCGGCGCGGCGGGTCGCGTCGTGGGCCCGCTCGGCGCTGGTGGGGGTGCCGGAGATTTCGGTGAGCGGTTTGCCTGCGTCGGTGAGGACGGCGGCGGCGGCGGCCGCGGCCCGTTCGACGGGGTGCGGCCCGGCGGGCCGGATCCGCTGCGGTGTCGACGAGGATCACCGTCAGCACGGCGCAGGAGCTGCGGTCGTCGATGAACCGTTCGGCTCAGAGATATTCGAGCTCGACCTCGGGCGTCGTGGGGTGTGACTGGCAGGTCAGCACGACTCCGGCCTGGAGCTCGTCGGGCTCCAGGGCGTAATTGACGTCCATTTCCACCGAGCCCGCCGTCACGCGGGCCCGGCAGGTGCCGCAGACGCCGCCCTTGCACGCGAAGGGCGCATCGGGCCGTACGGCCAGCACGGAGTCGAGGACCGACGCGCCGTCGCGTTCGACGGCCAGTGTCGTCCGGCGGCCGTTCAGCAGGACAACGACCCTGGCGGCAGCTGAGGTGTGTGCGCCGGCGGCGCGAATCCGGGCCGGCGGGCCGTCGGCGTAGAACAGCTCGACATGCACGGTCGCCGCGGCGCTGCCATGGTCCAGCAGGGCCTGCCGTGCCTCGGTGACCATGCCGAGCGGGCCGCAGACATACCACTCGTCGATGCTGTCCACCGGAACCAGCGTGCTGAAGAGCCGCTCGAGTCTGTTGCGGTCGATGCGCCCGGATAGCAGCTCGGATTCCTGCTCCTCACGCGAGGACAAGTGCACAATCTGCAGGCGCTCACGGTGCCGGTCCTTGAGGTCGGACAGCTCCTCGACGAACATGACGTCCCGGGAGGTGCGGTTTCCGTAGAGCAGCACGACGCTGCTGCCCGGCTCGACGTCCAGCACGGTGGCGGCGATGGACAGCAGCGGAGTGATGCCACTCCCGGCTGCGATGAGGCCGTAGCGCACGGATCGGCTCGGGTCGGGATGCGGCCCGAAGCGGCCGGCTGGAGGAAGCACCTCAACGACTTCGCCGGCCGCCAGCTCTTTTGTCGCCCAGGTGGAGAAGCTTCCTCCGTCGAATCGCTTCACGGCGATCCGCAGCGGTCCGCCGGCGGCGCTGGCGCAGACGGAGTATGTGCGGCGCAGGTCCTGGCCGTCGAGGATCCGGCGCAGGGTCAGGTGCTGGCCGGCGGTGAAGCGGAAGACCGAAGCGAGGCGCTCGGGCAGTTCGAATGTGATCGTGACGGAGTCCGCTGTCAGTGGCTCGACCGCCTGGACGCGCAGCGGGTGGAATCCGCTGGCCGGCGACAACGGCATGGGGTCGTCCAGTGCCAAGAAGCCGGCTGCGGGGCTGGTCAATGGGCCTTGAAGTGATCGAAGGGCTCCCGGCAGACCCGGCAGCGCCACAGCGATTTGCACGCTGTCGAGGCGAAGCGGCTGAGCTCCTCGGTGTCGCCGGACCCGCACTGCGGGCACTCGACCGACGGCCGGACCGCCAATCCTGGCCGCAGAGCTGGGGCGCCCAACTGGACCAGCACCGGACCGGCCGCGCGAGGGCCGGGAGGTGCGATGCCGTACGCCAGGAGCTTCTGCCGTCCGTCCTCACTCATCCAGTCGGTTGTCCAGGCCGGCGACAAGACCATCCGGACATGTACGTCCGACCAGCCGTGCAAGGCGAGGGCTTTGCCGATGTCGGACCGGATCTCCTCCATCGCCGGGCAGCCGGAGTAGGTGGGCGTGATGGTGACGGTGATGGCGCAGCCGTCGACGGCGACGTCACGCAGGATCCCCAGGTCCGCGATCGTGATGACCGGTATTTCGGGATCTGTAACGCCCGAAAGCACCGCTCGTACCGCGGCCACCGACGGCGCGCCGGCGGTCACCAGCTTGCGTCCGGATGCGAGCGGTGCAGATGCTGCATTTCGGCCAACAGATAGCCAAATGATGTGGTGTGGCGGCCAAAGCGCCCACCGGTGGGCCGCCAGGAGGTCTCCGGGACGGAGAGCGTGGCCTCGTCGAGCACCCCGCGCACGGTCGCCTGCCACTGCGGCTCGATGACGCCGGGGTCGGCTGCGACGCCGCGGGTGATCAGCCGGTCCAGCAGCGGATCATGCTCGAAAAGCTCGTAGGCGTAGGGCCAGACGTCGTCGAGGCCGGCCTGTACGCGGGTGTGGCTCTCCGGGGTGCCGTCACCGAGCCGTAGCACCCAGGTCGTGGCGTGGTCGAGGTGGTAGGCGGCCTCCTTGACGGCCTTGCCGGCCACGGCGGCGATGCCTTCGTCGGTCGAGGTGAGCAGCGCGGTCCACAGCGGCAGCTGGTAGGCGCTGACCAGCAGCTGGCGGGCCAGGGTGCGCCCGAAGTCGCCGTTGTCGACCTCCATGAGCAGGGCGTTGGTGTATTCGGGCTCGTTGCGCAGAAACGCGAGGGCGTCTTCGTCGCGGCCGCGCCCTTCCAGCTCGCCGGCCCGCCCCAGCAAGCTGCGCGCGCAGCCGAGCTGGTCCAGGGCGATGTTGAGCAGCGCGATGTCCTCTTCGAGCTGGGGCGAGCTGGTCGCCCATTCGCACAGGCGCTGGGCCAGGATCAGGGTGTCGTCGCCGAGCCGCAGTGCATAGGCGGCCGTGTCGAGATCGACGTCGGTCGCCGCGGTCACAGGTGCGTCAACCCCTCGGGCACCCGGTAGAAGGTCGGGTGCCGGTAGGGCTTGTCCCCGGCCGGATCGAAGAATGCGTCCTTTTCGTCTGGGCTGCTCGCGACGATGTCGGTGGCGGCGACGACCCAGATGCTGACGCCCTCCTGCCGGCGGGTGTAGAGGTCGCGCGCGTTGCGCAGCGCGAGGTGCGCGTCCGGGGCGTGCAGGCTCCCGACGTGGTTGTGTGACAGGCCGCGCTTGCTGCGGACGAAGACCTCCCACAGCGGCTGGGAGCGGGGGTGACCGGCTCCGGGCTCGCTCATGCCGCGCCAGCGGCAGTCGACCTACGCGTCTCGTGCTTGGCCGCGTAGGCGGCGGCGGCCTCGCGTACCCACGCGCCGTTCTGATGGGTGGTGACCCGGTGCGCCAACCGCTCGCGGTTGCAGGGACCGTCGCCCTTCATGACCTGGAAGAATTCGCTCCAGTCGATCTCGCCGGTGCAGTAGTGGCCGGCCGCTTCGTCCAGGCGCAGGTCCGGGTCGGGGATGGTCAGGCCGAGGTACGCCGCCTGCGGCACTGTTGCGTCGACGAACCGCTGCCGCAGCTCGTCGTTGGTGAAACGCTTGATCCCCCAGGCCATCGACTGGGCGCTGTTGGGCGATGCGGTGTCGGTCGGGCCGAACATCATCAGCGCCGGCCACCACCAGCGGTCGAGTGCGTCCTGGGCCATCCGGCGTTGCTCGGGCGTTCCGTTGGCCAGCGTCGTCATCGACTCGAATCCCTGCCGCTGGTGGAAGCTCTCCTCCTTGCACACCCGGGTCATCGCCCGCGCGTACGGGCCGTAGGAGCAGCGGGTGAGCGGCACCTGATTCATGATCGCTGCACCGTCGACCAGCCAGCCGATCGCCGCGACGTCGGCCCAGCTGGTGGTGGGGTAGTTGAAGATGGTCGAGTACTTCTGCCGACCGGCGTGAAGGAGGTCCAGCAGCTCCTCGCGGTCGATGCCCAGAGTTTCGGCGGCGCTGTAGAGATAGAGCCCGTGACCCGCCTCGTCCTGCACCTTCGCGACCAGGATGGTCTTGCGGCGCAGGCTCGGAGCGCGCGTGATCCAGTTGCCCTCGGGCTGCATGCCGATGATCTCGGAGTGCGCGTGCTGGGCAATCTGGCGGATCAGCGTCTTGCGGTAGCCCTCGGGCATCCAGTCGCGCGGCTCGATCCGCCCGTCGGCGTCGACGCAGGCCTGAAAGTCCTGCTCCAGAAGGTGCTCGGCAGTCTCCGTCGACACGATGGCTCCTTTTCCGAACGAACGGTCGGTTCAACTATCCTGCTTGGGCCGCCGTGCGTCAACCTCACCGCCGGCCCGATAACGTCAGGGCGTGACCGCGGTCGGCGAAAAGCAGGCGCCGCCGCCCCGGGGGCCGGGGCGGCCGGCCCGCTACACCCAGGACGAGCTGCTCACCGTCGTCGTCCAGGAGTTCCTGACCCGGGGCTACGACGCGACGTCCATGGAGGACCTCGGCCGGGCGACCGGCCTGACCAAGTCGTCGATCTATCACCACGTCTCGGGCAAGGAATCCCTGCTGCGGCTCGCCCTGGACCGGGCGGTCAGCTCGTTATTCGCCGTCCTGGACGAGGCCGGCAGTCGCGAGGGGTCTGCGGTCGACCGACTCGAGCACGTCATACGCGGCAGCACGCTGGTGCTGGTGGAGCAGCTTCCTTACGTGACGTTGCTGCTGCGCGTACGCGGTAACACCGAGACCGAGCGCTGGGCCTTGGGGCAGCGGCGCACCTTCGACAACAAGCTCAGTGCTCTGGTGAAGGCCGCGATCGCCGAGGGCGACGTACGGTCCGATCTGGATCCGCGCCTGGTGACGCGGCTGCTGTTCGGGATGGTCAACAGCGTCGCGGAGTGGTTCCGTCCCGGCGGCAACCACAGCGCCCAGGAGGTGGCGGACACGCTGGCGGTGCTGGCGTTCAAAGGGCTGCTGCGGCCTGCACCCGAGGTGTGAACAGCATCAGCGCCGAGCGCGCCCGCACCGCCCGTGCCATCGAAAGTCGGTGGCCGGCGCGGCCTTGGATGTTGGTGGCGGCCATCGTCCTGGCCGCGCTCAATCTGCGTACGGCGGTGACGAGCATCGGCCCGCTGCTCGACGAGCTCGAGCACGGCATCGGCCTGTCGAGCGGACTGGCCGGGCTGCTGACCACCATGCCGGTGATCTCGTTCGCGGCGCTGGGCTGGGTGACGCCGGCGATCGCCGGGCGCTTCGGTGCCCACCGGGTCCTGACCGGCGCCCTGGGGATGATGACGGTGGGGCTTGTCCTGCGGTCCCTCGCCGGCTCGGCGTGGCTGTTCCTCGCGCTCAGCGTCCCGGCTCTGGCCGGCGGCGCGATGGGCAACGTCTTGCTCCCGGTGATGGTGAAGCAGCACTTCCCCCGCCGGGTCGGCCCGATGACGGCGACGTACACCACGGCGCTGGCCGTCGGGACCACCCTGGCTGCGGGGGCTGCGGTGCCGATCGCCTCCATCGGCGGCTCTCGGGACTGGCGGCTGGGCATCGGTGCGTGGGCGGGACTGTCCGCTGTGGCGGCGGTGATCTGGCTGATCCTTCCGCAGTCCGGCGATCGGCCGGCCGGCCCGCGGCGCGTCCCGCACGGCAGGCAGCTGGTCGGCAGCAAAAAGGCGTGGGCCCTGGCGCTGTTCTTCGGTGCCCAGTCGATGCAGGCGTACATCTCGTTGGGCTGGTTCGCGCAGTTCTACCGCGAGCAGGCGTCGTTTTCGGCGGCGAGAGCCGGGCTGCTGGTCGCCGTGATGTCGGCGGTGGCCATCCCGGTGTCCATGGCGGTGCCGTCCATCGCCGGCCGGCTGCGTTCCCAGCATCCGCTCGTTGCCGGCTTCGTCATCTGCTACGTCGTGGCCTATCTCGGCATGCTCACCGCGCCACGGGCCGGCGCCTGGCTGTGGGCGCTGATCGCGGGGCTGGGTGCCGGCGCCTTCCCGCTCGCGCTGACCCTGATCGGGCTGCGGAGCCGCACCCCCGAGACCACGGCCGCGCTGTCGGCTTTTTCGCAGAGCATCGGCTATCTCGTCGCGGGATCCGGGCCCCTGCTGGTCGGCGTGTTGCATGGCGCGACCGGCGGTTGGACGGCTCCCTTCGTCTTGATCTTCGCCGACCTCGTCCTTTTCGCCGGCTCCGGCTGGTACATCGGGCGACCCGGCTACGTCGACGACGACCTGCGGGTGCGATAGACCGGTCTCACTGTGGATTGTCTGCAGTGAAGTGGACGCCGGAGAAGCGGGTGCGCCAGTGGGTGACCTCGGCGGCCACGTTGGCCGGGTCGAGGGCCGGGTCGAGGCCGCGAGCGATGAAGGAGGCCAGCGCCGGCAGGTCCGCTTCGGTCGCTCCGAGCCGGACGATTTCCGGGGTGCCGAGCCGGAGCCCGTTGACGTCACCGTCGACCGGCTCGGCGGGCAGGCCGATGCCGGAGGTCAACAGGTTGGCGCGGCGGAGGCGCCGGGCGGCCTGCTGCCCGCCGCCATAGCGGTGGGCCAGGATCGCGAATTGGTGCGACCGGGTGCAGCCGCTGTCCGCGGCGAAGACCGGGACATCCAGCGCCACCAGTTCGGCCGCCAGCCGTCGTGCGGTCGCGACCATCATGCGTGCGTACGCGGCGCCGGCGACCTTCCAGTCGAGCAAGGTCACGGCCAGCGCTGCGGTCCGGCCGGCGTCGAAGTTGGCGGTCAGTCCGGGATAGGCGATGGCGTCGAGGCGTTCGGCCAGCGCGTCGTCATTGGTGACGATGAGCCCGCCGGCCGGACCATTTAGACTCTTGTACGTGCTCATGGTCATCACGTGGGCGCCTTCGGCGAGCGGCTGCGGCCACACCCTTCCGGCGACCATGCCGCACAGGTGGGCGGCGTCGAAGAGCACCCGCGCGCCGACCAGATCCGCGATCTCGCGTATCTCGGCGATCGGGTGGTGGAACAGGTTGAGGCTGCCCCCGATGCTGATCAGCTTGGGGCGCACCTGCACGGCCAATGTCGCCAGCGCGTCGACATCCACGGTGTAGCCGGCCGCGGTGACCGGGGCCGCGACGGTGTTGAGCCCGAAGAGGCCGGCGGCGCCGAGGCCGTGATGGGTGATGTGCCCGCCGATGCTGGCCGGCGGCGCGATGATCGTGTCACCGGGCTGACAGAGCGCCATGAAGGCATAGAGGTTGGCGAGTGCTCCCGAGCCGACCCGGACCTCGGCGTAGGCGGAGCCGAAGACCTCCGCCGTGAGTTCGGCGGCGATGATCTCGATCTGCTCGATCGCCTCCAGACCCATCTCGTACTTGTCGCCGGGATAGCCCAGCGACGGACGCGAGCCGAGATTGGCTGACAGCTTCGCCTCCGCCCGCGGGTTCATCACGTTGGTGGCGGGATTGAGATTGACCGACTCGACGTCGTGAATGCGGCGGTTCTCGCCCACCAGACGCTCGATCTCGGCAGCCACCGCCGGCGCACCCTGGCCGGCGACGGCAGCCGACACGGCCCGGACCCGATCTTCACTCAGCGGAGGAACCCACGGACGCCAGGCCAGGGAACGGTGCATCGGGTGACCTTCCGGTCGGAGTGGGTCGTACGACACCCGATTGTCGACCCGGGCCATCGCTACTGTCGGGCGCCGCCACGCTGGGCCCGCCGGTGGCCGGTGGCCGCCTGCGCAGCAGTAGGGTGGCCGGAGCGTGCCGACGCCGTGTAACGAGGAGACCCGCCCGATGACGCTTCCGCAGAGTGCCCGCTACGTCATCATCGGAGCCGGTATCCACGGGCTCTCCACGGCGTGGCATCTCGCCCGGGAGCTGACGGCAAGCGGTCGGGGCTCCGGCGCCGATGTGGTCGTCCTGGACAAGACCGGCATTGGTGCCGGTGCCTCCGGCATCGCGTGCGGGGTGGTCCGCAACAATTACTTCCAGCCGGCGATGCGTGAGCTGATGGCGCACTCGGTCGGGGTGTGGGAGTCCGACCCGACGGCGTTCGCCTACCACCCGGTCGGTTACCTGCAGATCTCGCCGGAGGTCATGCACGCCGACGTTGCGTCGATCTTCGCCGAACAGGCGGCCATCGGCTATTCCTCCACCTTCATCGAGGGCGCCGACGACTGCCGCCTCTACATGCAGGGCATCTTTCCGGACTGGCAGGCCGGCAACATCACCAGCGTGCTGCATGAGCACCGCGGCGGTTATGCCAACAACCAGGCGTCGGTCCGCGGCCTGGCCGCCAAGGCGACCGATGCCGGCGTGCGGATCGTCCCCGGGGTGCAGGTGACCGGCGTGCGGGTCGCCGGCGGCGCCGTCACCGCGGTCGAGACCAGTGCCGGCGCCATCGCCTGCGACCAGCTGGTCGTCGCCGTGGGGCCGTGGGTCCGTGACATTTGGCGGATGCTCGATCTTCCCGAAGCCGTGTCGGTCCGCGGACGCGACGGGGCGGTCTACGAACGGCCGATGTGGACCTACTGGTCGCTGCAGGAGGGCACGCTCGGGGTCGACCCGACGTTCCTCACCGACAGCGCGGGGCAGCTCCCGCCGGTCGTGCACGTCGACACCGACGCGCCGCTGTACGACGACGCAGACGGTTCGCTGATCACCGACGAGCTGTGGGGCATCTATTTCAAGCCGGACTTCAACTTCGGCGGCATCCAGGGTGGTGCCATGCCATTCGTGGTGGACCGGCCGACCGATCAGGTCGCGGTCGACCCGTACGGGCCGGCCAGCCCCGACTTCGTCGTCGGGAAGGAATTCGCCCGGATGTGGACGGCGGGGCTCGGCCACTGCCTCAAGCGTTTCGAGGGCAAGAGCTCGCTGTTCTCCCCGGAACCCTCCGGCGGCATCGGGTGCTTCACCCCGGACAGCTTTCCGGTGTTCGACACGTTCTCGGACAACGCCTACGTCATCGCCGACTCCAACCACGGCTACAAGATGATCGGTGTGGGCGCCCTGGTGGCCAAGGAGCTGGTCGGCCAGAGGCAGGAACTGCTGGAGCCGTTCCGGTTCTCCCGTTACGCCGCCGGTCGGCTGCACCCGGTCAGCCACTCGCCTTTTCCCTGGAGCTGACGGCCCCGGCGCCCGTGGACGCCGGAGAGGGGAGCCCGATGGCGTCGGCGGTCATCAGCCGTAACCCGGCCAGCGGCGAGGTCGTCTTCACCTGCCCGTCGTCGACCCCGGAATCTGTCGCGGCCGGAGTTGCCCAGGCGGTCGCCGGCGGCAGTCGCTGGGCCGCGACCTCCTTTGCCGAGCGCGCAACGATCCTGCTTCGCTTCGCCGACCTGCTGGACGAGCAGGCGGAGACGTTGACGACCCTGATCACCCGCGAGGTCGGGAAACGTACGGTCGAGGCGGCGGGCGAGGTGGAGTGGGGGGCGCTGTCCGCGCGCTGGTACGCCGAGCACCCCCCGCTCCCGACCCGGCATGCCGGCGCCGTCGTTCGCCGGCAACCACTGGGCGTCATTGCGGTGATCACACCGTGGAACGTGCCGCTGATCACCCCGGCGTGGAAGTGGCTGCCGGCCTTGATGGCGGGCAACGCGGTGCTCTGGAAGCCCTCCGAGCTGGCCACCGCGACCGCTGCCGCCACTGTCGACCTGCTGCAGGCCGCCGGCCTGCCCGAGGATGTTTTGCAGCTCGTCCCGGGCGGCGCCGGCACCGCGGTCGCCCTCTGCCAGGACGAGCGGGTGGCCGGGGTGCACTTCACCGGGTCCACCCGGGCCGGGCGGGAGATCGCCCGGCTGGTGGCCCCCCGATTCGCCCGGTGCGCGCTGGAGATGGGGGGCGTCAACGCGGCCCTGGTGTTCGCCGACGCCGACCTCCCGGCGGCCGCCGATGCCATCGTCGCCACGGCCACGGCGATCAACGGCCAGAAGTGCACAGCAGTGCGACGGGTCCTGGTCGACGACGAAGTCGCCGACGAGCTCCTCTCCCACCTCGCCGAGCGCATCGAGGCGCTCGTGCCGGGCGACCCGGCCGAGCCGGCGACCACTCTCGGACCGCTGATCTCTGCCGCCGCCCGCGATCGGGCCGAGCGCAGCGTCGTCGACGCGGTCGGCCGGGGCGGTGTCGCCGTTGCCAGAACGCCGATGACGGCGCTGCGATCGCAAGATCCCGGCACGTTCTTCCCGGCGACCGTCCTCACCGGCCTGCCCGATCGCGACCAACTGGAGACCGAGGAGGTGTTTGCCCCCCTGCTGGCCGTCCAGAGATTCCACGACGTCGAGTCGGCGTGGGAGCTCGCCGGCCGCAGCGGCTACGGACTGTGCGCAGCCGTCTACTCCGGCGACCCGGGCATCGGACGGGTGGCGGCCGACCGGCTGCCGGTCGGCGTCCTGGGGATCAACCGGCGAAGCGACGCTGTCGATCTGGCGGCGCCGTTCGGGGGTCGCGGTAAATCCGGCAACGGCTTTCCGGAGGGTGGCTCCTTCGTGTACAACGCGGTGACGGACGTGCAGGCGGTCTACGGCGACGACACCACATGAGGGACCGGCCGGCAGGAAGGAGCGGCTCGTGACCGAGGTGTCCGAGACGACGCTGCGCCGTGGCGTGAGCATCATTTTCGCCCTCGGGGGCGAGGAAGCGCTGCGCGGACATGGGCTTGGCATGACCCGGGTGGCCGAGATCGTCGGTCGCGAGAAGAGCCAGGTTTCCCGGACTCTCAAGACCCTCGTCGACTGCGGTGCCCTCGAGCGAGACGCCCAGACGTTGCACTACCGCCTCAGCTGGCAGCTCTTCGCGCTCGCAGCTCGCGGCGGGGACCGCCGGCTCGCCGAGGTGGCTGCGCCGCTCCTGGAACGGCTCGTCGGCCGTCTCGGGGAGACCGCCCACCTCTCGGTACGCCAGGGCGCGGAGGTGCTCACCGTCGCGTCCCGGGCACCGGACCGGGTCGTGCTCGCGGTCGGCTGGGTGGGCCGGACCACGCCGGCCTACTGCACGTCCGCCGGGCGGGCTCTGCTGATGGACCACACGGCTGCCCAGGTGCGGACTCTCTTCGCCGGCGTCCCGTTTCTTCCCTCGGGGCCGAACACACCCAGCACCGTCGACGACCTGCTGCCCCGGTTGGCCGACGCGGGCCGGCGGGGCTACGCCGTGACCGAGGAAGAGCACGAACCGGGATTGACCGGGGTGGCGGCTCCGATCCGGGACCAGCAGGGCCGCGTCATCGCAGCGCTCAACATTAGCGGCCCCAGCTTTCGGCTCGGCGCCGATCTGGCACAGGCGGGTCAGGAGGTCGTCCGGACCGCGCTCGAGGTATCCGGTCTGCTCGGCGCTCCGCCGGCGGCCGGTGATCAGATTGCTCGCGTTGAGCAGGCGGGAGACTCCGGATGCGGCTGACACCCACCGAGCAGCATCGGCTTCTCACCTTCACCGCGGCGCGGTTCGCCCGGGAGGCGATCTCGCGCGGCCTTGCGCTCAGTGCGCCGGAGGCGGTCGCGGTGATCGCCGACGAAATGCACTGGTCGGCGCGCGCCGGCCGGACCTACCCCCAGGTCGCCGACGACGGCCGGGCGGCGCTGCGCGCCGAGCAGGTGCTGCCCGGCGTACCCGACCTGCTGGAGGAAATCCGGGTCGAGCCGGTTTTCGCCGACGGCCCCCGACTTGTTGTCCTTCGGTACCCACTGGGGCGACCGGCCACCCCGGAGACCGAGGCCCCGCCGCTCAGCCCGCCCGACGAGCGACCGCGCCGGCAACTCGAGCTGACGAACACCTCGCCACGGGTGATCCGCGTCTCCTCCCACTACCCCCTGGCGCAGCTGAACCGACGGCTTGCCTTCGACCGGGAGGCGGCCCGCGGCTTCCGCCTGGACCTGCCCGCCGGGGACCTGCTCCGGCTCGGCCCCGGCGAGCGGCGCACCGTCGGGATCGTCGCGATCACCGCGAGCTCGGCAGCGCAGCGGCCGTGAACCGCAGCACCTACGCCGACCGCTACGGCCCCACCGCCGGCGACCGGATCCGCCTGGGCGACACCAACCTGGCGGTCCGGGTCGAGGCCGACGACGTCGGCTACGGCGACGAGCCAATGTTCGGCTTCGGCAAGACCTTGCGCTCCCGGCTGCTGCAGTCCGACGGCGCAAGCCGGGAGAGCGAGCTCGACTTCTTCGTCGCCGGGGTCGTCCTGATCGACCCGCTGCTCGGCGTACGCAAGACCAACATCGGCGTCAAGGACGGCCGGGTCGTCGGCATCGGTCGGCTGGGCGGTCCGGCGGTCGCCGGCGCCGAGCTGGTCGTGGGCCCCAACACCTACCCGATCAACGGGTACGGCCTGATCGCGACACCCGGCGGCGTGGACAGTCACGTCCACCTGCCCACCCCGCGGCTCGTGCCCGCGGCGCTGTCCGCCGGGATGACGACACTGATCACGGCCGGGTTCGAGGAGCCGCCGTTCGGCATGCTCCGGATGCTCGAAGCGTTCGAGGACGTACCGGTCAACGTGGGGCTGCAAGCCTGCGCCCGGACGGCGCAGGAGTCCTCGGTGGAGGCCGTTGTGGCCGCCGGGGCGGTGGGGCTGAAGATCCACGAGGACTACGGCGCCTACCCCGAGGTCATCGACGCGGCGTTGCGGGCGGCCGACGACTACGACATCGCCGCCTGCCTGCACACCGACGGGCTCAACGAGGCCGGCGACGTCGAGGACACTCTCGAGGCGATCGCCGGCCGTACGGTCCACGCCTACCATGTCGAGGGATCGTCCGGCGGCCACCCGCCGGACAACCTGCTGCTGCTGACCGACCCGGCCGTGATCGGCTCCTCCACGACATCGACGGTGCCCTTCGGTCGCTGGACCGCGCAGGAGCACGTCGGCATGATCCTTGCGGTGCACGGCGGCAACCCGGACTGGCCCGGTGACCTCGACGCGGTCCGCGAGCGGATCCATCCGGCGGCGATGGCCGCGGAGGGTCCGTTGCACGATCTCGGCGTCATCAGCATCGTCAACAGCGACTCGCAAGGCGTCGGTCGCATGGCGGAGACGATCCGGCGCACCTGGCAGCTGTGTGATGCGATGAAGACATGGCGGTCCACCGCGGACGGGACCGGCTGGGGTTCCGACGGGGACGGCAGTGTCGACGCCGCGGACGGTGAGGACAACCGGCGCGTGCTGCGATACCTCGCCAAGTACACGATCGAGCCGGCGATCGTGCACGGCATCAGCCCGCACGTCGGCACGCTCGCTCCGGGCCGGCTGGCTGACATCGTGCTCTGGCGGCCGAACCGCTTCGGGATCAAGCCGGAGCTGGTGCTCAAGTGCGGCTTCGAGGCGTGGGGCGCCGTCGGTGACGGCAACGGCTCCGTGGAGAAGGTGCAGCCGACCGCGTACGCAGCGCAGTGGGGGGCGACCGGGCGGGCCGGCTCGGCGCTGGGCGTGACGTTCGTCTCCCAGCTCGCCGCCGGCGGGGCGCTGGCGCGGCGCCTCGAGACCCGGCGCCGGCTGATCGCCGTCCGAGGCAGCCGTGGGTTGACCAGGGCGGATCTCGTCGCCAACCGCACGGTGCTCCCGATCGAGGTCAGCCCGGCGGACGGCACGGTGCAGCTGTCCGGACGCCACCTCGGTGCCGACCCGGTCGCGACCGTACCGCTCAACCGTTCCTACCTGCTGACCTGAGGATGGCCCAGTGCTCGCTACCGACGTCCACCGCACGCTCCGCCGAAATCTCCTGGTCGACGGATACGACTTCGTCCTCGACGCCGAGCTCAGCCGAGGCAGTTGGCTGGTCGATGCCCGCGACGGCTGCCGCTACCTCGACATGTTCTCCTTCTTCGGGGCCAACCCGCTGGGGATGAACCACCCCGCCCTGGCCGACGATGCCGATTACCGGGAGCTGCTCGGCCGGGTGGCGGTGAACAAGCCGCCCAACTCCGGCGTCTACACCACCCACTACGCCGAGTTCGTGGCGACCTTCGTCCGGGTGGTGGGTGATCCTGAGCTGCCGCACCTGTTCTTCATCGAGGGCGGCGCCGGGGCCGTCGAGAACGCCCTCAAAGTGGCCTTCGACTGGAAGTCCCGCCGCAACGAGGCAGCCGGTCGCTCTCCCGACCTGGGGACCCAGGTCATGCACCTCACCCAGGCATTCCACGGGCGGAGCGGCTATACGATTTCGCTGACGAACAGCGCAGCGGTCAAGGTGGCGCGCTACCCCAAGTTCGACTGGCCGCGCATCCCGGTGCCGGCCGTCCGCTTCCCGTTGGAGGAGCACCGAGCCGAGGTCGAGGCGGCCGAGGATCGCTCCCTGGCGGCGGCCCGGGCCGCCTTCGAGGCACGTCCGCACGACATCGCCTGCTTCATCGCCGAGCCGATCCAGGCCGAGGGTGGCGACAACCACATGCGCCCGGAGTTCCTCGCCGCCATGCAGGCGATGTGCCGCGAGTACGACGCCCTTTTTGTCGTGGACGAGGTGCAGACCGGCTGCGGCCTGACCGGCACGCCGTGGGCCTATCAGCAATTGGGGCTGGCGCCGGATGTCGTCGCATTCGGCAAGAAATTCCAGGTCTGCGGGATCATGGCCGGCCGGCGGGTCGATGACGTCGCCGACAATGCCTTCCGGGTCTCCTCACGGATCAACTCCACCTGGGGCGGCAACTTGACCGACATGGTCCGGGCCCGCCGAATTCTGGAGGTCATCGAGGCAGCGGACCTCTTCGATGGGGTCGCGCGCCTGGGCGCGGGGCTCCTCGCCGGCTTGACCGGGCTCGCGAGCAGGTACCCGGAGGTGCTCACCAACGCGCGGGGTCGCGGTCTGATGTGCGCGGTCGACCTGCCGGATCCGGCCACCCGGGACGAGGTGGTGAGCGCGATGGTGGCCGACGAGCGCGTCGTCGTCCTCCCGTCGGGCGAGCGGGCCCTTCGGTTCCGGCCGACCCTCACCGTCACCGAAGACGAGCTACGGCTGGCCTGCAGCGCCCTGGGCCGGGTCACGGCGGCGGTCGCGGGCAGCTGAGGTGCCCCGTCCTGTTCCGAGCACAGGGGGTTGACCATGCCGCAAGCTCCCCGCATCATGGTGCAACTTCATACCGGCAACTAGGAAGGGTCTGACCCGGCGCGTCGCCGGCCGCTCCTGCGCCGGAACCGGTTGGATACAGGTAATAGGGAGGAGCGTCGTGAGCGGTTTCCTTGACTACCTCAACTACAACCGCAGTGATCTCCTCCAGGTGGGCTTGCAGCATCTGCAGATCGTCGCCATCTCCATCGTCTTCGGGACGGTGCTCGGTCTCGCCCTCGGCGTCGCGGCCTACCGCCGACCGCGACTGCGGAACCCGATCCTGGGCACGGAGGGCCTCATTCTGACCGTTCCGTCGCTCGCGCTGTACGCGCTGCTCGTCGTGCCCCTGGGCTTCGGTTCCGTTCCGGTTGTCGTCGCACTCACCCTCTACTCGCTGCTGCCGATCACCCGGAACACCGTCACCGGCCTGCTGAGCGTCGACCCGGCCATCGTCGAATCCGGCCTGGGAATGGGGATGACCCGCCAGCAGCGGCTCTTCCGCATCGAGCTGCCCCTGGCCTGGCCGGTCATCATCGTGGGTATCCGGGTCGCAACGGTGATCGTGGTGGGGGTCGCGGCGCTCGGGGTCATCGTCAACGGGCC
>JAABUT010002409.1_pt1 | contig 18179 bp, 17 predicted proteins | sample 5559281 | NCBI WGS metagenome assembly JAABUT01 (sample SAMN10711880, study PRJNA513359) | rock metagenome | isolation source: Antarctica rocks | place: Antarctica: Victoria Land, Ricker Hills nord | collected 2016-01-04 | reverse complement strand
GCACCGTCGCTGCGTGCCAGCCGCCAAACCAGACCTGCCGCGTGCCGCGGTCGGCGGCTGCGAGCGAGGCATCGGCGCCCGGGGCCAGCGCGGCGAGGTCGAAATGCGGGCGGCGGCCAATGGCGGCCGTGCGCAGGTTCACCAGCCGGATGCCCACGCCCGGCAGCACCCGCCCGAAATCAGCGTGGTAGGCCTGCTCGAACGCAACGCGGATCGCGTCCTCTGAGATGCCGGTGCTGCCATCCTGGACCCGGAGCGGCAGCGGCACCGCGACGGTGTGGGTCTGGCCGGCATAGTGCATGTCGGCCTCGAACACCGTGTCGATGCGCTCCACCGCCAGGCCAGCCGCCTCCACCACGGCGCGCGCCGCGGCGGCCTCGGCAACCAGGCGGCGGTCGAGCGCGGCGGCATCCACTCCGTCCAGCGCCAGGTTCACGGTCTGCACCTGGTCATGGCGGATGTCGGCGATGACGCAGCCGAGCGCCGAGGTGACACCGGGGAAGCGCGGCACCAGGGCGGCCTTCAGTCCAACCTCGCGGATCAGCGCCCCGGCGTGCAGCGCGCCGCCGCCGCCGAACGGCACCGCGGCGAAACGCTGCGGGTCGTGGCCGCGCTCGATCGACACCAGGCGGATGGCGCCGGCCATGCGGGCGTTGGCGACCCGCACGATCGCCTCCGCGGCCGCTTCGGCGCCGAGGCCGAGCGGGACACCGACATGTTCCATGATGGCGCCACGGGCCGCCGCCATGTCCAACCGGGCCAGCGCGCCGCCGATCGGGCGCTCGGCATTGATGCGGCCCAGCACCACGTTCGCATCGGTCAGCGTCGGGCGCGTGCCGCCCTGGCCGTAGCAGACCGGACCCGGGCGGGACCCGGCGCTTTCTGGCCCCACCTGCAGCAGCCCGCCCGCATCGACCTGCGCCACCGAGCCGCCGCCGGCGCCGATCGTCCTGATCTCGATCATCGGCGTGCGGATCACGAGGCCGAACTCGATGGTCGCCTGCGCGGCCAGCGACACCCCGCCACCCACCACCAGCGAGACATCGAACGACGTGCCGCCGAGGTCGCCGGTGATCACGTCGGGAAAGCCTGCGGCTGTGGCGATGGCGGCGGCGGCAATCACGCCGGCGGCGGGGCCGGACAGCGCGGTCCGCACCGGCAGGCGGCGCGCGGTGGCAGTGGACATCACCCCGCCATTGGACTGCACGATATGGAACTGCCCGGCGAACCCCTGAGTGGCCAGCGCGCGGTCCAGCTTGCCGAGGTAGTCGCCGACGACCGGCTGCAAGTAGGCGTTCAGCGCGGTGGTGGAGGTCCGCTCGAACTCGCGGATCTCGGGCAGGATCTGCGCGGAGCAGGCAACGTTGCCGTTCGGCCAGACCGCCTCGGCCGCCGCCAGGGCCGCCATCTCGTTGACCGGGTTGGCGTAGGCGTTGATGAAGACGATGGCCAGCGCCTCGGCGCCCTGCTGCAGCAGGGCGCGCGCGACCGCCTGCACCTGCGCAGGGTCGACCGGCTGGCGGATGCTGCCGTCGGCCAGGGTGCGCTCGTTCACTTCGAGACGCATGTCGCGGTCCACCACCGGCACGAAGTCGCCCCATAAGCCCCAGGTCTGCCGCCGGTCGCGGCGGCGCATTTCCAGCACGTCGCGGAAGCCCGCGGTGGTGATCAGCCCGACCCTGCCGCCCTTGCGCTCCAGCAGGGCGTTGGTGCCGACCGTGGTGCCGTGCACGATGGAGCCGAGCGAGGCGACCGCGCCGAAGGATTGCAGGCCGTGCAGAAAACCCACCGCCTCGTCACCGCGGTTGGAGGGCACCTTCGCCGTGCGGAACGTGCCGGCGGCCTCGTCGAACAGGAACATGTCGGTGAAGGTGCCGCCGACGTCGACGCCGACCACGCGGCTCATGCGCAGGTCCCGTCGGCCGCCACAGGGTTCGTGACGTAGCCGAAGCGGAGATCGCGCCCGGCCGCCGCCGCCTCGCGCTGCGTGGGCGGGCCCCAGCCGCCGCCGCCTGGTGTCTCCAGCCGCACGCGCCGTCCTGCCCGAATTGTCACGTCGGTCACCTTGGACACCAGCGGCGGGCTGTGGTCGCCGTCATCGGCCTGCCAGGTGAAGCGGTTCAGCGCCCCGGGGCCGCCGCCGACGACGCCGAACGGCCCTACCGTGCCGCGCTCGCCCAGCAGCGAAACCTGGGCGTCGGTCAGCACCTCGATCTCGTAGATGGCACCGAGGCCGCCGCGGTGGGTGCCGGCGCCGCCGGAGTCGGGGCGCAGCGCCCATTGCGTGAACACGACGGGATAGGCCGCCTCCAGGATCTCGACCGGCGGTATGGTGGCCGTCGAGATCGGGTTGTTGGCATGGCTGAGCCCGTCGGACTCGGGGTTGCCGCCCATGCCGCCGCCGAAGAAGCTGAACATCACCCAGCGTGCCCCGTCGGCGCGATGCCCCGCCAGCGACAGCGCGTTGATGGTGCCGAACGGCGCCGCCGTGGCGCGCGCCGGGTCGGCCTGCGCCAGTGCCCCGAACACCACGCCGATCAGCCGCAGGATCGTCTCGGTATAGCCCGCCATCGGCCGCGGCGGCCCGGCGGCAAGCAGGGTGGTATCGGGCACCACGAAGCCGATCGGGCGCAGGCATCCGGCATTGGCGGGCACCGCGGTGAAGACGTGCTTCAGCGCCACGTAGCAGGCGGCGACCGTGGTCGCGTAGGAGATGTTGACGGGGCCCTGGGTTGGCGGCGAGGAGCGCGAGAAATCCATTTTCATGGTATCGCCGGCGATGGTCAGGTCGAGCGCCACCGTCAGCGGCGCGTCGGTGATGCCGTCGTTGTCGAGCACGTCCTGGAAGGCGTAGGCGCCATCGGGCAAAGCGCGGATCGCCGCCCGCATCATCGCCTCCGCCCGGTCGGAGAAGGCGTCGAACGCCGCTGCCATCACGGCGTCGCCATACTCGTCGAGCAGCCCGTGCAGCCGGCGCTCGCCGAGGTCGAGCGCGCCGAGCTGGCCGTTGAGGTCGCCCCAGTTGGAGGTCGGCACGCGCGAGTTGGCGGCGAGGATGTCGAGCAGGTCGTGGTTCATGCGGTGAGCGGCGATCAGCTTGACCGGCGGGATACGCATGCCCTCCTGGAAGCTCTCGGTGGCGCGCGGGTTGTAGCCGCCGGGCACGTTGCCGCCGATGTCCAGCCAGTGGCCCGCCGAGGCCATCCAGCAGAACAGCCGGCCGTCGCGGAACACCGGGCGCACCAGGCGGAAGTCGTTCAGGTGCGTGCCGCCGGCGTAGGGGTCGTTGAACAGGAAGGTGTCGCCCGGCGCCAGCCCGCCGTCGCGCGCCACCTTGTCGATCACCGCCCGCACGGCGAACGCCATGGCCCCGACGAAGATTGGCAGGCCGGAGGCGCCCTGCACCAGCGTGTCGCCCGTTTCGGCGTGATACAGGCCGTGGCACGCGTCCTTCGCCTCGGCGATGATGGGATTGAACGCCGCGCGATACAGCGTCGCGTCCATCTCATCGGCGATCTGCGTGAGCCGGCCGTCGAGGATGGCGAGCGTGACCGGGTCGATCATGCCGCCGTGCAGCCGTAGGGCGAAGAGTCGGTCATTCTCATAATCCGAGGTAGGTGCGTTTCAGGTCCGGGTCGGCGCGCAGCACCGAGGCCGGGCCGGACATGGCGCAGACGCCGTTCTCCAGCACGTAGGCACGGTCCGCGAGGTCGAGCGACTGCACCACGTTCTGCTCGACCAGCATGATCGCCAGCCCCTCGTTGCGCAGCCGGGCGATCAGGGCGAACATCTCCTCGACCAGCAGCGGCGACAGGCCCAGCGACGGCTCGTCCAGGATCAGCAGGCGCGGCTCGGCCATCATGCCGCGGCCAATCGCCAGCATCTGCTGCTCGCCGCCCGACAGCGTGCCCGCCGCCTGGCCTGCGCGTTCGCGCAGGCGGGGAAAAATGGCCAGCACGCGCTCCAGGTTGGCGGCGCGCTGTGCACGGCCGCGGCGGTAGCTGCCCAGCACCAGGTTGTCGCGCACCGGAAGGTCCGGAAACACCCGCCGCCCTTCGGGAACGTGGATCAGCCCGGCGGCCACGATGCGCGGGCCCGAGATCTGATCGGTCCGCTGGCCGGCAAAGGTGACCTCGCCCGCGCGGACCGGCACGACGCCCGACAGCGCCTTGTTCAGCGTGGTCTTGCCGACGCCGTTGGAGCCGAGCACGGCGACGATCTCGCCGGGATGCACCACGAGGTCGATGCCGCGCAGCACCTCGACCCCGCCATAGCCCGCGCGCAGGCCCCGGACTGAGAGCAGCGGCGCGTCAGCCATGGGCGGCCATCCGCGCGGCGGCGCCGGCGCCGAGATAGGCCTCGATCACGGCGGGGTCCTCGCAGACCTGGCGCGGCGGTCCGGCGGCGATCATGCGGCCCTGCGCCAGCACGTGCACGTGGCTGCAGAGCTGCATGACCGCCTGCATGACGTGCTCGATCATCAGGATCGTCACCCCACTGTCGCGCAGGCCGCGCAGCACCGGCAGCATGCCGTCGATCTCCGACGGGTTGAGCCCGGCCAGCACCTCGTCCAGCAGCAGCAGCGCGGGCTCCGTCGCCAGGGCGCGCGCCAGCTCCAGCCGCTTGCGCCCGGCCACCGTCAGGGCGGCGGCGGGCTTGTCCAGCTCCGGCGCCAACCCGACGCGGGCGGCGACCTCGGCTGCGCGGTCCAGGGCCGCGGCGCGGCCGGCATGGCGCAGGTGCGCGCCCACGGCGATGTTCTCGCGCACCGACAGGCCGGCGAAGGGCTGCACGATTTGGAAGGTGCGGACGATGCCGCGCCGGGCCCGCAGGTGCGCCGCCTCGGCCGTCACGTCCACGCCCTCGAAGACGATCCGCCCGGCGCTGGGCGGGGTGAAGCCGGCGATGATGGCGAACAGCGTGGTCTTGCCGGCGCCGTTCGGCCCGATCAGGCCGGTGATGGCGCCGCGCTCCACCGCCAGCGACGCGTCCGCCACCGCGAGCAGGCCGCCGAACCGCTTGCTGACGCCCTGCACGGCGAGCATCAGCCGCGCCTCCCGACGAGGCCGCCGGGCATGAAGGCGATCGCGGCCACCAGCATCAGGCCGAACAGCACCTGGTCGATCCCCGGGACCGGTCCGGCCACCAGCCGGGTCACCTGGCCGAGGCCCTGCAGCGCGACGGCGCCGACGACGGGCCCCAGCACGGTACCGACGCCGCCGATGACCGGCGCCAGCAATGCCGCGACCGACACGCCGGCGCCATAGGCGAGGTCGGAGTCGATATACAGGTAATACTGCACATACAGCACGCCCGCGGCGGCGGTGATCGCGGCGGACAGGATGATGGCGCGCAGCTTGGTGGCGAAGGCGTCGATGCCCAGCGCACGGGCCGCCTCCTCGTTCTCCCGCACCGCGGCGAGCTGCGCGCCGAAGCGGGAGCGGCTGATGGACCAGGTGAGCAGCAGCGCCACTGCCACGCAGCCGAGTGCGACGTAGAAGAACGTGGCGCGGCTGGCGAACTGGAAGTTCGCGGCGCGCACGTCCAGCCGCACCAGCAGCCCGGCTGCGCCGCCCGTGAGCGGGGCGGCGTTGGCCAGGATGCGCAGCACCTCGGCGAAGGCCAGGGTGACCAGTGCGAAATAGGAGCCGCGCAGCCCGGCGCGGAAGCTCAGGAACCCGACCACGGCGCCGACCAGTGCCCCGGCCGCCACGCCCAGCACGGCGCCCGCCCAGGCGTTCACGCCGTAGCGCTGCTGCAGCAGCGCCGTGACGTAGGCGCCGGTGCCGTAGAATGCGGCGTGGCCGAACGACAACTGGCCGCCGAACCCGCCCAGAAGGTTCCAGCCCTGGGCCGCCAGCGCCACGATCAGCGCGCCGACCATGAAGTTCAGCACCGTGTTGGCCGAGGTCAGCGCCGGTACTGCTGCCAGCGCCGCGACGACGGCCACGACGGGCCAACCTTTCATGCGTGCGCCCCGAACAGCCCGGCCGGGCGCAGGAGCAGCACGAGAATAAAAATCAGGAAGACGCCGATCTGGCCCAGGCTGTCGCCGAGGAACAGCCCGCTGAGGCTCTCGACCACGCCGACCGCCAGGCCGCCGATGACCGCGCCGGGGATCGAGCCCATGCCGCCCAGCACGACGATGGTGAAGGCGATCAGCACGAACGCCTCGCCAACCCGCGGGTTGACGTAGTAGCTCGGCATCAGCAGGCCGGCGGCGACCGCCAGGCAGGCGCAGCCGAGGCCAAAGGTGACGGCGAAGACGTGGCGCACGTCGATGCCCACCAGGCGCGCGCCCAGGTCCTCCCGTGCCACCGCGCGGATGGCGCGCCCCGTGTCGGTCAGCGCCAGCAGCGCCCATAACAGGGCGGCGACGGCCACGGCCACGACGAAGCCGACCAGGCGCGGCTGCGACAGCAGCATGGGCCCGACCGCCACGACATCGAACGCGTCGCCGTTGTCGAGCGACCGCGTGTCGGCATGGAACAAGGCCAGCAGGCCGTTCTGGATCGCGATCGCGAGGCCCAGCGTGACCAGCAGCACGTTGCCGTCCCGCCCGCGGCTGGCCGGGCCGATGACGAAGCGCTGCAAGGCGTAGCCGGCGGCGAAGAAGCACGGCACGAGCGGGACGATGGCGACATAGGGGCTCATGCCGAAGGCGGCGCCCAGCCCCCATACCGCGAACATCGCGCAGGTCAGCAGCGCGCCGTGGGCGAAGTTGATGATGTGCAGCACGCCGTAGATCAGCGTGAGGCCGAGCGCCACCAGCGCATAAACGGCGCCGGTGAGCATCCCGTTGACCACGGCCTCGGCGATGATGGCGGGCGAGTACATCGTGGCGCGTCAGGCCACCGGGAACACCGGCTTGGCGTCGGCAAAGGCGACTGGAAAAATGACCTTGATGTCGCCGCCCTGGACCTGGGTGTTGACCGGGCTCGCGCCCTCGTTCTGCCCGTTGACGAAGTGCGTCGGCCCGTACGGCATGATGTGGCCGGAGAAGCTGGACCCGGCGATCGCCTCCGTCAGCTTCGCGCGGTCCGTGCTGCCGGCGCGGCTGAGCGCGTCGGCCACCAGCAGCACGCAGGAGTAATTCAGCATCACGTTGTAGGCGAACGACTTGCCCTGCGCCTCGACCGCCTTGCGCAGCGCCTGGGTTTTCGGGTTGCGCGGATCGGCCCAGTGATTGCAGTCCAGCAGCCCCTCGGCCACCGCCGGGAACTCCTTGACGAAGCGGTAGTTGGACGCGGCGCCGTTCAGCACGCCATAGATGCCCTTCGGCTTGATGCGTTGCTGCTGCAGCGTGCGGGCCAGCAGCACGAATTCGGCGTAGTAGTCGGACGGCAGGATCAGGTCGGGCGCCAGCGAGCGGATGCGGAGCGCGATGTTGTTCATGTCGCGTGCCGGCGTCGGATGGGCGATCGTGTCCAGGATCTCGAAGCCGCGCTTCGGCAGCTCGGCCTGCATGAGCTTCGCGAGCCCGCTGCCGAACAGCCCGTCCTCGTGCACCAGCACCACCGTCTTCGCGGGCTTGCCGGCGGCGTCGTTCAGCGTGGCCAGGTTGTCGAGGGCGACCGACGACACTTTCCCGAAACCCGGCGCGAAGCGGAACGTGTTCGTGAGCCCGCGCGTGACGATGCTGTCGGAGACGCCGACATCGACGACGTAGGGCAGGGCATAACGCGCTGCCGCCTGGCTGGCGGCCAGGCAGATCGGGCTGGCGAAGCCGCCGACGACGGCGCACACGCCTTCCGACTGCATCCGCTCCACCTCCTGCGTGCCCGCGTCGGGGGTCGAGCGGGCGTCGCCGAACACCATCTCCAGCTTCGCGCCGCCGAGGCCGGCGATGCCGCCGCCGGCGTTGACCTCGTCGATGGCGAGCTGGGCGCCGAGGCGGCCGAGGTCGCCGTCCTGCGCCAGCGCGCCAGTGACCGGCTGCAGGATGCCCAGCTTCACCGAAGCCGGCTGCGCCCGCAAGATCGTAGGCGCCGCGAGCACGGCGGCAGCGGTCAGCACGGCTCGGCGTGTCGGTCGGCTCATGGCGTTCCTGTCCTTGTTCTCGGGGCTGAGCGGCGGGAGGGCGTACTTGGGCTCCAGCGCCGGTGGTCGGCGCCGCCAGTGCGGGTGAGGTCCAGATGGAAGGCGAAGCGGTCGGGCCGATAGAGCGCGTGCAGGTGTTCGACGCCGGCGCCGTCCGCGTCGTGCACCACACGGGTGAGCGACAGCAGCGGCGCACCGACCTCGAGTTGCAGCGCCTCGGCGACGCCGGGGCCGGCCAAGGTCGCGCTGATCGCCTGGCTCGCGCGGTCCGCCACGATGCCGGAGCGCTCCAGCAGGCCCAGCAGCGGCATCGTCGCGAGGTCCGCCTCGGCGTAGGTGGCGCCGATGCGCTCGGGCACATGGGTCGTGAGATAGGAGAAGGGCTCGCCCTCGATCATGCGCACGCGCACCGAGCGCTGCGTGCGCTCCCGGGGGGCAAGGCCCAGCGCTCCGGCGACAGCCTCCGGCGGCACGCAGTAGGCAAAGGACAGCAGCCGCACGCCGGTGCGCTGCCCCATGACCTTAAGGTGCGCGAACACATCGGCCAGGTCGGCGCCGACCACCGGGCTCACGCCGCTGCCGGCCACGAACGTGCCGGCCCCGACACGGCGCTGCACCCGGCCCTCGTTGGCCAGCCGGTCCAGCGCGCGCCGCACGGTGACGCGCGAGACGCCCTGCTCGGCTGCCAGCGTCGGCTCGCCCGGAAGGCGCGACCCCACCTGCAGGTCGCCGCAGGCGATCCGCTCCCTGAGCATCAGGTAGATCCTGCGCGCCTTGAACGATTCGGCTGCAACGCTCAACCAGTTGTCCTTTAATCGAGCTCGGAGCTGTCTAGCTTATGGGACAGCAGGATTGCGTCAATCCTGTTTCTGCGGGCAAAATCGGTGGCGCGATGGGGAGGCAGGCGATGTCCGCACGAACGATGTTCGACAAGATCTGGGATACTCACGTGGTCACCGACCTCGGCGACGGCTGGTCGCTGCTGCATATCGACCGCCACTTGCTGCATGACCTCTCCGGCGGCCGGGCGCTGGCGGACGTGCTGGAGCGTGGCCTGGCCGTCCGCAACCCGGAGCTCGCCTTCGCCACGCCCGACCACGCCGTCTCCAGCGCGCCGGACCGCATCCATAACGGCTTCGCAGCGGGCGAACGCCTGCGTGCCGGGCTGCGCGAGCGGGCGCAGGCGACCGGCATACGGTTTTTCGACCTCGGCCAGGATGGCCAGGGCATTGTGCACGTCATGGGGCCGGAGCTTGGCATCGTGCTGCCCGGCGTCACGCTGATCTGCGGCGACAGCCACACCTGCACGAACGGGGCGCTCGGCGCGCTGGCCTTCGGGGTGGGTTCCTCCGAACTGACGCATGCGCTGGCCACGCAAACGCTGCGGCAGCGACGGCCGAAGCGGATGCGAGTGCGGATCGAGGGGCGCTGCGGCAGCGGCGTGGGACCGAAGGACCTGATCCTGCATATCATCGGCCGGTTCGGCGCCGGGGCCGGGACTGGCCATGCCGTCGAGTATGCTGGCGAGACCGTGCGCGCCATGCCGATCGAGCAGCGGCTGACGTTGTGCAATCTATCGATCGAGATGGGCGCCAAGATGGGCCTGATCGCACCCGACGATACCACCTACGCCTACCTGGAGGGCCGCCGCTATGCCCCAAAAGGCGACGCCTTTGCGCGCGCGGTGCAGGCATGGCGCACGCTGCCGACCGATGCGGACGCCGTATTCGACCGGGAGGAGGTGGTGGACGCGGCCACCGTGGCGCCGACCGTGACGTGGGGCACCAGCCCGGAACACGCCATCGCCGTGGATGGCATCATTCCCAGCCCGGATGCGGAGCCGGATGTCGAGCGCCGGGCGGCCCGGCAGGCGGCATTGGACTATATGGGACTGAAACCAGGACGTCCCATCGAAGGTACGCCGGTGGACTGGGTGTTCATCGGGTCCTGCACCAATGGCCGGCTATCCGACCTGCGCGATGCCGCCGCCATCGTGCGGGGGCGCCGCGTGGCGGCCGGCGTCACCGCCTGGGTGGTCCCCGGCTCCGAACGGGTGAAGCGGGACGCAGAGGCGGAGGGGCTGGACCGCCTGTTCCGCGAGGCAGGGTTTGCCTGGCGCGAACCCGGCTGCAGCATGTGCGTGGCCGCGAATGGGGAGCGTGTTCCGCCCGGCGCACGGTCGGTCTCGACATCCAACCGCAACTTCGTGGGCCGCCAGGGGCCGAGCGCACGGACCCATCTGGCAAGCCCCGCCATGGCCGCGGCCGCAGCGATTGCCGGCGCCATCACCGATGTGCGGCGGTTGTGAAAGGGAACGGGACATGGACAGTTTCACGACGCTGGCCGGGACCGCGGCCCCCCTCATGCGGGCCAACATCGACACCGACACGATCATCCGCATCGAGCGGATGATCGGCACGACCCCCGAGCAGATGGGCGCCTGGGCGTTCGAGGCGCTTCGCTTCCGGCCCGATGGCAGCGAGGACCCTGATTTCGTGCTGAACCAGGCGCCGTTCCGCGGCGCGCCGATCTTGCTGGCCGGCGACAACTTCGGCTGCGGCTCCTCGCGAGAAGGCGCTGTTTGGGCGTTGAAGCATGCTGGCATACGCTGCGTGGTCGCGCCCAGTTTTGGCGACATCTTCTACAACAACTGCTTCCAGAACGGGTTGCTGCCGATCGTGCTGCCGCAGGCGCGGGTGGAGCGCCTGGCCAGCGACTGCTCCGGTGATCGGGCCGGCGGCAATGCGCGGGTGACGATCGACCTGCGCCGCCAAATCGTCACCGGGCCGCATGGCGGGGAGATGCCGTTCCAGATCGACATGATGCGGCGGGATGCGCTGCTGCGGGGTTTCGACGATATCGGGCTGACCCTGCTGCACGACGATGCCATCGCCGCCTTCAAGGCCCGGGACGAGGCTGCACGGCCCTGGGTTTGGCTGCCGGGCGCCTGAAGCAAAGCCAAGCAGGAGGAACCAAATGACCGCGACCGCACAGCTACGCCAGCTTCTCGCCGGCCCCGATATGCTCGTGGCGCCCGGCGCCTATGACGGCATCACCGCGCGGCTGATCGAGCAAGCCGGCTTCAGCGCCATCTACATGACCGGCGCGGGCACGTCGGCTTCCTTCGGACTGCCGGATTACGGCTTGCTGACCATGACGGAGATGGTGGGCAACGCCGCCCGCATCACCGCCGCCAGCACCCTGCCGCTGATCGCCGATGGCGACACGGGATATGGAACCGAGCTGAACGTTGTCCGCACCATCCAGGAGCACGAGCGCGCCGGCACCGCCGGACTGCACATCGAGGACCAGGTTTCGCCCAAGCGCTGCGGCCACCTGGATGGCAAGGAATTGGTGTCGGAGGAGGAGTTCGTCGCCAAGATCCGTGCCGCTGTCGCGACCCGGCGCGACCCGGATTTCGTCGTCATCGCGCGCACCGATGCCCGTTCCGTCGCCGGGCTGGACGCGGCCATCCACCGCGCCAACGCCGTCCTGGCGGCGGGTGCGGACCTCGCCTTCGTCGAGAGCCCGCAGGACATGGAGGAAGTGCGTGCAGTGCCCCGCCGGGTGAACGGGCCCTGCCTGTTGAACGTAGTGTGGGGCGGCAAGACCCCGCAGGTGGACATGCGCGACGCGCAGGCGATGGGATACCGGGTGGCGATCCTGCCGGGTGTGCTGCTGAAGACGGTCTACGGCGCCTGTGACGCGGCCTTGGCCGCACTGCGGGACACGCACCGGCACCCGGCGCCGCTGTTTGACAGCAGCGTGCAGAACGCGTTCCGGCGCTTCGGGGCCGATGAGTGGGACGCGCGCCGCACGCTGTTCCGGGACCCGGCAGCCCGGGTGGCGGAGTAGAGGATCGAAGCCCTGCCTTTGGTTGAGGAGGGGCGATTTAGCTCTGATGGGTAACACCCCGGCCGAGACGGAGCATGACCGTGTTCGCCGCGACCGCGAAGGCCACGATCACCATGACGACCGCGGTCGTCAGCGGGACATTGTGCTGCGCCAAGCCGTTCACCAGCAGGAACCCCAGGCCGCGTTGGGAGGAGAACATCTCCCCGATCAGCACGCCCAGCAGGCTCAGCGAGAAACCGATGCGCAGCCCGCTCACGATCTCCGGCAGGCAGGCGGGGATCAGCACCAACCGCATCGCCTGCAGGGTGGTCAGCCGCATCGCCCGCGACGCACGCAGCAGCACGGGCGGCAGCGTGCGCACTGCGCCCAGCGTGAACAGCGTCACCGGCACCAGCCCATGCATCACGCCGAAGGCGACCTTCGCCGACATGCCCAGCCCGAACACCAGCAGCACGACCGGATACAGCGTCACCTTCGGGATGGTGTAGAGTCCAGCCAGGATCGGCTCCGCGACGTCCGCCGCGAAGCGCTGCAGCCCCAGCAGCAGGCCGAGCAGCAGCCCGATCCCGGCCGAGAGCGCGAATGCCAGCAAGAACGCCGAGGCGGTGGCGCCGACATGGCCCCAGAACATGGCCGTCTGCACGAGTTGCACGAGGTAGGCGAGCGTCCCGAGCGGCGTGGTGATGGCGATGCCGCCGGTCCAACGGCTGATGACTTCCCACACGGCGAGCAGGACCGCCGCCACGGCCAGCAGGTCGAATGCCCGTGTGCGGCGCTGCGGCAGCGCGGGCGGCACCACGGCTTGGACCGCCGCCTCGCTCACGATTGCAGCCGCCGGCGCGCGAGCCGGCCTTCCCAGACATACAGCAACGCGTTGGCCACGACCGCGACCAGCAGCACGAACAGCATCAACCCGTACATCGCCCTGTTGTCGAAGCTCTGATAGGCGAACGAGATCGCATAGCCGAGCCCGCTGCCCGACAAGATGAACTCCCCGGCAATGACCCCGATCAGCGCGTAGCTCAACGCCAGCTTGAAGCCACTGAACAGCCGGGGCATGGCGGCGGGCAGCACGATCAGCCGCAGCGTCTGCGCGCGGCCAAGCTGCTGCACCCGCGCAACCTTGCGCATCACAGGGGACACGCTGTCGAGCCCCGCCAGCGTGCTGATGACGATTGCGGGGGCCGCCGACAGGATGCCCAGCACGACCAGCGGCGCCGCACCGAGTCCAAGCAGCGCCACCAGCAACGGATAGAAAATGAACGTCGGCACCGAGTAGTAGGACGCCAGCAACGGATCGATCGCCCGGCGGACACGCGGGATGGCATGCACCGCCGCCCCCAGCACGGTGCCAAGCGCCACGGCCAGCACGAAGGCCAGCAGAATGGTCGAGAAGGTTTGCGCCATCGCCCCGGTCACCGCGCCGGAGCCGACCTGCGACACCATGGCCGCCACCATGTCGCTGGGCGGAATCACCGTCAGCGGGTCGATGGCCCCCGTCCGGCACAACGCTTCCAGCACCACGACTGCGGCTGCCAATACAGCCACGCGAACCGCCAGCACGGCACGGCCCCGGCTCATGCTGTCCGTCCGAGCGCCTTCATCGACTCCGTGCGGAGCGACGACCAAAGCCGCGCGGTCAGGGCACCAAAGGCCGGATCGGACACGACCCGGCTGTCACGCTCCCTCGGCCATTCCGTCTCGATCAGGTCGATGAAGCGGCCCGGCCGGGCGCTCATCACGCCGACGCGGTCGGACAGCATCGCCGCCTCGTCCAGCGCGTGGGTGATCAGCAGCACGGTGGCGCCGGTCTCCCGCCATAGCCGCAGCAGTTCGTCCCCCATCAGCAGGCGGGTCTGCTGGTCCAACGCGCCGAACGGCTCGTCCAGCAGGATCAGGCGCGGCTGCTGCACCAGCGTGCGGGCGATGCACACGCGCTGACGCATCCCACCCGAGAGCTGTGCGGGGTAGTGCCCCGCGAATTGCGCCAGGCCCATGAAGCCGATCGCATGATCGACCCGGCGGGTGATCTCTGCCCCATCCAGCCCGGCGCGGCGCAGGCCGAAGGCGACGTTGTTCCGCACCGTCAGCCAGGGGAAGCTGGCGTCCTCCTGGAATACCACGCCGACGCCGTCGGGCACGGTCCCGTTCAGCATGCGCCCCTCGAACGACACCGTACCGGTGGTCGGCCGGCCCAGGCCGGACAGCACGTCCAGGAGCGTGGACTTGCCGCAGCCGGACGGGCCGACCACCGAGAAGAACTCGCCCCGTGCGAGATCGAGGTCGATCGGCCCAAGCGCCTGGACCGGCCGGGCGCCGTCATAGCGCCGTGGCACGCCGCGCAGGCTGGCGTGGCACGCCCCCTCTGGAGGGCTCATTGCGACGCGTGCAGGTCCGCGGGAAGGAAGGACGTGTCGACCATCTTGGACCAGTCCACGGCGCCCTTGAGCTGCCCGGTGATCTGCAGCCCCTCGACCATGTGGTTCATGCGCTCGTAATCCAGGCGGCCGTCGCTCCACCACTTCTCCTTCAGCAGGTTCCGCATCTGCGTCCGGTACAGGGCGGTATCGGGGTTGTTATAGGCCGTCGCCGTGATATCCGCTGCCTCGTCCGGATGGTCGGCCATATAGGCCAGGCCCTCGCGCCGGGCGACGATCAGGCCGCGGATGGTGTCGGGGTGGGCGCGGGCATAGTCGGTGGTGGTCACCAGGACGGTCTGCATCATGCGGGGCGACATGACGTCGCGCACGTAGAACACCGGCAGTACCAAGGACGCGTTCTGCGTCAGGATCATCTCGTCGCCGAACGCTGCGTCAACCGCGCCGCTGCTCACCGCGGACAGGTTCGCGCCCAGGTCGCCGGCCGGCACCAACTGCACCTGCTGCGCCGTCATGCCGTTGGCCTTCAGCGCCATCAGGATGATCATGTTGCTGACCGAGCCGGGTGCGGTATAGGCGATGCGCTTGCCGGCCAGGTCCTTGATGTCATGCAGCGCCGAGCCTTTCTTCACCAGCCAGAGCTGGTCGGCAACGCTCTGGGCGCCGGCGCCGACGATGACCAGCTTCTGCCCGGCGCCGATCGCCTGCACGGCGGCGGCCAGCGATACCTCCCCGAACGGGATGCCGCCGGCAAGGGTGTTACGGACCGCCGTGCCGCCACCGGCAGCCGTCAGGATGCCTGTCACGTCGACACCATGCTGGCGGAAGAAGCCCTTCTCCATCGCGACGGCATAGGGCGCGCCGTAGAACTGGCCACCCCAATGCGTCACGGTGATCGTTTCCGCCTGCACAGCATGCGGCGCAGACGCCACAAACCCCGCAGCAAGGCATAATGCAAGGCAGGCCCGCCCAACTATTTGCCGCATAAGCATGGCATTTTCCCCTATCACACCATGGCGTCGATTGCGCCGTTTGGCCCTAATCCTACACGTTCAGGGCGGGTGATCCGCAAGGTCAACCACGGCGGCAGCGAATGCGGATTGCCGCGGTCCACGCCCATCGCCGTCGAAGGCGATCGCCTCCAGGCTCTGCCCATTCGTCTCGAACCCGTAGGCCCAGGCCAGGGCGGCCTGCACCAGCAGCGCCGCAGCCACGCCCGTCAGCACAGCCGACACCCCGCCGGCACCATAGAGCACCACCACGCCGAATGGCACGAAAATGGTGGTCAGCCGCCCGATGGTGCTGGTGATGCCGTTGCCACGCATGCGGACCGCAGTCGGGAACAGCTCCGGCACGTAGCCCGCAATCACGACCGAAACCAGGAAGTAGATCAGCGTGAACATCAGGAAGCCCAGCGCCACCGCCATCTCCTGCGATGGCGCATGGGCGAAAGCCGGGCCGCACACGGCAGCGAGCAGGGAGGCGGCGATGATGGAGGGGCGGCGGCCAATCCGGTCGGTCAACACCCATGCGAGCGCCGCACCCGCCGGGCCACCGAACGACATGAGCACCGATTGGCCCAGCGACCGGTTGATTGCCATGCCATGCTGCACGAGGAAGGTCGGCACCCAAGCGACAAACCCGTAGATCGCGATGCCGATCACCACCTGCATGACGCTGCCGACCGCCACACGCCGCAGGAAGAACCCGCTGGACAGGCGGATAGGCGGCGCGGCCGGTGGTGCCGGCAGCAGCGGACGGAGCGGGATGGACAACGCCGCCGCCTCCGCCTCCACGCCGCGCAGGATCGCGTCCGCCTCCGCTTCCCGGCCGTTCAGTTCCAGCCAGCGGGGCGACTCCGGCATCTTCTTGCGCAGCCACAGCACCCCGAACGCGCCCAGCCCGGCGATGACGAACATCGCCCGCCAGCCGAATTCCGGGATAATCAACCAGCTCAGCAGGGTAGAGGCGAACAAGCCGAAATTGGTGACCAGCGACAGCAGCGCCGCCCAGCGGCCGCGATGGGTCGGCGGCATGAACTCCAGCATCGTGGCGTAGCCGATCACGATCTCCGCCCCCAGGCCGATGCCGGTGACGAAGCGCGCGCCGATCAGCCAGCCCATATCGGGCGCCACGGCGCAGGCCAGCGAGGCGAGGCCGAACACCCCCAGGTTGAACTGGTAGGTGAACCGGCGTCCATAGCGGTCCCCGAGCCAGCCAGCCCCTGCCGCGCCAATCACCATGCCGACGAAGGTCGCGGAGATGAACCGGGCATTCAGCGGCACGGTGGACCAGCCGTTATGCACGAGTTCCCCCAGCACCGACCCAGCGAGGTAGATGTCGAAGCTGTCAAAGAACATGCCTGCGCCGATCAGCCACAACAGCCGCCGGTGGAACGGCAGGATGGGCAGCCGGTCGAGCCGGCCGGCAATGCCGCCGGGCATCACTCTGCCGCCCGGCTGCGCTGTACTCCGTAGCGGCTCTCGAAGGCATGGACGGCGGGGAAGCCCATCAAGGCGTTCATCTCGGCGAAGGGCAGCATGGGAGCGGCCGACCCGGTGCCGATCCCGGCGGTGCGGAGATGCCCGTAGGCGAGCTGCAGCGCACGGGCAGCGGCCAGGAACCCCGTCCCGGGATACAGCGCCACCTTGAAGCCCATCCCACCGAGCTCCTCGGTGGACAAATAGGGCGTGCGGCCACCCTCGACCATGTTCGCGAGCAGGTTGGCGCCGCGGAACGTCTCGGCGACGCGGCGCAGCTCCTCATGCGATTCCGGGCTTTCGACGAACAAGATGTCGGCACCGGCTTCCAGGAACCGCTCGCCCCGACGCAGTGCCGCGTCCATGCCCTCGGAATAGCGCGCATCCGTGCGGGCGACGATCAGGAAGTCGCGGCTGGGCCGGGCATCGACGGCAACGCGAATCTTAGCCACCGCCTCGTCCGCCGGAATCACGCGGCGGAACTCGGTGTGGCCGCATTTTTTTTGGAAATTCCTGATCTTCGATCTGAATGCCCGCGGCACCGGCGGCGGCATAACCGCGCACTGTTCGGTCCACGTTCAGCAGGCCGCCATAGCCGGTGTCGCCGTCCGCGATGAAGGGGACGTGGACGGCCCCGGCGATGCACCGTACCCGGTCCAGCATCTCAGTGAATGTCGCCGTGCCGGCGTCCGCCACGCCCAGCGCGGAAGCGACGGCGCCGTAGCCCGTCATATACAGGGCATCGAATCCCTGGGCATCGGCCATGCGGGCGGAAATGCCATCATACACCCCCGGCAGTGTCAGGCAGCCCTCACGCGCGAGCAACGTCCGCAACGAAACAACTTCCACCATCGCCCCCTCCGGTCCTGATATGGTCTTGTTGCCGCCAGCTTAGCCGCTCAACGCCGCTTGTCACGCCGCCGCTTGCGCCATCATGCGCCAGGCCCCGATCCAGGCCACGCCGGCCGCATCGTTGATCCGCGTCGGACGCGACCGGTTGCTGCGGAAAGCCGATCTCGGCGCGGATCGCCATACCGTCGGACCCGGGCGGAGAGGCCAGAAACATGGCTGTCGTCCGCCACTTCGCCCTGAACCTCGTGCGATCCGCCTAAGACACCAAGTCCATCAAGCTTCGCCGCAAGATGGCAGGGTGGACACCGGCCTATCTGGACCGGGTCCTCAACGAGCGCGTGGGCTAAACTTGGATTCGAGGCCCTGGGGATCGTCGCTCAACCCTTGCACGATCCGGGCAGGCTATGCAAAAACGTCATACCTTGACGACAATCAGCAACAGTGTTGCTGCCGGGCATCACCGCTCGAATTCTCCGTGCCTAGCAGCCTGTCGGAGTGAGATTGCGAGCTATTTCGCGTGGCTGGGCTAATCATGCGTTGCTGGGCGGCGGTGGGACGGTTTCTCGCGGTCGAA
>JAABUT010002405.1_pt1 | contig 18200 bp, 17 predicted proteins | sample 5559281 | NCBI WGS metagenome assembly JAABUT01 (sample SAMN10711880, study PRJNA513359) | rock metagenome | isolation source: Antarctica rocks | place: Antarctica: Victoria Land, Ricker Hills nord | collected 2016-01-04 | reverse complement strand
GCCCGCTGGCAGGCTTCTACCGGCTCCGAACGGAGCACGGCACCGTTGCATTTCATTGATCTCTGCGACCTGTTGGGCCAGCCGCATCCCGTCGCCGCCGATCCCGAAGGGGCATCCTACGCCTTCGAGCGCGGCGTCAAGAAGAGCGGCGGCGGCGATGGTTGGGCCGACGTATGGATGCGCGGCCATTTCGCGTGGGAATACAAGGGCAAGAAGAAGGACCTGAAAGCGGCGTACGATCAACTCCTGAAATACCGCGAAGACTTGGAAAGCCCACCGCTCTTGGTCGTCTGCGACCTGAACCGCTTCGAGGTGCATACCAACTTCACCGACACCGTGAAGCAGATTTACGCCTTCACGCTCGCTGATCTGACGAGCGCCGAACCGACGCCGACATGCGCACTACCGCCGCTCGATGTGTTACGGTCGCTGTTTGCCGATCCGCAACGCCTCCGACCAGGCAGCACGCGGCAGCAGGCGACCGAACAGGCGGCGGCAGAGTTCGCGAAGTTGGCCAGCGGCCTGCAATCACGGGGTGCCGACCCGGAACACGCCGCGCATTTCCTGATGCGGTTGCTCTTCTGCCTCTTCGCTGAGGACACGGCGTTGCTCCCAGAAGGGCTGTTCTCGCGTCTGCTGACGGGAACCCGCCATCGCCCTGGCGACTTCGGCAAGCGGTTGCGGCACTTGTTCGATGCGATGGCGACGGGCGGATCGTTCGGCGTGGAGGACATCGCGCACTTCAACGGCGGGTTGTTTGCCGATGATACGGTGCTCGACCTCACGAGTGACGACCTCGTGACCCTATGGAACGTCGCCAAACTGGATTGGGCGAGCATCGAACCGGCGATCTTCGGCACACTCTTCGAGCGGAGCCTCGATCCGGGCAAGCGGTCGCAGTTAGGCGCGCACTACACGAGTACGGAAGACATCGCGCTCGTCGTCGAACCGGTTCTGATGCAACCGCTGCGGAGACGTTGGGCGGCGATACAGGAAGAAGCGCAGACGCTGATCGTGCGGCGGGATGCGGAGATCGCGAAACGGGAAGGACCAACGGGCAGGTTCCGGGCGGAATACCGGCCCCTGCGTGACTTACTCCTCAACTTCTCTGCCGAGATCGCGTCCATGCGGGTGCTGGACCCGGCGTGCGGATCGGGGAACTTCCTCTACGTGGCGTTGAAGGAACTGCTCGACTTGGAGAAGGAAGTCGTGACCTTCGCGGCGACGAATGGCCTCGTTTCCTTTTTCCCGCAGGTGACGCCGCAGCAGTTGTACGGCATCGAAATCAACTCGTACGCGCATGAGTTGGCATCCATCGTCGTCTGGATTGGGTACATCCAATGGCTGCGCGACAACGGCTTCGGGCAGCCGACCGAGCCGATCCTGAAACCGCTGCATAACATCTGGCACCGGGACGCCGTGCTCGACTACGACGCGAGCGGGCAGCCGGTGGAACCCGCATGGCCGGATGCGGACATATCATCGGCAATCCGCCGTTCTTGGGCATCCGCCGGATGCGCGCTGAACTAGGCGATGAGTGTGTCGAAAGCCTCTTCAAACTCTACGATGGGCGTGTGTCCCGCGAAGCGGACTTCGTGACGTACTGGTTCGAGCGGGCGCGGGCGCGGGTCGCTGCCGGTGAGACGAAGCGGGCGGGACTGCTCGCGACGAACTCGATTCGCGGCGGAGCGAACCGGCGCGTCCTCGAACGGATCAAAGAGAGCGGCGGCATCTTCATGGCGTGGTCTGATCGCCCGTGGATGCTGAACGGCGCGGCGGTGCGCGTTTCGATGGTTGGCTTTGATAATGGCAGCGAGCAAGAGCGTGTCCTTAACGGCGTGCCGGTGCAAGCGATCAACGCCGACCTGACAGGCTCGTTCGACCTGACAGCGGCACGGCGGCTTGCGGAGAACATGGGCATCGCGTTCATGGGCGATACGAAGGGCGGAGTGTTCGACATACGCGGCGAAGAGGCGGCGAAGATGCTGACCGCGCCAGTCAATCCGAACGGTCGCCCGAACAGCGATGTCGTGAAACCGTGGGTCAACGGCATGGACATTGTGCGGCGACCGCGCGGCATGTTCATTATCGACTTCGGCGTTTCCATGTCCGAGGAAGACGCCGTCCTTTATGAACTGCCGTATGAGTATGCACGGAACCATATCCAAAAAGTGCGTGAACAATCGAGATCAACGAGGCCGGAATGGTGGATACACGAACGTCCGCGACCGGAGATGCGGAACGCTCTTGCGCCATTGCATCGCTTCGTCTGTACAGCATGTGTGTCAACCTATCGCCTCTTTATATGGTTGGCTACAGACATCTTGCCGGATCATGCCACGATTGCGATAGCGCGTGACGATGATTATTTCTTCGGCGTTCTCCAATCGAAAGCCCATGAAGTATGGGCGTTACGGCTTGGAACTGCACTTGAAGATCGCCCGCGTTACACGCCGACGACGACCTTCGAGACGTTCCCGTTCCCGTGGCGACCGGGGGAAGAGCCGAAAGATGATGCGCGTGTTGTAGCAATCGCGGAGGCGGCGCGCGATCTTGTCGCGAAACGCGATGGGTGGTTGAACCCGCCGGACATCTCGGAAGCGGAGCGCAACCGGCGCACGCTCACGAACCTCTACAATGCCCGCCCGACGTGGCTCGACATGACGCATCGGCGGCTCGATGCCGCCGTCTTGGATGCGTACGGCTGGCCGCACGATCTCACCGACGATCAGATATTGGAACGACTGTTGGCATTGAACGCGGAACGCGCCGCGCCAGATAGTGGGGAAAGATAGGGGCAGGAAATGAACGCCGTTGCATCTCACCGACGCGATTTACCAGAAACGTTACAGAACATTCCCGCCGAACTGCCCGGCGTTGTGTGCGAGCAGTTCGTTCACCGTGGCGACAAGCAACATGTCTACTACGCGCGATTCTGGCGTGAGGATGGGCGGCTCCGCAAGCAGTACGTCCGCAAGGCGGATGTGGAAGCGGTGCGCGCGGCGTGCGCGGCGCGACAGGCGGCGGAACGGGAAGGCCGAGAGCGGCGCGGGGCGATCCCCTTCGGGATCAGCAAATACGAATGGAACGAGCAGCAGCGGCAGATCAATCGCTCGACCCGCGATGCCGTTGGGGACAACATGACGCCGAAGCAACTGCGGAAATTGCTGTATCGCCGTTAGGCACGGCATGGGCGCGGCTCCGTGCGCCGATGCGGTTTACCTGCGGCGGCGATAGTCTCCCGCGAGGACTACCAACGTCGTACGGACACCCGCGAGGACAATACCGCCCGCGATCGCGCCGGTGATGTGCAACGGCACGGGTACGGGGGCGCTGCTGCGGGCGGCGGGCGCGGCGCTCTATCGCGCGAAGTACGTGACCCACCACCAAGCAGGGCTTATGCGTTCTCATGTTTCCGCCGGGAATTCCCACCCCCCTGCCCCCTCCCGACACGGGAGGGGTTCATTCCGGCTCCCCTCCCCGCTCCGGGGAGGGGTTGGGGGAGGGGCTACGGCGAGAACGCGTACGCCCTGGACCGTGATGTTGGTGTTTTACGATTCCGTCCGGGCTAACTGTTCAGCGACAATGTCCGCTATGGAGAACGTGACCGTGAACGCGAAAGAACAACGGCGGGGTCTGGTGATCGCACAGGTTGATCGGGGAGAGGTACTGGTCGCTGAAGGAGCGGCGCTGCTCGGGGTATCAGCACGGCATGCTGCCCAGAGGGCACCCGGGCGGCTGCTCGCTGCCTATCGGCAACGCGGGGTAGCGGCGCTGGCGCATGGGAATCGAGGGAAGGCGCCGAGGAATGCCGTGGATGAGGAGACCCGGTGAACGGTCGTCACGCTGGAACTCAGCGGTACAAAGGGTTCAATTAGGTCCATCTGACGGAACAACTGGGTGAGCAGGAGGGGATCGCCCTCTCCCGGTCGAGCGTGCGACGGATTCTCGGGGAAGCAGGAATCGGCAGCCCGCGCAAACGGCGTGCGCCGAAACACCGCAGTTGGCGGGCACGGGAACGGATGCGTCAATGCGATCACGTCTAGTTCTTCAATCATCGGTCGTTCCTCCGCTCTCACGCGGGGCGGGCTGTGACGAGGCGCGGCAACACATCTCCATCCGCAATATATCACACGCTCATTACCGTCTCGGTTCCTCCGTCGGGCACACCATCTCACCGACAACTGCATAGCTCATACCGTCCACTGTGTGGCGGCTGGATGCTGCGTCGTGCGTTTGAACATGCGCCAAGAGGTCACTTGCGAGTCGCCACCAGTCGGCGACGGTATAGCCATGACCGAGGGCGTTTCCTAACCCCTCTCAGAGACGTTTTTGCCCTGTACGGTCGGTTTGTAGCGGGTTTCGCCGTCTGAAACAACCCGAGTAGCGAAGCCTCTGGCGTTCATTTGTCTCGTAATTCGTCTTGCTGGCGTCAACGAAACACCGCGCTACACCGCGTTCGAGGGGTTAGGAAACGCCCTCATGACCGATAAAGAAGCGCGCCTTTGGTCCGCCTTCGATGTGCGCGAGGTTCATCAGATACTTGATGATCTTGTCGTCCGGGACAGGAGAAAGAAAGATGCCGACCACGAATCAGAGGCGGCGCGTGGATCGCCGCTACTTTTTGAAGTAATCCGCGTTGATCTGGATGAACCGCTTCCACTCATCTGGCAGGTCGGGTTCGAAGAAGATCGCCTCGACGGGGCACTCCGGCACGCAGACGCCGCAGTCAATGCACTCATCCGGGTCGATGTAGTACATCGTGTCGTCGTCCGTCGCGTGGATGCAGTCCACCGGGCAGACCTCGACGCAGGACGCATCCTTCACACCAATGCAGGGCTCGGCAATGATATAGGCCATCGCGTAGTTCCTCCCTCGTACCACGAACAACGACATCCGTTGGGCTCTTGTTAGTTTCCTGACGAGCCGATTTCACGGACCGGAGCACCAACCGTATCGGGTATGGCACCACCGACGACGCTCAGTATCCGGTCTCGTTCCTGCCCCTGCCTGTTTCGGTCCGCGCGCCGCGTGGGCGGCGCCTCCGGCTGCGGGGGTGGCTCGGGCTGTGGGGGCGGTTCGGGCTGCGGCGGTGGCTCGGGCTGTGGGGGCGGTTCGGGCTGCGGCGGTGGTTCCGGTTGCGGCGGCATGCGCATCGCCGCATCCTGGCCGACGAGCGCGCCGAGCCAGGATGCGGCGTCCAGCGGCCCGAATCGCTCGTCAATCGGGAGCGGCAGGTCGCCGATCACCGCCGACCGCAAGGTTGTCACCTGCTCAACGGAGAGCCAGGCGCGGAGGCTGCCTTCCGCCCGCAGGTACGCGGCGGTGAATGCCTGCTGCGCGGTGACGCAGATGCGAGCATCGTTCATCACCGCGTCCACACTACTCAACCGGCCGTTGCACAGGGTCGCGCCACCGTCGGGCAGGCATTGCATGATCTCGACCGTGGCCGGGTCGCGCCCAGTGGCGAGCAGGGCGGGGAAGACGAGGTCCTCGCCGGACGGTTCGTCACGCGCGCGTGTCCTGTCGCTGCCCCACGCAAGCAGCGCCGCGACGAGCGGGACGACCCGGTCGGCGAACCGGCGGTCGCGGGGCTGTTGCGCAGAGACGCGCACGCTGTCGCCGATGACGGAGAGGCAGATGGGGCTTTGGCCGCCATCGCCGAGGAGCAGCAACAGCGACGGCGACAGGAGGGCGGCGACGGCGGCGCCGTCCACGGGCGGCATCCCCGCCCGCGCGAGCGCGATCTGTATCGTCATTGTCGGCTGCGTCGGGTTTCCTTCGGTGATCGCCATGCACTGGAGCCGGTCGCAGATCGCCAAAAACGCCGCGACGCCTGCGGGTAGTTCGCCCTTGTCGCAGGCGTACGGGCCGACGGTGGCCGTCACGCGGGCGCCATCCGCCATCGCGATGCCGCGTTCCGGTTGGGGCAGATGCGCGAACGGCGTCCCATCCCGCACGAATGCGGGGAGGGCGGCGGGAAAGCCGCCCAGGTCCCAGGTGGCCGTGAGTTCGATTGCGGTCGTCGGCTCATCACCGGCAGTGGGAGACAGATTGTCAGCGATCATGCGGCACCCTCCTCGATGCGCCCATGGCGGAGCACGTCCACATACGCCCGGCCGAGGATGCCCTCGACTGCCGGATCGCATGTGTCGGAGCCGATGAGCAGATGGGGATAGACGTTAACCTCGAGAAGATGCACGGCGATGGCGCCATCCACCTCGGTGGCGATCAGATCAAGCCCCCACAGGAGGACGCGTCGCGGTTCGCCCGCCGGTGCGAGGGCCTGCGCGCGCAGGAACCGGGCGGCGATCACCGCATCAACGAGCGCGTCAACGGCATCGAGCAACGCCGCGCGCGTGGCGGGGCACAGGCCGTCCAGGTCTTCGAGGGGGAACATGCCCTCCGCGAGGCCGGCGCGGGACCGATAGGCGCAGTTGGTGATCTCGGCGTCGGCCAGACCGCGCTCATAGGGGAGGCCCGCGATCCGGGCGAAGAGCGGAGGCCACCAGCGGCAGGCATCCCGGTCTGCCGTGTCAATCATCACGTAGCAGCGGAAATCAACCTTGTGGCCCCGGAGGAGCAGGGGCGCCTCGACCAGCGCCTGGACCACGAGGCAGTCATCGCCGACAGCGGATGGCCAATCCCCGCTGTCGGGCCGCACGATGTGGAGGTCGTCGCCCCGCGCGCCGTTGGCCGGCTTGACGATGCACGTCAGGTCGCGTCGCGCGAAATCCGCCAGAATGACGGGGAGTTGCTGCGGCGATGACACGTACGTTTCCGGGCGTGGCACGGGACTCCCGGTGAAGCGGGCGTGCGCTCGGAGGGTGAACTCGAGTTGGTCCTTGCGTCCCCATGCAGCATCGTGGTCGATGGCATTCGTGACGACCTGGCGGCATGCGGCCTCGCGGAGGAGTTCGGCGACCACGGCGGTCATCGTCGGCTCGCACGGCGATGGGGTGAGACCGTGCAGTGCGAGTCGTTGGAGCGCGGCGCGCCCTTCCGGGGAGCGATCAGGGGGCGTGCGATCCGCAGTCGGGAATGAAAGAAGTGCATTCGGCCGGACATGATCGGCGATAAACGGCGTGCCGTCCCCCCGCACGCAGCGCATCGTTGGGCCGCTAATCTGCACGGTGCCATCGGCGAGGTGGATGGCATGCCACGGGCAGACGAGGACGTCGGCCATGCCCCAGCGGGAGAGCACGTTGCCGAGGGGAACCGCCGCGTCCGCCATCAATTCTTTACCGTCGTGCGCGGCAACGAGCGCGATCGTGAAGGGCGGTGCCGTCTTCACTGCGGGCCTAGGCGAGATTCACGCATCGCATCCTCCGAACTGAGCTGCGCCGGTAAGCAGTTGGATGCTCTGTTCCCGGTGGTAGCAGGCTTTTCAGCCTGCCCAGAGGGCACCCGTACCATCCTGTTCTCTGGCGAGCTGCGTACGTCCTACAGTCAGGAGGAATATCACGGATACCAATCAGGCACAGGACGTATGCGCAGGGCAATCGCATCTTATCCGGTGATGACCTTGAGCAGATAGCGCTCACCCCAGCCCGCTTTGAACCGCTTGTTCTTGATCCCGACCTTCGCGCTCCGCTCTTGCTTTAAGAGGCAGACGATAGAGCAGTCCCGCGATCAGGTTGTGCATCGCACCGGGACTGGGCACCGCGACCAACTCCCCTCGCACCAATTCGAACTGCTTGCCGGGGACTTCGGGCATTTCGCAGAATTGCTCTGCCGTCACCGCTTGCTTCGTAATCATTGCGCCATCCCGTTCGCGCACCCGGGCGACCACGAAGGATCGCCCGCGCCCCTGTTCCCGCAGGGAGAAATTATCCGACTGAGCCTTCCAGTTGCAACTGGATCAGGCGGTTGAGTTCGAGCGCGTACTCCATCGGCAGTTCCTTGACGATCGGCTCGATGAAGCCGTTGACGATCATCGCGATCGCCTCGTCCTCGGAGATACCACGGCTCATCAGATAGAAGATCTGCTCGTCACCGACCTTCGAGACGGTCGCCTCGTGGCCAATGTTGACCTTCTCCTCCTCAATCTCGATGTAGGGGTAGGTGTCCGTCCGGCTCTCCTCGTCCATGAGCAGGGCGTCGCAGCGGACGTTGCTCTTCGAGTTCTCCGCGCCGGGGTAGACCTTCAGGAGGCCGCGATATGACGCCCGCCCGCCGTCCTTCGAGATCGACTTCGAGAGGATCGTGCTCGCGGTGTTCGGCGCGACGTGGACAACCTTGCCGCCTGCGTCCTGATGCTGCCCCTTGCCCGCGAAGGCGACGGAGAGGATGTCCCCGCGCGCGCCCGGCTCCATCAGGTAGATGGCGGGGTACTTCATCGTCAGCTTCGAGCCGAGGTTGCCGTCCACCCACTCCATCACCGCGTTCTCGTAGGCGACGGCCCGCTTCGTGACGAGGTTGTAGACGTTGTAGGACCAGTTCTGGATCGTCGTGTAGCGGACGCGCGCGCCCTTCTTGACGATGATCTCCACGACGGCGCTATGCAAAGATTCGGTCGCGTAGACCGGCGCGGTGCAGCCCTCGACGTAGTGGACCTGCGAGCCTTCGTCCGCGATGATCAGCGTCCGCTCGAACTGCCCGGAGTTCTCCGCGTTGATGCGGAAGTACGCCTGCAAGGGCAAATCGACCTTGACGCCCTTTGGCACGTAGACAAAGGACCCGCCGGACCAGACCGCCGTGTTCAGGGAGGCGAACTTGTTGTCGTTTGGCGGGATGATCGTGCCAAAATACTCCTTGACGAGGTCCTCGTGCTCCCGGAGCGCGGTGTCCATGTCGCAGAAGATGACGCCCTTCTCCTCCCAGTCCATCGAGATGTTGTGATAGATGGACTCGGAGTCGTACTGGCCGCCGACGCCGGCGAGGAAGTTCTTCTCCGCCTCCGGGATGCCGAGCTTGTCGAAGGTGTTGCGGATATAATCCGGCACGTCATCCCACGTGCGCGCGTTCTTGTCGGTCGCGCTCATGTAGTAGTGGATATTCTGGAAGTCGATCTCGCTCAGATCGCCGCCCCACGTCGGCATGGCGCGCGCCTCGAAGTAGTCGAGGGACTTGTGGCGCAACGCGCGCATCCACTCGGGTTCCTTCTTCAATTGGCTGATCCGCTCGACAACATCGTGGTCGAGGCCACGGTCGAACTTGACGGCGTAGGTCGCCTCGCTGTCGTGGAAGCCGTACTTCGTCTGGTAGCTGTCGATGCCGAGGTCCGCCGCCAGCTCGTCCTGCGGCAGGAGTTCGCGCATTGCCTGGATCGTCTCGTCGCTCATGGTTGTCACTCCTTAAACCGTCGCGCCGGGGGCGGCGGCTTCTTCCGGGGTCAGTTCCTCGCCGAGTTCGGCGAGCATCGGGCCGTAGCCCTTCTCTTCGAGTTCAAGCGCCAGTTCCGGGCCACCATTCTTGATGATGCGGCCCCGCGCCAGCACATGGACGAAATCGGGCTTGATGTAGTTGAGCAGCCGCTGATAGTGGGTAATCACCAGCACGCCCATCTTGTCGCCATTTCGCTTGAGCAGCGTATTCACGCCATCCGCGACGATGCGCAGGGCGTCGATGTCGAGGCCGGAATCCGTCTCATCGAGCACCGCGATGGTCGGCTGGAGGATCGCCATCTGCACGATCTCGTTCCGCTTCTTCTCGCCGCCGGAGAAGCCCTCGTTAACGTATCGCTTGGCGAACGACGCATCCATCTGCAAGTCACCGAGCGTGTCCCAGAGCTGCATCCGGAACTCAATCGGCGTCAGGTCGGTGCCATGCGTCGAGTTGTACGCGAGGCGCAGGAAGTCCTCCACGCGCACACCGGGAATCTCCGTCGGGTACTGGAAGGCGAGAAAGAGCCCGAGCCGCGCCCGCTCGTCCGTCTCGAGTTCGAGGATGTCCTGCCCCTTCAGCCACGCATGACCACCATCGACGATGTAGGCGGGATTGCCCATCAGCGTATTGGCGAGGGTGGACTTGCCGGAGCCGTTCGGCCCCATGATCGCGTGGACTTCGCCGGGACGTATCGTCAGGTTCAGCCCCCGAACGATCTGCCGATCCCCCACAGAGACGTGCAGGTCATCGATGACCAGGGCATTTGGGTTCGCATTGTGTCCGTTCTGTTGCACATCCGCCATTGCGTCGGTACTCCTCCTTCGAGTTTTCGAGATTCCTGCCGCCATGCAGACCAGGCGTCTGAGCGCACCGGCTTTTCTCTACTATTCAGTTTCAAAATATACCACACGCGCACGCACACGGCAAGTGCGACGCACCGTTCGACCCGCGATTGCACAGAATAACACACCCCGGATCGCCCCGAATTTGGCGAGCGCATGATGCACCGAAAGCGGTTGGCGCGTCGCCTTACGCCGCTTCCGATTCCTCGCCGTCGCCCGACCTCTTCCTGCTCCTACTCCTGCAAATCCGGCGCTGCCCCGGTCTGCCCATCCCGCTCGCGCACTGTACTACCCACGAAGTTTACTCCCCACATCCAGCGCGCAATCTCCCTCGCACGCGCCCATCCGTACTGCTTGCGGCGGGTGATGCATCTTTCATACCAGTGACACAATTTCCCAGGGGATATTGTGGCACCGTATTTGCGTTACTCCACCGCATGAGGGACGGCCCACGCCGATCGCGCGGACGGATGCCAAATCCCCCATAGCAAGGAGTGATGCAATGGTCACTGGAAGCAGCCGACCGATCACGGAACTGATCGAACCGCCCTTGATGGCCGTGGATATGCGTGTTCCCTCGCTCGTCGTCGTGCGGCGGCTGGAGCAGGAGGGGAACCACATGGCGATCATCACGGACGAGGGGAGGCCAATCGGGCAGATCAGCCTCGCCGCCGCCCGCGAGGAGGCGCATGAGGAGAAACTCGTCGGTCAACTGACGGTCGAGCCATTGCCGATGGTCCTCAAGGACACGACAACGGTGGACGAGGCGATCCGCATGCGCACGTCCGACATGGATCGCATTCCCGTCGTCAACGCGGATGGTATGCTCGTCGGTGAACTACCGCGCACGAAGATCGCCTCGACTGGTATGAGCCACAACGACGAAGTGCCCATCGTCGCGGAACGCCTCGGTGCCGAGGTGCCGATGACTATTAAGGCGGGTCAGTCGGTCGTCGGCAGCGATGGCGGGCATATTGGCACCGTTAAGGATGTCGTCGTCGAGGTGAACACGGGCCGCGTTGGGCACATTATCCTCGAAGAAGGATTGATCTTCAAGAAGGACCGCAAAGTCCCCGTGGACTTGATCGACCCGAGGTCGGACGACGACAATGTGCATCTGAAGGTGGACAAGGCGGACATCGACCGCCTCGGGGACGTGAACGCGCGATAGGGATAAAGAACCTCACCCCCGGCCCCTCTCGTACAGAGCCATCGCCCTGAGATCGCGGAATGTTTGAGTGCCGTGCGGCGATGGAGAAGGGAGGGGAAGGGAATGGGCGGAAGCACCGTACATTCGTGCAGGTATTTCTTCCCGTATTTCTCCCCCTCTCCTTTGCTAACAAGCAAAGGAGAGGGGGCTGCGGGGTAAGATTCCTTATCCCGCCGTCATCGCCGACACTTCGTCGCGGATGTCCTGGAAGGCAACGGTGCTCAGGTAGCGCTCCCCGGTGTCCGGCAGAATCACGACGATCAGTTTGCCCGCGTTCTCCGGTCGTGCCGCGACTTTGATGGCGCCGACAGCGGCGGCGCCGCACGAGATGCCGACGAGCAACCCTTCCTCACGAATGATCCGGCGCATCATCTCAATCGACGCATCGCCGGAGACGTTGAGCACCTCATCGAGGAGGTCCACGCCCAGCACCTCCGGGATGAAGTTCGCGCCGAGGCCCTGAATCTTGTGCCCGGCGGGCGTGATCGGCTCGCCCGCCCGTTGCTGCTCGATGATTGGGGACTCGGTCGGCTCGACGCCGATGATCTGCAACCCCGGCTTGAGCGGCTTAAGCACCTGCGCGATGCCCGTGAGCGTGCCGCCCGTGCCGATGCCGCCGACGATGATGTCCACCGCGCCATCGGTGTCCTCCCAGATCTCCACGGCAGTTGTCTCACGATGAATCTTCGGGTTCGCGGGGTTCTTGAACTGCTGCGGCATCCACGCATTCGCGTTCTCCGCGACGATTTGCTCCGCCCGCGCGACCGCGCCGTTCATCCCCTTCGCCGCCGGGGTAAGCACGAGTTCCGCGCCGTACGCCCGCAGCAGCATCCGCCGTTCGAGGCTCATGCTGTCCGGCATCGTTAGGATGAGGCGGTAGCCGCGCGCCGCCGAGGCCCACGCGAGGCCGATGCCCGTGTTGCCGCTCGTCGGCTCGACGATCAGCGTCTCCTGATTGATGATACCGCGCTCCTCGGCGTCGGCCAGCATCCCAACGGCGATGCGACATTTGACGCAGAAGCCGGGATTAAATGACTCCAACTTCGCGACGACGCGCCCCGGCAACCCGGCCGCGACCTTGTTCAACTGGACGAGCGGTGTGTTGCCGATCAACTCCCATGCATCCTTGGCGATCTTCGGTCGGAGACGACGATCGAGCGATGTTTGCGTCATGGTTGCATAGCTCCTTCTGTGAACTGCGATATGCTGTACAGTGCCGCTGAATCCGACGAGTCGGACATCCTATTCATCGCATCCGCACACGGGTTTGTCAACAATGATTCGGGGATTTTCCTATTAGGGAGGGGGTTAGGGGTGGGTAGCCGATGAAGAATCTCCTCGTCTTTCAGTCCGGCGGAGTCACGGCGGTCATTAATGCGAGCATGGTTGGGGTGGTGCGCGAGGCGATGGCGCACGATGACGTTGGGGAGATCATCGGGGCGCGATGCGGCATTCGCGGGCTGCTCGATAGCGACCTGATTGACCTGCGTCAGCAATCGGCGGCGACGCTCGCCCGCGTGCGGAACACGCCCTCCGCCGCGCTCGGCAGCACCCGCCATAAGCCGACGGAGACCGACATCGCCCACGCTCTCGACGCGCTCCAACGATTGAATGTCGGGTACGTCTGCCCAATTGGCGGGAATGATTCGGCGGACACGGCGCACCGCCTCCATCTCGCGGCGGAGGCGGCGGGGCTGGCGATCAATCTCGTCACCGTGCCGAAGACGATCGACAACGACCTGCCGCACACCGACCACACGCCGGGGTACGGCTCGGTCGCGCGGGCGGTGGCGCGGATGACGCGCGAGACGGCGTACGACACCGAAGCGCTGCCGATCTTCCCCGTCAAACTGCTCGAAGTGATGGGGCGGGATGCGGGCTGGGTCGCCGCCGCGACCGCCCTCGCACAGGAAGGACCGAACGATGCCCCGCACCTGATCTACCTCCCCGAACGCCCGCCGACGGCCACGCAGATACTCGATGAGATCGCGGAGGTCGTCCGGCGCGTCGGGTGGTGCGTCGCGGTCGTGCCGGAGACGCTGCGCGACCCGGACGGCAAGCCAATCGGCGGGTTGGGCACGTACGTCGATCCCTTCGGCCACGCCTACGCCGCCAGCCCCGTCGCCGCGCTCGCCGCGTTGCTCGAACGGGAGAGGGGGCTGCGCGCCCGCTACGACAAGCCGGGGACGCTCGCTCGCATGATGCCCTGCCCCACCGATCTCGACGAGGCGGAGTCGTGCGGGCGGGAGGCGGTGCGCCGCGCGCTCGCGGGGGAGAGCGACCGGATGGTGACGATTGAGCGCGTCTCCGATGATCCATACACCATCCGCCACGGCGTGACGCCGCTCGCCGACATCGCGAACATCGTCCGCAACGTGCCGGACAAGTTCATCGCGCCCGATGGCCGGGGCGTCACCGATGCCTTCCGCCGCTATGCCCTGCCCCTGCTCGGCCCCGATCCGTTCCCGCTGTTCGGGCGGCTTGACAACCGTCCGGGTGCAACCACGCGACCGTCACGATCGTGACGATGGAAGAAGCGGCGAACTCCAATGACCGTGAAATCTCACGGCGTACTGGGCGACTTGCGCACTTGGGTGCGCTCGCTGTGGTACCACGTGGTACCACGGTCGCTGTTGAGGAAACGAACGACATCTTCTTCAGCGTTGGTGCGATGAGATCAGAGATCGCGGAAGCGCTCGGCTGGATGCAATCGAAGGTGTGGCTCCATGAACGAGATCGTGCATATATCATGGCAACCAAACGTGTTTTCCCGGACCTGTTCACAGCAATCGCCGAATTACTTGCCAATCCGCTCTCTGTGCATAGAGATCGACGTAGTCCACACGCGGCATACTTCCTGATTACGCGCGGGGCACTACAGCCCTTTGGAATGGTAACGAACAACCCGAACAAACTTGTGGACGGTGTGATAAAGTGGATTGGGACGCCGGGAGGCTCATCTCTCCGCCTGACGCACTTGAGTCCGGTGTATCAGAACCAAGGATTGGCACAACAATGGCCATAAGAGCGTCGTTCTTCTCCTCTACGAATGGGACCATCGCGCTAGGCCTTTATCGCGATCAGCAGAGCGCGCGGGTAGCGTCCGCGCCAGACTTGGATTTCACGCCCGGTTCGATGCTTTGGTTCTATTGGGATGAGGAAAAACTTGAGCGGGGAGATCGGGAATTTCTCGGCATTGAGGTATCGGAGATTACCGCGCTCCGCGACGAAGATATTGAGCATATTTACGCGATGAATCTACCGCGCATTGATCTCCCGGACGCCGGACTTGCGAATGTCACTGTCGCGGATGCCCTGCGTTGGGCGAGCCGAAACGCCAATCATCCTCCGTTCCATTCCGGCTCACGCACAGCCGCAATGAGTTAAAGCGACACACATTTCTCCGTAACACTGAAACGGCGAATTTGCCTATCCCTGTGCTAAAATCGCCGTGCGGACCCGCCTGATCGGGCGCCGTGACCCGCCTCCTGCTGCATCAGCGGGGTCGATGGACGATGGATTATTCTCTGCGACGCGAGGAAATGGCTTCCCGCATTATACCATCAGGAGGGGCGAGATGCAGGTTCACGAGAATGTGGCGGGGCTGATGCGTACGCTAGGCAACGCGGTCACAGTGAACGATGACGGATCGAGCGTGACCGTTGGCGACCGGGGCGCGGTGCAGGGCGAGTTGATGGACACGCTCGCGTGGAACGCCGCCTTCGGGCAGAACGGCGTCAAGGAAGTGGCGATCTGGCTGATCCGCGCCATCGGCGAGCAGGTTGGCGTCGTGCCCGCCTCGATCCACGACTACTACATGGCGGCGGGGCGTGGCGAGTTCTCCGGCGTCACCGTGCCCGCGTGCAACATCCGCGGCATGACGTACGACTCGTCCCGCGCCGCCCGCCGCGCCGCCCAGTCGCTCGACGCGAAGGCGCTCATCTACGAGATCGCCCGCTCCGAACTCGGCTACACCGGGCAGGGGCCGGCGGAGTTCGCCGCGCAGGTGATCGCCGCGAGCATCCGCGAGGGGTACGAGGGGCCGGTCTTCATCCAGGGCGACCATGTGCAGGTCAACGCGAAGAATTACGCGAAGGACCCAGATGCGGAGATCGCTGGGATGCACGCCCTCATCAAGGATGAGCTGGCGGCGGGCTTCTACAACATCGACATCGACACCTCGACGCTCGTGGACCTCACGCACGAGTCGCTGGACGCGCAGCAGAACGCGAACTACACCCTCGCCGCGTCCTTCACGCACTACATCCGCAGCCTCCAGTTCGCCGACCTCACCGTCTCCGTCGGCGGCGAGATCGGCGAGGTCGGCAAGAAGAACAGCACCATCGAGGAGTTGCACGCCTTCATGCAGGGGTACGAGCGCGCGCTTAAGATGCTGAACCCGAACTATGTTGGCATCTCCAAGATCAGCGTGCAGACGGGCACATCGCACGGCGGTGTCGTGCTGCCCGACGGCTCGGTCGCGAAGGTCAATGTGGACTTCGACACCCTCGGCACCCTCTCGTACGTCGCGCAGGAGGAGTACCACATCGGGGGCGCGGTGCAGCACGGTGCGAGCACACTGCCGAAGGAGGCGTTCAACGAGTTCTCCAAAGCGAACGCAATCGAGGTGCACCTCGCGACGGGCTTCCAGAACCTCATCTTCGACCACCCTGCCCTCCCTGCCGACCTCAAGGAGCAGGTCTACACCTGGCTGCGCGAGAACCGGCAGGAGGAGCGCACGCCCGAGATGACAGACGAGCAGTTCTACTACACCACCCGCAAGCGCGGCTTCGGCGCGCCGGGGGTCAAAGAGGCGTGGTGGAACATGCCCGCCGACAGCAAGCACGCCATCATGACCGACTTGCAGGAGGAGTTCCGCGTCATCTTCGACCGCCTCGGCATCGCCGGGACCGCCGCGAAGATCGACGAAACGGTACGGCCCGTCAAATCTGCCCAGCCGATGCCGGAATCGATGCGCACGACGACTTGAAGGACGAAGAACTGAGGACTGAGTGGGGAACTAGTTGTACCACCATTTCCCCTTCCCTCACCATCGCCATTGCAACTTTGCCTGACTGAGGATGAGAGTGACATGGAGAACGAGCAGGTCGCTCTTTCCTCGCTATTATGCCAACCAGAGCAATGTATATCCTGAACATCAGAATCAATTGTGGCGAGGTGCTGCTCTACTCGCCTCAAGAGTTCACTGAACGTCTTTATGCGGGTATAGACGATGATCCCGGCGTGCCGCATACCAGCCGATTTCCATGCACGATCAAGTTCGATAAAGTCCCCGAAATTATTGGTGAGTATGGCACGACCATGTATGGTGGCGTAGTGAAGTTGTCGATCATCGGTGATGCGTTGGTTGATTCGATCCGCCTCATGGCAACTGATAACGTCGTAACCACGCTGCCGGAGGGTTGGGGCAAGTGCGGAGTGGACGTGTTCATCCGTGAAGAGCTTGATTCGTCGGGCGGCGGTCACAAGGCAGGTATTGGGGCCAAATACCAGGCGTTCCGCGCGATATCCTCATCAACGCGGCTCGGATGCTCATGATAGTATGCAAGCGCGTCGCGTACCTGCCGCTGCGTCAGTTGGGGAAACATGGCGGCGGTTTGCTCGAAATCATGCGTTGCATCAAACAACTCAACAATCATTCGCACGGGAATGCGTGTATCACCGATGCACGGATAGCCGCCGCACACGCCGGATGTTTCTCGGATAATCGTCTGTTCATCCATCGTCGCACCTCCCTGCGATCCATCGGCGTTAATCCCACGCTATATACTGAGATTGTGCGCGTGATAGCCAAGGCCGTCAAGCGGAATCGGAATCGATAACGCGAATGTTGGACAATGAGAGGATGAGGGTGAAATGCGCGACTGGTTCACGGTGCCGGGAGGGGAGACGGATGAGGCGCATCTGACGCCCGGTACATTCCTTGCATATCGTCTTCAGCAGCTCGGCAAGATGGCGGAACAAAACATCATCCATTCCACGGTCTTGCTCGCCTTTCAGACTCGTATCGCGGATCACCTCGTCCACGAGACGCATGCTCGCCCGGTCGGTGAGGGATTCTCGACGCAAACCAGCGCGCCGATCTGGAATGGCACGCTCGGCGGCGCGCCGGTCTCGATTCAGCGACTCCTCGTTGGCGCGCCGATGGCGGTGAGTGCAGTGGAATTATTGATCGAAGCGGGCGCGCGGACATTCATCGTCGCGGGGATTGCGGGGAGCCTGACGCCGGAAATCCCGATTGGCGGCATCGTCATCCCGACGGGTGCGCTGCGCGAGGAAGGCACGTCATACCATTACCTGCCGCCGGACGTGGATCCCGTACCCGATGCGGAGCTGACCGAGGCGCTCGTGATGGCCGCTGAGGCGCGCGGGATCACACCGGGTGTCGGGCGCGTCTGGACGACAGACGCGATCTTCCGCGAGATGGGCTGGAAGGTACGGCAGTACGGCGCGGCAGGTATTCTCGCGGTTGAAATGGAATTGTCGGCGCTGCTCGCTGTTGCACAGGTGCGCGGCGTACGCCTCGCCGCCGTCCTCGCCATCTCCGACGAACTCTTCCACCCCTGGACGCCCGGCTGGCACGTCGAGGATTTCCTCACCGGCAGCCGCGCCGCCGCGAACATCGCCCTCGATGTCGCCGCAGCAGTAAACGCTGCGCGAGTAGACAGTAGAGAACCGTGATTGCTAGTCGGCGTTGACGCAGAGAAGGGCAAACAGCGAGGCCAGCACCTTGCACAGCCAGCCTTCGTGCGTCCGCGCGTGCAGCCGCTGTACCCCCCACGCTTCCAACTGGCTGTTCA
>JAABUT010002404.1_pt1 | contig 18207 bp, 15 predicted proteins | sample 5559281 | NCBI WGS metagenome assembly JAABUT01 (sample SAMN10711880, study PRJNA513359) | rock metagenome | isolation source: Antarctica rocks | place: Antarctica: Victoria Land, Ricker Hills nord | collected 2016-01-04 | reverse complement strand
ACACACACACACACACACACACACGCACGCACGCACGCACGCACGCACGCACGCACGCACGCACGCACGCACGCACGCACGCACGCACACACAGACAGTGTCTTAAAAATGCCAAACCAGCCTACAGAGCCATGAGCTTTGGCCTAGTCCGAGCGATAGACAGGGACAGACAGGCAGGGCCGAGACCTGGCAGCAAACGCTGTAGTTGTACAACCATTCCAAAGTTCATCCTTGCAGGAATGATAATCCAGATCTGTTATCGGACTCACATATTGACCCAAGTATCTGAATGGATTGGGTCCAAGACTGCATCATCAGCACACTGAATTTGCATCAACCTGCAGCTTGCCATGCCATGGCATTGAACGGCTTCAGCCAAATTGGTCTTGACCAAACAAGTGGAGAGATATTCTACAATTCACATCAGGCTGCATCAGCCATCTGACAACTTTTGGTACATGCTTGCCCATTGTCTGGTGCAAACAAGAACAATCTTGTAACACATATAACATCATTGTAGCGTAGCACATCTCACTGTCTGCACACATCTTAGGCAGTCCTTCAAATCTGCTTCTCATGGTTCAACTAAACCGATACGTTATGGCTGGTTACACCCAGCAAGTAGTCTCCTTGCTCCTCAAAAGCAGCAGTGGCCGCTTTGTCCACAGCAGCACTGGTCCAATGCAAAACAAGGGGTCCCATCTGCACCCTCACCTTTCTCTTCGTGCATTGTAAAACCAATATCAATCAATGAAAGTGCCGTGGACAACTGACGCCGTTCCGGGCTCTTCGCGGTGTCAGTTCTCAACGCGTACGGGACCAAACGCCAGCATTGGGTTAGCAGCATACACTTGTTATATGTTTGCTGCTGTGCTCCAGTCTGTTGGCATTAGTGCCAAGTAGACTCAACACAGCTGGGTTTGGAAGAATAACGCAGCTGCTACTCCCTTGACCAAGGCATGGAATGGGAACTACAGCTTGAGTCATAAACTCAGGTCCACATGTATGCACAGCTGTACACTGTCGCGTACTCTAACATCCCAATCTTGAACACCTGACTGACTCAGCATGCATGCACCATATGTTACATGACCAAGTCTGAAAACCAGCGCTTTAGACTTCGTTCAAAAATTGGGGTAGCTTTTGCTCAGCGCAAAAGCTGCTGGCGCAGTCAGCAGTCTGCGTCTCGTCAAAGGGAGGGCCAATACCTGGCAATTTCCTTAGGACTGGTAAGTAGACTGCACAGTTGTGCCACTGTGAGTGACAGCACAGCAAACGAAGGTTTGTTGTCTGCACAGGCTTGCACTCTTTCACAGGCAAGCTGGTCCAGGCAGCAGGTTTTTGGTACTCCTTGTGTTCTGGCTCTTGCTGGTAGCAAACTGTGTTGCTGCACAAACTGGATACTACAGATGACAGTTGTCTTGTTTTGCCACGAATGTAGACCAAGACAAGGCATCGGTTCCTATGTCTCTTGCGTGCCGCACAGCTGCCAAGTCAAGGCTGTGTCTCTAGCCCTGTTTTGCTTGTACAGTGCTGTCAACTTTATCAATCAGTCACGAGCGCTACAGTGGTTTTCGGCGGCGGTGAGCCCGCACACAGACAGGTGTACCGGTTGGCTTGCTGTGCCTGTTCGCACAGGGGCAACGGTGCAGCGTTCCGCTCACAGTACTGTCGCAAATCTTAATACCTCAAGCCCCGGATCACAACTTATAACCCAAGCTGTATGCTTCACGAACGGCAGAATACCCTCGGCATTACACATGTGACTTTGGACTTTGAGCGCCTGTTCACCAACATCCCAACTGGTGACATGCACTCAAAAATCATGCAGCTTATCGGCGAGGTCTTTGCTGACCACCCAGGTCATGCAGGGTTGAAAGTCTGGGAGCAGGCGCCTGCTGTGTGGTTTACAGTAGCCCAGATGCCTGCCAATGATGCTGCACAACATGGGACTGGGTATGCTGGCAAATTATCCATCTTTGACCTGGCCACCATATATCAATCAATCAATCAATTTACATTTTCTGCCTTTAGGACTCATCAGGGGAGTCAACAGACAATAACTGCGAAAATTCTGAGAATGCTGAGTTTGAATGAAACAAGTCATTCAATGCTGTTCTGGGCCACAAAAAGGTCCAAGTTTTGTAGTCAACAACCTACATCTACATGCACTTAATCGCAGAAGAGGTCCTAGCACAGTATATCTAACAAGTTGCAAGAGTTTGTGTTTGTCTCAACATGCTTTATGTGCTTAAGTAAACACATCTTGTTCAAGTCTGATAAAACAGATAAGAACATGACATGGGTGGGAAAGAGTCGCATAGTTAATGAAGTCAGGTGCTTGTTGCTTGCAGAAAGCACTGTTCAAATAATCAAAGACCAGAAAGGTTGTGAATGCAATCAAAATGACAATCGGTGTCCTATGCAGCAAGTGGAACAGTGTCTGCTTTGTCCTTCTGGCAAACACATGCCTTGTCGTTGCAGCGGTACATCAATACTGAGCCTCTGAAGAAGGGCTTGTAGCCCTTTCCTTTCAAAGTTTGGAAGGCAGCGTTGAGAGTGCCCCTCTCCTTTTGTGGCAATTCTGTCAGCCAGTCATCCAGCCTAAGACCGTTTTGACGCAACTGTTTGGACATCTTCAGAAGCTTGTGCTTTTCCTGTATCGAGGGAAACTCAATCAGCACAGGTCTCGGCTTCCTGCTGTTTGGTGTGAACCTGCCCATCCTCTTGTTTGAGATCCAATATGACTTTCTGCGCCACCTGCTGCGGTCCAGCAGCAGAGCACATGGTCAATCATTGTCTGCCATAAGGGTACTGGCAATGACTGCCATAAAGGTACTGGCAATGACTGCCATAAAGGTAGACATTTTGCCATGACTGGTTGCACCTGTCCGCAACGAGCCTATTCTGCGTCGCAGCCTTGCGACTGGGCGCAAAGCAGTGTTTGCGTAACCGATTGCAAAAGAGTCATGCCGGGCTCAGTGTGTTGAGCGAATTGTCTGTGACAGGAAACAAGCACCTGGCTGCACAAGCAGCATGCAGTGATCTATGCCCCCTGAGAAGAATGGAGCACTCCGGTTGCTCGGTCTCAAACCAATTCATTGCAGCAAGGAAATGAGGAGCATGCTTTCAAGGTCGTTTTGGCTAACGGCCGAAACCCATTGCATCGTCGCTGCAGGGCCTCGATCCATAGAAACATCCTCCTGTCTTTGTAGACCCTTAATTGCCGTTGAAAGCAACAGGCAACATGATCAATTCAACTAAGCTCTTGCTTGGTCGCTTGAGGATGATGACAGCACTCACACCAGCACGATAGCGCAGAGGCCAAAAGGCTTTGCAGATCAGAGCAGCAACAGGATGATCAGGAAGGAGCTGACAGCCTCACCACAGACTCCACAGAAGCTGCTTCCGTGTCAGGGGAGCAGCAGCAGGCAAGGCTTTGAGGCAGCCTTCGTTGCCAATTATTGAGCAAGATCGTCACCTGTCTCCCTCCACTGCTATGCCTGCAGGACTCAGCCAACTTCACCCACCAGCCAAACTGCAACTTCAACCCTGGCCATCATAAAGGTCTCTAAGTGGCAGTCAGATAGGGACATGACTTGCTTGCCTACCTCGCGTTAGCTCCTTCCATGAACACATCAGACTCCTTTTCAGGATGGCATAGTGTTTTTGCAGAGAGACATTCATCTGCAACATGTGCATTGCAAGCTGCCGCATGCATTGCTGCTGAGCTTGTCTTAGACTTATAACATCTGCAGCGTTGCAACATGGATGTCTATCATGTGCTGCAGTTGGGTGGCAACATTGAACCCATCACGACCATCTGCTGTGCAACTGACATACATGTAACACGAAGTGCAGTCTGGATATGCAAGGCATGTGATGCAGTGGCTTCAGAAGACACACAGCGCACTATGTGGCCGTGCTTATGTGCTTTTGATGCATTAGTTGATGGCAAACACTTGGGGATGTCAAAGGCTGTCAAGGCTGTGACAGCCAGATGCTGCAGATGTAAACGACAGAATGGCGCAGTACAAATGCTGCTTGGCCCCTGCATCTTTAGCCCATGCTAACGCAGCTACAACACAAAGGGCTGGCTCTTTGCATGTTCTGATTAGGCAGGAGCCGGCGTTTATGTCGTGAGCTGATATCATCCAAGCTGTTTGTCGTGACAGCGATAGTGATTAGTGGAAGACACTTCAAGATCTTGGCTCCGCCGGTCACACTCCATATCTCGAGTGTGACTCATGCGCCTTACAGCGCAAGCAAGGACGACGCAGAGCTAAGCAAGAGCTGCTGACGGCCAGCCCCGCAGGTATGACGACCCGTGCTGCGCTGATGAGCCGGGGTGCTGTTAGTCATGGCAAAATGTCTACAGTAGGGCCCATAAGTATCGGTCGGACCAGCAATACGTGCGAGCTCCGACACTATTATGAAGCGCAACTCTGTGTGCAAGCGGCGGTCCTTCCGAACACAGCAAGTCAACCAGCACACCCTTCTGTGTACGGCTTTACTGGCGCAACAAGCGCTTGTAGCGCATGTGTGGCGCCGGTAACAGCAACAGGTCTGTGACACTGAAACAAGGCTGACAGCACGGCCCAAACTTGGCAGCTATGCGGCACGCGAAAGACATACACAACGATAGCCTGTGACACCCTGGATATTCGGTAAAACTAGCCAGCTTTGACTTGTAGTCTCCAGAATTATCAGTGAAGCAGCAGGCATAGAACAAGAGCGTTTGCACAAGAAGGTCCAGAAGCTTGCTGCCTGAACAAGCTTTCCTTTGATAGAAGGAGAGCCTGTTCGGTCAGCAAGCCTTTGTTTTCAGTGAAGTAACTTGCATATGCACAACACAGCAGTGTACTTACCAGCTCCAGGAAAAATGCCAGAGTCTGGCCCTCCCCTTGACTTTGACGCTGACTGCTGACTGCGCCAGCAGCTTTCTTGCTGAGCAAAGGCTACCCCAACTTTTGAACGAAGTCTAAAGCTTTGGCTTTCAAACTTGGTCACGTAAGATGCAAGACCATGCTGAGTCACTGGCTTGTCATGGTCATGAATGGCAATGTACCATGCCATCTCCAGCAATGTAAATGTCCTGATCAGGACTTATGGGCCCCACTGTACCTTCATGGCAGTCATTGCCAGTACCCTTATGGCAGACATTGATCGACCACTTTATTGAACTGGACAATATGTACCCGCTTTACCCCCTTGGGGATTGCGCTATGACCTCCGGACCGAACAAATTTTTAGGTCGCCATGGGCAGCCCGGTGTAATCTTCTCATTAAGTTGACGCCGAAAGGTGTAGTCTTTTCTTTTCTTTCTAGGTCGCCAGTTCGATCCCGACTTTCCGCAGCGCGATGATTCTTCCAATCAAACATTATCTCCTTGAGTTGAGTTCGTTGTGAAGGCTCGAGGACGAGCGTGCTGTGAGGGGAGAGGAGTTGTCAGGTTCTGCAATTACCATGACGATGCTTTGGGTTGCCGCCTTAGGAGGCTTCCGTTGTGATCGCTGAAAAGCGTAAACTTTTCTTTTCTTTCTTATCATGACCCTACACAAAATCAATAGCAATCGATACAACATGCCGTGCAGTGCAAAATGTCTAACATTGGCTTTAAACCCTGTGTTGAATTCAAGTAAGCCTGGACGAGCAAAGACGCGTCCAAGTTCGCCAAAGGTGTAGGTAGAATGAGTATCGCTTCATCAATCGGCGGCAGCCCAATATCATTAAATGTACTGAAACAGGTCTCGCGGCAGTGTCACGCCAGCCAACAGGCTAAAAATCCATCATCCAATCAGCAATCATTATGGGAGCCTCCTAAGGCGGCAGCCCGGAGCTATGACTTTAGGCCTTAGCCCAAAGGGCAAGGAAAATCCTAAACCTAAGGTGGCTCAGGCCTATTCGGTCTGGTTTTGTCTGTCTTCTCCCTCTCTGATACTCTCCTACATGTAAGTGATGGCTGTTGTAAGAGTTAGACTTGAACTGGCTTTGGCATGGACGGGACCGTCAAAAAGATCTGAACTTTTGTAGCAAATCTGACAGAAGTATCTGCACCTTCAATAAGTTGACTGTCATACCCCAATGTGCACCATCGTACGTCAAATCAGCAGCATCTGGGTGAGCCAACAGGCCATCAGTCATATTGAACACGTCCACAAAGTGCATAGGGCCGCATCGATTGCTCTCAAAAAAAAGGCGCATGCCAACGTTAAAGGATCGGACGATGTCATGTTCCTCATCGAGTTGCGAACCCAAGTTGTTCAATCTTTGATGAGTAGAAATCCACCATATATTGCAAGATGTGCTTGCAATGGATATATCGCAAACCAGAGAGAGCAGTTCCTGTCTGATGTGTACAACACTGTTCACTCCTGTTCTCGTCACATAATCCGGTAGTGTGGGGTGGTTACCGAAAGACATTAACAACAGACCAGATTGAGTGCAATTAGCAAGATCGTCAGGGGTTGTGGCTATCCAGCTTGACAAGCTGGTCGTGTCTGTATAGGTCATTTGAACAGTGTTGTCGCAGACTTCAGCGCTTTTCTTCAAGAGATGCCTGCAGTCTCGGTCTTCAAATTGTCTCTCACGCCTGCAGCCGTCAGCATGGGGAAGCAAAGCCCCTGCTTCGTAATCTGCAGAAAACGTAATAACGGCACCTGCAAATATCTGGCGCATGTAACTGTCTCCAACAAAGCTAACGTGCTGTATCCCTGTATCATGCATGAGCTGGCAGGCGCTGTCTTTGTCAAAACGGTTCGGCGTTGGCCATGTGTAACCCGTGGGGGTACATAGTAAGCTGTTTTGAAAAGGACGACATTTTTTCCAAGCGTTGTAGGATTCAACGGGCAGACCAGCGCTTAGCAACGTCAGCAGTATGCTCTTGTAAAGTACCTACAGGGATGCCGATCACATCTCGACTTCCTGTAACGATCGCAAGCTGTTCATTTCATAAGAGAGGCATTCACCTATTTGTTACTCAGTCGCACCTGACGCAAGCCGTTCCCTTCTTTCACAGAATGTGATCCAGGCAGCGCGTAACATCGTTGTGCTTTCATCTGTGCAATGTTTCCTTGAATGGTGGCAGATGATGAACACTGCAGCTCACAAAGTCTGCACGAGACTCGTCCACAAAGTTTGAGTCTAGTTCCATTTTCTGTAATGTAGGTGTTCAATTTCCCGGTATTTTGCATTGTTGGCAATTAGAAGTACCAGGATAAATTTGGTTAGTGTGGGTGGGTTTTGCATAGGGATATTCATAGCATATCGATACGCAGTTGAGTCTCATAAGTTGTAATCCGGGGCTTGAAGTATTCAGATTTGCGACAGTAATGTGAGCGGAAGACTCCACCCATGGCCCGGTTCGTACAGGCACAGCAAGCCAACCGGTAACTCTTTCTGTGTGCTGGCTTACCGCCGCGGAAAACGACTGTAGCGCTCGTGGCTGGTCGGTGAAGACGACAGCACTGTACAAGCAAAACAGGGCTAGAGACACAGCATTAATTTAGCAGCTGTGCGGCACGCAAGAGACATAGGAACCGATGCCTTCTGTTGGTTATCGTTCGTGGGAGAACATGACAGCACGAGCGTGCTTTAAGCGAAAAAGCAACAGCCCAACCAGTGACTGAATACCAGGACGACGCCAGGACTCAATTTGCCTTTGAGCTGCAGCTGGAACTTTGGCCCAGAGGCCCTGCTGACCTGGCTGCTGCCGTAGTGAAAGCACTCAACTCAGCAGATGTAGCGCCAGATAGGGCACAAACCAAGGTAGCTCAACACACATGTGTTATGGCAGTGCTCACCCCACAATGCATTCCAAATCTTGCCAAACTGAGTTGTCATCAAACAAGCTTGAGATCAAACTTGAAGCTTCAAGTTTGTGGCATACCTAGACATGAATTGCAGGGAAATGTTGGCATTAGCTCTCCATTCACGCTTGCAACACCCGCAACTGTTTTGACTGCAGCAAACAAAGCAGCTTACTATGCACGGCCCCAGCAATATAGCAGCCTTGAGATGTTATTTCAATGGCAACATGTATGTTGCTGAGTTGCTGCTCTCACTGTTGTGACTTGACTGCAGCGGCAGTAAGCTCACCAGACTACACACTTGACATGTGTTATCTGGTAAGATGTGTCAAAGTGTCTAAGATGAGCAGCAGGTGCCCTGTCATCATCTTAATCCGACTGATCAGCAGAGACTATAAGACATGATGATAGCATTTGGTTAGATCCCTTGGCCATCAGGAGAATGTCAGAAGCTGAGGCATCAAGTCCTGGCAGCCAAATCCTAGCAGACCCACCTGAAAATGAGCATGCGAGTGTCAGCTTCAGGTAAAAGGGCTATCAGCAAACAACTGGCTTGTAATCAAGAGCACTCAGCATGTTGTCAAGACAAGACAAACGCTTCTGCAGGAAGCATGAAGCACAAACAATTCAAGGGCAGATCATAGATGTGGAAACATGTAAATATTGTGGACCTGGATAAGTATTGCTCTCAAGTCTGTCGCATGCATGAAGAGCAGCGCTGACATATTTTGCAGGGCAAAACAATAGTATCAGCCATGACTAGTCTCATCGCCAGGCCTGTACCCGCCCAAGCACTACTCAAAGGCCACAAATACTCCAGCCACAGCATGGTCACCTGAAGAGCAGCCAACCAATGAAGAGTTCAGCAAGATTTTTCACCAAACTGCACTCAAATTCCGCCCAGACGAGATCATATACACGGACGGAAGCAGGAAGGAAATCCCACACATAGGACTTGTCACTGGCTCAGGAGTATGTAGGGAGCACAAACATGCACACCTGAGTCTCAAGGTGCATCCCTATGAGCAGGGCATGCTCAACTTAATCAACAGGGCTGAACTGGTAGCGCTTTTGATTGTCCTGAGACACTGCAGACCGGGAGTGACGGAGAGCATAGCCTATATGTATACAAGATATGAGGAAAAGCTGCAAGAAAAGGAAGCATAGCATGAAGCATGGGAGGGAGCTCTCAAGGACTATGGATACAATGTTAGGGTATTTTGATCTTAGGTCAAGCTTGCACTGATAGTTTGTTCATGCATGCATGGTCTCATGTCATTTTTCGTTTTCCCCTTTTCTTTGGTCTCACTTGAGCTGATCTGGAAAGAATCAAATTTGGCAGCGGACAGCAGCAAGGTAGACCTGATACATGATATATGAGCATATAACACGCACACGGCACAATACACAGAGACTCAAAGTAATGGCTTATGACATAAGCTTGTTGTTGGCTTTTAATGCAACCTCCCTTTGGGCCGTATGCTTTCTCCCCTAATCACCTTACTTTCGGGAAGAACTGAGGCAAGCTGGAGAGTTTCGCATGCCTCCTAGAGGACCTGTCACAACAGGAAAAATCATAAAATTCTCTTATATTTTTTTAATATTTTCGATCATAGGAATTGGTTGGGACGCGCAGCGGCCGAGGACGGCGCCTGGACCGTGCCGCTGCTGCTGTTGCTTGCTGTCGCACCGCCTGCTGCGCGCGAGACATCAGCCCTAACATGCTGCTTGCTCGTCTATGACATGCGATGCACGCAACGCCCGCAACCCAACGGTCCAAACGTGATGTGCCTTGCTGCCGCCTGGTTTCGGAGCTGCCCGACACAAGCGAAGCTGAATAGGAATGTGTTAAGACTGGGAGCCCACTGGGAATACACTAGGAATGTTCGGACACATTTGAGAAATTTCCCAAGTTAGGAAACATTAAGAAAAAACAGCCCGGACCATTCCTGCCTCCGTAGCAGAGACTGGCCTGGGACTTCTCGTTCCCTCCCAACACTCTCACACCCGTCCTATAGCTCCACTGCTTTAAACACAGAAAGCAGATGCAGCAGGCATGCCAGCTGCAAGACACGCAGCAACACATAAACAGCCAGAGCTATACAGTCAGCTAAATGGTGCCTTAAAATGCGTGTGCCCAGGCAGGATGTTGTGGTGGGCAGACAGGCAGAACATGCGTCCTGCATGAGCTCCTACATAAAGGCTGTAGACTGCTGGTCTCTTTTGCACCATGCTAGTCCTGATCAGGCTGCTACTGTGCTCAGCGTGTCTGCCTGACCTCCAAGGTGCAGGTGCATTCACAATATTTTTCCTGGCTCTACCTTGTCTATTTGGTGCCTGCTGCGCTGGCTGTCACCTTTACACTTGCCTGCCATGACCTGCATGCAAAGAAGGACCATTTGGACTTGTTTGGGCTCATGCAAGCTCAATGATCGCTTGTAAGCCAATCACAAGCCTACAACCAAACATGATGCACATGAGCTCATGCGATTCTGGGTTCAATGGCAATATCATGTATAGCCCTGACCAAATCATATAATCTGAAGATCTCAAGATGATGCCTTGGCATACAAATGCGTGAATGCAGTCAAGCACATGTCATGCAGAAGGAGTCACTGCACAACTGCATTGTCAAATCAGTTCTCACCTGCTCAGCTGGTGGTGAGCCTTGCCACAGTCAACGCCTTCTGGCTCAGCATCAGAAGACTGCATGGAAGGCTGCATTTGAAGACAGCATCAGAAGCATCAGAAGACTGCATGGAGACAGCATCAGAAGACTGCATGGAGACAGCATCAGAAGACAGCATCAGAAGACTGCATGGAAGGCTGCATCAGAAGACAGCATCAGAAGACTGCATCAGAAGACTGCAGAAGCAGAAGACTGCACAGCAGTCTTCTGCTTCTTCATCTACAGGCAACAACGTGCATTCAGAGGCCCAGCAAAGAGACACATCGATAGTGGCATGAGAGCAGCAGTTCCACAGGTAGACCAGCAAAGCAAGAGCAGCAGTAATAACATACAAGGTGTAGATTCCTGACCAGGCCGTATCATGTACATGTAAGATGCCCCCTTGACATGCAAGTTGGCATTCAAGGTGTGAATGCAGTCAAGCACATGCATGCACAAGGAGTCACTGCACAACTGCATTATCAGTTCAATTCTCACCTGTTTAGCTGGTGGTGACTATGAACATGCCTTGGCACCTTCTGGCTCACCTTGAAGACTGCAGCTGCCTATCATCATAGGACAATTGGTGTCACAATATCACACTATGTCTCACGCTGTAGCAAAAATTGGTATAGAGCATGGACCTGCAGGCAAACTTATGTCCAAATTGCATGAACACTCTGTTCTGACATTTCATAAGATTCTTACATCTAGGAGAGTATTAGAGAGGGAGAAGACAGACAACAGAAGAGGCCTGATCCACCTTAGGTTTAGGATTTTCCCTTTGCCTTTGGGCTATGGCCTATGGTCATAGCTCCGAGCTGCCGCCTAGGAGGCTCCCGTTATGATCGCTGAAAAGCATATTTTTTCTTTTCTTTTTGCCATCTGTCAAATGTCTTAGTTGCAGACTTCACCGCCAAAGCTCCATTCCAGCAGCCAACTGGAATAGACTCACCTTTGCTGGAGGCTCTTCATTGCCTCTGCCAGACCTTCTCTGTCACCCTGCATGAGTATGGCACACGCGGAATTTGTGTAATAAGTGCATTGACAACATCAAGCCGTCTCCTTTTGATCACAGAGCCAAAATTAAGCTAGCTGCACATGAGTGGTAAGACAGTTACGACCAAATTGCATGAGCATTCTGTTTGAAGTTTCACAACATTCTCACAACTAAAAGATTACTTTAGAGAGAGTAAACAAACAAAACCAGAAAACATAAGCCTGATACACCATAGGTTTAGGCTTTCCTTTAGCTATGGCCCAGGGTCTTAGCTCCTAGCTGCCGCCTCAGGAGGCTCGTTACGATCGTTGAAAAGCGTAGTCTTTTCTTCTGTCTTATACTGATTAAAGTCACAGGCCTCACGATGCAGGTGTATCAGCTGAAGCTGCTTTTGGCCATCTGGGGGGTCTTGCAACACTTGATTGCAACTAGCTCTGCAAGATAGCTGCAGAGAAGTTGCAGTTCCAGTACTTTAGTTTATAAATGCAATGCTGCAGAGTTTGCATGCAGCTCTGCTCAGGCAAAGCCGTCCAATCAACGCTTACACTGCACTGTGCAGCATCTGCGTAAAGTCCAGAGAGAGAGATGTTAAATGGCAATGCAGGTCAACTGGTAGCAAGCGAAGTGCCCAATCTTTGTGATTGTTTCCGTGCAGATTGTGTGCATACATTGCTGTGATACAGGCCATATGGGCACATAGGCCTCCAGTTGATCACAGTATGGCAACGGGTCTGCAAAAGTGCAAAGTGCAATTCTTGTATTATGCACTGGCTTCCCTTCAAAGGTACTTTACAACTAGTGCAAATCAGCACAACACACCCAACAGGCTGCCATGAGCCACAATGGTCCTTCCAGTGACTGAATCACTTATGAAGACATCACAGTGAGGACCCTTGCTGTCCCGGTCAAGCAGCCTGACAAGCAGACCCCAACCATCTCTTCATATCATGAAGACGAGGCTTCCCCTCTATCTGCACTTGCGCATGTTCATCCTCACACTCCTGCACTCAAGCAAATCACCAGCGACGTACAGTTGCAGCAGCGGAAGCAACAGCTGGACAAACATGAGCGCACACTGAAGGTGCATGAGAAGAACTTGGGGCAAAATGAAGGAGAAATCGTTTGACACGCTTTGGTGCTGTATGGTTTCAAGGAGATGAATAATCATCATTGAGATCTGTGAAGCAGGACGACAATTCTTTGGCAGATCAGCTGGTTGTTACTCTGCCTGAATGGAACAATGATGAGGACAAGCCATGTCTTGGACTGAGTGCAAATGACAAGGTGGGCACTTGGTGGGCAGGGTCTTGCCAGAGAGCAAGCCCGCAAGAATTGTGCTGAATGTGTTTCCCTCCTTAAATGTAAAGCACAAGTTTTTGCAGGACTCCAAGCAGACGCGTCAGGAGGGTTTTAGGCTCAATGGTTACCTCACAAAAGTACAGCAGGAGGAGAGGAGCATTCTTAACAATGAGTTTCAACCTCTGAAGGCAAAGGGCTACAAGCCATCACAGCTGGTGTATTGCCACAATGACAAGGTTCTATCACTTTTGTTTGTTCTTTTACACATGTAGTAGTAGCATCGATGACAAATTTCCAACGCGCCACAATCTTAGGCAAAATTTTGGCAACAGCTTTTGACTTGCTCTGCAAGTAAGATCTGGATGCAGCTGTGCGACGCAAGGTTAGGAGCTGTGCAATATCATGCAGAGGCATGTGGGGTGTGGCATCACTCACATTTTGAAATTCCAACTGCTACGTACATGATGTGTCAAGCAATTTTGTTAATTGCTGCTCAAGAAATTATTGGTCAACCCAGTGAAGCATCAAGTCATATACATTCTAATGTGACCTTCCAGCAGCCATGACCAAAGCATATATTCAATAATTGATGTGCAGAGAAGGCTCACTGTCAGCCAGATCAACTGCAGTACAACCTGCTTCCTCCTTTATGTCCTGATTGGCCAGGCCATCTTGCAGTTGAAGGATTGACAGCTTGTTCTTTTTAGAGGTCAGTACTGTAGATATCACTATGTTAATTTTGAAATTTACTGATGGTATCGTATACTTTTTTACCCTCTGAGTCATACATACCTACATCAGCTGGCGTGCTTAACGCTTAGTAACAGACGACACTAGCAAGCGAAGGCAGCCGGTGACAGCAAGCCGCAACCCCTCTCGACACATGTAAAAGGGCGCACACCGGCAAACGTAAGGTATACAGACCGGGGAGCCCTTTTCGGTTGTAGTACTACCGGTGTGGGCAGGCGTCTGCACAGGCTGGCGGGAAGTGAATTGCAGTACAGTGAAACGACTCAGAAGACGCCCGAGAGCGAAAGAGCGAATAATTTTACTCATGTGTGGGGTCGCTCACGTGCCGCGTGCACGTTACCTGAATCTTGATGTCGTGCAGTGAAGTGAGTCATCGTGATTTAGTCATCAGAGTTTTCTGCGAGGCGATACATAGTCCCTAATCAGCTTAGCGAACTGCTAACAGCAATGCAGCTGTCATGTCTCCTGTGACATGTGCATATGATGCATCACATTTGCAAACTATCTGAGGCAATGCTAGCCAAACAGTAAGTCTGCGGTTCTTGCGGAGTGGCACCAACTACCCGTGTTGCAAGCGTGCAGTGCCTGTGCAAGGAACAATCTTGAGACATGTCGAACAGTGGACGCAGGACAAAAGTTGTCAGACTCTCCTTGAGGGTTCTTGGAATATGTTTTGTTCTCGCGGCTGTAACCTCAGGTATCTGAACAGAGTAGCTAACTGGCAATTGATCGTTGTGATTAAAAAGTTTGGCAGAAAGCCAGCTTTGTTTCGTGCAGTTATTCCACAGGACATGCGGGACCGATTATCCGCAAAGCAACCATGGTTTACTGTAAACAAAGTCGGAGCTTGGATGCCAACGCCAAGTCAAAAGACACATTCATATGTGACGACTGAAGCGCCCATGCCTCCTTGCATCCAGCATTTTCAGAATAAGTCATTTCATGTCCATCCGATTTCCTTTTCAATACCACGGCATTTGATCAGAGGCGCGCCGACACCCGCACAAAAGTCCCGCGTGTTGGCCTCAATAATTCCTGGTAAGCACGACACGTATGCTTTCTCCGATCAGGAATCTTATTATGAGGGTTATACTACCTCTTTCTTCGGGGCAACTTACAAAAAAGGGGGCTGGGATTGCCTACGGCACTATGAAATTCTGGCCTGTGGATGCATTCCCTACATGCCAGATGCACCCAACCTTCCAGCTGGAACCATGTTTCTCTGGCCCAGGGAGACTTTGACGTCGATTCTGCAGCTAAAAGGAGTTGATCACCAAGGCATTCGAGCAGCTCTACAGCTAGACCAGCGTAGTGACAAGAATTTCTCTAGTTTGTTAGAGAACACGGAGTTTGATCTAAGGTCGTATTATGGTTTATTAGAAAGTCTGGTCAATCACATGAGGCGGTATCTCACCACCGAGGCAATGGGGCGGTATCTTCTGTCGTTCAGCTCTCAAAAACCTGAACATATTCTTTTTGTTGGAAGTGCAGACCCCGATGCGCATTACCCCGACTATCAGGCGGACACACTTTTCCATGGTCTGCGCTCAATTTTTGGCAATGCTGTCGTAGATGTTCCGAAGCGTCCTTGGATGTACAGTAATTATCCTGATGCAGGTCGAGATGCTTTGTATGGCAAAGGGTTCACATATGGATTTCACTTGCAGGATGCATCTGTGAACCGTCAAGCAGTTGAAGATAAGATTTCGTCACATGAGTTTTCGCATATAATTTTTGCAGTCACGCACCATGGTCGACACTCCTTTATTGACAGGGTACAGCAACACTACGCAAGAGACGAGGTATTTTTCGTAGATGGCAGCGACACCGGAGCCGCTGAGACTGACGATATATTCCATACTGTCTGCGGGAAAGTTGGACTATGCTTTCGTCGAGAACTGGTTTGCGCAGACGTCGTAAGGCCTTAAACTTCTTCTGGTTGGGCATCTCATGTCAGTTCGAGACATGTAGTTCCCCTACTAGTTTCTCCCATAACTAAGTCTTCACAAGTTATTTTGCTTCAACGAACTGATTATGGTATGCTGACATCTGCCTCAGTATTGCGCAGAGTACTGGACTACACTGCGCACAGATGCGTATGATTTTCACGTCTCCCCGTTCTCCACCCACTAGGCATCGGTTGTAGCGTCAATCATTACTGAATAGAAATGCTACTACGCAACGCTACTATGCAATTACTGCTAATTTACTGTTGGTATAGTGAAATAAGGTAATTCAAGCAATCTTCGTGTCATTTTATGTCACAGAAAACGGGCAAAATAAGCCCAAATGAGCCAAAATCGTGAAGAATGGGTGGCAAAAATTGGTTTTGTCGTGGGTTTTAGGGAGAATTTGGCGAATTTCAAACCTGCAAAACCTGTTGAAAAGGTAAACCCTGTTTTAAGGTAGGAATATAGCTCGAGAATTTGTTCAACTTGGCAGATGCATCTCCCTGAGCAAGAGCAGTGCTTTGCCGCTACTATAAGACAAGGCTGAAAGCGTTCAGACAGGCGTTCTGCAGCACTTCGTTCCCATAGCATGAGCAGGATTGTCTCATCGCCACCACCATGGTAGTACAAAGGCAGTGATCACCAATTCTGCAGCTTCCTCTGCACTTAGGATTGCCCATCTAATAGCCTTTTTCATGGTTACAGCCTGGTATTCAGGGTTCACTTGTGCTGCACCGGTCCACTTTACGCTTTATGCATCAAAGTTGGCTTCAAGCAGTGCATCCTCTGCCTACATGCTGAAGTAGCATTCCATGTTTGAATTGAAGTCTAGAGGGGAGGCAAATTTTTCAGTCGTCTTACTCAAACCGTCACTGAATGCTTGCATGTATCTGTTCAGGGTTTGCTAGCTTGCTTCTCTTGCTTCCATCAGTTGCACGCCCTGTTGAACAGATACCGGTGTATCTGTTCAATATGGCGTGCAATAGCTGTTGGGAAGTCCAGTTTGTGTGTTTCAGTTTGGTGCGAATGCGAGTAAGGCGCTGCAGGGGATGCGGAGGCGGTGCATAGTAAGCTGATAAGCTTGCAAATGAAGCAGCAGATGAACGCTGCATGGGCAGGCACTTGCATGACTAAGCACAAACATTCAGGGACAAGTGCTGGTTGCATCAAACCATTCAGGTCCAGACAGCAGAGGGGCACCCAGGCATGATCAAACAATACATATCTAGACAACCATGAAAACAGTCATCCAAGCTTTCACTAAAGGGCAGTAGTGTGGTAGTCACCACCTGATTGCAGATGTAGGAAAGATTGTAGGACTCAAAGATATTGGCAAAAGAGTTCCAGCATTTGTACTCCCAGACAGATGTTTACAAGGAAGGGGCTTGGACCCTACGGTGGGGAGGGGTTTCTTGCAGAGGGGAGCAGCAGACATGCAGAGCAAGATGATAAAAAAAGGAATGACAACTCTCGTTACTTGACCGACAGCCTTGACACCAGTGATGCCTAAAGGAATTCCAAGGAGCATAAAGATTGTAGAAGGAGGATATTGCCCTGATGCAAGATATGAAGAAAAGCTGCAAGAAAAGGAAGCACAGCATGTAGCATGGGAGGACTATGGATACAATGTTACCACACTACCTATCATTATAGGACAATCTGTGTCACAATATCACACTACGTCTTACACTCTATCAAAGATTGGTATAGAGCACGGACGTGCAGGCAAACTTATGTTCAAATTGCGTGAACACTCTGTTTTTACATTTCACAAGATCCTTAAATCTAGGAGAGTACTAGAGAGGGAGAAGACAGACAAAACCAGACAGAGTAGGTCTGATCCACCTCAGTTTTAGGATTTTTCCCTTTGGCCTGTGATCATAGCTCCAGGCTGCCGCCTTAGGAGGCTCCCATTATGATCGCTGAAAAGCGCAATTTTTTCTTTTCTTTTCACCATCAGAGTTGGCCGCCTTTACCCAAGTCCCAAGTTGCTGTGCGTGAATGTTCAGATAAATTTGAAACGCCTCATGCAAAAACCACGGCGCGGGATGGTGCTTGTCCCGCAGATACTCTGAAGCCGTGTAGAACTGCGCTGATAGGTTTTCGAAGTCGACCACTTGCCATCCCATCGAATGCGCATGATGCTTGCCTGCAGCATTCAGCATTTGCACATGTTCGAAGTGCCCAAGTTGGGCATGCAGGTGTCGAGAAGCATTACAGCTTGACAGTAGCGGAAGGGCTGATGTATGATATATCTTGGTGGTAGACGGGTCCAAACTGTCCTGCAGCAACCAAGATGCATTGAAAGCGCCTATCTTACTCAAAACAGATGACAAGATTTTGCTACCTTGTTTACCTGCACGTATTCCAAAAGCCTGACAAAGTGTTGCTGCCACAACTTCAGCACGTCCTGAAACAAGTCTCTTCCTGCGCTTGTGACTTCTAATGCTTCGGGCAGTTCACGAACCCACCGACCAAGGTCCCAAAAATTTGCCGAGACCACGACTATATCCGGAAACACTTTCTGACTCCTATCGGTCCCAAATTCCTGACGGAACCCAGAAGAAACAGTTGCGTTTAACGCCACCGGAGTATCTCATTATTTCAAATCGATTGACAAAGCATTGCACCTTCTGCCACGCCTGTATGGCGGACAAGGGAAGCGCTTCATCCACAAAGTAGGGTCCATTGGGCCAAACTCCGTTGTTGTGAACAGTCTCAATCACTAAGGAT
>JAABUT010002403.1_pt1 | contig 18232 bp, 20 predicted proteins | sample 5559281 | NCBI WGS metagenome assembly JAABUT01 (sample SAMN10711880, study PRJNA513359) | rock metagenome | isolation source: Antarctica rocks | place: Antarctica: Victoria Land, Ricker Hills nord | collected 2016-01-04 | reverse complement strand
CGACTCCTCCTGTTGGGGGCGAGAGAGAAGTTTCGGCATCGATCCTGGGTCGTCATGAGTGACCCCGCCGGGATCGTGTTCTGTGTGACGCCCCCAGATTCAGACGAGTTTGACGCCCGTGCCCGCACCGTCACGCCTTAGAAGTCCCGACTGGTCGATCGTCAACCGACACTGATCGCCAGGTTGGAGATCGTGGTTGCCCAACAGAGCATCAATCGACCCACGAGCAGTCTCGGTTGACGTTCCCCGGGTTCTAGTGGTCGTTGCATCACCGCTGATCAGAGGGTGGTGTGGGGATGCGTTCTCGGCGGGAGTTGTGGGAGTTGCAGGAGGCCTACTGGGCGGCGCGTCGACGCGGGTTCACGAACACGGCGGCCGCCAGGCTGGTCGGTGTGCACAGACGACAAGGCCGGCGGTGGGCAGAACGGATCGAAGCGGCGGGTGAGCCCATTCCACGGGCGCGGTCGGCGTCCCCGCGGTATCTGTCGCTGACGGAGCGGGAACAGATCGCTGACGGTATTGCTCAGGGCCGGTCGTTGCGGGCGATCGCGGCCGTGGTGGGCAGGTCAGCTTCCACGGTCAGCCGGGAGGTCGCCCGCAACCGTGACCCGGCGACCGGCCGCTATGGGCCCTTCACTGCTGATCGGTTGGCGGGGGTGCGGGCGTGCCGGCCGAAGGCCAGGAAGGTCGAGCTGCACCCGCCGTTGTGGCGGTTCGTCCGCGCCCGGTTGCGGCAGCGCTGGAGCCCGGCCCAGATCAGCGCGGTGCTGGCTGAGCAGTTCGGCGAGGATGAGCGGATGCAGGCGAGCCCGGAAACGATCTATCAGGCGATCTATGTCCAGGCCCGCGGTGAGTTGCGCCGAGAGATGGTGCGGGCCTTGCGAACCGGGCGGGCCATGCGCCGCCCGCAACGGCGTGACGATGCCCGCCGAACCCGGTACGTCGAACCCGGTCTGATGATCAGTCACCGCCCGGCCGAAGCGGCCGACCGGGCCGTGCCCGGCCATTGGGAGGGCGACCTCATCATCGGAGCACGAAACGCTTCCGCCATCGGAACGTTGGTCGAGCGAACGACCCGGTATCTGTTGCTGGTCCACCTGCCCGACGGGTACACCGCCGAGGCGGCACGCGACGGCCTGATCGCCACCATCGAGACGTTGCCGCGGGAACTGCGTCGCTCCTTGACCTGGGATCAGGGCGGTGAGCTCGCACGGCACGCCGAGATCCGCTGCGCCACGGACATGGACATCTACTTCTGCGACCCAGGGAAACCGTGGCAGCGCGGCACCAACGAGAACACCAACGGCTTGCTCCGCCAGTACTTCGCGAAGGGCACCGACCTGAAACTGCACGACGCGGCGGAGCTGCAGAGAGTCGCCGCCGAGCTCAACAGCCGGCCCCGCAAGACCCTCGGCTGGGCCACCCCCGCCGCCCGATTGAACAATCTATTGTCATCATCTACAACAACCGGATGATGCGACGACCGCTGGAATCCGCCGTTCCGCAACCGTTTCTGACTGGCGGACCACGGATCGGCCGGTAGCGTGCGTCTAGATGGTCGTGGACGATGACGCTGGCTTCGAGGCTTTCGCAGCTGCCGAGATACACGGGCTGGTCCGGTACGCGACTGCCTTGTCGGGCGACCGCGAGCTGGGCGCCGACCTGGTCCAGGACGTGCTGTGCAGGGTCTTCAAACGATGGCCACAGATGCAGAACGTCGCCGATCCCGGCGCCTACGCCCACACCATGGTCACCCGCCAGTACTTGTCGTGGCGGCGCCTGTGGTCCAGCCGGAACATCGGCCTGGCGGCCGGTGAGATGCCCGAGGGGTCCCCGGGCGACGATCATGCCGAGGCGATCGCGAACAGGGACGCGATCACCCGTCAGCTGGCGCAATTGCCCCGACGTCAGCGCACCGTCCTGGTGCTGCGCTACTACGAGCAGCTGACCGACAACGAGATCGCCGAGGAACTCGGTTGTTCACCGGTGACGGTCCGCGGGTATGCCTCCCGCGCGATGGCCGGCCTTCGCCTGACGGCCGCGTCCGACCTGGCAACCGCTGCTGCCAAGGAGTTTCGATGACCACCACGGAAGAAGTCGTCGCTCAACGCGTGCTACCCGCTGTGTTCGCCGCCCAGGCCGACACCTGCGCTGACCCGCAGAACGTCCTTGCCGCGGTTCGCGGTCGAACCCGACGGCAACGGACCGGCAGGCCCGCGTTGATGGTTACTGCGGTGGCTGGTGCGGTCGCAGCCGTCATCGGTATCGCCGCCGTCGTCGTCAACCTCGCCGGCAACCATGCCCCGAGCGATCAGCAGGTCGCGGCCGCGAGCGGTACCCACCCCGGGCTCGACCAGCTTTCCGGCACGTGTCTGGACATGGGAGACGTCAAAACGCTCTGGGAATCGGAATCCGCCCCCTACGGCGGCGTCGGTACCGGGGACGGATGTTCGACCGAGGCCGACGCCATCCAGGCCACCCATCCCGAGGTCGCATCCACCGTCACCGCGGGCAACCGCACGGTGTATCTCGCCAAGGCCCCGGCGGGCATCCGGGCCGGGTTCATCGCCCTCACACCCGCCGAGTCCGCCGCAGCCATCAAGGCAAGCGGCAAACCGAACACCCCCTACAGCCCGCAATACCTCATCGTCGCCATCCCCGACGACAACCCACAAGACGTGCTCGTCTCGATCCTCAACCGATATCCACTTGCCAGCTGAACCCGACAGGCCCCGGGCTCGAACACCGGTCGACAATCTGACGTAGGTAGTGCCACGCCGGGTACCCCGACCCGAACACCGGCACCCCCGCCGGCAGGTTCGGGGTACCACCATGTCGGGTCGAAGATTGGCCACACTTCAGACACCTGCCATCCCGCTCGTCTCGATAGACGATCGGCGGACCCTCCTCCGGGCATCGGGGCGGGCTCGGATCGAAGAACATCTCGGGCCGGTGCGCGTGACGGCGGACTGGTGAGCAGTACCGGATATACGCTGGATCATGGCCAAGGTGCTGGTGTCGCTTCCCGACGATCTGCTCGGCTCGCTTGACGCGGAGGCCGCTCGCAGGAACATGTCCCGCAGCGGGCTGCTGCGCGACTACGTGAACGAAGGCCTGCGCCATCGAGGACAGGAGCGGGCGCGCCGCGTTCATCAGGTAATGAGTGAAGCCGGCCATCACGGAGGAGACGGCGTCCGCGATCTCAAGCGACACCGACCGACAGGGTGACCTTGGTTCATCGACGCGAGCGTGCTGCTGGCCCGGGAGGACGCCGACGACGATCAACACGAAGCGGCGCGCGAGTTGCTGGCCGGCGACGCGCCCCTGGCGACACTTGATCTGGCCTACTACGAAGTCGGCAACGTCGCGGTCCGAGCGTGGCGCGAGGTCGAGGCGGCGGGTCGTCTGCAAGGCCTGGTCGCCGCGATCGCAGCCGACGGTGGGCTGGTGCGGGCCAACGAGTCACTCATCGCCCACGCCGTGAGAGTTGCTGACGCCGAGGGACTGTCGGTTTACGACGCCGGATACGTGGCCGGCGCCGCGAGCGCCGGAGCGGAACTGGTGAGCTGCGATCTTCGCGATCTCGTGGACCGCGTCTCGCCGTGACTCCTCAGCAGGCCTGTCGACAGCCTGAACCATGAGTCGACGCCAAGGCCACCTTGCGCGACGTTACAACTTTGATCGACAAGCGCTGAAGCGGCCCGGCCTCCCTGACGACGTCGACCGAGGCCCCGGTTACGGGACCGCATCTGTACCGAGTCGGTGCGTGTGATGGCCACGGGCTATTGTGCCGCCCATGAATGTGCGTGAGGACGTTCGTAAGTGGCTGCTCGACGCGGATCCGGCGCTGCGGTGGCAGGTGCTGCGCGATGTCACCGATGCCTCGGCCGAGGAGATTGCCGCCGAGCGCGGCCGCGTGGCCACTGAGGGCTGGGGTGCCCAGTTGCTGAGGTTGCTTGGTGAGGACGGGCAGTGGGCGGGGGGCGCCTGCTTCCCGGGCGACTTCCGCGGAGACTTCTCTCAGGGCCAGCCGTGGACCTCGACGTTCCCGACGTTGCTGCTGCTGCGCGAGTTCGGCATCGATCCCGCGGCGGAGTCGGTGCGCGAGACGATCGGCCTGGTGCGGGACAACTGCAGATGGGAATACGCCGGAGAGCCGTTCTTCGACGGTGAGGTCGAGCCGTGCATCAACGGCCGAACGGCCGCGCTCGGTGCCTACTTCGGCGTGCCGGTCGATGGCATCGTCGCCCGGCTGCTGCGCGAGCAACTCGTCGACGGCGGCTGGAACTGCGAGGCAGAGAACGGCTCGGTCCGCTCTTCGTTCCACACCACGATGTGCGTCCTTGACGGCTTGCACGCCTACGAGCAGGCCACCGGCGGCACCGAGGAATCCCTCGCTGCAGGCCGCCGCGGACAGGAGTACCTGCTGGAGCGGCGGCTGTCCCGGCGATTGAGCACCGGCGCAGTGGTCGACGGCGACTGGCTCAAGTTTTCCTTCCCCACGCAGTGGCACTACGACGTGCTGCGCGCGCTCGATTACTTCCGTGCGGTCGGCGGCTCGCCGGACCCTCGGCTCAGGGAGACCATCGACGTGGTGCGCGACAAACAACAGGCCGATGGGACCTGGCTGCTGGAAAACACACATCCAGGAGCAACACATTTCGTCATGGAGGATGGCGACGGCCGGCCCAGCCGCTGGAACACCCTGCGCGCGCTGCGCGTCCTGAACTGGTACGACGAGCCGCCTCGGCTCAACCGGCCCGCACCATGACCACCACGCGGGCCAGCTGTCTAGCGTCGAGACACGGAGTCGGGGATGAGGCTGTCGGCGTGTGCTGGCCTAGCCACCTGACCAGCATCCCGGGTGTCCTGTTGTGCTCTCGGTAAAGAACGACAACGGACGCGCTCGCCGTCTGCACGAAGCCACGGCTTCTCAGACGCTGACCGGTCAACGGACACCCCACTGGGCGGCTCTGTCAACTCCGGTCAAAAGGGTTCATGCGTCGCTGGGGGATGGTCGCTTTGAAGACGTTATTGCGGCGATCCCTCCCCGCACCGACACTTCAGCGCACCGGAGCTTCACCCTTCGCTGTCGACGATGCGGATGCAACGGCCGCGCGAGCGCGAGGTCGGAGGCTTGGTCCTGGCCGAACCGCGGTATGCGCCGTGGGTGCGTTTCGCTGTGCTGACCGACCCGATGCAGATGTCGGGCGCACAGGAGCCTCAGAGGGGTGTGCCGATCTCCCACTCGTGACCGTGGGGGTCGAGGATCCGACCGAGTCGCCAGCCGTGCTCCTCACCGACAGGAGCCGTTTCCGTGGCGCCTTCCGTGACGGCGCGCCTGACGACAGCACCGGGATCGTCCACGATCAGAAGGGTTCTGCTCGTCCTCCCGCTGATGGCTTCGGGACTGAAGCGGCCGATGGTTGGGTCGGCCGACGCGACCCAGAAGTGGGCTTCGCCGACCGCGAGTTGAGCGACGATGTCATCGCCGTCGCCCACACGGTGGAGCGTGGTGGCGCCGAACGCCTTCTGGTAGAACGAGACCGCCGCGCTGGCGCGTTCGACCCACGGTTCCGGCTCAATGCTTGACATCGCGATTCCTCTCTGACGGCTGCCTCTCAACTGACCGATCGGCCTGGGTGAGACCTGACGGCCCGACGAGTCACACGACCTGGGGTCGCTGACCGTGGTCGCGCGGTTCGCGAGACAGGCGAGAGGGCCGCTGCCGCATCCGGGTCGAGCTCCCCGCGCAGCATTGGCTATGGCAGTAACATATCGAAAATGGTGGACGGAAGCCATACCCCCAGCAGCAGCCGCGGCGGGCGCACGTACCGGTCGCCGCGCCGGCGTGAGCAGGCACGGCTCACTCGGCAGCGGATCCTCGCCTCAGCTCGCGCGCAGTTTCTTGGCTCGGGCTACGCCGGGACGACCATGCGAGCCATCGCGGCGGGTGCAGAGGTCTCCACACCGACCGTGGAGCAGGCTTTCGGGACCAAGCCCGAGCTCCTCAAGCAGGTCGTCGATCTGGCCATCGCCGGCGACGACTACCCCGTCCCTGTCCTTGCCCGTGCTGCGGCGGCCAGCGCTGAGGCCGCAGTGACTGTCGACGAATTTCTGCACTTCATCGCTGGCGTCCTGACGGAGGCCCAACAGCGCTCGGCCCAGCTGGTGGTAGTCGCCTTCGAGGCCGCGAATGCCGATCCCAGCCTGCGGCCCCTCGTGCAGCAGCGCCTGGACCAGCGATTTCAAACGGCAGGGTGGATCGTCGACGGCATCGTGAAACGCTCCCCGCTGCGCCCCGACGTCGACCGGGCGCACGCCGTCGACACCGTGTGGCTCCTCATGGAGCCTGTCGTGTTCTGCCGGTTGACCGAAGATCGGCACTGGAACCCCGATCGCTACCGACACTGGTTCACCAAGAGCGTCACCCACCTGCTCCTTCCCGCCGACGCCCGAGAAGCCCCAACGCCAAGAGCACAGCGGTGAACCACGGACGAGGCAACGCTCACGGCGGAACCGAAGGACCTCGGCGTTCGCGCCGGTCGCGGATCGGCAACCGGAAAGCGTTCTGCGCATGCAGCCCTTCAGCCGGGACGCAAGGATGGGCATGCAGAACTTGCAGATCAGCGGACTGAGCGTCTAAGCCTGCGGCGTGTACCCCGTCGCACTCGGCCGGGTCGACATGACTGCGCGAGACGACCTTCCCGTCGTCGAGTTCGCCGACGTCGCCGCGCTGCTGGCCTGGCTCGAGGTCAATCACGCATCGTCGATGGGTGGATGGATCCGGGTGAGCAGGAAGCGATCGACCAGGCCGTCCGTCACGTTCGACGACGTGCTCGACGAGGGCCTCTGCTTCGGCTGGAGTGAAAGCACACGGCGCTCGTTCGATACCGATTCCTACCTGCAGCGGTTCACGCCACGCCGACGAAAGGGCACCGCATCCCAGCGCGATCGTCGCTGTATCGCCTCGCTGACCGCGCAGGGCCGGATGACGCCGGCAGGCCTGCGCGCCATCGGTGAGTGATCAAGCCCTGAGTCACCGTGCAATAGCACGTGCGGCCATGCCCGCCCCGGTCGGGCTTGGCGTCGGCCAGCTGGCGATGCTGCCGGAGCCCGGGGCAACCCGGGAGCGTGCGGAGCACTGACCGGGGCGGTGCGCCCGCGTGCAGTCGTGCGCTGACCCCTGGCGTGGTCGGGTCGGGTTGCCGAACGGTGGGTTGAACGCGACGTGAACTTCCGGCGGTGGCGTATCGCCGGGGCCGGGTCAGTGGGTTAGCTGGGCTGGTGATCTTGACTCGTCGACAGTTGTTGGCCACGGCCGGCGTCATCGGGGCATCCGCCGCGGCAGCCGGTTCCGGTTCGGGCCTGCAGCGGTTGCTCGCCCCGGATGGCCGTCCAGATCTTCTGGAGGCCGCCGCGCTACCGGCCCCGGCCTCTTCCGGCATCGAGCACGTGGTGGTGGTGATGATGGAGAACCGTTCGTTCGACCACTTTCTGGGCTGGCTGCCCGGAGCGTCGGGCCGGCAGAGCGGGATGACGTTCACCGACCGGTACGGCGTTCCGCACAGGACGCACCATCTGACGCAGTTCAGCAGTTGCGACTTCAACGATCCCGACCACTCCTACGAGGGCGGCCGGATCGAATTGAACGGCGGCCGGTGCGACGGCTGGCTGAAGGCCGGGGTGAACGATTCGCTGGCGATCGGCTACTACACCCAGCGGGATCTGGCTTTCCTGGGCGGCGCGGCCACCGCGTGGACGACGTGTGACTACTACTTCTCGGCGGTGATGGCGGAGACGTACCCGAACCGCTTCTACCAGCACGCCGCGCAGACCGACCGGCTGCACAACTCGACGGCGACGTCGACCCTGCCGACGATCTGGGATCGGCTCGCCGCCGCCGGGGTGTCCGGCCGGTATTACTTCTCGGACGTCCCGTTCACCGCGCTGTGGGGAACCAGGTACCTGCCCATCTCGAAACCGTTCGCGAGTTTTCTGTCCGACGCGGCCGCGGGCACCCTGCCTGCGGTGTCTTTCGTCGATCCGCGTTTCTTGGACGAGGCGTCGGGCAGCTCCAGCGACGATCACCCGAAGGCCGACATCCGTGCCGGCGAGCAGTTCCTCAACCAGGTGTACACCGCGGTGACCAGCAGCCCGGCGTGGCGCAACACGGTGCTGGTCATCAACTTCGACGAGTGGGGCGGCTTCTTCGACCACGTTGCCCCCGGGACGGCGCCGGACGTGTCCGCGGCCACCGCGCTGCGCGGGTTCCGCGTTCCCGCGCTGGTGATCTCGCCGATGGCCAGGCGCGCGTACCTGGCCCACCAGACCTACGACCACACGTCGGTGCTGAAGATGATCGAGTGGCGCTGGGGGCTGCCGGCTCTCACCCCCCGGGACGCCGCGGCCCGGAACCTTGCCGAGGTCCTGGACTTCAGCGTCGCGCCAAACCTTTCCGCCCCGAAGTTCGCTGTCCCGCCGTTCGTCGCCGCCGCCTGCGCACCCAGCCAGGTCACCGGAGCGGAGCAGGCCGAATGGCCCGATCTGAAGAAGAAGGCCCTGGCGGCCGGATGGAGGCTCCCGTCATGATCCGGATCCGTTCGCGTTTCCACAACGGTCGACGTGTGGGCCTGGTCCTGTTGGCCGTGCTGACCGGGGTTTTCACGATCGGCGCGGCCGACGGCGCCACCGGTGCCGCGGTCACCGCCGCACCGGTCACCGCTGCCTACGTGCCGCCGATCAAGCACGTGTTCGTCATCAACATCGAGAACAAGGGTTATGACGAGACCTGGGGACCGAAATCCGCGGCGCCCTACCTGTCCAAATCGCTGCGCGCCAAAGGTGTGCTGCTGAACACCTACTACGGCACGGCGCACAATTCCCAGCCGAACTACATCGCACAGGTCTCCGGCCAGGGACCGAATCCACAGATGCAGGCGGACTGCCAGGTCTACTCGTCCTTCGTGGGCACCGGCACGGCGGCGAACGGACAGGCCGTCGGATCCGGCTGTGTCTTCCCCGCCTCCGTCGCGTCGCTGCCGACCCAGCTTCGGGCGAAGGGCCTGAGCTGGAAGGGCTACATGGAGGACATGGGCACGCCGTGCCGGCATCCCGTTCTGAATACCGTCGATCCGACCCAGAAGGCGACCGTCGGTCACCAGTACGCCGCCCGGCACAATCCGTTCGTCTACTTCGCCGCGATCACGTCCTCGCCGGAATGCGCGACCCGGGTGGTCGACCTTTCCAAGCTGCCGGCCGACCTGGCCAGCGCCTCTACCACGCCCAACCTGAGCTACATCACCCCGAACCTGTGCAACGACGGCCACGATGCCCCCTGTGTGGACGGGCGACCGGGCGGCCTGGCCAGCGTCAACGCCTGGTTGTCGGTGTGGGTACCGAAGATTCTCAATTCACCCGCCTTTCTGGCGGACGGCGCGTTGATCATCACCGCGGACGAATCCGACGGCCCGCAGACCGACGCCACCGCCTGTTGCGGCGAGGGCCCCGGCCCCAACTCGCCGCTGCCCGGCATCACCGGCCCTGGCGGCGGCCTGGTCGGAGCTCTGGTGCTGTCCCGTTGGACCCGCGGTGGCTCCTGGAGCACCACCCCATACAACCACTACGCCCTGCTCGCCTCCATCGAGGACATCTTCGGCCTGCCCTATCTCGGCCACGCCGGCGCCCCCGGGCTGGACCGCTTCGGGCTCGACGTGTGGAACAGCGGATGGGGCGCTTGACCGCCCAGCCTCGGCAAACGCCCAAGCCGTCGCGCTAGCGGCCCGATCGCTTGGTCACGGTGTCCCGTCGACGCGTCCCTCGTCGCCCAGCTGTGAGGCGCCTCCCTCCAGGAACGGGTCGACGGCGCGGCGGAATGCGGCGGGCTGCTCCATCCACGGGTAGTGGCCGCACTGCTCGATGACGACGGCCCGGCCCGCGGTGAACAGATCGGCCATTGCCAGCATCGGTGCCAGCCCGGTCACCACGTCCTGCCCTCCGGCGACGACCAGCACCGGCGCCGTCACCGCGCGCAGGCGCTGGGCGAGGTCCGCCGGCGCGTCAACGCTGAAGAACGCCCGGGCCGCGGCCAGGTCGTACCTTCCGATGCGGGCATGCAGCTGTTCGCGCTCGCCCCACTTGGCGTAGCTCATCGGAGCGATGGCCTGCTGCCAATCGTTGAACGTGTTGTCGCTGCTGGTGTCCGGGCCGGCCTCCATGGCCACGAGAGCGCTGTCGAACGCCGGCTCTCCGCGCCGGGCGCTGGTCATCTCGTCCGTGTCGGGCGGCACGTCGACCAGGTAGGCAGCCGGCGGGGTGATCAGCAGTAAGCCGGAGAGCCGATCCGGGAACTGCGCTGCATAGCTGATCGCCACTCTGGTCCCGGCCGAATGCCCGGCCACCAGGCAGCGCTGCACTCCCAGATGCTCGCGCAACCGGTCCACGTCAGCGGCCTGCTGCCAGAACGATCCCAGTTCGACCGCCGTGGGAGCCGGGGAACGGCCGACGCCGCGCAGGTGCGGCAGGCACAGCCGCCAGTTCGCGCTGAGGCCGCCGAGATCCTCCAGGTACTCGGGATGCCGCGCCGCACCGCCGGCCAGCACGATGACCGGGGGTGCGGAAGCGGTTGTTCCCAGCACGTCATAGTGCAACAGCGTTCCGTCGTCACCCTCGTAGGTCGGCATCGACGGTGACGGTAGCAAGAGTGGCTCGGAACGCAGGAACGATTTTCCGCTCCACAGGAACGCTGCATCGGGTACCCGATGCCTGGCTCGGCGACCGGTGCGCCGCGGTGTGCACCTCGTCAGCGGGGTGTGCTGGTGGGCTTGCGCGTCCGGATCGCCACCGAACACGCTCGAGAAAGTCCGACCCTGAGGGCAACCCGGATCCGGTCCGACGGCCGAGACCACCGGCGGCGACAGCGCTTAGGGTTGGCGACGTGGAACCGTTGAACACCGAAGGTCCGGCGCAGCCTCGCGAACGCAACACCGACGACCACCCGCGCGGGGAGAAGATCCGCGGGCCGGTGATGCTGCGCGGCGCGCACAGCATCGAAGCCACCACCACGGATCAGCGGTTGCTGGATTCCCGTGGGCCGACGGATTGGGTGCACACCGACCCGTGGCGTGTGCTGCGCATCCAGGCCGAGTTCGTCGAGGGCTTCGGCGCGCTGTCGGAACTGCCAAGGGCCGTCACCGTATTCGGCTCGGCGCGGACCCGGCCGGACAGCCTGTACTACCAGCGGGCACGAGAGATCGGCGCGGCGCTGGCCAAGGCGGAGTTCGCGGTGATCACCGGCGGCGGACCGGGAATCATGGAGGCCGCCAACCGCGGCGCGAAGGACGCCAACGGGTTGTCGGTCGGCCTGGGTATTGAGCTGCCCTTCGAGCAGGGCATCAACGAATGGGCCGACATCGGCATCAACTTCCGCTACTTCTTCACCCGCAAGACGATGTTCGTGAAGTACTCGCAGGCGTTCATCTGCCTACCGGGCGGCTTCGGCACCCTCGACGAACTGTTCGAGGCGCTGACGCTCGTGCAGACCAAAAAGGTGACCAAGTTCCCGGTGATCCTGTTCGGGACGGACTACTGGGGCGGCCTGGTGGACTGGATCCGCAGTTCCGTCGTTGCGGCGGGAAACATCAGCGAGAAGGACCTGGCGCTGCTGCACGTCACCGACGACGTCGACGACCTGATGGAGGTCGTGCACCGCAGCTACAAGGCGTGGGTCGAAGCACACTGACCCCTCCGGCCGGGAGCGGCCGGCGCCACCGGTCCGTCGGTCCTCCGTAGACTCCTGCTCGTGCTGCGCTGGATCACCGCCGGAGAATCCCACGGACCCGCCCTGGTCGCCGTTCTGGAGGGGCTGCCCGCCGGCGTGCCGGTGACCAGCGCGGACATCGCCGAGCAACTGGCCCGGCGTCGCCTCGGTTACGGACGCGGCGCCAGGATGAAGTTCGAGCAGGATGTGGTGTCGATCCTCGGTGGTGTCCGGCACGGCGTTTCTCTCGGCGGTCCGGTGGCGATCCAGATCGGCAACACCGAGTGGCCCAAGTGGGAGCAGATCATGGCCGCCGATCCGATTGATCCGCAGGCGCTGGCCGGACTGGCCCGCAACGCGCCGCTCACCCGGCCGCGGCCCGGCCACGCCGATCTGGCCGGCATGCAGAAGTACGGCTTCGACGACGCCAGGCCGGTGCTGGAGCGGGCGTCGGCCAGGGAAACCGCCTCTCGGGTGGCACTCGGAACCGTGGCGCAGCAGTTCCTTCGGGCGACGTTGGGTGCGGAGGTGGTCTCACACGTGGTGTCGATCGGCGCGACCGATGCGGTCGACGGTGACGGCCCGCTTCCGACTCCCGACGACCGGGCAAGGATCGACGAGTCGCCGGTTCGTGCCCTGCATCCCGGCTCGACGGCCGCTATGCTCGCCGAGATCGAGGCGGCGAAGCTGGACGGCGACACCCTCGGAGGGGTCGTCGAGGTGCTCGTCTACGGGCTGCCCCCGGGTCTCGGATCGTTCGTGCACGGCGACCGGAAGCTGGATTCCCGACTGGCCGGTGCGCTGATGGGCATCCAGGCCATCAAGGCCGTCGAGATCGGCGACGGGTTCAGGACCGCGAGACGGCGCGGCTCGGTGGCCCACGACGAGATCGACCCGGTCACTGACGGTGCCGGCGGCCGGCGGACGCTGCGCGGGGTGACTCGCCGGTCGAATCGCGCCGGAGGGATCGAGGGCGGGATGACGAACGGCGAGGTGCTGCGGGTGCGAGCCGCGATGAAGCCGATCTCGACGGTGCCTCGCGCGCTGGCAACCCTGGACGTGGTCTCCGGGGAAGGCGCCCAGGCGATCCATCAGCGCAGCGACGTGTGTGCGGTCCCGGCGGCGGCGGTGGTGGCCGAGGCAATGGTCGCGCTGGTGGTGGCAGATGCGGTGAGCGAGAAGTTCGGCGGCGATTCGGTACCCGAGGTGAGGCGCAACGTCGCCGGCTACCTGGAGAGCATCGCCGGAACCAGACCGATCACGGACGGCTCGGGGTCGCCTGACCCGGGACAGCCGGCCGCGCAGGAATCGGCTGCCGCCGAACGGTCGGCCGCCCCGGGAACGCCGTGACATCGCCGTCGGTGGTGCTGGTTGGCCCGCCAGGCGCCGGCAAGTCTTCGGTGGGGGTGGTCCTGGCGGACATGCTGCAGCTCCCGTTCCGGGACGTCGACCGGGACATCGTGGCCGTCCAGCAGCGCAGCATCTCCGACATCTTCACCACCGACGGCGAGGAGCGGTTCCGCGAGCTGGAACGGGAAGCGGTGACTCGCGCGCTCGCCGAGCACGGCGGGGTGCTGGCGCTCGGCGGCGGAGCGGTGCTCGATCCGTCCATCCGCGACCTGCTGCGCGGACAGCGGGTGGTGTTCCTGTCGGTGTCGATGCCGCAAGGGGTGCAGCGCACCGGGATGGCCGCGAATCGGCCCCTACTGGTCGGGGTGAACCCGCGGGCAACGTTCAAGGCGCTGCTGGACGCCAGAGTGCCGCTGTATCGGGAGATCGCCGCGTTGGAGGTGGACACCGATGCCGTCGATGTCCGGCAGGTGGCCACCTCGATCATCCAGAAGCTGGGCCTGGCATGACATCTGCCGCCCGGATGACCGTGCGGGTCGCCACCGAATCCCCGTACGACGTGGAGATCGGTCGTCAGTTGACCGATCGGGTGACGGCTGCGGTCGGAGCACCGGCCAAGGTGGCGCTGGTGCATCCGGTGAGCCTGCATCGGCACGCGGAGGCTGTTCGCGATCGGCTGGCCGGCCGGGGCGCCCAGCGGCCCGAGGTGCACCTGGTGCAGGTACCGGACGGTGAGGGTGCCAAAACGCTTGGCGTGCTTGCCTTCTGTTGGGATGTGTTCGGTCAGGTCGGGCTCGGCCGCGCCGACGTGGTGGTCGGTTTGGGTGGCGGTACGGTGACCGATGTGGCTGGTTTCGCCGCCGCCAGCTGGATGCGCGGTGTCCGCCTGGTGCACGTGCCGACGACCCTGCTCGGCATGGTGGACGCTGCGGTGGGCGGGAAGACCGGCATCAACACCGGCGCCGGCAAGAACCTGGTGGGCGCGTTCCACGAGCCGTCGGCGGTGATTGCCGATCTGGCGATGCTGGACACGTTGCCGCGCGCCGAGTTGGCGGCGGGGATGGCCGAGGTGGTGAAGTGCGGATTCATCGCCGATCCGCGGATCATCGAGCTGGTTGAGGCGGACCCGCTGGCAGCACTGGACCCCGGCGGGGATGTGTTGCCGGAGCTGGTGTATCGCGCGGTCAAAGTGAAGGCCGACGTGGTGACGGCCGACCTGTTGGAAGCCGGCCCCCGGGAGATCCTCAACTACGGCCATACCCTGGGGCACGCGATCGAGAAGCGTGAGCACTACCGCTGGCGGCACGGTGAGGCGGTGAGCGTCGGGATGGTCTTCGCCGCCGAGCTGTCCAGGGCGGCCGGCCGGTTGGACGATGCCACCGTCGACCGGCATCGGGCCGTACTCCAGTCGCTGGGCCTGCCCACCGGATACCACCTGGACGCGCCCGAGGAGTTGATCCAGGCGATGGGCATCGACAAGAAGACCCGTTCCGGCACACTGCGTTTCGTGGTGCTGGACGGTATCGGCCAGCCCGGTCGGCTGGAAGGTCCGGATCCTGAGATGCTGCGCCTCGCGTTGGCCGGCATCGCCGCGAACAACGCACCGAAGGAGAGCGCGACATGAGCCGGGACGATGATGGGGATCCTGAGGAATCAGCCGCCCTGCGCGCAGTGGTTGAGGATCTGCTCCCCGACGACAGGAACGGTCCCCGACGGAAGGTGCTGGTGCTCAACGGTGTGAACCTCGGTCGGCTGGGAACTCGAGAACCGGATCTCTACGGCCACCTCACCCACGATGAACTGGCCGCCGAGGTGCGTGCGGCCGGGCTGACACTGGACCTGGACGTCGAGGTACGACAGACCGATGACGAGCGCGAGCTGGTGCACTGGCTGCACGAGGCGGCAGACGGCCACATTCCGGTGGTGCTGAACGGCGCCGCCTGGACGCACTACTCGATCGCCTTGCGGGACGCGGTGTCCCAGCGGACCGCCGACCTGGTCGAGGTACACCTGTCGAACATCCACGCACGGGAGGACTTCCGGCATCATTCGGTGATATCCGCTGTGGCAACGGGAGTGATCGCCGGCCTGGGGCCGATCGGGTACGAATCGGCTTTGCGATTCATCGCATCTCGGCCGGCGGACTAGCTCAGCAAGGCGCCGACGTCGGTGCAGTGGCTGCCGGGATTCAGGGCTGCGGCCCGAATCCCGGGTCGTTGGTGTGGCTCTGCTGGCGCCCCGGCCCGGGCAGCCACCCGGCCGATGTGCCGAAGGACTTCTCGAAGACGAACTGCGACAACGGGTTCCGCTGACGGAGCCGACGTTCACGGGCGGCGAGCGACGGCTCTACATCCTCGATGGTGGAGACCGGAGCGAGCCGCCCGACGGCGATGCCGGTGGTCACCTGCCAGTGATCGGGCACTTCGAACACTCGGGCGACCCGGTCGTGATCGAAACCGGCGAACTGATGCACGTACAAGCCCATCGACTGGGCCTGGACGGTGATGTGGGCGGCCGCCTGACCGAGGTCGTAGGCGGCGTAGTCGGAGTACGGGAAGTCGCTGCCGGGTTCGGCGGCGATCCGGTGCAGGCTGACCATCAGCGCGCTGGCCCTCGGCGCCCAGAACGAGTTGCCGCGCGAGAGCTGCTCGACGAAAGCGGAGTGGGTCGCATCGCCTCTGCGGCCGACCAGAAATGCCCATGGTTGGCTGTTCCCCGCCGAAGGTGCCCATCGTGCGGCTTCCAGCAGCGTGGTCAGATCGTCATCGGAAAGATGGTGTTGCGGGTCGTAGACCCGGGAGCTCCAGCGCTGGTGGAGCAGCGGGGTGAGGGCCAGAGCGGCCTGATCTGGTTCTCGTTCCCATGCCATCCCTCGATCCTGCCAGCCACCTGCTGAGCAGGTCCCATCCAGGCCATCCCACCAGCGGAACGGATCGAATGGCCGAACTGTCGCCGTAGCATCGGCCCATGGCCGACCTTTTGACCTCAGACCTGCGCACCACCGACCCGGCTGCAGCCAGCCCGGCCACAGCCGGTCCGGCCACAGCCGGTCCGGCCGCCCGCCGCGCGGTGCTGGCCGAACGGATCGCCGAGGCCGGGATCGACGCGCTGCTGGTCACCGACCTGACCAACATCAGGTACCTCACCGGGTTCACCGGCTCGAACGCCGCCCTGCTGATCCGTGCTGCCGGCGCCGTCGACGAGTCCGCGATCTTCGCCACCGACGGCCGCTATGAAACCCAGTCGGCCGAGCAACTTCCCGAATTGCGGCGGATCATCGATCGAACCTGTGATCGTGCTCTGATCACCCTGGCCGGTGGACGGGTCGGCTTCGAATCGAATGCCGTCAGCTACGCCGGGCATCGTGCACTCGGCGATGCTGTCGCGGCGCCCCCCGAGAAGATCCAGTTGGTGCCCACCGTGGACCTGGTCGAGTCTGGCCGGGCGATCAAGGACAGCGCGGAGATCGACGCACTGGGCAGAGCGGGCGCGGTCGCGGACCAGGCGTTCGCCGACCTGATCGCCGCCGGTGGCGTCCGATCGGGCCGGACCGAGCGGGAGATCGGCCTGGACCTCGACCAGCGGATGCGGCTACTGGGCGCTGTTGATCCTGCATTCCCCACCATCGTCGCAGCCGGGAGGAACTCGGCGGTCCCGCATCACCAGCCGACCGACATAGCCGCGCAACCAGGAGACCTGGTCAAGCTCGACTTCGGCGCCGAGGTCGCCGGCTACCACTCGGACATGACCCGCACTGTCGTCCTGGGACCGCCGGCCGGCTGGCAACAGGAGATCCATCAGCTGGTGGCCGCGGCTCAGCAGGCCGGCCGGGACGCCATCCGTCCCGGCGCCAGCGGCCACCAGGTGGACTCGGCTGCCCGCTCCGTCATCGAAGCGGGAGGCCACGGGGAGCACTTCATCCACGGTCTGGGCCACGGCATCGGCCTGCAGATCCACGAGGCCCCGGCGCTCGGCCCGGATTCCACGGCTATCATGGCTGCGGACATGTGCGTCACCGTCGAGCCGGGCATCTACCTGCCGGATCTGGGCGGTGTGCGCATCGAAGACTCCGGGGTCGTCCGACCTGACGGGTACCGCGTGCTCACCATGACGACCAAGGAACTCCTGGTGCTGTAGCCCGCTGCGGCCCGCCACCGGGCGACACCGAGCAGCACAGCGAAAGGCGTTACGTGGCAAGCACCAGCGATTTCCGGAACGGCCTGGTTCTCAACATCGACCGCCAACTCTGGACCATCACCGAGTTCCAACACGTCAAGCCGGGCAAGGGGCCGGCCTTCGTGCGCACCACGCTGAAGAACGTGATGACCGGCAAGGTCGTCGACCGGACCTTCAACGCCGGGGTCAAGGTGGAGACGGCAACGGTCGACAAACGGGACATGACGTTCCTGTACAAGGACGGCACCGATTTCGTCTTCATGGACGGCGACACCTTCGAGCAGATCCACATCCCCGCAGCCACCGTCGGTTCGGTGGCCGATTACCTGCTGGAGAACCAGGAAGCCACAGTCGCGCAGAACGGCGGCGTGGTGCTGTTCGTGGAACTACCGGCATCGGTCGAGCTCACCATCCGGCACACCGATCCAGGCCTGCAGGGCGACCGGTCCACCGGCGGCACCAAGCCGGCCACCCTGGAAACCGGAGCGGAGATCGGCGTGCCGCTGTTCCTGAACACCGGCGACAGGATCAAGGTCGACACCCGGGACGGCCGGTACCTCGGTCGTATCAACAACTGAGTCGTATCAGTAACTGTGTCGTATCAGTAACTGTGTCGTACAGCAACTGTGTCGTATCAACAACTGTGTCGTATCAGCAACTGTGTCGTGGCAACAGCTGTGTCGTATCAACAACTGAGTGGCCACAACGGCTGAGTGGCGACAGAAGGGGCGGTGTCCGGCGATGTCGGCTAGATCCAAAGCCCGTAAGCGCGCCCTGGACATCCTGTACGCGGCCGACGCCCGTTCCGCCGATCCGCTGCAGGTGATGACCGAGCGGGTGTCGGGGCCGGAACCGTTCGTCCTGGGCGACTATGCGGAATCGCTGATTCGTGGCGTGGTCGAGCATTCGGCTCGGATCGACGACCTGCTCTCCCAGCACGCCGAGGGC
>JAABUT010002402.1_pt1 | contig 18236 bp, 21 predicted proteins | sample 5559281 | NCBI WGS metagenome assembly JAABUT01 (sample SAMN10711880, study PRJNA513359) | rock metagenome | isolation source: Antarctica rocks | place: Antarctica: Victoria Land, Ricker Hills nord | collected 2016-01-04 | reverse complement strand
GTTTTGCGGCAGAAAGCCCCATTCCTGATGTTCCCCCTGCAATAACTATATTTTCCATAAATCTTTAAATTATTTAAATCCTGTCTTGCAACATTAACGTTGTCTCTTTAGGCTTGCCACCAACGTTCCGGGCTTGGCGAAGAACTGGCAATAGCAATCCGTCAGCCCGAAACCCGGACTAAAGATAAAAAAGAATTAGAAATGTTCAATAACTTTCGCCGGCCGGTTTTTTGCCAAACCAATGTTGCAAGCAGTTTATTTTAAAGCTTCAGATACAAATTTTGGCTTTTAAGGGTTGCCGGCAAAACATACTTTGAACATTTAAAGCATGAAGCCGGCGGTTTAAAAGTCCGGCGGTTGTTTTTTTCTGCGCCAAAGCCGCAAAGTTTGACTTGCTTTTTTTAGGACTTTTTAACCGCAATTAAGCAAGCTAAAGTCAGCAGGCCATACTGTTTTTACCACTAAAAAATTTGTTTACAGATTTTATGCCGATAAAAACAGCATGGCGAAAAGTAAGCGTAAATTTTTGGCGTTTGCCTGAAGTCGGAAGAGCGTGTCGGCACTTGGACGTTTAAATTGCTTGCAACGGTCGAGTATTGGCGAAGAAGGGGCATTGAAAAACGTCCGCCCAGCCTTAGCACAAATTTACAATAGAATTCCGAAAGTTCAATTACTTCCGTCTGCCCCTTTTTTGCCAATACCTTGTTAGCGGTAGTGCTTTCTATTCACCAAATAACTTAACCATATAAGTGTCGGCACGGCTATATTTATACGTTTCTTTTAAAATTTCTTGAAACCCAAATTTTTTATAAAGGTTTATGGCTTCGGGTAAAAATTTCTGTGTGTAAAGTTCAAGTTTTTTTGCACCTATTATTTTCGCTTTTTCTAAAACAGTCTCCATTAGAAGATTACCAATACCCTTCCCTCTGTATGTGTCTCTAATGGTCATTTTACTAAGTTCATAAGTAACGCTGGCTACTTTAATTAAGGCACAAGTACCCACAATTTCAGCATCTGATTTGGCAATAAGTATATGCCCGCCTTTTGAAATGATGTATTCTTCGGGTTTGCTTAATATCTCAATGTCTACTTTGTCAAGTTTAAAATGCTGTGTAATCCAAGCCTTGTTTAGTTCCTCAAAGGCTTTCTGATGAGATATTTGGTAGTCAACTATTTTAATCATTTTATTTTTTGTTTATTAAATGGCACCTACAACAAGCAATAAAAAGCCAAGCAGTTTATAAGGTTGTATTGAACTAATTTTGAACCCCAATAAACCGAAATGTTCATAAACAATTGATGCTATGAGTTGCCCTGTTATGATTAAAGCAAACATATTGGTTGAGCCTATTTTTTGCACAGATAAAATAATAATAGTAACAAAAGTTGCTCCTAATAAACCACCTGAGTATTTATACGCATCTATTTGTATTACTTGTCGAATGGATGGTAGCGGCTCTTTACTAAACACAACGGCTAAACCTAAAACAAACGTGCCTATTATAAATGATATGAAAGCAGCCATCAAAGGGCTTTGAATAGCTGCTTTCAACTGTGCATTTACAGCCGCCTGTGTAGTCATCGCTATACCTGCAATAAGTGGTAAGAAATAAAAAATGTATTTCATTTTTTAATTTTTCTTGTTAAAAAACTATCTATTTTTTGAGAAATCTCTGTGTGAAATTCCTCTAAAGCAAAATGCCCCGTAGGATAGAAATTGAATTCAATATCTTTTAGATCAACACCATATTCTAATGCACCCTCTTTAGTGAAAAATTGATCGTTTTCACCCCAAACAATCAAAGTTGGCGGTTGTTTTTCTCGAAACATTTTATGCCATGTTGGATATTGTGGCGGATTGTTTCGGTAGTCGTATTGCAATTGAAATTGCACTTCTTTATTTCCCTCTCTGTCCATAAATTGTTGGTCAAGGTAATAAGTATCAGGATTTATTTTTGTGGTATCAGATGCACCGTCAGTGTACTGAAATTTTGTTATTGGAAGTTCAAATAAAGCCATCACTTTTTGTTTCTTTTCGGGGCTTTGGTCTGTCCATACCGCTATTATTGGGTCAAAAACGGATCCAATACCTTTCGGGTAAGCGTTGGCATTTTGCACAATTAAACACTCTAATAATTCTGGTCTTCTACTTACAATTCTCAAACCGACAGGTGAACCATAATCTTGTATATACAAAGAAAACTTTTTGATATGTAGAACATCAATAAATTTTTCTATTGTGGTAGAAAGATTGTCGAATGTGTATTCATACTTATTCACTTTTGGAAAACTGCTGTATCCAAAGCCTGGATAGTCGGGTGCTACCAAGTGGTACTTTCCTTTTAAGTCATTAATAAGATTTCTGAACATAAACGATGATGTAGGGAAACCGTGTAATAGCAGAATAGTAGGGGCATCTTTAGGCCCAGCTTCACGATAAAAAATGTCTAAACCATTCACTTTGACTGTTTTGTAATAGATTTTATTTTCTTCCATTGTTGATAGATTTTATTTTCTTCCATTGTTGATAGATTTAATTGTTGAACATTGCTTTTGTTGTTTTCACAGGCACCCATAGTAGCTACGAGTGCAAGTCCTAAAATTCTGTATTTCATCATTACAATACAGACAAGTCTGTTTTTAATTGGCTAAAGAAATTAATTGATTAATTCAATCAAAGCCTTCTTAGCTGTTTGAATAGGCCATATATTTCTTTGTACCTGACTTTCAATAATTGCTCCTTCAAAAAGAATGTACGCCATATCTCCAACTGATTTATTAGGATGCTCCAAAAGCCATATTTTGAAAAGATTTCTAAGATTGGACTTATTTTTACTAACCTCATTTACAATTTTAGTATTGTCATTAGGTATTTCTGATAAGATGTTGAGGAAACTACAACCTCTGAAATTTTCATTTGGTGCATTTTCCATTAGAAAATCAAAGGCTGCTATTGCCTTATCAAAATTTTTTTCTTTCGCTTCTGTAAAAGATTTTAGGCTTGCTGTCCATTTATGATTTTTTTCAGTGAGGTAGCTCACACACAAGTCTTCTTTTGTAGGAAAATGTTGAAACAAAGTTGCTTTTGCCACATTTGCCTCAGCAATTATTTGGTTTACACCTGTAAGGTTGTAACCCTGATTGTAAAACAAATTAGAGGCTGTTACCATTATCCTCTCCCTTACACTAGATTTTTCCCTTACACTAGATTTTTCCATTTAATGATTCTGTTTGTCGGCACAAAGATAAGAAAAAAATAATAGAACAGACAAGTCTGTATGAAATTTATTAATTTTTGTTATGCAGTTTTTCGCCGCATTACCGCTAACGTTCGAGTATTTGCGAAGGCAGGGTATTCATTGTTCGTCCAGCCCGGTACAAATGCCCAATTGAAAATGTTGTTGAAGTTAACAACTAAAAGCCAAATTTATAAATGTCAGCCCGAACTACTGCTGATGCTTGCACATAGCTGATGTTTGATTGTCCAGCCCTGCTTTTGCAAATACTTTTGTTAGCGGTAGTGCTTTTTTCTTTGTCAAATCGCAGATATAAAAGTTCTTTATTAATTAATTTATTTTGGAACGTTCGTTACGTTATTATTACTTTTGCAATTCACAATCTAATTTTTTTTCAAAATGAGTAAATTAAAAAACAAAATCGCAGTTGTCACAGGTGGCAATGCAGGTATTGGCTTTGCAACAGCCAAAGAATTTATTGTACAAGGTGCAAAGGTTGTAATCACGGGTAGAAATCAGTCAGCGATTGATGCAGCTGTGAAGGAATTAGGCAATGATACCGTTGGTATATTGTCAAATGCTTCAAGTGTTAAAGACACCGAGGCGTTAGTTGAAAAAGTAAAAGCAAAGTATGGCAAGGTTGATGTCTTGTTTGTCAATGCTGGTGTCTTTTATCCTACGCCAATTGGTCAAATTACTGAAGAAGGATTTGATGAGCAGATGGGTATTAACTTTAAAGGGGCAATCTTTACGATTGAGAAATTTCTGCCCTTATTGACTAATGGTGCTTCAATAATCAATTTGTCGTCTGTGAACGCTTACACTGGTATGCCCAACACGGCTGTATATGCTGCAAGTAAAGCCGCATTAAATTCTTACACAAGAACCGCTTCAACTGAATTAGCACCAAAAGGTATCAGAATTAATTCCGTAAATCCTGGTCCAATTGCAACAGGTATATTTGGAAAGTCAGGATTGTCAGAAGAGATGATACAAGGCTTTGCTACTGCTTTGCAAAACAGAATTCCTTTAAAACGATTTGGTCAGCCCGAAGATGTTGCGAAGTTAGTTTCGTTTTTGTCTTCTGATGATGCTTCATTTATTACAGGCGCAGAATACAACATTGATGGTGGAATTATGGTAAATCCTGTACTGGGATAAAAATATTTTGAACTTATATGGAATGATTATTCCATTAATTATTACCTTTGTGGAATATTTATCTATTCCGCAAAGGGTTTTTATTATGGCTCGAACCAAAGAATTTGATGAAAATACTATTCTAACCAAAGCAATGAATTTGTTTTGGTGTAAAGGATACAATGCCACATCTGCCCAAGATTTGGTTGATGGGCTTGGCATAAGCCGTTCAAGTTTGTATGATACGTTTGGCGACAAACACAATTTATTTGTGCTTTCTTTGAAAGAATATCGTAAACAAATGGCAGGTGGTTTAATTGAGATGATTGAAAATTCTACAAATGCCGAAAAAACTATTAAACAGATTTTTCAAGTTGCTACCACTGAAACCCTTGAAGACAAACTGCAAAAAGGTTGTTTTATGGTAAATTCTACAATTGAATTGGCGACAAGCGACAGGGAAATTGCCAAAATTGTCAATGAAAATATGCAGGATATAGAAAACGCTCTTTGTAGTATTATTAAAAAAGGTCAAGACGAAGGTCAACTCAATTCAAATTATTCGGCTTTGTCGCTGTCAAGATTTTTGTTCAATACGATTTCAGGAATTAGAGTTGCTTCAAAGTCTGGAGCCGACAAAAAAGTTTATGATGATATAGTTAAAGTTACATTGTCTGTCTTGAAGTAAGGTGTCTTTTAGCATTACCGCTAACGAACAGGGCTTGGCGATGGCATGGGATTTGAAATTCGTCCGCCTATAACCGAAGCCGATTGAAAAACTAAAGTTGAAGATAACAACTAAAGCCAAATTATTAACGTCACGCCGGAACTGAAGCTGATAGCAAACTATAGCCGAAGTTAACAATGTCAAGCCCTGCTATTGCCAAGCCCCATGTTAGCGGCAGTTATATTTTTGTCGCCAACTCAATTTCTACAAATTTCTCAAAAGTCAAAGGTTGTCTGCCTAAAAATTCAACTGCCTTTTGGTTTGATATTAAGTTTTTGCCTTCAATAATGTCTTTATTTAGTTCTATTAAGCAGTCCACAAGCCATTTAGGAAGTCCATAACCTGAATACGTTTCGTTGTATTGGTCAAAAGAAATAGGCTGGTATGAAATTTTACGATTTGTCATTTTTGTTAGAATGTCTGCTAACTCATAGTTGTTATAATCGTAACCCGAAATTTGTAAACGTTGTCCGTTATGTTGTCCATTTACCAAACTCTTGGCTACAATTTCTGCAATGTCTTGATGGGCAATTAAACTTTTCTTTGTATTTGCTTGAGCAAACTGCATTATAGAATTTTGAGATGGATTTTCAGTAAATGGTAAATAGTTTTTCATAAATTCTACTGGCTCAATAATCGTATATGGAATTTCAGTTTGCTTCAAAATTTCAACGGTGTCTCCGTGCAATTTGTCAAACCCTTTTCCATTAACAGAAGCATTTAAACCTGATAAGTACACAATAGATTTTACTTTCGAACTTTTAATGGATTGTAAAAATTTTCCTACAGTTTCAGCCATTGTTGGTGTAACTGGTGGAAGTACAAAAACACTTTCAACATTATCTAAAGCATTTGTAAAAGTTTCGTGCTTTTCAAAGTCAAAGGCTACCGATTTACTTAAATCAAAAGTTGCTTTATCCAAATTGCGAACGGCAATTTTTAAATTTATTGTTGGTTCTTTTGAAAGTAGGTTTACTAATTCTGAGCCGATTGTACCTGTTGCTCCAGTAATTAAAATATTTTTCATGTTATTTAGTTTAGAATTTCCAATTTAAGTTCACCCATTCATAATGATTGTCTGATTTTCTGATGTGTCCCAAGGCTGGGAATGGCATATGATAAGATGTTAAAAATGACTTATCAAAACTTGCTTGGTCAAGTATTTTTAGCCTTGTTTCATAAGCCTGTTTTGCGTCTTGGTCAAAAGCTGTTGCCCAATTAGGATGCTTTAAGTCAAAAGCTGGATGATGAAATATGTCGCCTGTGTGTAATAGACTTTCATTGTTGGATGAAATTAAAAAAGCGGTATGACCTGGTGAATGCCCAATGGCATTTACAGTTAAAATCCCGTTTAAAATTTCTTGTCCAAATTTGAACGTGCTAATGTTTTGTTGGATTGGATTTAAGTTTGTACGGACAGCTCCAATAAAATTTTGTTTAAACCCATCTTCAATTGGCATAGAAGACAAATCAATATTTTCTTTTCGCCAAAAATCCCATTCAGTTTCATTAATAAAGATTTTTGCATTGGGGAAATTGGGCTTTCCTTCATCTGAGACTAAACCACTTATGTGGTCTAAATGGCAATGACTAATTAAAATGGCAGTAATTTCTGTTGGATTAATACCTGCTTTTGTTAGGTTTTCAAGAAGTTTACCTAATTCGTTTCCCAAGCTAATTCCTGCACCTGTGTCAATTAAAATTTTATCTTTTCCGTTGTCAATAAAAAAAATATTGCATTGTAAAGTATAATTGACGTTGTCCAAAAAATGATATTCAAGCGTTTGCATTACCTCTTCTGCTTGGGCATTTACTGCATATAAAGGGTGTGCTGGAAATTGAGTTTGTCCGTCGCTTATCACAGTTACTTGAAATTGTCCGATTGAGAAATGATATTTTGCTGTGTTCATCTAAATTATTTATTTTGATTGCAAAAGTAGAGGCAAAGTATTCACTTTGCAAGTACGCACACCAAAGTGGTGTAGATACCTAAAAGAAACTAATAATGAAATTCAATAAGTTAGATAGAGAGAAGAAGCAAGAAAATTTTCATTGTTTCATTACAGAGACTATGAATTTAATTGGTGGTAAATGGAAACCTTTCATTTTATGGTTACTGTATGAAGAAGGTGTTGTCCGTTTTGGCGAAATGAAAAAACGAATTCCAACTGTAACCCAAAAAATGCTGACACAACAATTAAGAGAAATGGAACAAGATAGATTTATTGTTCGCAAAGTGTATGCAGAAGTCCCTCCAAAAGTTGAATACAGTTTAACTGATTTAGGAAAGTCGTTAAAACCTGTCTTAGATGCTTTGTCAAATTGGGGTGAGTCAAATTTGAAATAGGGTCGTGTAATAATTGCCGCTAACGGCCGCGGCTTGGCGAAGTACCGATATTTGAAATTCATCGGCAGAAACAAAAGTTAATTTAATAAACAAAAGTTGATGCTTCTTTTACCGGCTAAATTTTAATCCGTCAGCCGAAACTGAAGCAAAATAGCAAAATAGCAAAATAGCAAAATAAAAGTTCAATAACTTCCGTCAGCCGGTTTTTTGCCAAACCAATGTTAGCTGTAGTTTTATTATCATAAAGGAAGTGTTGTACTAAAAAAGAAGTTACTCATAATGGTCGTAATGAATGTGTCATAGTCACTATAGACATTTTTTACTTTATTGAATATTTCCTGCGTCGGCTTAATTATATGTTCAATTTCTTTTGGATGTATTAGTTTATCTCTTAAGCTTCTTAGTTCTTTTAAATTAACAAGTTTTGCCTGAAAATATTCTTCCTGTAATTTTTCTCTTTTCCAAGTTTTACAGATTTGTTTAAAGGTCTTTTTAAATTTGTCATAGAATCGGTCACTGTCTTTATAATCTTGGTAGCTGTCAAACAAATTGTAGTAATGAATATCAGCTTCAATAAGAGAAAACAAGTTCTTAATACAAGTCCTACAAAGCATGTCAAATTTAGCTGTATCATTTATGTTTTGTTCTGTCAACTCCAAGAGCATAACAAAGTCAGCCTTAATTGTATTATGCAACCTTGGAAACTTACTAATGATTGGCATCAAGGCCCAAAACTCATTTTGGTCTGAAATAAATTTGTCGTTTGTTTCCATAAAAATTACAGCTAACGTTTTCGCATTGCCGATGTTGGGGAATTCATTGAACGTCCAGCCCCGGGAACAAAAGCTAAATTGAAAAACTTTTGATGAAGCTAACAACAAAAAGCTAAATTATTAATGTCCTGCCGGAACTGAAGCTGATAGCGAACTACAGCCGAAGATTACAACGTCCAGCCCCAATATTGGCAATGCAATGTTGTGCGTTCGCTTTTTTTCTAGTTCGTTGTCAAGCCCATTGCTTGCCCAATAAGAAATGTGTCCGTAAATTGGTTGAATTCTGTAATTTTTCCGCCTTTTACTTTGTACTCACAAGCAAACTCTGCTTTCATATTTTTTCCTGTCGCCTTGTAAGTGCCTTCATAAAAACCAACTACAAAAACTCCATCTCCGCTGTCAATATATCTTGTGATTGTCGCTTTCCATTCAGTCCAATTTTGTCTAAACCCGCCAAAAACTATGTCAAAAATTTTGTCTGCTCCAATATATTGTCCACCGCCGGGAAAACCTTTCATTTGATTCCACCTGATATTTGTGTCAAAGATATTTCTGATAGCTTCATTGTCCTTTGTCGCAAAGAGTTCATACATTTTTTTTACTGTCTCTATATTTCCCATTGTCTGTTTAGTTGTATGATTTGATTGGTTTAATGAGTCGCTTGTTTTGGTTTGTCCAAAAGTAAAGTTGCCAATAAGTCAAAAGTATAATCAATAATTATTTTCCATTTATGTTGGTTGTTGGACTGGTAAAAAGATTTTTGTCCTACTTTTTTTTCGTTGACGGATGTCGTTTTAAAGTGACGCACAACGTTCCGGGCTTGGCGAAGAACTGGCAATAGAAATCCGTCAGCCCAAAACCCGGACTAAAGATAAAAAAGAATTACAAAGGTTCAATAACTTTCGCCAGCCGGTTTTTTGCCAAACCAATGTTGCAAGCGGTTTATTTTAAAGCTTCAGATACAAATTTTGGCTTTTAAGGGTTGCCGGCAAAACATACTTTGAACATTTAAAGCATGAAGCCGCCGGTTTAAAAGTCCGGCGGTTGTTTTTTTCTGCGCCAAAGCCGCAAAGTTTGACTTGCTTTTTTTAGGACTTTTTAACCGCAATTTAGCAAGCTAAAGTCAGCAGGCCATGCTGTTTTTACCACTAAAAAATTTGTTTACAGATTTTATGCCGATAAAAACAGCATGGCGAAAAGTAAGCGTAAATTTTTGGCGTTTGCCTGAAGTCGGAAGAGCGTGTCGGCACTTGGACGTTTAAATTGCTTGCAACGTTCCGGGCTTGGCGAAGAACTGGCAATAGCAATCCGTCAGCCCGAAACCCGGACTAAAGATAAAAAAGAATTAGAAATGTTCAATAACTTTCGTCTGCCGGTTTTTTGCCAAACCAATGTTGTATGATGGGTATTATGGAAGCCCAAGCAACCAAGCCGATATTGCAACCAATACCGTTTCAAACGTCCAAACTTTCCACGAATTTTTAATGCGTGATTGAAAAAGAATATCTATTCCTATGCAAAAAATAATTGCGAAAATTAAAACTAATGCAAAAAGTCCGTCCCAACCTTGGGTGCCTGTTTTGATAAATATATAAACGCAAAGGCAAATCAAATAAATACTAAAAATATTTAAAGGGGCAATTTTATATTTCATAACATAAGTGTGCAACATGAATTGGTAGCAATGTAACCTTTCATACAACGTTGAAGGCTTGGCGATGGGCTGGTATTCATTGCTGGTCAAGCCCGGAACCAAAGCTGATTCTTTTTACTAAGATGAAGATAACAACTAATAGCTAAATTTATAATGTCAAGCTGGAACTATTGATGATAGCGAACTATGGCCGATTGCTCTTCCGTCAGCCAGCCTATTGCCAAACCTATTGTTGTGCGTTCGTGCTACTCTGTCCATGCGGCTGCGAAGTGTCAGGTTACTACTTTTTTTTCTTAGATGCTTTTGCTCTCTTGTTGAAATCAAGCGAAAGTCCAATCCAATAATCAAAGTCTTTTTTTGTTTTTATTCCTTCTTCGTTCACGTAACAATATCCTTTATATTCTCTTCCTTTCATTATCATTGGTCGGCAACCTTTTTTTTCTATTATTTCTTCCTGTAATGCAGGGTCAAAGCGACACATCAATTCTTCACCGCTAACACTGATGCACATTTTTCCATTAACCATAAATGTTACGCCACGAAACATTTTCTTTTCTTCAATGTTAGGAATATCTACCAATGCCTCTCTGATTTTGTCGGCAAGTTTTTCGTTGTATTCCATAACTATTTGTTTTTAAAACTATTCCCAAGGTTCTCCTTCACCTGTTTCACAATAGTTTTTTAAACTGTCAAAGAAAAAATTCCAACCTGCCAAACTTCCGTTGTAGTCAGGATGTTTTTTCCAGTTCTTATCGGCACTTATCTGCGTAAAAGTGAAATGACTTTTATTTCCGCTACCATTGATTTCAAAAGTTAGCGTAGTGTCAACCCAAGATGGGAAAACATTGTTAGCCAGACAAAGCCAAACCAATTTTTCATTTTCCCTTACCTCAATGGTTTTAAAAATCATTTCTTCTGTCAAGTCCTCTTTTTCAAAGCGTATAGAAGATTGCTGATTAAGTTTACAATTTACATCGCAAACTACAGCCCACCAACCTTGATAGCCTTTTTTGGTTGTAATTGCTTTAAAAATTGTTTGCGGAGTTGCGTTAATTATTAATTCCAATTTGATGCTCATGATTACTTATTTTTTATTGTCAAAACACACTTTAAATTTATGTCTCAATATTAACCAGCATTGCGAAATAATGCACTGTCATGTATTTGGCAAACTTGAATGATTTTGTTGTCCTTTATTACAAAATGCTCTGCAATTCGTAATTTGCCAAAAGCATTTAGCGTCATGTCATACATCAGCATTGCTTCGTTTTCATTGCTAAACTCCGATAGCAGTTCAATGTTTGTTATCATTTCACGAGTAAATTTTACAGCATCTAAAAAAGATTGCTTCGTAGGATAGTTGTTAATTGGAACTATAACTTTTAAATCTTCAGTAAGGTTTTCTCCTGCTCTTTTAAAATTTTTGTTTGTCCACGAATTATAATAGTCACGAACAATGTTGAGAGATTGTAAATTTTCCATTTTTATATTTTTTTCTGCAAAGCTATGTTGATGAAAATTTACGAGATAATACAAATGGCTCAAATAGTAGGTTTTTCGGCTCTCATGGCATTAGGAGCAATGCCGTATTCCCTTTTAAATAGTTTGATGAAATGAGAAACATTTTCAAAACCACATTCATAAGCAATTTCAGAAATATTTTTTCTTGTGTTGTGCAATACCATATTTGCATGGGATAACCTTTTTTGGTTAATCCAATGTTTTGGTGAAGCATCATATTCTTTTTGAAAATCTCTTTTGAAAGAAGCTAAACTTCTGCCCGAAAGACTTGCCAATTCATTAATGGTTATTGGTTGAAACAAATATTTCTGAACAATAAAATCTATGTCTATCTGCTCATTGTTTACGCATGAATGAATGAAATTTAAAACTTCGGTTTTGCTGAATGATGAGATAAGCATTAAAAAAAGCTCGTGCAATTTTATATTGAGAATTTGCTTCATAGTTTTGAAAGATTTTCCAAAGTAGCTTAGGTATTGCACCTTGAAACTATTCAAGATTTCGTTTGATGGAATGATGGCAAATTGTGTGTCGTTTGTTGTTGTCGGCTTTAGCTTTAAGTCAGTAGTATTGAAATAAAATTCTTTTAAGAATTTTTCTGGAATGAAAATCATTAACGCTTCAAACTCTCCTCTTTCAGGAATAAATTCGGAAATAGTGTAAATGCCCTTCTTCAATAAAACAAGTTGGTTGGAATCAATGATAATGGTCTTGTCGTGAAAATGTAAAAGTTTTTTTCCCTGCAAGATGAAAAACAAGGTATGTTCTGTGAGAAATCCGTTTTGCTTACCCGCTGACTTTTTTATTTTGTTATACTTTGCAAATGGAGTGTTGTCAATTGTCAGCAAAAATTTGTCTGTTTGCTCTTTTGATATTTGAGGAAAGCGTATCAATATTTTGTTTGGTTTTACATACGAAGTTTAAAGTTAGCAATGTCGCCAAAGCATGACGCACAACGTTAGGTATTTGCGATGGTAGGGGCTTCCGAGTTCCGTCCGCCGAAACAAATGCTGCTTAAAAAACTAATGTACAAAATATGTTCAAAAGCCAAATAGATAACGTCCCGCCCGGACTGCGGTACAATAGAGAACTAAAGCCGAATGTTTCAACGTCACGCCCTGCTATTGCAAATACCACTGTTGTGCGCTGCTTATCAACTTGGAAATTCATAATCCTTTGCAATCATGGATAGAGGATTTGTCGATAATGCCATTTTGTAAATGGGAACATCCTCGTCCGAGTAAGAAAGTAGTGTCATAACAACTTTTTCGATATCAAAATCACAATTCAGCCCAAAATAAACAGCCTTTACTTGTTCAGGCAAAAATCTAAAATACCCTTTGTCTTTTCTACAAACCCTCCATTCCTTTTCATAATTCCAATGGTTAGATTTTATGGCGAAATCTTTCAGTAGATAAGCTATTTCAGCAGAGTTTGTATCATCATCGTTTTTTACCCTGAAATACCAGTCCATATCGAAATCGGGAAGATTGTCTTGGTATGTCACTTTTTGGACATGATTATTGGTTTCATTTAAGTCAATAGCTAATACAAAACCAGTATTTGATAATGCATAATGCGACCATAACAAGATATTATCGTAAGTCTCGCTCAGGGAAGCGAAAAAGTATGAGTTCTCTATAAGGTCGTTCCTGACAGAGTTCATAAACTCAATTATTACATCATCACGTAGTGAAGCTAATTGAATGTAAGTTGGAATGCCACTTTTCAAAGCTCGCTCTTTGAAGTCCAGAACTTGCTCATTATTATAAGTTCTTGGAACTGTCGCTAAGCACTCAAATGGGTCGTTCATATTTGTATACTTATCACACCATAAACCTGCATTGATAATGCTTTTGAATGAATTTGTCGTAGGTAGATAATATTTATAGAAAATCATACTGAAAATTGGTATTCAAGTAGCGCACAACGTTCCGGGCTTGGCGAAGAACTGGCATTTGAAATCCGTCAGCCCAAAACCCGAACTAAAGATAAAAAAAATTACAGACGTTCAATAACTTCCGTCGGCCAGTTTTTTGCCAAACCTTTTGTTGGTGGCAGCTTATTTTTAAGCGTAAAATGCTGTTTTTAACGGCAAAAAGATGAATTTGTCGCCAAACAAACTTTAAGCAGTTGAATTAAAAAGTCCAATTTGCAAGTCAGCCAGAAATTGCCTGCTTAAAATTCTCAAGCTTTGACTTGTCGTTTATAAACTTGTCTGTCAGATTTTAAGAGCTGAAAAAGTCAGTCGCGATACTGTTTTTACCAGCCAAAAATTTGTCCGCAAGTTTTACCCGATAAAAACAGCATGATAAAAGTCGGCGCAAGTTTAGCAAGTATTTTGATTGAAGTCTGGCGAGCGAGTCGGCGTTTGTCTGCCGAGTTGCCATCAACGGAAAGGGCTTGGCGATGTGGCGGTATTTGAAAATCGTCAGCCCGTAACCGCAGCTAAATTTATAAATAAAAGTTCATTGTTTATTCTATTGCTTGGTGTTATTCGTCAGCCGGAACAAAAGCTGATAGCGCACAAAAAGCAGAGAATATATTCGTCGCCCCGCCATATTGCCAAACCGATTGTTAGCGGTAGTGGTTTTTCTCGGTCGGCAAGTCTAATTAAACGATTGTCTAAATTCCAGTGGCGAAAAGTTGGTTTTTTTCTTAAATAAGTTACCAAATGTCTGCGGATATTCAAAGCCTAATTCATATGCAATTTCGCTTACAGACAAGTCGGTGGTTGATAGTTTTTCTTTTGCTTTGTCAATTACTTTATCTTGTATGTGTTCCTGTGTGCTTTTTCCTGTTAGTACTTTAAGCAAAGCGCTCAAATAATTAGGCGATACATTTAATGTTTCAGCAACATATTGTACGGTTGGAAGCCCTTTATTTAGCATGGCTTCACTGTTGAAATATTTATTAAGAACATCCTCCAAACGATTCAAAATTTGATGGTTTATCTTTTTTCGAGTAATGAATTGGCGATTGTAAAATCGGTCAGCATAGGTTAAAAGAGTTTCTATTTGAGTTGTTATTATAGTTTCACTGAATTTATCAATGTTAGCCTGATATTCCTGTTCAATATTTTTTATAATTCCATTAATGATAGTTTCTTCCTTTTGGGAAAGATGCAAGGCTTCATTTACAGAATAGCTAAAATATTCATACTGTTTAATAGATTTGGCTAAAGGCGTATTCCATAGAAAATCGGAATGTATGAGTAGCATCCATCCCGTAGTTGTAAAATCTTTATCAGCCTTGAAGGAAAAAACCTGACCCGGAGCTATGAAAAACATAATGCCTTCATCAAAATCATATTGCTGCTGCCCATAAAAATAATTCACTTTGCCACTAGAATTTTGTTTTAAAGAAATAATATAAAAATCAAATACTACACTAATTTGTGAGTTGCTTGAAACAGGCTTGAACTCGTTTTGATTTATCAGGCTAATCAATGGATGCTCTGGTTTAGAATACCCTAAAATCTTATGATATTCGGTGATTGTTTTAATTCTGTATGGCTGCATATTTTTCATATAACAGTGTCGTTATTTTTCGCTGTACTTCACTGCAAATTCTTTTGCAAATTCTTTCAATTTTACTTTGCCTAACTTTTTAGGTTTGTTTCTATAATAGTCTTCGTATAATATCCCGCTGTGCATACTTGCGTTCATTTCTGTGATGTCTTCGGCAAGACCTAATGGTACTTTAAATTGCTTTAAACCACCCATCATTTGTTTGTCGCTAATGGTTTCCCATTTCAAATACGGCTTTCCAATAGCTGTACCTAAAATGCTAGCCACGTCTTGACAAGTCAATTCTTCACTTGCTACATAACGTACTTTTCTGCCAACCATTGGTGTTGTTATTTCTTCGGCAATGGCAGAAGCTATGTCTATGGGGGAAACCCAAAGTGTGTTATCTCCAGCACCATAGTTTGACATCATTAGTCCTTTTTTCCCTTGCATAAAACCCATCAAACCATAATATCTAATTGTCAATATTTTTCCAATGAAACTATCAAGAAAGCCTTTGCCTTTTATGGTATCCATAAAGTCGTATAAATTGTAGTAAAAGCCAACGGGTCGCATATGCGTAATCGCTACATCAGATGGTAGTTCTCTGAATACTTTTTCTGCAATAAAATGGAACGCAAGAAGTCCATTACCTTTTTCTAAATGTGCCCCAATACTGCTAAGATGAACCACACGTTTTACCCCTGCTTGTCGGATAGCTTGGGTGTAATTTGTGGCAAGTCTCAAAGCTTCAGCTCTTGCGTCAAGATTAGGGTCTTCCATAAATTTGAATGGAGGCAACATACAATATACAACATCTGCACCTGTAAAAGTGTTTGTCAAAAAAGCTACATCTTCAATAGAACCAATGGTAGCTTTTGCTCCCAATGCTTCAATGTCTTTTTGTTTTGTAGGGTTACTACTGATAACCGTAACCGAATGTCCTTTTTGCAACAACTCTTGTGCAAGTGGCTTGCTGATGTGTCCTAACGAACCTGTGATAGCTATTTTCATTTTTTCTATTTTTATTTGATGCAAAGTTCCACAACAAATAAAAAACAGGAATAAGCAAATCTACTTTTGTTCTAATAAAATATAAGGTCGGTTTGTCAATGTTGCTAGTGTCGCTTTACCATTACCGCTAACGATTAAGTATTGCTGCAGGTGGGGGATTTTATAACGCCCAGCCCGGAACTGCAGCCTGGTTTTGTACTATTGCCCAAGATAAGAACTTTTGCCTGGCTTTGTTCGTCAGCCGAAACTGTTGCCGATAGCGAACTACAGCCGATTGCTTCAACGTCCAGCCCCACTTGCAGCAATACTTTTGTTATCGGCTGCCTTGCTGTTCGTCCGAAGTCGTGTCCGTACAAGTCAGCACAAGATTTAATTCAAGGCATTAAACTACTCTGTCTTGGATTGGTTTTAGTTGATACGCTTTGTAAAAAAATCTGTCCGCCTCGTGTTGGTCTGCTGCAAAGTTTACAACCTCTGTAATTTTTCCATTCTCAATTTTCCAAAGTAAGCACCAAAGAATATCAATGTTATTTCCGTCTTCTCGGTTGCTCCAACCACGATGACAGTCAATAACGTAATTGTCATTAACACCTAAAACTATTGGGTCTGCTTTGAAATTTGATTTTCCTAAGTGTGAAAAGAAAGCAACCACTTCGTCCACGCTAACCTTTGTCCCACTTAAAGGATGATGCCCAGGAATTGTCCATTTTACATTTTCGTCAACAACTTGTCGTATGCCGTCCAAGTTGTTCTTACCATAAGCATCAAAAAACTTTGCGATGATGTCAAGGTTTGGATGTTGTTGTGCCATAAATTGTATTGTTTAAATGATTATTTATTTTGATTGTCCCCAAAAGTAGTTGTCGTTTTTCTGATTACAAATTGTTGTCAAAAAATGTTGATTAGAAGTCTGAAAGTTTCAAGTTAGCACTGCTGCCAATAAGGTTGCCGATAACGAACAGGGCTTTGTGCAGGTGGGGAAATAGAATTCCGTCTGCCCACAACCGCTGCTAAATTTATAAATAAAAGTTCATTGTTTATTCTGTTGCTAAATTATTAACGTCAAGCCCTAACCGCAGTACAGTAGCGTTTGTAGCTGATTGCTCTTCCGTCCGCCCCACTTGCACAAAACCGCATGTTGGGCGAAGTTTTTTATACTCTTATTGTTTCCCCGTCTTTAGGAATCGAAATCTTTGAAGATGAATTTTTGTCTGCTAATGCATTGAAAAGGTCAGTTCGCTTTATAAAACAATGATTTACTGTGTCCATATGAACAGCAATAATCTTTGTTTCCGGTAGTCTGTTTTGAACCATTATAATGTCATTTGGTGTCATCGTAATCGGGTCTCCTGTCAAAAATTTTGCACCACCAGCGTTCAGGATAGTAATTGTAGGCTTAAATGCTGAAAGCGCATTTTCTACATCCTCACACCAAATCGTGTCACCTGCTAAATAGACAGATACATTCTTATATTGAAATACAAATCCAGAAACTTCTCCCATTTTTTTTCGATTTCACCGGTGCCGTGTTGTCCTTTGGTTCTGTGAATGGTAATTCCTTCCCACTCAACTTTACTGTCAATAGGTTGCACATTGTTGAAACCCTGGCTTCGAATCTTTTCCATATCATTCGGTTGGCAGAAAATGAGTTTGTTTTTATCAATCAGTTGCTGCGCAACTGCATCCCAATGGTCCCGGTGTAAATGCGTCACTGCAACTGCATTCACATTAGAGAGTAATTGATTTAGTTCTGAACTATTGACAGGAAGTTCAACCAGTGGAAATCGGATTTCATTTCCACAATTTTGAACAGGGTCTAAAGCATCCTTTGGTGACAGCATGGGGTCAACAAGAATCTTTTTATGATTAATTTCTATAATTAATGTTGCATGTCTTATTAACTTAATACTTGTTTGTTTGTCCATTCTTTTTGCTTTTGATGCTCCAAATACATAGGGAGTTATTCCCATGAACATTAGACTTTGTATAAACCTTCTTCGATTCATTATAGTCCAGTTTAAAATTTCGCCCAACGCCGAGGGCTTGGCGAAGAACTGATATTTAAAACCCGTCAGCCGGAACCAAAGTTAAATTTATAATTAAAAGCTGATGCTTCTTTTACCGGCTAAATTTTGACATTCAGCCAAAACTGAAGCTAAATAGTAAATCAAAAGTTAAATAACTTCCGTCAGCCAGTTTTTTGCCAAACCAATGTTAGCCGCCGTTATTTTCGTCAAGAAGTGCAAGTTGTTTTATGTTATCAAAGTGTTTACGGTTTAAAGTATCTAATGTAAGTCTGTTTGCAACTGCTGTCG
>JAABUT010002401.1_pt1 | contig 18243 bp, 13 predicted proteins | sample 5559281 | NCBI WGS metagenome assembly JAABUT01 (sample SAMN10711880, study PRJNA513359) | rock metagenome | isolation source: Antarctica rocks | place: Antarctica: Victoria Land, Ricker Hills nord | collected 2016-01-04 | reverse complement strand
TCCTCGCTCACACACCTATTCTCCGTTGTTTGCAGGAGAACATGCGACGACACACCGACGCACGAGGAAGGAAGGAAAGAGCACTCGCTACAGGGCAGGACATTTCAAAGCACCTGACCAGTTACCTGAGATGTTCTCCAGGGTCGGCTCTTGGGGATCTGACTGGTGGCGCGCACGGACGCCGGAATCGATGTACGTAGAAGGCAGTACTTAAAAGGGGCAGTGCCGCAGGGGCGATCCCGAGCAAAAGATGGAGCCACGATGCGCAATGCCACGAGGAGGGACACGCAGTCGTCCGCGCTGCACGTTGCCGACAGCCACGATCTGATCCGCGTGCACGGCGCGCGCGTGAACAACCTCAAGGACGTCAGCGTCGAGATCCCGAAGCGCCGGCTGACGGTGTTCACCGGTGTCTCCGGCTCGGGCAAGAGCTCGCTGGTGTTCGGCACGATCGCCGCGGAGTCGCAGCGGCTGATCAACGAGACTTACAGCGCGTTCGTGCAGGGGTTCATGCCGAACCTCGGCCGTCCCGAGGTCGACGTACTCGACGGGCTGACGACCGCGATCCTCGTTGACCAGGAGCGGATGGGTGCCGACGCCCGGTCCACAGTCGGTACGGCGACCGACGCCAACGCCATGCTCCGTATCGTCTTCAGCCGACTCGGGCAACCGCACATCGGCTCGCCCAAGGCGTTTTCCTTCAACGTCCCCTCGGTCCGGGCAACCGGGGTGATCACTATCGAGCGCGGCGCCAGCAAGACCGTGAGAAGGAGCTTCGTCGTCACCGGCGGCATGTGTCCGCGTTGCGAAGGCCGGGGCTCGATCACCGATGTCGACCTGTCTCAGCTGTACGACGACAGCAAGTCGCTCAACGAGGGTGCGCTCACGATCCCCGGCTACAGCGTCGACGGCTGGTACGGCCGCATCTTCAGCGGCTGCGGCTTCCTCGACCCGGACAAGCCGATCGGTAAGTACACCAAGACCGAGCTTCAGGACCTGCTCTACAAAGAGCCGACCAAGATCAAAGTTGATAACATCAACCTTACGTACGAGGGTCTGATCCCGAAGATCCAGAAGTCGTTCTTGTCCAAGGGCAAGGAGGCGTTGCAGCCGCACATCCGGTCGTTCGTGGAGCGGTCGATGACGTTCACTGCCTGCCCCGAGTGCGGCGGCACCCGGCTCAGCGAGGCCGCTCGATCGTCGAAGATCGAGGGGATAAACATCGCCGACGCCTGTGCGCTGCAGATCAGCGATCTGGCTGCCTGGGTGCGCGGGCTCGACGAGCCCTCGGTCGCGCCGCTGCTGGCGGCGCTGCAACACACACTCGACTCGTTCGTGAGCATCGGGCTGGGCTATCTCAACCTCGACCGGCCGTCGGGGACGCTGTCGGGCGGCGAGGCGCAGCGCGTCAAGATGATCCGCCACCTCGGGTCCTCGCTCACCGACGTCACCTACGTCTTCGACGAGCCGACAATGGGGCTGCATCCGCACGACATCCAGCGGATGAACGAGCTGTTGCTGCAGCTGCGCGACAAGGGCAACACCGTGCTGGTCGTCGAGCACAAGCCGGAGACGATCGCGATCGCCGACCACGCGGTCGACCTTGGCCCCGGCGCTGGCACTGCCGGTGGCCAGGTGGTGTTCGAGGGGACCATCGAGGGCTTGCGGGCCAGCGGCACGCTGACCGGGCGACACCTGGACGACCGGGCCGTTGTGAAGCCGTCGGTGCGGACACCGTCAGGAGTGCTGGGGGTCTGCGGCGCCAACGCCAACAATCTGCGGGACGTCGACGTCGACATCCCGCTCGGCGTGCTGGTGGTGGTGACCGGCGTGGCCGGGTCGGGAAAGAGCTCACTGGTCCACGGCTCGGTGTCGGGGCGGGACAAAGTGGTGTCGGTCGACCAGACCCCGATCCGCGGCTCGCGACGGAGCAACCCGGCCACGTACACCAGACTGCTCGACCCGATCCGCACGGCGTTCGCGAAGGCCAACGCGGTGAAGCCGGCGCTGTTCAGCGCCAACTCCGAGGGCGCCTGCCCCGACTGCAACGGCGCCGGCGTCATCTACACCGACCTGGCGATGATGGCTGGCGTCGCCACCACCTGCGAGGAGTGCGAGGGGAAGCGGTTCCAGGCATCGGTACTGGACTACCACCTCGGCGGCCGGAACATCAGCGAGGTGCTCGCGATGTCGGTGACCGGGGCTCAGGAGTTCTTCGGCGCCGGCGAGGCGCGCACGCCGGCCGCACACGCCATCCTCGACCGGCTCGCCGACGTCGGGCTCGGCTACCTCAGCCTCGGCCAGCCGCTCACTACGCTGTCCGGCGGCGAGCGGCAGCGGCTCAAGCTGGCCACCCGCATGGCTGAGAAGGGCGACGTCTACGTCCTCGACGAGCCGACCACCGGCCTCCACCTCGCCGACGTCGAGCAGCTGCTCGGCCTGCTCGACCGGCTCGTCGACTCCGGTAAGTCGGTCATCGTCGTCGCGCACCACCAGGCGGTCATGGCGCACGCCGACTGGATTATCGACCTCGGCCCCGGCGCCGGGCGCGACGGCGGCCGGATCGTCTTCCAGGGCACACCCGCCGACCTTGTCGCCGCTCGCTCCACCCTCACCGGCGAGCACCTCGCGGCCTACATCGGCACCGGACCGAGGCCCTCGCGGACACCGTGAGAGGAGTTCTCTCACGCACAGAATGCCGGTTCTCCGCCCACCGACAGGTCGATCTCCACGAACCCAGGCAACGCGTCGTCCCACTGCGCCCAGGTCCGGATCGCGTCCAGACTTCGCCCGAGCCGATCCGCCCGTCGTAACTGGTCCCGCCAGCGGGGCGACTAGTCAGCGGGCCGCACCCCTTCGACGGGAACCTGGTGACCGAGAACGGCTTACACCTCGCGTGCCAGCAGCTCTCCCAGGTGTTTATCGATCTGCGGCATATACGTCGGAGACACCGCGAACAAACCGAGGTGGCCGAGCACGTCTTCGATCACCCGGAGCTCGCTGTTCGCGACCAGCTCCTGCTGGGGCTGGACGTCGCGGACGGGGAACAAGATGTCCTCGTCGATCGGCATCGCGTAGACCTTCGCGGTGATCCGGCGCAGCGCCGCCGCCAGGTCGCCGCCGGTGTGCCGGGCCACGTCACCGCGCTGCCACTTCCACGCCTGGGTGAGCAGGTCGTTGGGGTCCATCACGGTGAAGTACGGCTCCAGGAACCCCTCGATGAACCCCTGCATGGACTCGAACTGCAGCGCCCGCCACCCCTCCTGCTTCCAGAACTCGGAGGAGAACCCGACCAGGGCCCAGATGTGGGCCTGACGCTTAATCCCCTCGACGACATCCTCGTTGGAGGCGTACTCGCCACCCTTCCATCCCGGATCGGACATGAGCGCCTCGCGGCAGTACTCGGCGATGAGGAAATCGTGCGCGGTGTTCTGCGCGGTGCCAGCGATCGGGGCGGCGCGCAGCACCTTGTCGGGGAACCGGACCGCCCACTCCCAGGTCTGCTGGGCACCCATCGAGCCGCCGGTGACCAGTTGCAGCCGCTCGATACCGAAGTGCTGGCGCAGCAGTCTTTCCTGGGCGATCACGTCGTCGCCGATTCGCACGTGGGGGAACTTCTGCATCGAGAGGGACTCGTTCGCGCCGGTGGCGTTGTGCGGCGATGTCGACAGGCCGCTACCGATCTGGTCGATCGCAACGATGAAGTACTTCTCGGGGTTCAGAGCGTGGTCGGGTCCGACGTACTGCTCACGCCAGATCTGGTGGGTACCGGAGTACCACGTGGTGATCAGGATGGCGTTGTCCTTCGCTTCGTTCAGTTCGCCCCATGTGGCGACCGCGAGTTCACAGTCCGGGATTACGCCACCTTCCTCCAGGTCGAGGCGGCCGATGCTGATCAGGTCGTAGTCACCGTGGACCTCGTGGCTGTAGAACTTGTTCTCGATCATGGTCGTGCTCCTCTGTAGTGCGAACCCGTGTGGAGCGTCCGTATCAGTACATCGCGGGTTGCCGCAAAGCGCACCTACCGGATCGGGTTGCTCCTCGGTAGAACCCGGCCAGAACCTCCGATGTCGGAGTCGTCGCGGTAAAGCCGCAGTCACCGACTCGAACCGACTCCACGAGATACCGGTAGCCGACCCCCGATCGGTACTTTGGCTGCTACCGGAGGGAGGAAGGTCAGCTCCTTGATCAGCCGGTCCGGTGTCGATCGGCGAGGTCTGTCCCTGGCCAGACAAGCGCGAAGCCAGAACGCCACGGTCGTCCGGCCGGGCTTCTTCCTCAACCACGGTCCAGCGGTCAGCTGTCGTCGCGCCGCCGGAGGTAGCGCTCGAACTCCTTCGCGATCGCCTCGCCGGACGCTTCCGGGAGGTCCTCCTCGGGCTCGCGCTGCTCCAGGGTCGCGATGTACTCGGCCACGTCGCTGTCCTCGGCCGCGAGCTCGTCGACCTGGCGCTCCCACGCCCTGGCCCGCTCGGCCAGGTCGGCCATCGGTACCGGACTGTCGAGCAGGTCCTCGACCCGGTGCAGCAAGGCGACCGTCGCCTTCGGGCACGGCGGCTGCGCGACGTAGTGCGGCACTGCGGCCCAGAACGACACGGCCGGCAACCCGGCCCGCTCGCAGACGTCCTGGAGCACCCCCACGATGCCGGTCGGCCCCTCGTAGCGGCTGGGCTCCAGACCGAGCGACACTGCGAGCTCAGGGTCGGAGGAGGTGCCGCTGACCGGCACCGGACGGGTGTGCGGGCTGTCGGCGAGCAGCGCGCCAAGGGTGACGACCAACTCGACCCGCAGCTCGACGGCGATCGACAGCAGCTCCTGGCAGAAGCCGCGCCAGCGCATGTTGGGCTCCAGCCCACGGACCAGGACCAGGTCGCGGTCGGTCCCCGGTAGCGGGCACACGGTGAAGCGCGTCGTCGGCCAGGTGATGCGTCGCGTCTGACCGTCCACGAGAGAGACCGTCGGTCGGCTCACCTGGAAGTCGTAGTACTCGTCGGGGTCGATGGCCGCCACGGGCTCGGCGCCCCAGACCGACTCCAGGTGCTCCACCGCCGAGGTCGCCGCGTCGCCGGCGTCGTTCCAGCCCTCGAAGGCGCAGACCAAGATCGGCCGGCGCAGCGAGGTGCCCTCGACCGGTCGGGTCGGCACCGACGTCACGCCGTCACCTCCTCGGCGGCGGCACGGATCAGCCCGGCGACCAGCGCCGGCCACTGCAGCGGTACGTCGTGCAGCGCGCCCGCCCACCGCTGCAACCTCGGCCGCAGCAGCAGCTGCGCAGCCTGCTCGAGCGCCGCCGCCTTGCGTACGGCCCACTCGTCCAGGGCGCCTACCGGCTCACAGGACACCAGCCACGCTGGGCAGCGGACCTGGGCGAGCCGGGCTTCCGGCTCGTCGTCGAGCAGGTCCTCCACGATCGCCATGTGCGCCTTCAGCGGCAGCCGGGCCCGCACCAACCCGTCCTCGCCTACGCCGAACAGGGGAAGCAGGGCGGCCTCGACCCCGGAGGACCACCAGGGCGCCAACACGCCGGTCGAGAGGCGCTGGCGCAACTCCTCCGGCCGTACGGCGAAGCCCGGTGGCCTCAGCCGCTCCCGGGTCTGCTCGCGGGTGACCCCCGCCTGCCGCATGGAACCCAGGCCGCCGTCGATGCAGACGACCGAGAGCACCCGTTCGGGCGCGGTGGCGGCCAGGCGCAGCGCGGTCCAGGCACCCCAGGAATGACCGACGACGACAGCACGGGAGATGCCGACGGCGTCCAGCGCGGTGAGGGCGTCGCGGGCGATGGTCGCGCCGTCGTACGGGCCCTGCGGTCGCTCGCTGTCACCGTGTCCGCGCTGGTCGAGGGCGACGACGGGCAGGCCGACGAGCCCGGGCAGCACGAGGTCCCAGAAGCGGCGCGAGGAGGCCAGCCCGTGCAGGAGCAGCACGGGGGTCGTGCTGGAGGCGTGCGAGGAAGGGACCGTCTGACCGGCGGCGCGCCAGCGGGTGGCGCGCAGTCGGATGCCGTCGCCGGGCAGGTCGAGATCGACGCCGCCCGCCACCGGCGGGTTGTCGACGAGGGGTCCCGGTCCGGTCAAGAGCTCGTAGCGCGGGCGTCGCGCGCGATCCCGGCCGCCCGGTCCACCGCCCGCGGCGAGGACTCGGTGCCGCCGAGCACCGTGGCGTAGCTGCTGCTCATGTGTCCTCCCCGGAGCTCCTGCGCAACCTACCCCGCAGGCCCGCGCGGCAGGCCGGTCCTGATCCCGACCGCCGGTAGGCTCAACGGGTGCCTCCCGTGTCTGCCGCTGACGGCTCCGACCTGCTCGCCACGCTGCGGAAGCGGGTGGTCGTCGCCGACGGCGCGATGGGCACGATGCTGCAGGCCGCCGACCTGAGTCTGGAGGACTTCCAGGGCCACGAGGGGTGCAACGAGGTCCTCAGCATCACCCGGCCCGACATTGTCCGGGGTGTTCACGACGCCTACTTCGCGGTCGGCTGCGACGCGGTCGAGACCAACACCTTCGGCAGCAACTGGGCCAACCTGGCCGAGTACGGCATCACCGACCGGATCCGGGAGACCGCGCTGGCCGGCGCACGGCTGGCGCGGGAGTCGGCCGATGCGTGGGCGACCCCGGAGCGACCGCGCTGGGTGCTGGGCTCGGTCGGACCGGGCACGAAGCTGCCGACGCTGGGCCACGCGCCGTACGCCCTGCTCAGAGACGCCTACCAGGAGCAGAGTGAGGCGATGATCGAGGGCGGCGTGGATGCCGTCCTCGTGGAGACCAGCCAGGACCTGCTGCAGACCAAGGCCGCGTTGGTCGGGGCGAAGCGGGCCATGACGGCGATGGGCCGGCGGGTCGTGCTGATCGCGCAGGTCACGGTCGAGCTCACCGGCACGATGCTGCTGGGCTCGGAGATCGGCGCGGCCCTGACCGCACTGGAGCCCCTCGGCATCGACGTCATCGGCATGAACTGCGCGACCGGTCCGGCCGAGATGGGTGAGCACCTGCGACACCTGTCCCAGCATGCGAGGGTCGCGCTGTCGGTGATGCCCAACGCCGGCCTGCCGCAGCTCGGCCCGCACGGCGCTGTGTACCCGCTCACCCCGCCGCAGTTGGCGAGCGCGCTGTCAGGCTTCGCCGACGAGTACGGCGTGGGCCTGGTCGGCGGCTGCTGCGGTACGACGCCGGAGCACCTGCGGCAGGTCGTGGAGGCCGTGCGCGGCCGGGCGGTCCCGGTGCGCACCCCGGTGGTCGAGCCGTCCGCCGCGTCGCTGTACTCCGCGGTGCCGTTCGTCCCCGACGCGGGCGTGCTGATGGTGGGGGAGCGGACGAACACCAACGGCAGCAAGGCCTTTCGCGACGCGCTGCTGGCCGCAGACTGGGAGAAGGTCGTCGACATCGGTCGCGAGGCGGTGCGCGAGGGCGCGAACATGATCGATCTGTGCGTGGACTACGTGGGCCGGGACGGCGCCGTGGACATGCGCGACGCCGCCTCCCGGCTGGCCACCGCCAGCACGCTGCCGATCGTGCTGGACTCCACCGAGCCCCCGGTGATCGAGGCGGGTCTGGAGTGCCTGGGCGGCCGGGCCGTCATCAACTCGGTGAACTTCGAGGACGGGGTCGAACCGGACAGCCGGTTCCGCCGGGTCATGCCGATCATCAAGGAGCACGGCGCCGCGGTAGTGGCTCTGACCATCGACGAGCAGGGCCAGGCGCGTACGGCGCAGACCAAGGTCGCCATCGCCGAGCGCATCATCGACACCCTCGCCGCCGACTACGGCATGGCCGAGGGCGACATCCTCGTGGACTGCCTGACGTTCACCCTCGGCACCGGCCAGGAGGAGTCCCGCCGCGACGCGATTGAGACGATCGAGGCCATTGGGCTGCTCAAGCAGCGCCGCCCCGGTGTCGGGACGACGCTGGGCCTGTCCAACATCAGCTTCGGGCTCAAGCCGGCGGTCCGCGTCGTCCTGAACTCGGTGTTCCTGCACGAGTGCCAGAAGGCCGGGCTGACCAGCGCGATCGTGCACGCCAGCAAGATCGTGCCGATGAACAGGATCCCGGACGACCAACGCCAGTGCGCCCTGGACCTCGTCTACGACCGGCGCCGGGAGGGCTACGACCCGCTGACCGCGCTGCTGGAGATGTTCGCCGGTGTCGAGGCCGACACCGGCGGCAAGAGCCGCGCCGAGCTGCTGATGGAGCTCCCCCTCGACGAGCGCCTGCAGAGGCGGATCATCGACGGCGAGAAGAACGGACTGCAAGCCGATCTCGAGCAGGCGATGGCGCAGGGCCAAAAGCCCCTTGCGATCGTCAACGACACCCTGCTGTCCGGCATGAAGGTCGTCGGCGAGCTGTTCGGCTCCGGTGAGATGCAGCTGCCGTTCGTGCTGCAGAGCGCCGAGGTCATGAAGACCGCCGTCGCCCACCTCGAGCCGCACATGGACAAGGTCGAGGGCCAGGCCGGCAAGGGGCGGATCGTGCTAGCCACCGTCAAGGGCGATGTGCACGACATCGGCAAGAACCTGGTGGACATCATCTTGTCCAACAACGGCTACTCGGTCGTCAACCTCGGGATCAAGCAGCCGGTGACGGCGATCCTGGAGGCTGCTGCGGAGCACGAGGTCGATGTCATCGGCATGTCCGGGTTGCTCGTCAAGAGCACCGTGGTCATGAAGGAGAACCTGCAGGAGATGAACGCCCGGGGGATCTCCGCGCGATACCCGGTCATCCTCGGTGGAGCTGCGCTCACCCGCGCCTACGTCGAGCAGGACCTGGCGGAGGTCTTCGATGGCGACGTCCGCTACGCCCGGGACGCCTTCGAGGGCCTGCGCCTGATGGACTCCCTGATGGCCGTCAAGCGCGGGGAGCAGACGCCGGAGGTCGCCGAGGCCGAGCAGGCCAAGGACGCCGAGCGCAAGGCGCGGCACGCCCGATCGCGGGCGATCGCGCAGGCGAGGGCGCCGGAGCCGGAGCCCGCCGGTGGCCGGTCCGACGTCGCCGCCGACAACCCGGTGCCGGTCCCCCCGTTCTGGGGCTCGCGGATCACCAGGGGGATTGCGTTGGCGGACTACGCCTCCTGGCTGGACGAACGGGCGCTGTTCAACGGCCAGTGGGGGCTGCGCGGCAGCCGGGGCGGCGCCGGTCCGTCGTACGAGGAGCTGGTCGAGACCGAGGGGCGGCCGCGGCTGCGGGAGCTGCTCGCCCGCGTGCAGGCCGAGGGGATCATGAACGCCGCCGTGGTGCACGGCTACTACCCGGCGGTCAGCAAGGACGACGACCTCATCGTGCTGGACCCCGACTCCGGCACCGAGCGCTGCCGCTTCAGCTTCCCGCGGCAGCGGCGGGACCGTCGCCTGTGCCTGTCGGACTTCTTCCGGGCGGAGTCCTCGGGACAGACCGACGTCGTGGCCTTCCACGTCGTGACGATGGGCTCGCACGTCTCGCAGGTCGCGAACGAGCTGTTCGCGCGGGACGCCTATCGCGACTACCTCGAGCTGCACGGGTTGTCGGTCCAGCTCACCGAAGCCCTCGCGGAGTACTGGCACAGCCGCATCCGGGCCGAGCTCGGCTTCGGCGCGCAGGACTCCGGCGACCTGCACCAGATGCTGACCAAGCAGGCCTACCGCGGGTCCCGGTACTCCTTCGGCTACCCGGCCTGCCCCGAGGTCGAGGACCAGAGCAAGCTCGAGGACCTGCTTGTGTGGCAGCGCATCGGCGTGGAGCTGTCCGAGGAGCACCAGCTCAGCCCCGAGCAGTCCACCTCGGCGATCATCCTGCACCACCCCGAGGCCAAGTACTTCGCCGCCCGGTGACGGCGCTGGCCGCCGTCCTGTTCGACATGGACGGGCTGCTCGTGGACAGCGAGCCGGTGTGGACCATCGCCGAGACCGAGCTCGCCGGGGCCCTCGGCGGTGCCTTCAGTCCCAAGCTCAAGGCGGCGATCGTCGGCACCCGGCTGGAGGTCGCCGTCCCGACGATCCTGGCCTGGTACGACGCCCCGCGCGGCGAGTCCGAGGTCGCCGCCACGTCTGCCTGGCTGCTGGGGCGGGTGGCGGAGCTGTTCTCCGGCGAGCTGGTGCTGATGCCCGGTGCCCGTGAGCTGCTCGCTGCGCTGCGCGTCGCCTTGGTGCCAATCGCGCTGGTGTCCTCGTCCTACCGGGTGCTCGTAGACGCGGTGCTGCGGCGGGGTGTGGGGCCGTTCGCCGTGACGGTCGCGGGCGATGAGGTCGCACACGGCAAGCCGCACCCCGAGCCCTACCTTACCGCCTGCAATCACCTGGGCGTCGACCCGGGCTCGGCCGTCGTCCTGGAGGACTCCCCGGCCGGGGTGGCCAGCGGTGAGGCGGCGGGTTGCCCCGTCGTCGCCGTACCCAGCGTCGCGGGGGTGAGCTTCGCACGCGCCCCCCGCCGCCTGGTCGTCACCTCTCTCATGCAGCTCGGCCTGCCGGAGTTCAACGGCCTCGTCAACGAATGACGCCTCACGATCCGGCCTGAAGAATTCGGCGCCCTGAGGACAACGCCCTGAACGAGGCACCGCTGCTCCTGGCGGGCCCGGACAGGTCCGCCTCGGTACGCCTGGGAACACGACAGCCAGGCAGACCTCTAAAGTCGCTGTGCACAACTGGCCGGGGTGCCAGAAACCTAAGGAGTACCGGTTGACTCAGCGTGCGCTGATAACTGGCATCACGGGCCAGGACGGCTCCTACTTGGCCGAGCTGCTGCTCGACAAGGGGTATGAGGTCCACGGCCTGATCCGGCGAGCGTCGACCTTCAACACCGACCGGATCGACGCGATCTACCAGGACCCACACGTGAACCAACCACGACTGGTGCTGCATCACGGTGACCTGTCCGACGGTACAGGCCTGGTCAACCTGGTGCGGGCCGTCCAGCCGACGGAGGTCTACCACCTGGCGGCGCAGTCACACGTCAAGGTCAGTTTTGAGATGCCGGAGTACACCGGTGACACCACGGGAATGGGCACCATCCGGCTGCTAGAGGCGATCCGCCTGGCCGAGGTGCCCGCCCGGTTCTACCAGGCGTCCTCCAGTGAGATGTATGGCTCGACACCGCCGCCTCAGGACGAGCAGACCCCGTTCCACCCCCGCTCGCCGTACTCGGTGGCCAAGCTGTACGGCTACTGGGCGGTGGTCAACTACCGGGAGGCGTACGGGCTGCACGCCACGAACGGGATCTTGTTCAACCACGAGTCGCCGCGGCGAGGAGAGACCTTCCTGACCCGGAAGGTGACCCGAGCGGTGGCGCGGATCAAGCTGGGCTTGCAGCAGGACCTGTGGCTGGGAAACCTCGATGCGGTTCGAGACTGGGGCTATGCCAAGGAGTACGTCGAGGGGATGTGGCGCATGTTGCAGCCTGAGTCCTCCGCCGATTTTGTGCTCGCAACGGGACACGCGATGACGGTCCGGGAGTGGTGCGTCGCTGCTTTCGCCCGAGTCGACCTGGACTGGGAGCAGTACGTCAAGCACGACCCGAGGTACGAGCGGCCATCCGAGGTGGACGCGTTGATCGGTGACGCCACGAGGGCGCACGAACGGCTTGGCTGGAGGGCTCGGATCTACGGCAAGGAGCTCGTCAACCTCATGGTGGACGCCGACCTGAAGGCCGTCGAGGACCAGCTCGCGGGCAAGAACGTCCGCATCGACCGCTGACAGGCGCATCTGCCCCGTAACCTGCAGCGGTGAGTTCTGATCCCGGCGACGCGCGGCAGCGGCAGCCAGCCGGGAATGGCGCCGCAACGCAGGACGGCGCTAGCGCCGGTGCGGCTAGCACGTCCGCGGCCGAGTTCCGCGATCGCAGTGTTCGGGGGGTCGCGGCAGTCGCGCTTCGCGGGGCAGCCGTACGGGCCGTGGGCCTCGTGGTGAACATCGTGCTCGCGCGTCTGCTGTTGCCGAGCGAGTTCGGACTGCTCGCCTTCGGACTGACCCTGCTGGTCGTCGGAACGCTCCTCACTGACGCCGGAGTGGGGGCGAACCTCATTCGAACGACAACTCCACCCACCCGACAGCAGCTCTCAGCCGTCCTCGGACTCCAATTGGGGGTCACGGTCGTCCTCGCGGTCAGCGCCACAGCATTCCTGCTCCCGGGTGGGCGCGAGCAGCACGTGACGGCCGTGATGCTGTGGGCCCTCGTCCCGGCCACCTTCCGCGTGCCGGCGACGGTGCAACTGGAACGCGATCTGAGGTTCAAGGCCGTTGCGGTGGCCGAGGTGCTGGAGACGCTGGCCTACGCCGTCCTGGCCATCGGCCTGGTCCTTCTGGGCGCCGGTGTATGGGGAGTGGCAGCGGCGACCGTGCTGCGCTCGGTGGTTGGTGCCACAGCCTTGCAGCGGTCGGCGCCGATGCGCGTCCTACGCCCGACAGCTGACTGGTCTGCGGTCGCGCCGCTGCTGACCTTCGGTCTCGTCTTTCAGCTCGGGTACGTCTTGGTCCTGATCCGAGACCAGGGGGTCAACCTCGTCACCCTCGCGCTGGCCGGCACTGCTGGGCTCGGCTACTGGAGCCTCGCCCAGAGGGTCATGTTGGTGCCGTTCCTGCTCTTCGAGAGCCTGTGGCGGGTGAGCTTTCCGTCGGTTGCGCGGCTCCTGGAAGCCGGGCATGACGTCCGGGCGGACCTGACCCGCGCCTTGTCGCTGGGCTCATTCCTCACGGGGCTTATCGTCGTTCCACTCGCCGTGGCCGCGCCGGTCCTTGTACCCCTCGTGTTCGGGGAGCGTTGGGTGCCTGTCGTGCCCGTCATCCCGCTGGCTGCGGCCGGCCTGATGCTATCCGGTCCACTGTCCGCAGTAGGCGCCGGCTTCCTCACCGCGACGGGTCGGGTACGGCTGGTGGCCTTGGCGAACGGAGCGTCGATCTTGCCCTGGGCCGTTCTGCTCCCGTGGCTCCTGCCGAGGTTCGGGGTCACCGCCAACGGCATCGGATGGTTCGGTGCCTGCGTCGCTGACGCCCTTGTCCTGGGGTTTGCACTGCAGCGCTACGGCAAGGTCCCGGTCCTTCGCAGTACAGGTCCTACAGCCGGCTGCGCCGCGCTGGTTGGCGCGGCCGGACTCGGGCTCGTCATGGCACGACACCTGTCAGTCGTCCCCGGCCTTGGCGTCGCCGTGCTCAGTACTGCGCTCTACCTGGCGCTGGCGGGCCTGCTCGCGCGCCGCGCGCTCATCGATCTGATGCGACTGCTTGGCCGGGTTCATCCTTCGCAGCGGGCAGCGACCCCTGCCGATCGCTAGCCGCGCTTCTCGATCAGCAACTCCACGGCGGCATGGGCCGCGTCGCCGCTGACGCGGCGTAGCCCAACAACCACGACACGCCCGGTGCCCAGGCATCTTCGGCAACGCGAACGGCCGCATCGCCTGGTTGGCCTAACCAGATCCACGCGGTTCGCGGCGATGTCTGAGCAGTCGGCAGTGCCCGCCCGCTCAGAGGGGCCGCCGCGAACGCGCAGCCCGATCCAGCGATCGGTGGCGTGGTCCGCCCTCAAGCTCATCTCTGCCCGCGGAGGTCCCGTTGTCCACCAAGAACACTTATCATGTCACTCGACGCAAAGTCGTGAAGGTGGGATCGCCCACCGCGGTCCTGCTGACAGCCCTTGCGTTGCTGGCGCCGGGAATGTCCCCCTTCGACGGCTCAACGCGCACGGCCTACGCCTCGGACACCGTCGCCGGAGCGCCGCTTCCCTTCGACCTACCGCCGGCCAGCGTGCTGCGCAGCTCCCCGCGCAAGGCCTTCGCGCACTACATCCCCTCCTTCCCGCAGTCCTTTGACAATGCGGCGGAGGCCCGCGACTACTACACGACGCAGTACCTCAACCCAACCGGTGAGGGAGGCAAGCACGCCGCCTACGGTGGATTCGTGCGCGACCGTCCCACAGCGCTGGCCCCCATGACAGACCCCGCCTGGAAACTGCGCCACATGGAGACGGACGTGCAACACGCGGCCGCCGCTGGTCTCGACGGCTTCAGCATCGACCTGTTCCAGCTTGGCGACACCGGTGGACAGTGGTGGGACAACACCCTGCTGTTGATGCAGGCGGCGCAGAACGTCGACCCCGGCTTCAAGATCATGATCATGCCGGACATGACAGCCATCGGCGACAAGGACCCGGCGACGTTGGCCAAGTACGTCGCCCAACTCGGTGCGTACTCCTCGGCATACCGGCTGCCCGACGGCCGCTTGGTCGTCAGCCCCTTCTACAGCGAGGGCCACAGCGTGGTTTGGTGGCAGCAGTTCCTCTCGAGCATGGCGACGACGTACCACACGCCTGTCGCGTTCCTGCCCCTGTTCCTCAACGAGCAGCCGTACGAGAACGCCTTCGCGCCAATCAGCTACGGCATGTCGAACTGGGGAAACCGCAATCCCGCGGGCAACGACCCGACCCAGACTTACTCGACCTCTCCGGCTGGTCGGATCGCCCGAGTCCACGCTCTGGGCCAGAGCTGGATGGCCCCGGTGTCGGTGCAGGACGAGCGGCCGAATCAAGCCATCTTCGACGAGGCGCAGAACACCACCAATTTGCGAAACACCTGGCAGATCGCGATTCAGAACCACGCTGAGCTGGTTCAGCTCCCGACGTGGAACGACTACGCAGAGAACGCGGACATCGCTCCGACCAACAAGCACGGCTGGTCGCTGCTGGACATCTCCGCCTACTACCTCACCCAGTGGAAGGCCGGGGCGGCACCAGCCATCGTCCGTGACACCGTCTACCTGACACACCGCACTCAGCCGGTCGCAGCGCGCCCAACGTTCCCGGAGACGAGCCTGATGACTCTGCGCGGGGGTAGCAGCCCGGCCCGGGACACGGTCGAAGCTCTGACGTACCTGGTGGCGCCTGCGACGGTGCAGCTTCAGGTCGGTGACACGCATTACTCCTGCGCGGCCCCCGCCGGGCCCGGCGTCTGTACCGTGCCGCTGTCCATGGGCACCGTCAGCGTGCAGGTCGTTCGCGCAGGTACCGACGTTGCCGGCGTGACGTCTCCATTCCCCGTCACGGCGACGCCGTACGTGCAAGATCTACAGTACGTCGGAGTCAGCAGCGGCCGTAGCGGCACGCGCACCGTGGTCGCGACGGACACCACCGCTCCGACTGCTCCCGGCAGTCTCACCGCGACGGTCTCCGGCACCAGCGCGATGCTCAACTGGGGCGCTGCCAGCGATGACACTGGCGTGACCCGGTACGAGGTGCACCGATCGACGACTGCCGGCTTCACCCCGAGCACGTCTACGCTGGTTGCCAGCCCGACCGCCACCACCTTCAGCCAGACGCTGACACCGGGCACCTGGTACTACCGGGTGACGGCCTTGGACGCTGCGGGGAACCGCAGCTTCGCCTCGGCGCAGGCTTCCGCCGTTATCGTTCCTGCTCTGAGCCGACGGCACCGGTGGTCTACGTGGACCAGGTTCCAGACAATCACCGCAGCCGGTCAACGCCATTGAGGCTGACAATCAGTGGCTCTGCCGGCGGCTGCGGACCTCAGGCCGTCGGCTAGACACCTCGACGCTGCATCGCACTGGCGTACACCCCTTCGAGAATGTCCGCCACCTCGTCCATTCCGAAATGGTCGCGGGCAGCCGATGCGGCGCGGAGAGCCATCGCGGCCAGCGCGGCCGGCTCCTGCAGCAGCTGACGCACCGCGCTGACCAGGCTCTCCAAGCTGGAGTCGACCACGACCCCCACCCCGAGCTCGCGCACCGCCGGAGCCAGACCGCAGGAGTCGGTGACTACCACCGGAAGTCCCACGGAGAGAGCCTCCAGGACGGCCATGGGGTTCGGCTCGTTCAGCGAAGGGAGCACCAGCAAACTGGCGCGCTGCATCCGCGCAAGAGTCGCGGACGGTGGCAGCGAGCCCTCCCAGCGTAGCCGGGCGGGCTCGGCCATAGCAGAAATCGCCGCGGCGACCGCCGGCCCCTGTCCCTCGTCCGGCCCGACCAGCGCGAAGGTGGCCTCCAAGCCCTTTGCGAGCAGTTCTCGAGCCATCTGCGTGAACAGCACCGGGCGCTTGCGAACGTGCAAGCGGGAGCAAAATAGGACCTCTGGGCGCTCAGGCGGGGGGAGCGGGCACGACGCCGGCGGCGTACCGTTGCGCAGGCGCCGAAGCAATATCGGCTGGCGACCGACTGCGCGCAGGCTCTCCGCCTCCTCATCCGTCAGATAGAAGACAGCGTGCGCACCAGCCAACACGCGACGGGTCAGCGCCGCGTCCAGCGGACCGGCCAGCGGGTGGTTGGACTCGACGATCATGCCGTGCGGCTGCAGGACGTAGGGGACGCCGAGCCGTTGAGCCAGTCTCGCCGCCGGCAGGGTGATCAGGTCGCGAGCGAGGTGGACGTGCACGACATCTACCTGACGCACCTCGCGGGCGAGCCACCGCTGCATCGGCCAAGAACTCAATCCGCTGAAGCCGGTACCGGGGATCAGGCGGCGGACGGGGAACAGCTGTGCCGCGGTCCCACCCAGGTCGCTGGGCGGGCCCCCCGGGAAGCCACGCTGACCGGCGGCGACGATCACCTCGTGTCCCCGGGCGCGCAAGGCTGTGGTCTGGTTCTCGGCAACCCGAACCGGACCACCAAACGCGCCGTCGGGAGTGAGCAGCGTGACGACGTGCAGCACCCGCACGGCTATACCTGGGTGGTGTCCTGGGGCGCCAGGACGACGGCGCCGTCCGGGACGTCTCGGCTGACCACCGTCGTTGCGCCCAGCACGGCATCCCGACCGACCGTCACACCGCGCAGGACGGTTGCCCGGGCCGCCACCCAGGCACCGTCCCCGATGCTAATTGCCGCATTGTCGAACTCGAAGGTGGGCGAACGCCGGTCATGGCTTCCCGTGCAAAGAAAGGCGCCCTGTGAGATGCACACGTCGTGGCCGAGCGTGATCGGCTCGAGGTTGAGCAACCAAGCTTGCTCCCCGATCCAGCAGTCGTCACCCACTGAGAGCTTCCACGGCCAGTGGATCCGCACCTGATGCCGGATCAGTACACGTGCTCCGAGCTGTGCGCCGAAGCTGCGGAGCACGGCGATCCTGATCTGGTTGGGGCACCACCAGCGGGTCACCAGCAGGCCGGACGCGACCAGCCAAGCCACCTGCCACCCAGGCCCGCGTCCCTTGTCGTAGCCGGCGCCAGTAAAGCCGGCGAGCGAGCGGGTCATCGGCGCAGGTCCGCTACGTGCTCCTGGTACCAGCGGTAGGTTTCCTGCAGGCCGTCGTCGAGCCGCACGCTCGCCTTCCACCCCAGCCGCTGCAACTTGGATACGTCCAACAGCTTTCGGGCAATGCCATCGGGTTTGGTGGTGTCCCACGCGATGCCGCCGGAGTAACCCACGACCGCCGCGACAGACTGAGCGAGCTCGGCAATGGAGACGTCCTCGCCTGTCCCCACGTTGATCGTCTCCGGATCGTCGTAGTGCTCCAAGAGGAACAGCGCGGCAGCAGCAAGGTCATCCACGTACAGGAACTCCCGCCGCGGTGCCCCACTGCCCCAGCAGGTGACGCTCGCCGCCCCAGTAGCCGCCGCTTCCGAAAAACGCTGCAGCATCGCGGGCAGCACGTGCGAGGTCTGCGGGTCGAAGTTGTCCCCCGGTCCGTACAAGTTAGTGGGCATCGCCGAGATCCAGGGCAGTCCGTGTTGGCGTCGAACGGCCTGCACCTGCATGATCCCGGCAATCTTGGCAATGGCGTAAGCGTCGTTGGTGGGCTCCAACGGCCCGGTGAGCAGGGAGTCCTCGCGGATCGGCTGCTCGGCGAGCTTGGGGTAGATGCAGCTCGAGCCGAGGAACAGTAACCGAGGAACGGCGGCTCGCTGCGCTGCGTCCAGCAGGTTCACCTGGATCTGCAGGTTCTCGCTGAGGAAATCGGCCGGGTAGGTGGAGTTGGCGAGGATCCCGCCCACCCGTGCGGCCGCCACTACGACCGCCTCCGGGGCTTGCTCCTGGACGAAGCGGAGCACCGAGGGGCGGTCGCGCAGGTCCAGCTCCCGCGAGTTTCGGCCGACCAGTCGGGTGAAGCCCCGCTCCTGTAGGTGCCTCCAGACAGCGGACCCGACCAGGCCCCGGTGCCCGGCGACGTAGACGACGGCGTCTCGCGAGAGGGCGTGCACGCCGGAGGGGTCTTCCATGCTCAGAATCCTAGTGCACTGTCTCCGAAATGGCAATAGTTTGTGGTAGATTGGATCATGCGTCCAGCCACTCCACTGTTGCCGTTGACAGACAGTCAGCGAGAGATCCTGGAGAGTCTGAGTCGGTCGCGGACC
>JAABUT010002400.1_pt1 | contig 18245 bp, 14 predicted proteins | sample 5559281 | NCBI WGS metagenome assembly JAABUT01 (sample SAMN10711880, study PRJNA513359) | rock metagenome | isolation source: Antarctica rocks | place: Antarctica: Victoria Land, Ricker Hills nord | collected 2016-01-04 | reverse complement strand
AACCAAAAATGGCAAGATATTTTTTAGCCTTCTCTGAAAAGGAATACCACCTTAGCTTTCAGGGGATTTTAAAAAAATTCAACTTTTCTTTTTTGCCTCTTTGGTTCTGGCTTGTCCAGGTTAGGGAGTATAAGTTGTAACATTACGGCACCAGTTCTTTTACTTTTGCAACAATCGTTTCATATGCCTCTTCCTGTAAAAAATGTTTTGCTTCTACTTTTGTAACGGGTATGCCAGGCCGTGCTTCTTCAAATGGTTTACCATGCTCTTCATAAGTTAGAAATGGATCTTTGTCACCCCATACCAATTGGACAGGATATGCCGGATTTTTCCATGCTCTGTAACATCTTTCTGTAAAATCGTTTGTTTGCTCAAAACTGCGCATGATTTTTAAAAATGCTTTGCCATGATCTTCTCTTTTTAACAGATGTATATAAGCTGCTGTTTCCTCATGAGTAATAACATCACTATTAACTACACCTGCACCTTTCATCATTAAAGGAAACGTAAGGGGAGTAAGGATTGCTAATTCAGCTTCACCTAAAACAGGCTTTTCAAAAGGACGCATTGGTAAAGGCTTGACAAAATGTTCTACATCTAACATGGAGTTTAAAACTGTAATGGATTTAATGCGATTACTTTTTTGTGCTGCCATAGATAAACCAACCGGTGTGCCTATGTCGTGAATAAGCAAATGAACTCCATCTATTTTCAATTCATCTAAAAATAAACTGCAAAAGCGTCCGAAGTTGCTGAATGTATAGTCAAAACTTTCGGGTCTGTCAGACAAACCTAATCCAGGCAGATCAATAGCTATAGCTCTTAACCCTCGTAACTGTAGTTGCTGTACTACTTTTCGATAAAGAAATGAGGAGGTAGGAACTCCATGAATACAAAATACTACAGGTCCCATGCCTGCATCCAGATAAAAAGTTTTTAAACCATCAATCATTACATAGTTACCATTGCTTTCATGCTGGCTTATAATAGCATTTGCTTCGTTTGACATAGTTTTAAATTTTCTATTTAATGAATCGTGTTATGAAAAAAGTTTTTCATCTACCACCCAACATACTCCGGAGGTTTAATGCCCTTCAACCGTAAGTACACGATCAACTGCCCAAGATGATGGGTTTGATGATCATGCATAAGAATTAAAATTTGTCGCCTCGATTTTGGTCCAGCAAAAAAAGGAACTACTTCGTCTAATTGTTTTGGCGTAAGCCGGTAATGAACAGCCAATGCCGAATCATAGGCAGTACTGATGATATTTATAATAGACTGTTTGCTTAAAACCTTTGCATCACTTTTACTATTCTGCTTACTCCCGAATAAGTAAGCAGAAGAAAGCCAGTTCATATTATCTGCAATGTGTAAAAGTTGTTCACCAAAAGTCATTTCATCCGGCACCGGTTTAAAATTGTATTGTTCTTCAGGCATTAGCTCTGCTACTTTTAATGCATAAGTTTTTGCATTCTTCCATTTTGCTGATAGCTGATTTAGTAAACTATCATTCGTCTGCGCTTTACCATTAACTGAAAATCCTAATGTCATTACCAATAAAAAGAAAGTGACTTGTTTGATTATATGCATGATTTATAGATTAACAAAAGGTACACTGAGTAAAAGCGTACCTTATTTAAATAAAAGTAGTTAGCGTTTATTTCATCCATTTCCTGGATTTGAAGATAGGATCTATTTCCGGATCAGATAAATGATTACTGTAGTTACTCATGGTTTTTACCGCTAATGCAAGAATGATTTCCAAAATTTGCCGCTCTGAATATCCTGCATTTAAAAACAATTCAACATCTTCTGCTGAAGGTCTTCCTCTTGTAATAAACATAGTTCGGGTAAAAGTGGAAAGAGCCCTTAACTTCTCATCTTCAATTTGCCGACCCTCACGTCTTCAATGACAGGGTTTCTTCGTTCATCGGCCGAGTTCACATCCACTTTTGGTAATTTCATCTTGTAATTCAAATCTTTCATATTGTTTTATTTATTGTTCATTCAAATTCCAATTATAACTGAGATGGTCTATATCAGCATCCTTGTTTATTTTAACAGGTGAAAATCTGTTTAGAAAGTCAATAAGACTGCCATTCTTTGTAAAGTCTCCTTTAAACCATGAAAAGATTTTAGAAAGTTGCAGCTTATCCTTGGTAATAATATTTTTAGATCTGTCTGCTAAAAAGGCTCTTCCCTGGTCATTAAGCTGTTCGTCTAATCTTGCAGCTTCATAAGCTTCATTCCGCAATTTTGGACATGAACGGGATGCGCAAACCAGTGTAAAATGAATACGAGGGTCATTAAATTGTTTTCTTAAAATGTCATGTTCTATTTCATCCAGTTTCATCTCCTGCCCACCTATTTTAAAAAATTTTTTTTCCCACGGGGTATTCACAAATGGAATTTGAATAGCCGGGCCTATGTCTTTTATACTTTTGACAGGATAATTATCTATGATTAATTTTAAAGTGAAGGCGTTGTAGGCATTGATCCAATACGCTTTCTTCTCGTTATTACTCCATTTATCAGAAGGAGGGTTTGAGCTTAATAATTTTAAATACTGTTCAAATTCTGCCTTGTCGTTTTTCAAACCTTTATAATTAACCAGGCCGCTGCTATTTACATACTTCTGTAAAATCTTTGTGTATAACTGATTTGACGGAGGATGATCAGAATTGCCTTTTGGTTGCCCGGTTCCGGAGATAACAAGAATTGTAAGTGCGCTAATAAAGAATATCAACTTTTTCATACTATAATTTTTACATTTATCTATTAAATGAGTAAACATATTTTCCCGATTATATAGTCGTAAAATTTATAGGAACCTGACAAGCGAAATGATACATTAAGAGAATATCTGTATAACTGACTTCTTATTGTTTTATTTTTAATCCCCCTCAATCAATCATATTACTTACATCTTCTGTATTCTTTGAAGGAATGCATGTAATATATAGAGGTGGGGAGTTATTACCGGAACAGGTTCTTAAAGCCGTGATGTATCATTTATGACCCAAAAACTCTCATAAACAGGCACTTTCAAAGTTCCAAAACTTCCCTCTGGAATCATCTTAGTATATTCTTTCGGAGGCATACAGTGCACTCTCTCCAATTTTTCCTGACACACATCTGCAACAATATTTTGCTCAGCTTTTTATGATTTGATTCCGCAGCCCTGCAAAGCCTTTTAAGTTTATCCCTAACCTGGACAAGCCAGAACCAAAGAGGCAAAAAAGAAAAGTTGAATTTTTTTAAAATCCCCTGAAAGCTAAGGTGGTATTCCTTTTCAGAGAAGGCTAAAAAATATCTTGCCATTTTTGGTTAAGTTTTAAGTTGTTAGATATTAAGTTGTTAGATACTAATGGTAGAAGCACTTCCTTCTATTAGTCGTACAAGCAGTTAGAAACCAGACAAATATTTGAAATAAGGGAAGTATCTTTCAGATATCGTTCAACTCTTTAAAAAATGAATGATATTCTGCAAGCGCATTTTTTGTAAGATGGGACTCTATTATACTGCAACAGAGTTCAAGGTAATGCACTAACTTTTGCTTTTCTTTACCCTTGAATTGAACTTCAGCGTCAATCATCCAGAAGCTTCCGATTATCAAACTCAGATTAATTATTTTGTCTATCAACTGCTCACCCATATCATTCATAAGCACGCCATTTTTAACGTACATATTCAACAATTGCTTCATTCGTTTTTTCTCATTCTGCACGTGCTGCAGATACGCCTCTCTGATTGCAGGATTACTGTTCAGAATTTCGAAAGTGTTTAGGTAAAAAAAACGAAAATCTGTCTCAATTACAAACATCTGCCTGTGATACTCTAACAAGTAAATAATTGTTTCACGGCTAACATTTATTTTTTTATCGATTTCCTCCAGTGCTGCTATCATGCCGAGGTATAGTTCTACAATGATTTGCTGTTTATCAGGGAAGTAATAAGTAAAGTTCCCCAAACTAATGTTTAGCTCGTTGCAAATATTTCTGACCGTTACATTTCCAATCCCATTTTTATTGAAGAGTTGCTGAGCTTTCTTTAATATTTTATCTCTTGTCTTCACTTTTTCTTTCTCAAATTAATAAAACTTGTACATTAAGTATATCTGTACTTACAAAAAACAAACTTACTGTGGCAGTATAGAAAATAGTGGGCCGACAGTATGTAATAACTTAGAAAAGTAAAAAAATAAAGGGGAAAAAGAGCTTTTCAATAAACATAGCTTTCAGTCATCATTGTACCGTGTAATGAGCACAAAGATACAGCTCGCACGATTCGACGATTATTGCTTCATGATCAAACCAGCTTAGCTTGATAAAGCAGTATAGTTATAGCGGATGGCGGAAGCACAGACAAAACATTAGCGATTGCCCGTTCTGAAGGTGTAAAGGCGGTGTAGGCCCTAAAAAAGTATGAGCTCCATAAATGAATTACAGTGCTAGTATTGCCAGTGAAAGTGTACTTTATTTCTTACATATTGATACTATTCCACTGCCTAAATTTACTTTTTACGCCGATTGTTACAGGCTTTCTTGCGATTACAATCATTGGTTTTTAAAAGCTAATTGCTGGTTCTCTCGCTTCCATATGAATGCAGTTAGTTTTGGTGACCAAAGCCCTTTTGTCCAAAAAGATGCCTTTAGACAATTGCGTGGCTTTTGCGAAAACACATTGGAACAAATATAAAGCTTCATGATTTACACTGACCAGGGCCAAAATTTTTAGTTGTGGCGTTATTTCATCAATAAAATGAACCTCAAGCGGCACGATTTTTTAGTACAAATGTACTATTCACCCCATTACACCTATTTCTGACAATTACTAAAATTGCTATTATGAAATATTTTTCTGTTGTTATCACTCATCTTTTTTTTATTAGTAATACTAATTGCCGCTCGTTTAAAAAGAACATGATGGAAGAGATGAAGCAGAGCAGGTCACCACCTTCATCGAAACTCAAAATTTTTTTGCTACAGTACAATTTTTTTCGCTGCTAACGAATTTGAATTTAAAATATGGATCAATTTCTTAATCAATAAACTTTTACAATGAAACTATTTACGTTGCTGTCGGGCAAAGCTATTCGATCAGCACAAATTTTAATTGCCTCCCTTGTATTTCTAATTTTAAGTTGCAAGAAAACGGACAGTCACCAGTTTTCATTATTAAGGGTAGCTGACGGATATAAAGTTGAAAAAGTTGTAGGAGGTTTGACATATCCTACTTCTTTAACCTGGGATAACCAGGGAAATATGTATGTGGCAGAAGCCGGTGGTGCGTTAGGCCCGGAGCAACTTGCCCCCAGTCGAATTCTGAAGGTGGCCAATGGAACAGCAACGGAATTAGTAAACCTAACCGGCAAAGGAGTGCATGCAGCCCTGGTAGGGATGGTTTGGTTTAATGGAGCGTTTTATATTACGCACAGAGCAGATGATTTGTCGGGAGCGGTTTCCCGGGTTACCCTGGACGGACAAGTAACAAAAATTTTTGATGGTATATTGGACAGCAAAGCTGAGCATCAAATAAATGACATTAGGGTTGGCCCTGACGGGAAACTTTATGTAACTGTCGGTCCTGCTGGTAACGCTGGTGTAATGGATATGTCTGTAGCTCCATTTGTGAAGCTAAGCCCGGACGTGCATACTACACCGTGTCAGGATATTGTACTTTTAGGGAGGAATTTTAAATCGGCGGATTTCCGGTCAAACAATCCCACCGACTCTGTGATGACTGGTGCATACGTACCATTTGGTACAGCTACAAAGGCTGGGCAGATAATACCTGGTGCAAAGAAATGTGGCGGTTCTATTCTCAAATTCGATCCGAACAATGCCGAGGCGACCATTACAATGCACGCATGGGGCTTCCGTAATTTGCTTGGCATTGGTTGGGATAAAAATGGAAAAATGTATGCTACTGAAAACGGATTCGATATCAGGGGCTCCCGTCCTGTAAAAGACGAAATTGACGTCTCTCTAAGAGTCAATGAAGGCATGTGGTATGGTATACCTGATTATTCTGCAGGAAGAGAGCCTCTCACAAATGCGAAGTTTGAAGTACCTGATTCGCTTCAGGCGGAAGTATTCGAAGGTAAGACATCTCTTGGTAAAAATTTGGGGTTTGTCATTGACCATGCAGCTAGCGGGCTTACACCTCCAACCCCGGCTGTTGTTCTCTCCAGACATGAAATAAACTCCTCTCCATGTTTGTTTGACATTGCTCCTGATTCATGGGGGCCACTTGCTGGTCAATTGTTTATTCCCGAATGGGGCGATCTGGCACCACCTACCAATCCATTACGTGGCAACGTCCCCGCCAAAGGTTATAGAGTCGTAAGCGTAGATCCTAATACAGGTGCTCTTACTCCTTTTTTATCAAATTCCGGCGGTATTCCTGCATCATCGCAAGGTAAAACGGGACAAGGTTTGGAAAGACCTTTTGACGTAAGATTTGGACCGGACGGAGCGATGTATATTGTAGACTATGGGGTGGTAAAGATTGATATGTCTAAAAAACCTCCATATGACGCTAAAACAGGTACCGGTACGATTTGGAAAGTAACGAAGAAGTAATGAAAGCTTCAGTATAAGCTGAGTAACTGAAGGACTTTAAAACGGGAAAAAAGAAAAGCGCCGTTATAATCGACTCGCTTTTCTTTTCTCTTCTCCCAATCCTTAAAAAATAGTCACTAACGGATGTACGATGGAAAGGCTTTCCACAGTTTGACTACTGCTATATCCTGATTGTATACTGAAGTTGTTCAAAAGCGCCATTACCAATTCTTACAGGTATTGAACTTTTATAACCAGTGGCTGGAAGCGTTTTTTCATCAGGTGCAGTTTTAGCATCTAAATCGTAAAATGGCACAAAAAGGTTTTTCTTGTTGGTATTCCTTCCGGTATATAAAAAGTCTAAAAAGAGTTCTGCCTCGTCACCCTTATTACCTGCCCTTACCAGGGCACTTACCACCATCGCAGTATCACGCAGCCATACATAACGATAATCATAATTGCGGGCTGCTCCTATCTGTTCGGGCAACGATGTAGTGGCTGCTGCCAATATGCCTCCACTATATTCATGTGTTACCATCTGGATGGCTTTGTACGAATGGTACATCTGGTCTTTATAAATGCCTTCATAAAGAATGTTTTTCATTATGCCATTCCATCTCTCTTCTGTTTGACGAAGTGCGTTATGTAAACTTTCTATAGAAATCGATGGTAAATTATTTTTATCATCAAGCAGTACCATCCAACCGCTTTCTCCTTCGGGTACAATCATTTCTACAGTATCATCAATAACTTTAAGAGAATGGGATGCTTTGATATAAAACTCAAATGAACTGCAAAGAACAGTTTTGCCATCAGCCGATTTTTTAAATGATGCAGATGACCGTCCATAATCAGGCTTCAGCAACAAGGTGGATTTTATTGGTACAGGTGCTGGCGAGAATAGCCTGCATATTCCTGTAATACCGAATTGCATCGGCATAAAATCAGTTACGGAAAAAGAGCCTGAAACAACAGAAAAATCAGTTATAAGAATAGCGGAGTCTGGTTTATAGTCCCGTTGTTTAAATTGTTTTTGTTCAGCCTCTATTGACCAAAAGCCGCCATTCTCATCTATTAACCAAGAGAATAAAGACGGCTGGTCAAATCTCCAGGGGCAGTACCAAAGTATTGTACCTTCTTTGTCTGCAATTGCACACGTTCTTTTATCGCTTATGATCGCAAGGTCTTTTATAGGAGGTTGTTTAGTTGCTCGCATGTCTGTTAATAATCGCTTTGATCGATTCTCAATTAATCAACTAATCTTTTTGTTGTTACTTAATAACTTCTTCAGGCTCTTCAATACAACAGGTGCAATAATGACGGCTGTAGAAAAATTTACAGCCATACCTGCAATACAATAAGGACAAACCTTTTTCTGTTTAAATAACATGTCGTATAAATAATACAATGCACCGCCTGTATTTGCTGCTACTGTTCCTCCTAACAAAACATCATATACAGGCTTTCTTCCAGAAGATTCTGTACCTCCTGCAGTAGCTAGTATCATATTGGTTGCATAGATCCACGCGCTTATCGTTGCATCGGGTGCACCCATTTTATAAGCGTTTACTGCTGCATTAACTTTATTTGAGTCAAAAGACTTAAAAGGTAATTCAGGCAGTCTTTTTATAACGCCTGATTGGTATAGGGAGATGAAGGCAAAGTCGCATAGTCCTGCTGCAGATAAGGCTACAACCTTTCTTCGCCTTTGTAAATCTTCATCAGTACTGTTCAGTAGCTCTTGCCGGATTGCTGCTGTTCTCATACTTTATTTTTAAATGGTTTAAAATTCTTTTGTTATTTAATCCTGCTACTAAAGCAACCACCGCCAACCCTGCAACTGCTGTTACAATATTTCTATTCATACTTGCCCAAAGAGTATAGCTTTTTTTAGCAGCTATGTCATCAATAAGTGAACCATCATCATTAATACCATATCGTCGTTCATTGAATTAGACGGCATCGGCATCATCTTACTCATTAAAAACATCATACCCTGTGCAAATAGGAAAACAAAAATTTGTTTCCCCTAACTAATTTTTTGGTTTAGACAATTGATCGTCATTATTTGGATAACCTGACAAGCGTGGTAAACAAAGCCGATTGTTACGACAAGCTTTATTGAACATTTATACCTTGCTGTTTGCTTTCTTTTTTAACCTATAGCCAAAAAACACATTGAATAAACTGCTTTGAAAGGAGATGATGACCTGTCTGATTAGTTCGTTTACAGACATGTTCATTGCCATAACAATTTCAGCTATTCATTTTGTTACAGCTTTAACTATTCATTTTACGGCTGCCTAAAAATCTTTTTGTTAGTTTTGTCCAAACTTGAAAAAAGCAGGGGCCATATTATTTCTACTCATTTTCTGTTTTCAGGCATTTAGCTTTAAGACACATTTTTGCTATCATACCGATGGCACACGTTTTCATGGCAATTGCACCGAACACATGGAAAAGGCTGAACCTTCAAGCTATTCCAAAGCCTCTTTTCATGAACATAAATATAATTGCACTGATATTAAATCAGACAAGCAATATCAGCAGCACTCCGTTTTCAAAAACTTCAATGACCAGTATTTTACCCTTATTCAGGCTCCTGAACTGCCACTAATCACTTTTATTCATAAGAGACAGGCTATTCCCTTATTCTCCTGTCGTGGCGGTCCGCCCATACTTACTCCATCTCTTCGTGGCCCACCTTTGGTTTAATTCCTCTGCTCAGCGGGTAAGCTTCTTGTAACCTCTGTGTAGGGGATTTTGTGCATTAATCCGTTTGCACAACCTTCTATTGCATACTTCCATTGGCAGAGGCATATCCCTGCCATACCTATTTGCATTGTAAAAAATTAAACCAAAGGAAAAGATGTTAGAACTCGCATTTAAAAATAAATTCCTGATTATCGTTCTGGCTTTGCTTATAGCTGTAATCAGCATAGTAGCCATACAAAGGCTGCCGGTAGATATTCTGCCTAATTACAAAACATCTGCTGTGCAGGTGTTAACGCTCTATCCCGGCATGCCTGCCGAAGTGATGGAAAAAGATATTACCAGCCGTATTGAACGCTGGACAGGACAGGCTAACGGAATAGCCCGACAGGAAAGTAAAAGCATGATTGGTGTTAGTATCGTAAAAGATTTTTTTACCGAAGATATAGACCCCAACACTGCTTTATCGCAGGTAACTTCTTTAGCCATGTCGGATTTGTATTACCTGCCTCCAGGCACCATTCCGCCAATGGTAATGCCTTTCGACCCCTCTGCATCTATTCCATTATCCCTGTTGGCTGTTAGCAGCGATAGCCTCTCCGAGAAAGAGTTATATGATATGGCTTACTTCCAGTTGCGCAATCTGTTAGGCTCTGTGCCGGGAGTAATTGCACCGGCAGTTTATGGTGGTAAACTGCGAAGAATTTATATGTATGTGTATCCTGATAAGCTACAGGCATATAATCTTTCGCAAACCGATGTGATTGACGCCGTGCAAAAGAATAATGTGATGATACCTACCGGTGATGTGAACATTGGCAACCTTAACTATAGTGTAAACGCTAATGGTATGTTGCCTAAGGTAGATGACTTCAACAACATTGTAATTAAAATGAGTAATGATGGCTCACCGATTTTTTTGAAAGACATTGGTTATGCGAAAGATGCCAGCGCCATTCAAACCAATATGGTGCACATTAATGGTAAGCGGCAGGTATATATTCCGATTTATAAAAGAACGGGAGCCAATACCATTGCGGCTGTGGAGGGAATAAAAGGCAAGCTGGCAGAACTGAAAGAACGTTTGCCAAAATCTGTAAACCTGAATGTGGTGCTTGACCAGTCAACGTATGTACGACATTCAATCAATGGATTGATGAAAGAAGGGATTATCGGACTGGTGTTGGTTTCACTGGCTTTATTCCTCTTCCTGGGAAACTTACGTTCTACGTTTATTGTAGCATTAAGTATTCCTCTGTCTGTAATGTTTGCTTTCATTGGGTTATACTTTACCGGTGATACCATCAACAGCATGACTTTAGGCGGAATTGCATTAGCTATAGGTTTGCTGGTGGATGATAGTATTGTGGTATTGGAAAATATTGACAAGCATTTAATGCTTGGTAAAACAGCAGCACAGGCAGCGTTTGACGGAGCAAAAGAAGTTGCCATGCCGGTAATGGTTACCACACTCACCATCATCATTGTTTTCTTTCCTGTTATTTTCTTAACAGGTATATCAAAATATTTATTTACGCCTTTAGCCATAGTGGTTTCCTTAGCCATGATAGGTTCAAGGTTTATATCTATGACATTGGTGCCAATAATGGCGGCAGCATTATTTAAAAATCATTCCGCAGACCGACAGCCAAAAGGGTTTATTGGCAAGTTTGATAAAGGGGTAAAAAATGTTACCAACAGATATGTAAAAAGTATTGATAAAGCTTTACAATACCGTTGGCGGTTGTTAGCAGTAGCAGCGTTGTTGTTTATTATTTCAATGTTTGGGTTTAGCAGGTTGGGAACAGAGCTTTTCCCCAAAATGGATGTAGGACAAATTTCCATTGACGTACGGATGGAAAGCGGAACAGCCATCGGTCAGACAGAAAAAAATATTACTGAAATAGAAAAGTTTATTCAACAGGAAATTGGCAACGACTTAAATATCATCATCTCTAATATCGGTGTATTAAACGACTGGCCTGCCGCTTACACACCCAATTCAGGAACACAGGATGCTACTATCGCCGTGCAGTTGAAGGAAGGGTACAAAACAAGTACAGCAGATTATGTGAAGCGTTTGCGGATAAAACTGAAAGAAAAGTTTCCTGGTGTGCAATTCATTTTTAATACCGGCGGTATTGTAACCACCGCTTTGAATTTTGGTTTGCCTTCGCCTATTGATATTCAGATTACAGGAAATGATTTACAAAAGTCACATGACATTGCCGTTAAGGTTCGGGATATTGTTCAAAATGTAAAAGGCACCGAAGATGTGCGTGTTCACCAACGCTACGATCATCCTGAAATAAAGCTCGATATTGACCGGATAAAAGCCGCACAATTGGGAATTAATGCAGAAGATGTGGTAAAGAATACGGTTTCAGCTTTAAACTCCTCGGTTAATTTTAAACCATCTTTCTGGATTGATGAAAAAAACGGAAACCACTATTATGTTGGCGTTACTTATCCCGAAATAGAATTAGACAATCCGCAATCAGTAGAAAATATCAGTTTACGAGGTACTAACGGAGCCTCTACCTTACTTAAAAACATTTCAAAAACCTCCTTAACTTCTGCGCCCATTGAAATTAACCACCTGGATATACAAAGGGTAACGGATGTATTTGCCAATGTAGAAGGCAGGGATATTGGTTCTGCCGCAAATGAAATAGAAAACAAATTAGCAGCCCTCCGCAAACAACTACCGGAAGGATATAAAATTGATATGCGAGGAGAAGTGCAAAGTATGAAAGAAGGTTTCAGCAATTTAGGTCTGGGCTTAGGGTTAGCTATTCTTTTGGTATACCTGGTTATTGTTCCCTTGCTGCGCTCCTTCAAATTACCACTCATTATTATTACCGTTATTCCATTGGGTTTAATTGGCGTAACCGCTATGTTATTAGCAACAAATACTTATCTCAACATTCAATCTATGATGGGGATTATTATGATGGTAGGTATTACGGTGGCTTACAGTAATTTATTAGTAGATAAAATGAACAATCTTTTAAAGGAAGGCAAACCATTAGACGAAGCCATTAAAGAAGGGATAGCCAATCGTTTCCGGCCGATTATAATGACAGCCATTGTTGCCATTCTCGCTTTGCTTCCGATGGCATTAGGATATGAAACCGGTGGCGAAGCCAATGTGCCACTGGCAAGAGCCATCATAGGCGGCGTTATGGCTGCCACGTTTCTTTCACTCTATATAGTGCCTGTATTATTTTATTTGTTCAACCAAAAAACCAAGCTAAATGAAACGCAATCATAAAATCTTCATCGCTTTGCTGATAACTATTGTAATCATATCATTATTACTTGTAAAAGGCTGTGGGCATGAAAACGGAGAAAAAACAACTAAAACAGAAACCCGCAATATTCCGGTTGTATTGGTAGCAACTCCACAACAGCATCCCTTCAATGCTTCGCTGCAAATAACAGGAACGGCAAAGCCTAATCAATCGGTAAAATTGTTTGCGATGACCAGCGGTTATCTAAAACACCTAAGAGCAGATATCGGCTCCTTCGTAAAAGAAGGTCAGGTACTTGCTGTTTTGGAAAACCCGGATTTATACCGGGAAAAAGAAAGAATACAGGCAGAGCTAAACGAAAAATCTGCATTGTACTTCCGGCTAAAAAATAACAGGGAGCAAACAATGGTAGGCGCTGATATAAAAGCAAAAAAGGCATTGTACGACCGCCTTAAAAGCATTTATGAAAAAACCCCCCAACTCACATCTATTGCGGATGTAGAAAAAGCAGAGGCAGATTATAAAAGAGCTTCGGCGCAGGCAACGGACGAATTGGATATTAACGCCTCGGCTTACCAGGCTGCCAATGCCAGGCTGAAGAACATTAATATGCAGATTAGTTACTTGTGGATTAAAGCTCCGTTTAGCGGGGTTATTACCAATCGCTTCGCAGATAAAGGCTCTCTGATACAAAATGGTTTAAATAACAATAGTTCGATGCCGCTGTTTGAGTTGCAGGACCTTCAGCCAATCCGTGTGCAGGTGGATATACCTGAAACAGACGCCGTGCTAATCAACAACAGCACTAAAGCTGAAATTACTTTTCCTGAATTACCGAATAGCAAATACTCCGCAACTGTTTCCAGAGTAGCGTATAGTGTGGGTGAAACAAAGACCATGAAAGTGGAAATTGATTTACCCAACAAGGATTTAAAAATCCGCCCGGGCATGTATGCAAAAATTGACATTCAACGAAGCGGTCACAAGGATGCATTATCGGTTCCCAATGAAGCCGTTGGTAATATTAAAGGACAATCCTTTGTTTATCTGGTGCGGAATGGCAAAGCAAAAAAGGCAGATGTAATAACAGGTGTTCGTGACGAGAAGTTCACTGAATTATTAGAGGCTCCTGTCAAAGACACAGATAAGATTATTGTACAGGGAAAAGAATTAGTAAGTGATGGCGCTGCCGTTCAAACAAAACAATTCATTAATCAATAAAAGGGAAACAACCAATGAAAATAAGCATAAAATTAAAAAAAGTGGTTGCTCCATTCATCTTATTGATAGCTGCACAAGTGACCAATGCACAACAACCATTTGCCATAAATCTTGAAAGCGTTTTACAGTTAGCGGGTGCAAATAACTTAACGGTAAAAGAGTACCAGTTAAGATATCAGCAGGCAGTAGCCGACCAAAGCAAGGCGAAGGAATGGTGGTTGCCCAATATCTATGCAGGATACAGCACCCATTATTTAAATGGCGCTGCCATGAACACAGATGGAAAAATCTTTACTGGTGTTAAACAAAACAATTTATGGACGGGCTTGGGCATTGCTGCAGAAATAGATTTTGGCAAAGGGTTTTATCAGTCATTGGCAGCCCGGCAAAAAGCACAATCAGTAAGTTACTTCAGTGTGGCAGAAAAAAACAAAGCAGTATTAAACGCTATTCATACTTATTACGATTTGCAGGCAGCCCAATTGAAGTATATTTTTTTGCAACAGTTGGCTGAACAATCCGATACCATTTCGCAGCAAATAAAAATAAAGGTGGATGCGGGTTTAGCGTATCAATCGGACTACCTGCTGGCACAAAGCAACTTCAAACATATCACTATCTCTATGCTGCAGGCAAAAAGCGACTGGTCGAAGATGTCGGCAGAGCTGGGGAGCTTATTAAATTTAGAAAGGAACACCAAATTATTATCTGCCGACACGGTTTTAGCGCCTTTACAATTGACAACGGTGTTGAACGATACTGCAGGCTTTCAAAAACGTCCCGAATATTTAGGGCTGAATGCAGCCTTACAATCATACATGACCTTGCGAAAAACTGCCAATCGGGGTTTGTTTATTCCAAGACTGAAAGTCGGCTTTGATAATGGTAGCTTTGGCGCTTATTCGGCACAACTTTACAACACCTACCAATTAAATGCTTCATTGCTCTGGAATTTACCATTGGGAAGATTAACTTACAAAGGAGATATAAAGCAATGGAACGCACAAATTGCTTTACAGCAAAACAGCGTAGCGCAATTTAAAAACCAGTATCAGCAGGAAACAGCAACAGCCGCAGCACAACTTCAAATAGCCAACGAACAAATTGCCATTGCAAAAGAAGGCTTGCAGTCGGCATCAGAAGCTTTGTATCAAAGTACGGAACGGCAAAAGCTGGGAACGGCAAAACCGTTCGAAGTGTTTCAGGTGCAGCAATATTATATACAGGCACAGTTGGATTATATCAACGCTGTATCAGAATATAACAAGGCACAATATGCTTTGTTTGTTGCAACCGGCAACAATCTATAAACCGGTTTTGAATTGTATGTCATAAAATCAAAAAAAAATGAACAAAATAAATTCTGTCATAACCATAAGCCTTTGCCTTTTATTAAATTCTTCCTGCGGGCAAACACAAAATAATAAAAATGCAAAAATGAACAATAGCCACTCTTACAGTAATGAGCTTATACATGAAAGCAGTCCGTACTTATTACAGCATGCACACAACCCTGTAAACTGGTACCCATGGGGCGAGAAAGCATTGAAGAAAGCAAAGGATGAAAACAAGATGATTATCATCAGCGTTGGCTATGCTGCCTGTCACTGGTGTCATGTAATGGAAAAGGAAAGCTATGAAGACACTGCTGTTGCCCGTATAATGAACGAACATTTTATCAGCATTAAAGTTGACAGGGAAGAGCGGCCTGATGTAGACCAGGTTTACATGAATGCCGCACAATTAATTTCCGGAAGCGGCGGATGGCCCCTGAATGCTTTGGCTATGCCTGATGGTAAGCCTTTTTATGCAGGCACCTATTTTCCTAAAAAAGACTGGATACAAATGCTCAATTATTTTATTGACCTGTACCAGAAAAACAGAGCGACACTTAGCGACCAGGCGGCAAAGGTTACACAAGGTATCCACTCTATTGAGAACGTGCCTTTTAATAAAGCAACAGCCTCATTTACGCTTAATAATCTGGATGGCATTTTCAACAACATACAACCGAATATAGATTACAAAAAAGGAGGCGAAAAAAGGTCTCCCAAATTTCCCATGCCCGCTGTATGGGAATACCTGCTTTATTATCATTATCTAAGTAAGAATGAAAAGGCTTTAAGCGCAGTTACAACTACTTTAAACAACATGGCTTTTGGAGGCATTTATGACCATGTTGGCGGTGGCTTTGCACGTTATTCAACTGATGCAAACTGGCATGTGCCGCATTTTGAAAAGATGCTGTACGATAACGCACAACTTGTAAGCCTGTATGCTCATGCGTATGAAGTAACAAAAGACCCTTTGTATAAAAAAGTAGTGTACGAAACACTGGATTTTACAGAACGTGAAATGACGTCTCCCGAAGGAGCTTTTTATTCATCACTCGATGCTGACAGCGAAGGTGAGGAAGGGAAATTTTATGTTTGGACAAAGGCTGAAATTGAAAATGCGCTGGGTAAAGAAGCCGGTCTTTTTAATGACTACTTTAATGTAACTATCGGTGGCAATTGGGAGAGAGGAAAAAATATCTTATTCAGAAATACGCCTGATGAAGGCATAGCAGCAAAATACCATCTGACCAAAGAGCAATTAAAAGAAAAGATTGAAGCTGACAAGGCAATACTTTTAAGTGTACGCAATAAACGTGTTCGCCCTAATTTGGATGACAAAATACTTACTGCATGGAATGCTCTGATGCTGAAAGGGTATGCAGATGCTTACCGGACATTTGGAGAAGAAAGGTTTTTAAAAGCAGCACTTAAGAACGCAGATTTTTTATCCGCCAAAGCTATTTCAGCAACTAACGAAATGACCCGCAATTTTAAAAACGGTAAATCTTCCATTGCAGGCTTCCTCGACGATTATGCCTTTACCATTTCTGCCTTTATAGATTTGTACCAGGCAACCTTTGACGAAAAATGGTTATACAAAGCCAAAGAGCTTGCAGCTTACACACAAGCACATTTCTTTGACAATGCTTCAGGAATGTTTTATTACACCCACAACCAACATTCAAATCTTATAGCCCGTAAAATGGAAATATCAGATAATGTTATTCCTTCCTCCAATTCTGAAATGGCTAAAAACCTATTTTATTTAGGACATTTTTTTAGTAATGAAGCGCAAATTAAAACAGCACAACAAATGCTGTTGAATGTTCAAAAAGACGTGCAACAGAATGTTTATTTTTATCCGAATTGGGGCATATTGGAAGCTGGTTTTGTAAGCGGTCTTTATGAAGTGGCAATAGTTGGAAAGGATGATTTGCATAAACGCCAGATGATAGATGAATACTACCTTCCGAATATGCTGCTTTTGGGAAGTAAAGAAAAAGCAACTTTAGAATTACTGGAAAATAAATTAGTGGAAGGGCAAACTACTATTTATGTATGCCAGGATAAAGTATGCAAACGGCCTGTTACGGAAGTAGAGGATGCAGTATTGCAAATCAGGGCAGGAAAATAAGTTATCTGTGTAAATTGGGATTTTTGGGATGGTTTGGACACATTTTATTGTTGATTTTTTTAAGCGACATTTATCCCTTTGGCATCTGTTACCTGTTTTAATCCAATCAGAAGTTTAATTACAACATGCTTATTCTCTTCGTCAGCTAAAACAGCGCCCATCGTTTTATTGGCATAAGATGTTATGGTTGCCAGGGTTGAAATAAAGAAAACTTTTCCCAGACAGTCTGCTCATTGTTGTCATCTAACTGGGTGTTAATGCCATCCACTTTCAGTATTTTCTATATGGTTTCAAGTTGGCTCCTTTCATGGTGGGCAGAACCAAAGTATAGTGCATTGATGTTACCGGTTTTTGTTATCACACCTGGCTTAGTTAGCCTTGATACAACATAAACACATCCTTCCAAAACATTTGCATTTGGAATAATCTTTAGTATCCGCTCCCTGCTGTCTACTCCGTTTAATAAAGGAAGAATTATAGTATCGTGGTGAATACACCACTTGTATTTCTGTAAGCTTTCTTCAAGGCTATAAGACTTGGTGCAACAAATAAGCAAATTCGCCTTGCCGATTGCAGCAGCATCATCACTAACCAATGCCGGATGAACAATCGTTTCACCTTCATCCGTAATTAATTTCAACCCATTTTCTTTAATAGCGTTTGCATTTGCACCTCTTGCAATAAAAATAATGTCAACGTCATTAGAGTTTTGATGATAAGCTGCAAGCTTCCCCCCAAAATAACCACCAACACCACCTATTCCAAGTATAGCTACTTTAAATTTTCTATTCATTTCTTCCATAACTGGTTTTCTTTAAGAGATTTAAATTGAGAGGCAGCTTTTTCTTATAGTCTGCAGCAAACAAAAGTGAGATACTATTTTTCACCGCCGCTCAACACCTGCCTTTAGATTTGCAGTATTCATTTATACATTACAATAATATTAATATTACTATCTTTCTTTTTGGTTCTTTTTCTTTGTTAATAAACTAAAAATGTTGATAACTACAATCTTAATTAC
>JAABUT010002399.1_pt1 | contig 18255 bp, 19 predicted proteins | sample 5559281 | NCBI WGS metagenome assembly JAABUT01 (sample SAMN10711880, study PRJNA513359) | rock metagenome | isolation source: Antarctica rocks | place: Antarctica: Victoria Land, Ricker Hills nord | collected 2016-01-04 | reverse complement strand
GTGGCAGCGGTGGTGTCGGCAAGACCACGACGGCCGCTGCCCTGGCCCTGCGGGCCGCCGACCTCGGCCGGCGCACCGTCGTGCTGACCATCGACCCGGCCCGCCGGCTGGCCCAGTCACTCGGGCTGTCGACGCTGGACAACACCCCCCGTCGGGTGCAGCGCGTGGGCCGGGACGGCGGTGAGCTGCACGCCATGATGCTCGACATGAAGCGCACCTTCGACGACGTGGTGCTCGCCCACAGCACGCCCGACAAGGCCGAGCAGATCTTCGCCAATCCCTTCTACCAGGCCATGTCGACATCGTTCGCCGGCACCCAGGAATACATGGCCATGGAGAAGCTGAGCCAGCTCCGGGCTGACGACGACTGGGACCTGATCGTCGTGGACACCCCCCCGAGCCGGTCGGCGCTGGACTTCCTCGACGCTCCCCAGCGGCTGTCCAGGTTCCTCGACGGCCGGATGATCCGGCTGCTGATCGCGCCGGCCAAGGCCGGTGGCCGGGCCTACTTCAAGGTGGTCGGCGTCGGCGTGGGGGTGTTCGCCCGGGTGGTGACCAAGGTCCTGGGAACGGCGCTGCTGCGGGATCTGTCCGCCTTCGTCGGTGCCCTGGACACGATGTTCGGCGGCTTCCGTGAGCGGGCGCAGGCGACCTACGACCTGCTCAAGACGCCGGGCACGGCCTTCGTCGTGGTGGCCGCACCGGAGCCCGACGCCCTTCGCGAGGCGTCGTACTTCGTCCGCCGGCTGGCCGAGGAACAGATGCCGCTCGCCGGCCTGGTGCTCAACCGCGTCCATGCCTGCACCCCCGGCCTGACCGCCGAGCGCAGCCTGTCGGCCGCCCAATCACTGGAGGAGGCGGGCGGCTCGGCGCTGGCCGCGGGCGTGTTGCGAGTGCATGCCGATCGGGTGCGGCTGGCGCGCCGGGAACAGCGGCTGGCCGAGCGGTTCACCTCCGCACAGCCGCAGGTGCCGACGGCTTCGGTGCCCGGCGAGGCCGGTGACATCCATGACCTACCGGGCCTGCGTCGGATCGGGGCGGCGCTGTCCGGCGCCGAGCAGGAGACGCGCGGCTAGCGCTAGCCGGCCACCGGCAGGTCTTCCTGTAGTTCGTGCTGCCGGCGGGCGGCGTCGAGCAGTCGCGACCACGACTTGACCTCCGGCCGGCGGCGCAGCAGGGCCCGCCGCTCGCGCTCCGTCATGCCGCCCCAGACGCCGAACTCCACCCGGTTGTCGAGGGCGTCAGCCAGGCATTCGGTCCGCACCGGGCATCCGAGACACACCGCCTTTGCGCGGTTCTGCGCGGCACCTTGGACGAATAGTGTGTCGGGGTCAGCTTGGCGGCAAGCCGCCCGGGTGCCCCACTTTGCAGTTTGGCTCATGAGCCGCTGTCCCTTCGGTTCTTTCCCTGCTATATGGACCGTACGTAGTGTGCTGGGAAAAGGGCTTGGCCTAAACGGACGTTTGTGCGTAGTCCGTTGGAACTAGGACGAGCCAGCTTCAGTGTAACTGTTCAATCACTAATGGTGACATCGGCCGGCTGTCCCTTTTTCTGAAGGACACAAGTCCAGAACGATCCACGCTCGGGACCACCCTGCGGAGGAGGCACCGTAGGCTGAGGCGGTGCGAGACAGCTATCAACCGTCGAAGTTCTCGAGCCTCGGCTCGCTGTTGCTCGTCAGTGCGCTGTTGGGCGTGGTGGCGGCGTTCGTCGTCTTTCCCGTTTTGGGCGGAGCGGGACTCCTCGCCAAGGCGGCTGCCTCATCGTTTGAGAATCTGCCGACTGACCTGAAGACGCCACCACTGCCCCAACGCTCCACAATTCTGGCTGCTGACGGCTCTTTCCTGGCGTCGTTCTACTCCGAGAACAGGATCACGGTCACCCTCGACCAGGTGCCCGACAGCGCCCGCAAGGCCGTCGTGGCCATCGAGGACAGCCGCTTCTACGAGCACAACGGCATCGACACCCGGGGCATCGCGCGGGCCTTCGTCCGCAACCAGCAGGCCGGCGACTACTCGCAGGGCGCGTCCACGCTGACCCAGCAGTACGTCAAACGAGTGTTGGTCGAGCAAGCGGTACAGGCCGGCGATTCGAGCGCCGCCCAGGCTGCCATCGACAAGAACAAAGCACGCAAGCTCCGCGAGATCCGCTACGCCCTTGCCCTCGAGCACAGATTGTCCAAGGACCAGATCCTGGAGCGCTACCTCAACATCGCCTACTTCGGCGCCGGCGCGTACGGCATCGGCACCGCCGCCCAGGTCTATTTCGGCGTGCCGGTGAGCAAGCTGACCCTGCCCGAGTCGGCCATGCTGGCTGGCCTGCTGCAGAGCCCGAGCTCTTACGACCCGTTCCGGGAAAAGGGCGTCGAGGCGACCAGCCGGCGCAATGTCGTGCTCGCCCGGATGGGCCAGCTGGGCTTCGTGCCCATGGCTGAGGCGGAGAAGGCAGCGACCGAGCCCCTTCACCTGCACCGGAGCCTGGTGCCCAACGGCTGCGCCACCTCCCCATACGGGCACTTCTGCGACTACGTACGCCGCTTCCTGCTCGACGACCCGGGGATGGGACCCACCCGCGAAGCCCGGCAGGCGCGCCTGTTCAAGGGTGGCCTGACCGTCCGCACCACCATCGACCCGCGGCTGCAGAAGCTCGCTACGGCCGCGGTCATGCCGGCGTTTCCCAAGGGCAGCAAGTACGTCGCCGGGCTGGCCGTGGTCGAGCCGGGCACCGGGCGGGTGAAGGCACTGGCGCTGTCCCGGCCATTCGTCGCCGACCAGAATCCCTACCTGACGGTCAGCCGCTTCCAGACCGGGTCGACCGCAAAGGCGTTCGTGCTCACCGCCGCCCTGGAGAAGGGCCTGCCGCTGACTCTGAGCATCAACTCACCGCACGACTACACCTCAAGGGTATTCGTCGACTACAAGAAAGGGGTCAAGGTCCCGTACTCGCTGTCCAACGACTCCCGGGGCATGTCCGGGCCCTACGACATGCGCTCGGGGATCGCCGCGTCGGTCAACACCTATTACGTCCAGCTCGAGGAGCGGGTCGGCGTCGACAACGCCGTACGGGCCGCACTGGCCATGGGCGTCCACAACCCGGTGGAGAGCAGCGGTTACAACAAGGGCCAACCCGAGTTCGAGTCCTACCTGAAGTACCCCCTGGGCTACGGCTCGTTCACCCTCGGGGTCGCCGGCATCACGCCGCTGGACATGGCCAACGCCTATGCCACGCTGGCCGCGCACGGGGTCCGGTGCTCGACCACCCCCATCGAGTCGGTCACCGACAGCTCCGGCAAGCGGCTTGCCGTCGGTGGCCGCCACTGCGAGCAGACCATCGACCGGGGGGCAGCCGACGCCGCCGCCGAGGCACTGTCGTGGGTGGTCAACCCCAAGGGCCCGGTCACCAACGGCAACACCGGCGGAGGGGCCTCCATCGGCCGCCAGCCGGTCGCCGGCAAGACCGGCACGACGCAGGACATCAAAGAGGCATGGTTCGTCGGCTTCGCACCGCAGTTGGCCGGCGCCTCGGTGGTCTTCGACCCCAAGCACCTGCTCACCCTGCCGGGCGGTGACCGGTCCAACCGCATCTCGGTCAAGGCCTGGGCCCGCTTCATGAGGCCCGCGTTGGCCGGGTCGCCGATCGTCGACTTCCCAGCGGTCGAGGACAAGTACCTTCACGGTCAGCGCACCACGGTGCCCGATGTCACCGGAATGGACGTCACCCAGGCCACGGCCACGCTGGCTCAGGCCGGCTTCGGTGTGCAGGTATCGGGCTTCCGCGTCTACGGTGCGCCCATCTCGTCGGGGCTGGTCGGTGACACCTCACCCAATGGCGGTTCGACGACAGCGCAGGGCTCACTTGTCATCATCTACGTCAGCAATGGTCGTTACCGGCCGGCGCCCCCACCGCCACCGCCACCGGTGGTCGTGACACCGACAACGCCGGCCACCCCGCCGCCGGCGGCGTCACCTTCGCCCAAGAAGAAGCACTGCAAGCCGACCAATCCCAACTGCAAATAGCCGGTGGGCGGGTCAGGCGCCGCTGAGCTGCCGGCGCACCTCTGCGGCCACCCGGCCGCCGTCGGCGCGACCCGCCACAATGGGCTGGACGGCCTTCATGGCCAGACCCATCTGACGAATGCCGTCAGCGCCCGACTCCTCGATCGCGATCCGGACCAGCTCGGCCAATTCGTGGTCGGGCAGCTGGGCCGGCAAATAGGCTTCGAGCACCCCGCTCTCGGCGTGCTCCCGGTCGGCTGACTCGCGCCGGCCGGCGTCGGCGAATGCGGTGGCGGCCTCGCGGCGTTTCTTCAACTCGCGGCGCAGCACCGCTGATACCTCGTCGTCGGAGAGCTCCCTTGCCGTGTTCCCGGCCACCTCCTCCAGCTGCACGGCGGTCAGCACCATCCGCAGGGTCGCCGTGGTCAGCTCGTCCCGCGCCTTCATCGAGGCCGTCAGATCAGCCCGCAGCCGCTCCTTCAACGCGCTCATGGCAACCGAAACTACCCTGGTGGGATGAGACGACGTAGCCAGATACCACTGTCGGCCGCCGGGGCGACGATGGGGCTGGGGCTGGCCGCCCTCGGCTACGCCGCCGGTTACGAGCGCACCCGTTGGACGTTGCGGCGCTTCGACGTTCCCGTTCTGCCGGCTGGCTCGGCACCGTTGCGGGTGCTGCACGTGTCCGACATTCATATGACACCGGGGCAGCGCAGCAAGCAACGCTGGATCTCGGGCCTCGATGCACTCGATCCTCACCTGGTCGTGGTCACCGGCGACAACCTTGCGCACGCCGACGCCGTACCGGCGGTGGTCGATGCGCTGGGACCGCTGCTGGACCGTCCCGGCCTGGCTGTTTTCGGCAGCAACGACTACTTCGCCCCCGTGCCGAAGAACCCCCTGCGCTACTTCAACGCCGGCCACAAGCGGGTGGCCGGCCCGCCGCTGCCCTGGCGAGACCTGCGGGCGATCTTCACCGGCCGCGGGTGGCGAGACCTGTCCAACGCCCGGTGCAGCATCACCGTCGACGGGCGGCGCATCCAGGCCGGCGGCGTGGACGACCCACACCTGCGCCTCGACCGGTATGCCGACATCGCCGGCCCGGCCGACCCGACGGCCGACCTCCGGCTCGGACTGGTGCACGCGCCCGAGCCGCGGGTGCTGGCCGAGTTCGGCGCCGACGGCTACGACCTGATGCTGTGCGGGCACACCCACGGCGGCCAGCTGCGCGTGCCGTTCTACGGGGCGCTGGTCACCAACTGCGGCATCGACCGGTCCCGGGCCAGGTGGCTGTCCCGGTCGGCCGATGGGACGTGGCTGCACGTGTCGGCCGGCCTCGGCACCTCGCCGTACGCCCCTGTCCGCTTCGCCTGCCCGCCCGAGGCGACCCTGCTCACCCTGGTCGCACGCACCGACGCCGGCTGAGGTCGGCTAGACTCTGCCTCGCACAATCGGGGTGTGGCGCAGCTTGGTAGCGCGCTTCGTTCGGGACGAAGAGGCCGCAGGTTCAAATCCTGTCACCCCGACCATAAACGCCCAGGTCGAGCGCCTGGTGGGACCAGCGGTCGCTTAGAGCGACCATAGCCTAGAGCCAAAATTAGAGCCTAGAACGGTGTGGCCTTGGCCTCGGCAGCAAAGACGATCACGCAAAGTCGGCTCTTCGAGGTCCGGTCACGCAGGGACTCGGTGACCTCTACGGCGACGGCCGGCTCAACCGCGTCATCGCGAGCGTCCACCTGACGTTGGGAGCAGCTACCGGTTGGACGGCGTCAGCGACCTGCCCCCATGCCGGCCGCGGACTGATTTTCGCCGCAAGGCTCAATAAGCCTGTCAGTCGGCTGTGGCTGGGGCCCGGACGGGGTTGATCATGCGGGGTTGCTGGCGCGGGCTGGTGGTTGGGACTGCTTGGCGCGCCAGTGGTGGGCGGTGGGGTCGCGGCGTCGTGGTCGGGGGTGGGCGATTCGTGCCGGGGTGCCCGCGCGGCGCCGTTCTTCTCGGCTGGTCGTTGTCCGGGCAGGTGTGAGGGCCGCGGCGGCTAGGGCCGCGATCGGGCTGGGGCCCTCTGCGGGTTGTCGGTGGCGTCCTTGCCCCGGGTGGAGTCAGCCGAAGCGGGCGTTCTGTGGTGGTCCAGACGCTGAGGAGGCGGTCGATGGCCGGGGTGTCGCGATCAGCCGGACGGTGATGCTACGGGCCCGGCCTGACGATCATGGCGGGGATCAGGATGACGGTGTTGACGAACCGGCGGAACCCCACGCGGACGTACTCGCGGCGGTCGCCCTTGCGGTCCGGCCGTCCTGCAAGCGCTGTCCGGCATCGTCCGGCGAGGGCAAGAAGGCCCTGATCTTCGCACTGACCCGAAACAGCAACGAGGCAGTTGAGTGGGCCGAGCGCACCGGCATGTCGCTGTTCGAGTTCGACTACGCCGGTGGCCAGCTCGCCCGATCCCTGTACGCCCGCCCCAGTTGCTGGCCCCCCTGCGTAGTGGGAGTGAGTAGACGGCAGGGCGAGGCCCTCGGAGCCATCCCGGCCGAAGCGGCTACGGTGCACCTGTGTTCTTGCTCGTCGCCCGTCACCACGATGGGTTGTTCGGCAGCGTGACGTTGGCCGTGACTCTGGCGCTGGCCGGTGCGGTGGTCGCAGTCTTCGGCCTGGCGCTGTCCGTCGTCAACTGGTGGCGGCTCCGACCGGACATCTTCCTGATCGCACGTGTGGTCGAGCATCCGCTGCTGGATGGCGTCTGGGTGCCGATGCTCTTGCGGGTCCATGTCAGCAACGGCGGCGCGGCCGGTGTGACGCTGGGCGCACTTGAGGTCACAGTCAAGAGTGGACCCGGCCTGACCGGGCAAGCCCGCCCGCCCTACGTGATCGCCGGTCTGGAGATGCCTTGCCGGCTGGATGGCTCCGACATCAAGGCCTGGGACATCGACCTGAACACGGTCCGTGCCATGTTTCACCAGCGCCCATTGCGGCTTGGCGTCGACTGGTACGGGCGTCGCCACCCATGGCGCCGGCTCACGAGAAAGTCGGAACTTGCTCAGCGTCTGCGTGCCAAGTCTATCGACATTGATCCCGACCCGGAGGCGCCAAAAGACGCCGGCGTGAGCCGATCGACGGTGCCCGGATGACGGCGGGCCGCGAGAGACTGCCCGGAGACGGCCACGAATCTGCCGCCCGGTGGTGGATATGAAGGTTACCCGCTGACGGTCATGGATCTGGCCGACACGACGTCGTCGGCCTGACCGCGTCCCGCGGTTAGGGCGCCGGCACCCAGGTGACCCTGAGGCACTACGCTCCCTCCGCTGGACGAACGGTGTGTGCGGGCGGCAGCGGCCATCGAGAGGCTGCGTAGCGGCCGGTAGCAGGCGCGCACCGACTTGCCCACGCGGCCCTGGTCCTCCTCGACGACTTGACCGCCGATCCGTCCTTCCCACCACGGGGAGTCGCAGCCTTCCAAGCTGGCCATGCCGGTTCGATCCCGGTCACCCGCTCCAGCGTTTTCCCAGGTCAGAGCCCATTTCGCGGGTGATCGGGTTGACCGTCGTTGCCCCTTGGACCCCCTGCGTGACCCTCCTTTGGTCACGCTTAGGTCACGCGGAGGTCAAGCGGCCCCACGCCGAGCTGCCGGACCGGGTTAGGGCCACCGGCGCAGGCGGCCCTTGTCGGACCCTTCAGGAAGAGTCGAACACATGTTCGACTCTAAGCTGCCCTGCGACACGCGACGGTCGCTGGTCGAGCGAGTAGATGCCTCTAGGCTTATGGCATGGTGACCGCGAGCGCGGAGCGGGCGGCCCTGGTCGCTCTCCTGAGGACGCGGCCGAACGGTATGTCCTGGCCGCAGATCGTCAGCGAGGTAGTAATCGCGGGCAGCGCGGACGCGGTCTGGCAGGCCCATGTGCCTCCGACGCTGCTCGAACTCGAGGAGTCGGACGCCCTCGAGCAGGCGTCCGTGGACATCGCCGCCTGGCGCGCCGATGGACTGACGTTCCTCACCATCCTCGATGAGCAGTACCCGTCCGGGCTTCGCGGCGTCCACCAGGCGCCGCCTGTCCTCTTCGCGCGCGGTGACGTCGCCCCCGACGACATCGCGGTCTCCGTCGTGGGCTCACGCGAGGCGTCTGCGAAGGGCCTCAGGATCGCCACTGACGTGGCGCGGGCGCTCGTCGAAGCCGGTGTCAGCGTCGTTGCGGGCCTTGCCGCGGGCATCGACACGGCGGCGCACCGCTCCGCCCTCGAGTCCGGCGGGCGCACCGTCGCTGTCATCGGCACCGGGATCCGCAAGCGCTACCCGGCCGAGAACTGGGCGCTCCACGACGTGATCGCGGAGCGCGGGCTTCTGCTGTCGCAGTTCTGGCCGGACGCTCCGCCGCGGAAGCACAGCTTCCTCATGCGCAACGCGACCATGTCCGGCTACGGCGTCGCGACGGTCGTTGTCGAGGCGGGGGAGCATAGCGGCGCACGGGCCCAGGCGCGGATGGCAGTCGAGCACGGTCGGCCCGTGATCCTCACGGACCAGGTCGTAGAGCGGAACGTCTGGGCTCAGCGCCTCGTGGGCCGTCCGGGCGTGCACGTCGCCGACAGCGTTCACGCCGTGATGGCCATGGTGAGCGGAGTCATCGGTGAGCGTCGAGCGCTCGACGACACACTGCGGCAGCTCGCTCTGATCTGACGTGACGGGGATCGACCCCGCGGTGCTGAGCAGACTGCAGGCCGCACTGATCAGCACGGCCGGCGGCTACCTGCGCAACCCGGTCCGCCAGGCGTTCTCGACCTGCAGCGTCTGCACGACGCCTGCGCCGGGCTTCATGCGCTGCTTCAGGTGCAAGCAGGACGCTGAAGCGGGTCTACCGACTGCTGACCTGGTCGCACCAATGACGTACGCCGTCAAGAACATGCAGACGGGCTGGGTGATGCACGGCTACAAGGCGCCGCATCCGCTAGCAGAGCATCGGCTCGTCGTGCAACTGCTCGCACTGTGCGGCGTCGCCGCCCACACCGCGTGCGCAGCGAAGCTCATCGGCTCGGACGTCACGCACTGGAGCACCGTCCCATCGCTGCCGGCCAAGCCTGGTGGTCAGCATCCGCTCAGGACGCTGGTGGCGTCAGCGGCCGTCGGCACAGAAGTCACCCTCACCGCTGCGCCCACGTGCCAGGACTCGCGGGCGTTCAACCTCGCCCACTTCTCGGCAGCTCCGCTGCCTCCGGGCGCGCATGTGCTCCTCATCGAGGACACCTGGGCGGGTGGAGGGCACACTCAGTCAGCCGCGGCGGCCCTCAAGCAGGCCGGCGCTCAGCGCGTGTCCGCGATCGTCGTAGCGCGGTGGCTGAGGTTGGACTACGGGAACAATCTCACCTGGGCGAAGAGCACGCTCACGAGCGACTACGACGTGGACGTCTGTCCCTTCACGGGCGCGGCCTGCCCCTGACTGAGTCACCTGGGCCACGCACGGTCCGGGGGCGTGTCCACAGCGACTCGCCGTCGCGGAGGGCGGGAGACCGGCGGCCTAGGTCGACCGGCTCGGGCCGAGCGATGGGGTCTTCACGCCAGCGCCGAAGCTCCTCCAGCTCCGGCGGGTCGGGCACGCCGGTGAAGGCCGGCGACTCGTCCGCGGTCGGGTCGAGCAGGAAGCATGTGGAACAGTTCTGCGTCGGAGCCAGCTCAAGGACGTCGAGGAGCGTCCGGATCGGTTCGACCGACAGCGCGGCTGCGAACGGTGCCTCAGGTGTCGCTGGGTCCACGGACAGCTCGTCCGTCAGGACGCCCAGGAGGAAGCCCGCACTGTGGATCACTGGGCCGCCGCTGAAACCGCCGCGCGGCACGGACGAGATAATGAAGTCGACGTGCGGTGCGTCGTACCGGTCCTGGACGGCGTTGATGTCGGCTGCGACCGCGACCAGCACCCGGCCTAGCGAGCGCGGGATACGTGGGTACCCGAGGAGCAGGACCGAGTCGAGTAGAAACCCCTCGCCGATCCAGTCGTCGAGGTGGCCGCCGAGCGCGATGGCGCCCGCTCATGGCGCTGTCTGTGCTGAGGAGGGCTAGATCCACGCTCGGATCGGCGGGACACCACACGCTGTAGATCTGGCCGAGATTCGCCGCCGGACCGAAGACGTCGATGATCTGCCTGCCGTCTATGACGTGCCGGCCGTGATGAAGAAGCCGTCGCCGATGTGGAACGCCGCCCCGACTGCCAGGTCGCCGAGCGCGTCCCGGACCTCGGGGCCCAAGACGCAGCCCGCGTACTGGTCGAACAGGCGACGCGCCTCGCTGATCATCGACGCAGATTTGGTCTGCGCCGCAGCCCCGGCCGCGGCGGCTCGGGCGGTTGCTCGCACAAAGTAGTCGTCGACCTGACGCCGCCGCCGCCGGATCGTCAAGGTGACGGAGACATCCGCTCACTGCCATGAGCGGACAATGGGCACCGGTGAGGTCTTGGCCGCACCTTGGCGTCACCTGCCCGCACATCTTTCCGGTCGCGGCGAAGGACGACTTCCGCCCGAGCCGCTCCCTTTGCCAGCAACCTCTGGAACCAGGAACTCGAGTTCCTGCCCGCCTGGCCGCCGCAAGCCCAGCCGAGTGGCCGCCGTTCGTCGCTGATCAATCGGTCAACCCGGACTCGCGTCCGCCGTCAAAGGAGCCTCGTCGGAAGCGGACAGACGGCAGGGACCGGCGCTGCGCCGACCCGAGGAAGAAATGCCGCAAGAGGCCCCAGGATGAGGAGGACGCTAACCGCGCCGAAGAGGACGACGGCGCCAGAACGGCACGAGGGCGCGGCGGACCTCTGCGAGGTACGCGTCCTCGTACGGGCCGAGAGGGGTGAGGTCGTCGACCCTGCCGGGCGGCATGTTCATCTCGCCGTCGGTGTCCGTGCCGGACTCGTTCCACGCGTCGTGCATGGACGTCCCGGCGACCCTGCGGAGTTCTCGGAGCAGGTCGGCGTAAGCGGCCCCGACGTGCGCGTTCTCCAGCGCGGTCCACGTCTTGAAGTGGTCGAGCCGGGCCTGGATATCGCGGACCGTTTCCGACAGCCTGATCCGTTCGGCGGCCGGGTCGTCGACCCGGCGGCGACGGATCGCGTACGGCATCTCCTTGTACGCGGCGTACCACTCGTACGCCTCCGCGTAGAGGACCTGCGCGCGACCCCGTTCATCCGCGCGGCCCTTGAACAGGTGCAAGAACACCGCGACCGCCGCGGCGAGCGCGGCAGCGAACAGCGCGGGAGGGAACACGTCCCAAAACCCCGTTGTCATGCCGGCGGTCCCGGTCGCCGCTTGCAGGATCACGAGGCATCCCTTAGAGAGGGCCGATGCTCAGGAGCGGGCTCGCTGGTGGGATGGGGCGCTTCTTCCCCGAGCCACACGCGGGTGTCCCGCCACCACGCTTCTTTGAATAGGTGCACACCGGCCATCCCGAACAGGACCGCGACACCTTCGTCGGCGGTCCAACGCCTGTCGGGCGGGTCGTATGGGTGCCAGACGCATAGCTCGGTCCCGCCCCGTCCGGCGTGCCGGTGCTTGCTGAGCCTCGGCCCGTCGGAGTACACGCGGGCGAGGTCCGGGGCACGCCGGTCGATCAGGACCGTCACCCGCCTGCTCGCGTACCCGCGCACAGGGACCGTCGCGCTGTACTCGTCCGCGTGCTCGCGCCGGCGACGTACGTCCGGGTACGCGTCGGCGAGTCCGCGTTCCCGGCCTGGCCGGGCGACGAGCCCGGGGGCGGCGTCCTGACGGATGCGGCCCGGCCCGGCGGTCGGGACGTGCGGGCGCCGACCTGCTGCTGCCGCCACGGCCGCTGCGGGCCGTCCCGGAGCGGCGCGCGGGCATGTCAGGACCCGTACGACCGGGTCGTCTTGAACGCAGTCGCGCCGGTGGCCGCGAAGCCGCCCGCAGCCGCCGGGTAAAGAGGACGTCCACTACGGAGAGCGGCGGCGGTCTCGGCCCGACGCGCGTCGGTCTGCCTCGGGTCGTCCGCGACGTAGTCGGGCCACAGCGGATGGAGGAGGTCGCGGATGGTGCGGTCGGTCTGGCCGGGCCGCAGGCCTGGCCGAGCCGGCGGGCGGCGTCCTCCCAACGACGTATGGCGGCAGGGCGGTCCGCGACGTTGATCGGCTTCGACACCCCGGCAGGGTCGGGCGTCAGCCGCTCGCGGAGGTCGGTCTAGCAGGAGCACGACGGACTCCGGGTCCTCCTGCGTGGTCCGATTGTCGACGCGGTCGTGCACCGACCACAGTTCCCACGCGCCGAGCAGGTCCGGCGGGTCGGCGCGGAGCGGCGCTTACGCACGGCCGGGCCCTCGGTAGGGCGAGCGCTCAGCCGCAGAAGCGGTCGTTGCCACGGCAGCGCAGAGTGGAACCTTGCCATCGCTATGTGCTCCGAGCGCAACTGCCTCCTTGGCATGCCGTGCAGCCCGAGCAGCCCTTTCACAATCTGTCGTAGGTAAGACGTACGGTCCGGAGTCTTGCTTCCTGCGCTTCGCTCGAAAGGACCTGCTCATGGCTAAGTCAACCTTCACGTCGTTCCATTACCAGCGCGACCACTGGCGCGTCCAGCAAGTCCTGAACATGGGAGCGATCGAGGGTCAGCAGATCCTCAGTGCTCAGAAGTGGGAGGAGGTGCAGCGTCAGGGACATGCTGCGATCCGCAAATGGATCGACGACCAGATGAAGGGTAAGTCAGCCGTGGTCGTCCTCGTCGGCACGGAGACTGCCTCCCGTCCGTGGGTCATCTACGAGATCGAGAAGGCGTGGAACGAGCAAAAGCCGCTGGTTGGCATCCGCATCCACGGCCTCAAGGACAAGGACGGCTACACCGACAGCCAGGGCGAGGATCCGTTTGCAAAGATCAAGACAACGTCAGGGACGCCCCTATCGTCCTATCTGACGCTCCACAACCCGATGGGGGCGGACAGCCAGGCGATCTACCGGAGCATCGACGACAGCCTCGACAACTGGGTCGCCAGGGCCTACAAGAGAGGCTGACTTGACGCCCGACGCTGACCCCGACTGCGACTTCTGCGGCATTGTCGCTCGTCAAGAGGACGCGCGAGAGGTCCTGCGCACCGATCGCGTTGTCGCCTTTTTCCCGATCGACCCAGCGACGCTGGGGCACACCCTGCTGGTGCCGCGCCGGCACCTACCAGACATCTGGCACCTCGACCACACGACGGCAGCAGTACTCGCCACGGCGACGCTGCGGGTCGCGCTGGCCGTTCGGGACGCACTCCAGCCAGACGGTCTGAACATCATCCAGTCCAACGGCGAAGCGGCTACCCAGACCGTCCCGCACCTGCACGTGCACATTGTGCCGCGTTGGGACGAAGACGACATGGGACCAATCTGGCCGGATGACACCAACTTCACGCAGGAACAGATGTCCGTCGCTCAGCAGCGCATTCAAGCCCGCATGGGCGGCGGGAGCGAGGGCAGATGACGACCAGCGACAACAACCACGCCTATACCGCTGAGGACCGGCGCAAGCACCTCGACTACGTGCAAGCCGTTATCGCCCGCCTGGCCCAGGGTTCCAGCAGCGCCAAGGGCTTCAGCCTGACCATCGGCACAGCAGCCTTCGGCTTCTCGGCGCTCAACGAAGCTTGGTACCTCGCTCTGCTCGGGGCCACGGTAGTCGTCGCCTTCTCTGTCCTCGACATGTACTACCTCCACCAGGAGCGCCTCTTCCGCTGCCTATACGAGGGCGTCGTCAAGGGCACCGTGGCGAACTACGACATGGACAAGGACGCGTTCAAGAGCGAGGCCAGCCGGTGGAACACCTACCGTTCCTGGTCCGTCCTCGGCTTCTACCTGCCGCTGCTGCTTGCAGGGCTGCTCGTCGTCGCCATCGCGCTCGGCACGGATAAGGCCGCCCCGGGCTGCGACATGCATCACGTCAACTGCAACGCCCAAGGCAGCTGACTAGGCCGCGAGCCGAGGTTGGTGTCGATGGGCGACATTCGTCGGCAAAGAGACCGCTCGCTCATCAGCATGAGCGATCGCGCCGATGGTCGCGGCCTGGCTGTCCGCGCGCAACTTGGCGCCGCCGACCATAAGACCGGGTCCGAGGCCCCGTAGCGCTTATGGACGGGCCGGAGACGGCGGCGGGGGCGTGATCACGCGTCCGCCTGCCCTTCCGCGGATCGGTCCTCGCGGCGGGCGTCGTCGCTGTAGGACCCGTGCAACTGGTCGAGGAGTGCCCCGGAGCGCGGCCATCTAGCGCGGACGCGGTCGGCTGCTTGCTTGTACTTGTCAGCAAGCGATCGTTCCTGTTCTCCACCGTCATAGACGCCGCGGCTCGTGACTCCGCGCTGGTTAAGCTTTGCTATCGCCAGGTGTTCTTCGAGGTTGGAGTGCCCGAGGCTTTCGAGGAGGTCCCGAACGGGCTGGCTTGGCCAGGTGCCGTCTTCGTCGGTCACGGCGCCAGACAGGGCGTCACCGAGGACGATGGGGAGCACGCGGGCGCGGCCGGACTGCGTGAGGAGATCTGAGACGGTCCGCACCCAGTTCAGCATGTCGTCGGTCGCCGGAAGTTGTCCGTCGCGTGATCCCGGGAGCGGCCGGCGCCACTCCCGTAGGACAGTCCAGGCGGCTCCGAAGATGTTCGATGCTGTCGCAGCATCTGCCCACGGCGAGCCTTCGTCTACGTGGCCCTCGCTAGCGGGCTCTGGCGGATACATGACGGAGACGAGCTGGACGAAGCGCGCTGGGTCTCGGGCGAGTTCTCGATGCAGTGCCTGAGGGGTTCTGCTGTGGTCCAGGAGCGGCTGGTAGTACCACTCCAGGTTCGCCAGGGGCGCGTCATCTACGCTTGCGTCTTGCAGCCGGTTGAGTAGGCGTCCAACGGTGTACTCCGGTGACATCGCTGTGGTGACATCTTCAGCAGCGGCGTTCTGGGTGGCGCTGAGCGCCTCGATCGCCAAATCCGCGTCTGTGCCGAAACCGGCGTGGCTGAGCAGCTCGATTGCTGTCCAGGGTCGGCCGTGGTCGAGCAGGCGCCGGGCGATGGTGGCGGTCAGACCAGCGGCGAGACTCCGTGGGTACATGTCGCGCCAGAATGCGACCTGGGCTACGGCTGGGAGGCCGTCGACGAGTGTGAGCAGCGTCTGGTCTATCGAAGCGGTGTGGCAGAGGGCGGCGGCCTTTTCCGGCATGGCCGCTGTGGCTTGGGCAAGCCACTGCGGGTCTTGTCGTTGTCGGTGCAGGGCGAGCCCGGCGGCCAGGGCGTGCAAGGGCTGAGACGGCCCGCCGAGGTGTTCAAGGACCTCGGTGTCGTGTTCCGTGGTGACTGCCGCGAGGGCGTCGCCGACCGTTGCCGGTGCCTGAGATGCGTCGGCGAGCGCCAGGACCGCTGGCAGTCCTACGAGTAGACACTGGCCGATGGCCTCGAATCTTGCCGCCGCGAGCGCCTGCGGGTTCGGGTCTTGGGGGTCGACGTTCAACCCGCGCCTGAAGGGCATCCAGGAGAAAAGTTCTGCGTCGTCGGGCTGGCCGCCTGGGATGGCGTGAGCGTCGAGGAAAGCCTCGAGCTGCAGCAGGGCCGCATCCGGCAGTGCCCAGACGGCATCCGGGTATCGCCGGTGCGTCGCGGCCTTGTCGGTCAGGGCAGCCAAGACCATCCGGCGCTGGTCGTCCTGCAGGTCAAGCCATGCCCGGTCTGCTGCGTCGAGGACGGCCAGCCGTCCGGGTTCCCGGAAGTGATCCACGACGCCGAACGCTGCTGCGAGTCGGTCTGGGTCGGGACCCGCGTCTTGAGCGATGCGGATGGCCAGGGCATCGAGTCCGTCGACGATGTCGTTGATGGTGGAGCACGGCGGGCGTGGCCAGTCGCGGAACTTGGGGCCGCTGACGAGGAGCATCGCTCGGTTCGCGTGGCGCACGAGGTCAAGGGCAAGCTGCCAGCCTGCCTTCGGGGTGACGGCCCGGACGGCATCGAGCGTGGCGATGCGTGTTGGTGGGTTGGCAGCGCCTTGCGGAAGACGAAGGTGTAGTGCGGCGGCCAGGGACGCTGAAGGCCGGTTGGCCAAGCGCCCCCCGGGGTCGCGTTCAGCTAGCCGGCCAAGGACCACGGCGACTCGGGACAATAAAGTTGGAGACCAGGCCAGCGTTTCGAGGGACCACAACAACGGTGAGTGTGCGCTTCCGCCGCCCATGCCGAGGTAGTCCGGTGTCTCGGTGAACAAGGTAATGACGGGAGGATTATCCTGGTCGAGCGAGTGCTCGACGGAGCTGAGGAAGACTTCCGGTGAAGCCTCCGCGATCAACGGTAGGAGGCTGGCCAAGGTGTGCCAACGGATTGCGTCGGCGTCGCTCAGGAGGTCGCGGACTGCCCGGGACGCACGCTGCTGCCCCGTGAGGCCGCCGGGGAGCTCGCGGTCACCGGAGATGGAGCCCAGAATCGCCAGGGTCGTCACAATGCCACGGCGCAGCGTGTTCGAGTAGCGGCGACGCGGGATACCGGTCTCGCTAAAGGACGCAGCGATCCGTTCCTCCTGGCTCAGTCCCGCCGCGGGATCAGGTTCGGTGAGTACGGAAAGGGCGAGGGCTTGGAACGCGTCTAGGTCCTCAGCTGTCAGCGCATGGTTGAGGGCATCCCAGGCGTCGATGGGGTCGGCGAACTCCCAGCGGCGCTCGCGAAGAAGTAGCGGCGCGTCTTCTCCGGAAGTCAGGGGGCTCAGGTCGCGAGCTGCGATCCGCCAGCCGCGGTCCGTGAGGTCGCGGAGGGCCTCCAAGTCACCGGGGACGTCGTCGACCCACGCTCCGGCTAGCAGGAGCGGCGCGAGCAGGTTCGCCGTGGAGTCAGCCGCCCACGGTGGCTCGCGCAGCCAGCCTGGCCGGCCGATGCGCCGACGCAGGGAAGCCAGGCTGCGACGGGCCGCGCGGCCATACTCTTCGGCGCGGTCATGGTCGACGCCGGCGGCTGTCCACACCTGGCGCGCCAGCGCCCTATGCAGCCGAGGGAGTCGCGCGTCGGCCGGCCGGCCGGCACGCGGGAGCACGACGTGATGCCCGGCGCGTAGGGCGTCGCCGATCTCTGGCTCGGCGAAGACGGCACCAAGGTCATGGGGCGTTCGTGGGCAGCTACCTGCCGCCATGCTCGCGCGTCCTCCACGACAACGGCTCGTTCCAGGAGGGCCTGACGTTCGCTATCGACGTCTGGTGCGGGTGCGGTGTCCTGGGCGGCGGGTCCGTCGCCCACATCCCCATGGTGGGGGTCAGTGACATCGACCTGGCCCTCTTCAATGACGGTTGAGGGCGGGTCGTCGGTAACGTGGCGCTGAGCGGCCTCGGCGATCGGGGGTACCGCCAGCAGGCTGGCGGCGAAGAAGGCGACTGACTCGTCGCGACTGGCCGAGGCAATGACGTGCTCGCGCGGGGCGGCCCGCAGTCCTGCAAGAAGGTTCCGGACCTGAGCGTCGCGACCGCATAGGAGCAGCGCTGGGGGGATCGAGGGGTGGGTCCGTTCGGCCCAGTTGCGGTACCATTCCCGGAGCCCGATGAGCCCGTGGGGGTCTCTCCCGAGCTGCTCCGATGCCAGCCATCGGTGAACTCCGGTGCACAGGGCGAGCCACGCGGCGAGATCCTCAGCATCTAACACCCGGATGCCGGCCCAGCCATCGTCGTCATTTCCCCGGCGGGCGATCCAGGCCTGCGAGTCAGGCCAGCGCCGGCTCGTGACGAATACGAACTCGAGGCCCGCCCGCTGCTCAGGGGTGAACTCGTCGAGGCGCTTCCGATAGTCGCTCTGGGCCTTGCTCTGCGGGTCGTTGCCGGTGCCCATCTCCCAGACGGAAGTGCCGGCAGGGACGAACGGGGGCGCGCCAGCCGGGCACGTCACCTCGCCGTCCAGGCCTGGGAGTCCAACGCCTTCCGCGGCGGGCATGCGCAGACTGTCAGGTGCTGCCGTGGCGAGGATGAGGCGCCTGACCAGCGTCGGGAGGTGTTCGCGCGAGTCGTTGCGTTCCGACCATTGCTCAAGATCGGTTGCTGTTAACAGTTCCGACATCTCACCTCCACGGCGCGTCGTTCCAAGATACGGGGCCCGCCCCACCCCGGTGACTCCGCGAGTGGTTGTTGTCAGGCAGCGTGAGCCGCCTCCTGCACACCTTTGACTTGTTTACACGCACAAGGCTCAGGCGGCAGCCCAGCGGGGCGCACTACGCCCGCGCCATAAGACCGGCCCTGGTTAGCCGATGGCCATGCCGGCTAGGTAGGCGGCGACGCTGTGGGCGGCGTGGCGGTCGAGGTTGGCTCGGGCCATGTCGTAGCGGATG
>JAABUT010002398.1_pt1 | contig 18265 bp, 18 predicted proteins | sample 5559281 | NCBI WGS metagenome assembly JAABUT01 (sample SAMN10711880, study PRJNA513359) | rock metagenome | isolation source: Antarctica rocks | place: Antarctica: Victoria Land, Ricker Hills nord | collected 2016-01-04 | reverse complement strand
CGAATGCGGCGGCGGGGCGACGTATATACGCTGCCTTCCCGCAGCCAGCACGCATTCAACTTACTTACCGCTGCCTGACTTTGCAACAGCCCTGTTGCCGCCCCCCGCAGGCTTCGGCTCGCCCTGCTGCTTTGGTTGCTCTTTCTGTGTCGGCGATGCGCGCACATTCATCTCACATCCCCGTCCGTACCGACGCGGGTGGACGCCACCAGCACACCGTTCTATCGAAAGGATGGCACCGCGCTTGCGAAGGAGGTTTGAGCGTGAACGACGGCGGAGCAAGGGCATGAGCAATTGCCCACGGACGGTGTGGTGTTCGCCCAGATTGCGATGATTCGCTCAATGATCGTCCGACTGTTGCTGCGTGATGTATCGAACGCATCCGTCGCCTTCGTTCCGTTTCCTTGCGTCGCGGACGCGGTATACTATTCGTATCGTTGCAAGGGTCAGAGCGGTGAACTGGCCGCCACCTTGAGGCCACGCGGAGGAATGAACTTGCATGGGTGCACAGATGCCGGGTGACGCAGAGAATCCAACCGTCCCCGCATCGCCGGAAGCGGCGAACGGTGCTGACACGAACGGGCCGGAGACGGACTTTCTCGCGGATGCGAATGGCCGCGCGGAACAGATCATCCGGCCCGCGCGGCGCAATGGCGCGACGCCGCAGATCGACTTCCGCGAGGTGCGGCAGGGAGCGCTGCCGGGGAACAAATATATCCGCGTGCTCCGCGCGCAGGATCAGACGCTGAAGCAGGTCGCGCCCGACTACCTCGTGGCGAGCGAGCGGCTTTCCGCACCCCACAGCCCGCTCGGCAAGTTGCGGCGGGCGCTCGTCGGGCGGCCGATCCCGACCGAGCACGCAATCCACGAGCGGCTGACGAATGTCAAAGCGCTCGCCATCTTCTCGTCGGACGCGCTCTCCTCTGTCGCCTACGCGACGGAGGCGATCCTCGGCGTGCTGATCATCGCCGGAGGTGCGGCGTTTGGCTACACCATCCCGATCTCCATCGCCATCGCCATCCTGCTCGTGATCGTCGGGGTTTCGTACCGACAAACGATCCACGCCTACCCGAACGGCGCGAGCGCGTATCTCGTCGCGAAGGCGAACCTCGGCACGCTGCCGAGCCTGACGGCAGGTGCGTCCCTCTTGATCGACTACACGCTGACCGTCGCGGTGAGCGTCTCGGCGGGCGTCGCGGCGATCACCTCCGCCGTGCCGTCGCTCACTTCGTTCCGCGTCGAGATGTGCGTGGCGTTCGTCGGCCTGATTATCCTCGGCAACCTGCGCGGCATCCGGGAGAGTGGGTCAATCTTCGCCGTGCCGACGTACCTCTTCATCCTCAGCATCACCGTGCTGATCGGCCTTGGCGTCTTCCGCTCGGTGACGGGCGGCGATGTCGCGTTCAACGCCCCGCGCGAGCCGGTGCCTGCAGTGGAAGGCCTCTCGGTCTGGCTCATCCTGCGGGCGTTCACGGCGGGGTGCACGGCGCTGACGGGCGTGGAGGCGATCTCGGACGGCGTGCCCGCCTTTAAGAAGCCGGAAGCGGACAACGCCGCGAAGACGCTGACGTGGATGTGCGGCATCCTCGGCGCGATGTTCATCGGCCTCTCCTTCCTCGCGCACCGCTACGGCATCGTGCCGAACGACAAGGAGACCGTCATCTCGCAGATCGCGCGGACGATCGTCGGGCACAACTTCTTCTACTACTTCATCCAGGCAATGACCGCGCTGATCCTCGTCCTCGCCGCGAACACGAGTTTCGCGGACTTCCCGCGCCTCTCGACGTGGCTGGCGAAGGACCACTTCATGCCGAAGCAGTTCCTCTTCCGAGGCGACCGGCTCGCGTTCAACACCGGCATCACCGTGCTCGGCGTGCTCGCGACGATCCTGCTCATCGCCTTCGGGGGCCAGACGGATCGCCTGCTGCCGCTCTACGCGGTCGGCGTTTTCACGGCGTTCACGCTCTCGCAGGCCGGCATGGTGCTCCACTGGTACAAGGAGCACGGCAAGGGGTGGTTCCGCAGTTTCCTGCTGAACCTCGTCGGCGCGGCGGCAACATTCTTCGTGCTCATCCTCGTCATCACGACGAAGTTTCTCTTGGGCGCGTGGATCGTCCTCGTGCTGATGCCGCTCCTGATCCTCCTTTTCCGCTCCATCAATCGCCACTACACCCGCGCGGCGGACGAGTTGCGGCTGACGGACGAGGACTCCCCGACCGCGTATCAGACGACCGAACAGGTCGTGATCGTGCCGATCGCGGACCTCAACAAGTCCACCGTCAACGCGCTGAACTACGCGCGCACGCTCTCCCCCCGCGTCGTCGGCGTCCATGTGACGGACGACGCCGAGGAAGCGGCGCATTTGCAGGAGAAATGGGTGCGCTGGGGTGAGGGCGTCAATCTCGTCATTCTCGAATCGCCCTATCGCTCGCTAATGGCGCCGCTGCTCTCGTACATCGATATGGTGCAGAAGAAGCGCCCGAAGGCGATGATCACCGTGCTCGTGCCGGAGTACATCCCGGCGCACTGGTGGCAGCAAGCCCTCCACTCGCAGACCGCGCTCCGGCTCAAGGCGGCGCTGCTCCTGCGCCCCAACACGGTCGTCACGAGCGTGCCCTATCACAGCAAAGAGACATAGGGAAGAAGCCGGAAACCAGAAGCCAGTGGGACGGTACTCTCCGGCTTGCGGCTTCTTCCCCTCTGGATTCTGGCTTCTTCCCCACCCTACTGATCGTGCAGTGTGTAGCCAAGCGCCGATTCCATCCGGTCGCACCACTGGCGCAGGTCCGCAACGAGTGTCTGCATGTCAGTCGCCGTCGCGCCATCCAGCCGCGTCGCCCACTCCGTCGGGTCGAGTACCAGCAGTTGCCGCCCGGCGGAGATGCGGTTGTGCACGTCGCGGATGGAGAGCGTCGGGGGCGCTTCCGCGCTCTCCTCGGCGCGCGCGGCAGCCACTGGGCGGGCGGGAGCGTCGATGATCTCCCGATCATCGTTATCGTCGGCGGAGACGGCGGAGATGGCGGACGCGGCGGGTTCCCGCTTCTGCGCCTGCCGGTACGCGGCGATCACCTCGTCGCGCGGCCACGCGGCGCGCTGGGGGTGCTCCGCAATCGCCGCGTGGTAGTCCACCGCGTCGCGCACCTTCGGGGCGGCGGCCATCTCGCCGTACTCGTCCACCACCTCCTCCCAGACCGAGCGGATCGCCTCCGGCTCCTTCAGTCGCGCCAGCGCCCGCGTCTGCGCCTCGTGGATCGGCAGCGGCACGGCGCGGTCCTCGGAGAGGTGGCCGACGACCTCCGCCGCCTGGATCATCCGGTACGCCTGCGACCGGCTGATGCTCCATCGCCTGGCGCAGTACTGCTCGAACGTCGCGTAGCCGTCATCCTGATACAATTTGCGCGCCTGAATCTCCAGGAGCGCGTTGCCGACCTCGATGAATTGCGTGAAGCCGTTCGCGATCATGTTTTCCAGTTCGGACAAGTTCTGGTCCGTCATCGCCGTCGTGCCCATCTGGTGATTCCTTTCGACGCAGGAGACTCGCCGCACAGCGGCCGGGCCGCGTATATCGGCGCATCATGACCGAGGGAGAGCAAGCAATCCCCATCCTCATTTGTGCAACAGGTTGTACCCAGCCACTCGTGACGCATCACGCCGTCCAGGAGAAGCCGGAGCGGGCGTCGATGCCCTTCTCGTCGGTGATCTTCTCGGGTGCGCCGAAATTCACGGCGGCGATGGGCGTCCCCGGCGTGGGGTTGAAATCCATCACGTAGACGTTGAACTGCGCGCCCTCGAAGCCGCCGAGGAAGGCGAGTTTCCTGCCGTCCGGCGACCAGACGGGCGAGCGGGCCGCGCCCGTCGTCGTGATCTGCACCTGGTTCCTGCCATCCCGCGTCATGATGTACAGGTCGTTCACGCGGTAATCGGGGCGGGCGGCGAAGGCGATATATTGCCCGTCCGGCGAAAAGGCCGGGTCGTACGCCCCCCACGGCATCGTGGTCAACGGCGGCGTCACCTTCCTCGTGCCGAAGTCGAGTGCGTAGATTTGCGTCTGCTTGTTGGCGAAATCGTCCGGCTGTGTCCAGAGCGCGACGAAGGCCATCGCACCCCCGTCCACTGTGAGAGTGGTGTTGTCGATGTGGAGAAATGGTTTGGCGGGCGGGCTGAAGTTCCTCGTCGCCTCGATGACGTGCAGGTTCGTGGATAGCGGCGGCTGGTCGGGCTTCTCCAGCGTCCACGGACGCATCATGCCGGGAGGACCTTTATCGCTGGCGAACGTGACGAAATTCCCGCCCCGCGACCACGACGGCCCCGCGACGATGGAACTATCCGCGACGTACTCCTTCTCCGCGTTCACGTCGTTCTTATGCGCGATCCTGCTCTGGAAATCCGTGATCCGGCGCGGGTTCGTGCCGTCCGCATTAGCGATCCAGAGGTCCGAGAAGATGCCGTGATCCCCAGCGCGCACATACGCGATCCGCGCGCCGTCCGGGGACCAGCGCGGATATTGCAGGGCGTGATCGCCGTCCGCCTTGGAAAGCAGTTTGCGCACCTTGCCCGCGTTTTCGAGCATGTAGATGCCGTCGTCCTTACCGCCGTTTTCCGCTGTGTTCGCTTTGGCGAAGAGGATGCGTCCGTCCGCCTTCGACGCACCGACATTGCGACGCGGTTGAGGCCCGACTTCCTGCCGCGCGGGCGCGCCGCACGCCGCGAGCGCTGCCGCCGCGACCGCCGCCGCCGATGCTTTGAGTGCCTGCCGTCGTGAAAGCACTAGGAAACCTCACCCCCTGCCCCTCTCCATTGCGATGGAGGGGGGTGCCTCGATCCTGGCATCGTGCCCTATTCGCTAACCACGGACCCTTCCTAACTTCCCCTCCCCCTTCCCTCGTGGGGAAGCAGGTGCCCTCTGGGCGGTGGGGGTTAGGTCTCCCCCATATATCCATGACTGCGGAGCGCGGCGCGTGCCACCGTCGCTTCATCCCACGGATGCGCCTCAGCGCCGACGATGATCGAGTTCTCGTGCCCCTTGCCGATGAGGGCGACGGTATCGCCGGGCGCGGCCCACGCAATCGCATCGGCAATCGCCATCGTGCGATCGACGATGCAGCGATACTGCGTGCCCTCGCGCCAGTCCGGTCGCTCATGCGTCGCACCCGCCGCGATCGCCCGCAGGATCGCCTCGGCATCCTCGAAGCGCGGATCCTCGTTCGTGAAGATAGCGAGGTCCGCGTAGCGGGCGGCGATTGCGCCCTGCATCGCGCGCTTCGCGACATCGCGCTCCCCGGCGCTGCCGAAGACTACCGCGAGTCTACTCTGCGTCGTGCGACGAAGCAAGCCGAACAACGCCTCGAACGCGACGGGAGTGTGCGCGAAATCGACGATGACGGCGAATGGTTGCCCCATCTCGATCCTCTCCAGGTGCCCGGCGACATTGCGGAATGCGCCGAGGCCCGCCGCGATCGTCCCCGCGTCGATCCCCTGCGCGTGCCCGACCGCCGCCGCCGCGAGGGCGTTGAGGACGTTGTAGTTTCCCAGCGTCGGCAGCGTGACCGTCGCCGTGCCCGTTGGCGTGCGGATCGTGAAGGCGGTGTGCTGCGGCAGTTCCATGACGTTCATGGCGGCGATCGGCGTCTCCGTGTCGATGCCATAGCGGAGCGGCGTCGCTGCGGGCGCGATGGCGAGGAAGGCGTCCGCGTGCGGGTCGTGCGCGTTGACAACCGCCCACCGCGCCGTGCCCCGCTCCGGGGCCAGGGTAAGCCGCGCGAACAACGCGCGCTTCGCAGCGAGGTAGGCGTCGAAGGTCTTGTGGTATTCGAGGTGCTCGTGCGAGATATTCGTAAAGACGGCGACATCGACGGGGAGCGCGTCGAGCCGGTGCATCGCTAGCCCGTGTGAGGTCGCCTCAAGCACCGCGTGGCTGCACCCCGCTGCGACGGCCTGCCACAGGAACCGCTGGACATGCAGTGATTCCGGTGTCGTCTGGTGGTTTGGGTTGGGCCAGCGGTTCAAGCCGAGCTTCAACTCGACCGTGCCGAGGAACGCGCTCGACAGCCCCGCCGCGTCGAGGACATCGGTAATCATCGCGGTCGTCGTCGTCTTCCCGTTCGTCCCCGTGACACCGATCACCGTGAGGTCGTTCGCTGGATGGTCGTACCAGTTGGCGGCGACGACCGCGAGCGCGGCGCGCGTATCCGGCACGACGACCTGCGCGCGGACTCCTTCGGGGGCCGGGACGATCACTTCCTCAACGAGCGCGGCGATTGCGCCCCGCTTCGCCGCCTCCGCGAGGAAGCGATGCCCGTCCGCATAGCCACCCCGCAGCGCGACGAAGAGGCAACCCGGCGTCGCGAGGCGTGAATCATAGACGACAGCCGTAATCGTACAGTCCCGCTCGTCGCCAACCACATAAAATGACAGCCCGTTGAGCAACTCCTGATCTAAGTCGCGCGGCGGCATCATGGCATCGGGTGGCCCGCTCTCGCTCATCCAAGCATCCCCCGCTGCCGCTCGATCGCCCGGAGCGCGAGCGGTGCGAGGAGCGGGCGGCACTTGCGCACGAAGATGCCGGGATATGACACCACTTCGCCGCCGAACCCCTGCTTGAAGCGGTAGACGCCCCAGAGGCCGTCGCGCACATTCTGCTGCGCGCCCTGCGCGGCGTCGGGCGGCTCATCGGTCGGCGGGATGCCCCAGAGGTCGTACGCGGTGCAGCCGTTGTCGCGCGCCCATTGGAGCGCGGCGAACTGGAGCGCGTACGTCGGCATGTGCTCCCGGTGCGTGTCGCTCGACGCCCCCGCGAGGTAGATCGCCGTCGGGCCGCCGCGCAGGAGGAGCGCGGACGCGACCACCATTCCCGCGTACTCGGCGCAGAGGAGCGCGCCGTGATCGGGCGGCGGGAAGAAGTGAAGCAGATCGGCGTAATACTCCCGCGTGTGCACACCGAAGGCATCGCGCGACGCGGTCGTTTGCAGCAGGCCCCAGAAAGCGTCGAGATCGTCCGCGCCCCCCCGCCGCACGGTCACGCCGCGCTTCGTCGCGAGCCGGACATTGTAGCGCGTCTTCTGCTTCATCGCGGCGAGCAGCGCGTCATCGTCCTTGTCACAGCGCACGATGATCGTCCTGAGCGGCTGCACCGAGAGGTTCGATGCCTCCAGGCCATGACGTGCGCAGTCGAAGTCGGCGGGGAATGATGCATCCGGCTCAATCAGCGCGAGCGCGACGCCTTCCCGCTTGCAGAGATCATCGAGGGCGCGGACGCAGGCCGTCACGGCGGACTCGTCGCGCCAATTGACCGCCGGGCCGCGCGGCACATAGCCGATCGTCACGCCGAGCTTGCGCTTGAGGAGCAGTTGCAGCGCGAAGCCATCGCCCGCCTCGCGCGCCACACCCCAACCATGCCGCTCCTTGAACACCCCCCACGCCCAATGCTGAAGGACGCTCGCGCGGGCGGCGTCCGCCTGCAAGTCGTAGAGTATGTTCTTAGCGACCGGGGCGGCGGCTGTCAATGCCATTTATGCATACTCGTAGAGTGGTACCGTCGTCGCGGGTCGTGCGTGCGACTGGAGCAAGGTTTCGATTTTCCGTACCGTCTCCGGCTTGAGCAGTACATCGCCGCATTCCGTACATACGTCGGCGGGTACATGGTCGATAACAATGATTTGCCCATGATAGCGGATGGTATGGGTAATCATCCGCTTCTCATATCTGCCGGGGCATCCGCGAATACTGCATTCCATTTCCGCCTCACCTTCTTTCCGTCGGTGTTATCCACTTCGGTGGTTTCGGCTCATAGGTCGTTACGAGAACGAGAAGAGAACCTTTCGATGTACACACGACGTGCAACGCCCGCCCCTGACGGCTCTGACCACTGAGCAAACAACATGATCCGCGTTTATGGTCGGGGTAATTTTCGATAACCCATCCGCTCGCGATAGACTCAAGCACATCATCAAGTGTGATATCTTCCTCGGCCATTTCCTGCTGTGCATGCTGCGTGATACGTACATTCTCTGCTGCAGCCTGAGCCTGTATCCAAACAAGTACCGCCCGGAGATCTTTCGGGTCATGCATCACGCGAAACTCAGGTCGGGCGCGGGCGGTTGAGCGCATAGGTGTTCAGCGTCTCGCGGGCGGGCGCGGGGCCTTCGCCATTGGAGGGCTGCGGCGCGCTGCCGTTGCGGAAAATTTCGCTAATCGTGCTGATCTCGGTGAAGTGGTCCGCAGTGGCGATCAGTTCACTCGACGTGCTCGCGCCGAAGCCGACGATCTCGACGCGCACGCCCTTCTGCTGCACGACCTCCACGAGCCGCTTGAAGTCGCCATCGCCCGTCACGAGGACGAGCACATCGAAGTTCTCGGACATCATGTAGGCGTCCAGCGTCATCTCGACATCGAGGTCCGCCTTGATCCGGCCGCTCTCGTGCTTCTGGATGTCCTTGCAGACGACGCGGTAGCCGTTCGCGCTGAGAAAGTCCACGAACCGGCGCTGGCTACCATTCTCCGGGTCAATTCCCGTGTACGCACTCGCGCGGATCAGGTGCCGGTTGCGCGTCACATGCTCCAGCAGGCGGATGTAATTAACCTCGACCCCCATGCTGCGCGCGGAATAAAAAAGATTCGATACATCAATAAACACGCCCACATTGACGCCCATCGCGCGCTCCCCTTGAAAAGTGCTGAGGACTGAGGACTGAGCGGGGTATCCACTCAGTCCTCAGTCCTCAGTCCTCAGTCCTGTATTTTCCCTGACATTGCCCGGTGAATAAGCCGACCGAGCCTGCTGATACCTTCGCGAATTTGTTCCTCGGTCATGACGCTGAAGGAGAGGCGAATTTCATTCAACCCCGCGCCACCGAAGCGGCAGGCGACACCGGGGAGGTATTCAACGCCCTCTCGCGCCGCCACCGCCGCCAGTTTCGCCGTGTTGACCCCCTCTGGCACGGTGAGCCATAGGAAGAAGCCACCATCCGGCACCGTCCACGTCACGCCCTCCGGCATGTGCTCCTCCAGCGCGCCGACCATCGCGTCGCGCTTCCGCTGGTACACGCCCTTGAGCAATTCGATGTGCGGCTCGAGCTTCCCCGCCAGGCAGAACTCGGCCGTCGTCGTCGTCGCGAAGGGGCTGACGCCGCCATCGCCCTTCAGCCCGGCGATCTTACTGATGATCGCCGGGGGGGCGACGACCCAGCCGATGCGCATCCCCGCGCCGAGGATTTTCGAGAATGTCCCGATCGAGATGACGCGGCTACCCCCCCGCTCGCGGTCGAGCGCGTAGATGGCGGGCAGCGGCTCGCCGTCGAAGCGCAGGTCGTTGTACGCATCATCCTCGAAGACGAAGGTGTGGTACTCCGCCGCGAGTTCGAGGATGCGCAGGCGGCGCTCAATGGGCGCGGTGACACCGGCGGGGTTCTGGAACGTCGGCAGCGTGTAGATGAACTTCGGGCGGACTCCCTGCGCCTTGAGCGCGGCGAGCCGCTCTTCGAGCACATCCACGCGCATCCCCTGGCCGTCCAGCGGCACGGTGACGACCTTCGCGCCGATTGTGTTGAAGAGGCCGACGCCGCCCGGCCAGACCGGGTCCTCGCTGATGATCGTGTCGCCGCGATCGACGAGTAGGCTGACGACGAAGGTGAGCGCCTGCATCGACCCGGCGGTGAGCAGGATGCCGTCCTCCGGGATGTCCATCATCTGCGTGCGCTTCAGTTTGTCGCGCAGGAAATCGACGAGCGGCTTGTAGCCGCCGACGCGACCGTATTGGAGGGCGGTCTTGCCGTGCTCCGCGAGCGCCTTCACCGTCGCCTGCGCCACATCATTGGTGGGCAGCGATTCCGGGTCCGGCAGGCCCCCCGCGAACGAGATGCTGGTATCCGCCGGGTCGTAATTGAAGTAATCGACACTGACGCTCCGGGCGGCCTGCCCGACCGCCGCGAGGAGGTCCATCGGTGGTTCGCTCGTCTGCGTGATTGTCTCGGCCATGCCCTCGCCATCCCTTCCCCATCTCCCCACGCCACCGAGCCACGCGAAGGGGCGCGTGCGCCGGGCCGGGGACTCGTGCAACCATTCCACGCAGTGTACACCGATGCTCGAACCCCTGCCAAATGCGGCGGAAACCGGATTGAACCGCGAAGGCGCGAAGAACGCGAAGAAGAGAGAGAAGAAGGAAGATATTCTCATTCTCTTCCCTTCTTCGCGTTCTTCGCGCCTTCGCGGTTCAAATTTCCCTCTTGTCGCATCAGGATTGTGGGTGAATGCACAATCATGAAGCTACGGCACCGTGTCTCCGACGCCGAGCAGGAAGCAGAGCAGGGCTTTCTGCACATGGAGGCGGTTCTCCGCCTGATCCCAGACGCGGGAGCGCGGCCCCTCGATCACCTCGTCGCTGATCTCCTCGCCCCGGTGCGCGGGGAGGCAATGGAGGACAATCGCGTGCGGTGGCGCGACGGAGACGATGTTCGTATCGACCGTCCAGTCGGAGAAGACGGCGCGGTGCCGCTCGACGCTCGTCTCCTGCCCCATGCTCGTCCAGACATCGGTGTAGATGACATCCGCGCCCGCCGCCGCCGCAAGCGGGTTGCGGAAGGAGACGGCGTCACCAGCGGCGGCAATCTCCCCTTCCGGCGGTCGGAACTCGTCCGGCGACGAGAGAATGAGGTGGTAGCCGAACATCCGCGCCCCTTCGAGCCAGGAGCGGGCGGTGTTCGACGCGCCATTGCCGATGTACGCCACCCGCATCCCCGCGATGCCGCCCCGCTTCGCGAACGCCTCCTCGACCGTGAAGATGTCCGCGAGAATTTGCACCGGGTGCGCGTCGTCCGTGAGGGCGTTGATGACGGGCACGGGAGCGGTCGCCATCTCCATCAGCCGCTCGGTGGTGAAGGTGCGATAGGCGATGGCGTCGCAGTACCGGGCGAGGACGCGCGCGGCGTCGCGGATCGGCTCGCGCGTGCCGAGAGCAATCTCGTTCGTGCCGAGCGTCAGCGGGTGCGCACCCAGTTGCGCGATGCCGACCTCAAACGAGCCATGCGTCCGCAGGCTCGGCTTTTCGAGGATTGTCGCAACGGATCGCCCCGCGAGGACGTGCGCGTGGCTCCCCTTCGGCGCGGCCTTCAGGCGTGTCGCGAGGTCCAGCACGTCGTACGCCTCCGCCCGCGAAACGTCCGTCAGACTGAGAAAATCGCGTTTATCTGCCAATCGCCTACCCCCGGCCCCCTCCCCTGCGGGGGAAGGGATGACTCGTTGCGGCATCGTGCCTTGTGAATGATTGCCGTACCTTAACCCTCTCCCCTTGCCAGTTTACCGGAATTGCACCGTGGCGAGCGAGTGCGGCGGCAAGTCCATCTGCCAGCCATCCCGCGCGTTGCCGCTGACGGCGAGCGGGACGGGTACGACACGGTCGGGATCGTCCGCGCTGTTCTGGTCGCGCGGGCTGGCGGCGGTCAGCAATTGCGCGTCGGGCTGTGCCAGATCGCCGACGCCATGAAGCGCAATCCGTGCCGACTCGGTCAGGTGGCGGTTGACGAGCGTGACGATCATGCGCGCGCCGTCGGTCGAGGCCGTCCCACTCACCGCCCGCGCGCCGTTCGGCACCGTCGCGCCACCGGCGGCATCGACGCGGAGCGCGGTCGCGCCGATGTGCGGGGCGTGCATCCGGCAGGACGTGGTAGGTCAGCGTCACCCACATGCGCGCGTCGGCCGTCATCACCGGCGCGTGGAGCACATTAACGATCTGCGCGAGATTCGCCATCGAAAGCACTGCGCATTGTCGGTGGAACCCTTTCAGCGCAATCGCCGCCGCCACAAGGGCGTCCCGCAGCGTGCCCGCCTGCTCGTACGTCGTTGGTTTGCGCGGCGGGACGCCCTTGTGGCCGAGGCGGCGCGCCTTCGGGTGCCAGACGCCCCACTCGTCGAGCGCGATGCCAATAGGTCGCGCCCGGCAGCGCGCGCAGGGCATCGAGCACATCGGTGCGGAAGCCATCGACGTGCGGCACATCGGCATCCGTGCCAACCCAGAGGCCATCGTAGCAGCACCGCCCGATATGCTCCGCGAAGTGTCCGTACAGCCGGGGCGAGATCGTCCCAATTGGCGCGTCGGTGTGGACATGAACAGGGACGGTCAAGGCATCTCCCCTCGTCCCTCCTCTTCCCTGAAAGGAAAGGGGCCGTTTCTCAGCACTCAGCACTCAGCACTCAACACTTCTCACTTGACCCCACCAACCGTCAGGCCCGCGACGAGGTAGCGCTGCACCACGAGCGCCAGGAGGATAATTGGCGCGGTGATGAGCACGGCGGTCGCGGTGAGGGTGCCGAAACTGAACGAGGCGAAGTTGAGTAACTTGAACGCCGCTAGCGGCAGCGTGCGCGTCTGCGACCCCGCAAGCACCACCGAAAAAATGAAGTTGTTCCACGAGAAGATGAAACTGATGATCGTCGCGGCGATGATGCCGGGGCGCGCGAGCGGCACCGCGATCTTCATGAACGCGCCGTAGAGGGAGCAGCCATCGATCCGGGCGGATTCCTCCAGTTCCGGCGGCAAATCCTCGAAGAAACCGATCATGATCCACGTGATCAGCGGCAGCGCGACGATCAGGTGCGTGACGATCAGGGCGATGTACGTGTCCACCAGTCGCGCGCGGCTGAAGAGGATGTACCACGGTACGAGGAAACTGATCGCGGGGATGATGCGGGCGATCAGGATTGCCAGCGCGAGCCGCTGCTGCCGCCACCGCGCGATGCTGTACGCGGCGGGCACACCGAGCAGCAGCCCAATGCCCGTCGAGCCGACCGCGACGATCAGGCTGTTCAGGCCGTCGTGGAGGATCGCGTTGTCCTCCAGCACCTGCTTGTAGTTGTTCAGCGTCAGGCCACCCGGCAGGAAGTGCGGCGGGTAAGCGTTGTTGATGAGGTCCGAGCGCAGGGAGATGAGCAGCATCCAGTAGAAGAAGGCGAACACCGGGAGCATCATCACCACGAGCACGAGCACGAAGAGGACGGTGCGCACGATTTTCTGCGGGGGAACCGCGCGACGCGCCGCCGGGGAACGGGCTACGCTTGCCATGATGACGCCCTCCGCAAGCGAACGAGGATGAGCGACAACCCGAGCACGATGGCGAAGAAGACGACCAGCAGCGACGACGCATAGCCGATCCGGTTGTAGCTGAACGCCGTCTGGAAGGTGTAGACATTCAACGTCTCGGAGGCGTTGCCGGGGCCACCCGCCGTCATCGCGAAGATAATGTCAAATGTCTTGATCGCGTCGATCCCACGAAAGAGCACGGCAACCATGATCGCCGGGCGCAGGAGCGGCAGTGTGATCCGCCAGAAGCTCTGCCACGGCGTCGCGCCGTCGATGCGCGCCGCCTCCATCGGCTCCGTCGGCAGGGCGGCGAGGCCCGCCAGCGTGATCAACATGATGAGCGGCGTCCATTCCCATGTGTCCACAATCGCGAGCGTGAGCAGCACCACCTTGGGATCGGCGAGCCAGAGCACCTGCGGCAGGTGCACCTGGGAGAACACGTACGGCAGCGCGCCCTGTGTCGGGTTGAGGATGAGCGTCCACATCAGCGCGACGACGACGGGCGTCGTCACCATCGGCAGGAGCGCGACGGTGCGCACGAAGCTCTTGCCGGGGAACTCGCGGTTCAGGACGAGCGCGAGACCCACGCCGAACACCGTCTGCAACGCGACGGCGAAGAAGCCGAAGATGAAGGTGCGCACAATCGCGCCCAGCGAGCGCGTGTCCTCGAAGAAGATTCTGTGGAAGCCCTCAAGCCCGATGAACGTCGGCGCTTGCGTGTTGGAGCCGGACCAGTCGTGCAGGCTCATCCACCCCGTGTAGACGAGCGGGAAGACGACGAGCACAATCACGGCGGCGACGGCAGGCACGGGGAAGATCCACCGCGCCTTGCTGTCCCACCACGTCGCGCTGAACCGGTGCTTCGCGACGCTCGCCCCCCGCGCAGCGGGAAGGGAGGTCGTTTCCGCAGAGCGTGCCATCAGTTCTTATCCTTGTCCACCAAGGCCTTGAAATCCTGCTGCACGCGGTTCATCACCGTCTTCGCATCCTGCCCGTTAATCACGTCGATCACGCCGACGCTGATGATATCGCGCGATTCCGCGACGTGAATGACGGGCGGCAGGCCGGGGACGGACGCCTTGAGCATCGCGAAGGTGGACTCGAAGTACTCGGCGGGGAGGGCAGAGCCGGCCTGCACCTCCTTATTGTTCCACGCCGAGTTGCGTGCGACCGCCGTGCCACCCTGCAGGACCTTGAGCACATTGGCCTTATTGGTTGCCCACTGGCAGAAGAACCACGCGGCCTCCTTATTCTTGGAGTTTGTGTAGATCGAGTACGAACTGCCGAAGAGCGGCGGGAAATTCCCCGCCGGCCCCGCCGGGAAGATGCCGTAGCCCATCTTCCCCGCGACGGTTGACTTCGCCTTGTCCTCGAACGGCCCCGCGAAGCCCGCACCATCGGTGTAAATCGCCACGCGCCCCTGCTGGAAGAGGGCGCTGATCTCCGGCCACGAGAAGTTGGTCACACCGGGAGGCCCGTACTTCTTGAGCATCATGGCGTAGAAGTCCACCGCCTTGATGTCCTCGTCGCTATTCATGGCGGGGTTGCCACTCTTGTCGAAGTAGTTGCCGCCGAAGTTGCGGAAGTACGGGTCGATCTGTGTAGCGTTGGAGGTCTTCTGGCCGCGCGCCGCGAAGCCGTAGATCGTCGGCGCGTTGTGCAGTTTCTTCGCCGCCGCTTCGAGGTCATCCATGTTCTTCGGCGGCTTCAGTCCCGCCGCGTCGAAGAGGTCCTTGCGGTAGTAGGTGATGTTCGTGTCCATGTTCTCAGGCATGCCGACGACCTTGCCGTTCACGGTCACAATGTCCTTCGCACCCTGGAAGAAGTCATCGTAATCCCAATCCGGCGCGGTCAGTTTCGCGTCCTTGATGTACTCATTCATCGGCGCGTACCAGCCGTTCTTCGCGTACAGGAGGCGCTCCTGATGGAGGCTCGACACGAAGACGTCGATCGTGCTGGAACCGGCGGTGAACTCCACCGTCAGTTTCTCGCGCGCGTTGTTCTCCGGCAGTTCCTCGTAGTTAACCTTCATTCCGGTCAGCTTCTCGAAGTCCGGGATGACATTCTTGATCGCCGTGTGCGAGGGGTTGAGCGGTACGAAGACGCGGATCGTCGTCCCCTTGTATTTCTGCCAGTCGAACGCCCCGCTCGCCACTGGCGTGGCCCCGGTCGCTGCCACCGCCGACCCACTCGCGGTCGTGCTCGCGGGCGCGGAGGTCGCGACCGAGAACCCTGCGGGCGAGGGCGAAACCGTCCCCGCAGGCGCGGCGGCGGGCGTGGACGCGCCACCGGCGGTCGTCGCGGCCTTCGTCGCGGCGCCAGTGGCGGTCGCGAGATTCCCGGAGGAGGATGATCCACCGCCACCGCACGCCGCGAGCGCCGCCGCCGCGAATGCCGCGCCCGCCGTTGCCGCACCCCGATAGAGGAGTTGGCGGCGCGAGAGCATCGCCGCCGCATCGTGCCGATCATGCCCTGACCGTCGTGACATGGTTCACCCCTTTACCTGTTACGATCCACTTTTCGTTGCGTAGCCCGGATAGTATGGCACAAGTTCGGTCAAACGTCACACGAGTAGTCAGCAGTCAATGACCCGTCTCCGTTTCCTCACCGATCACCGACTATCGGCTATACTGCCCGCACGAAGAAGGAGCAGGCCGATGGCAAAGAATAATCCCATGGCGACCCGCATCGCGCTCAACGAAAAAGTGCGGCTGCGGGACCACGATCCCGCCGACACGCGGGAGATCAAGCGCGAGGCGGCGGAGGCGCGCGTCGCCGAACTCGGCGCGGAGTTCTCCGAGATCCAGGAACTGCTCTACGGGGCGGCCCAGCAGAGCGTGCTCATCGTCCTGCAGGGGATGGACACAAGCGGCAAGGACGGTACGATCCGGCATGTGTTGTCGCCGATCAACCCGCAGGGGTGCTCCGTCGTCAGTTTCAAGCAGCCGACGCCGCAGGACCTGGCGCACGACTTTCTCTGGCGCGTGCATCCCTTTGCCCCGGCGAAGGGGATGATCGGCATTTTCAACCGCTCGCACTACGAGGATGTGCTCGTCGTGCGCGTCCACGACCTCGTGCCGAAACCCGTCTGGAAGGGGCGCTACGACACGATCAACGACTTCGAGCGGCTGCTCGCGGACAGCGACACGATCATCCTCAAATTCTTCCTCCACATCAGCAAGGACGAGCAGCGCGAGCGCCTGCTGGCGCGGGAGAAGGACCCGACGAAGGCGTGGAAACTCGCCACGGGCGACTGGATCGAGCGCGAGCAGTGGGACGACTATCAGGAGGCGTACGAGGCGCTGCTGAGCAGGTGCAGTACGAAGGACGCGCCATGGTTTATCGTCCCGGCGGACAAGAAGTGGTTCCGCAACCTCGTCATCACCGAGACGATCCTCCACACGCTGCGGCCCTACGTCCCCGCGTGGCGCGAGGCGTTGACGGACCGTGGCAAGGAGCAACTCGCCGCCATCGCGCAACTGCGGGCGCGGAAAACGACAGATCATCCGTAGCGGGTTCGGGGTTGGGTTTTCCTCGAACTTCGAAACTCGAATCGATCAAGGAGCAAACGATGCGCCTCTACCTTTTCGTCTACGGGACTAGTTCGGCGAACGGCAATCCCTACCCCGGCTACCTGATTCAGACGGACGACGGCACGAATGTCCTCGTGGATACCGGCTTCGGCAAGGAGATGACCGGCGCGTACAAGCAATCGACTGAGCCGGGACCGAAGATTGACGAGGCGGATTACGTCATCAACCAATTGGCGGCGCTCGGCCTCGCCCCGCGCGACATCCGCTACCTCATCGCTACCCATCTCGACCCCGACCATGCCGGTGGCCACGATGAGTTCCCGGACACGGAAATCGTCATCCAGAAGGAGCACCTGGAGACGGCGCGGGAGCATCCCCGCTTCCAGGCGACGCGCCCGCACTGGGACGCGCCGGGCCTCCATTACCGCACTGTGGACGGCGACACCGAGCTGCTGCCCGGCATCGAACTGATCGCGACGACCGGCCACAAGCCGGGGCATCAGTCCGTCCTCGTCCGCCTGCCGGAGACCGGCCCGGTGCTGCTGGCGATCGACGCGATCCCCCGCATGGACCAGCGCGACCCGGAGACGCGCGCCATCGGCCCCGCCGACATGGACGAGGCGAATACCCGCGCCAGCACGCGCAAACTGATGGACCTCGCCGCCCGCGAGGGCGTCACGCTCATCATCCACGGCCACGACCCTGAGCAGTGGAAAACCCTCAAACTCGCCCCGGACTATTACTCATAGAGGGAATTTGAACCGCGAAGGCGCGAAGGGCGCGAAGTGGGGAGGAGGACGAGACTATTTCTCTTATTCTCTATCTCCCCTTCGCGCCCTTCGCGCCTTCGCGGTTCAGTTCCCCGATTGCAGGCGCGCGAGGGCTTCGGCTTGTTTGGAGGTGGGTGACATCTCCATTAATTCGAGACGGTTTCCCTCCGGGTCCTCAATCCACGCCTGTCGGTTGCCGTCTTTGCCGGTGATTAAGGGGCGCGCGAGCGGGACGCCGCGCTCCGTCAGTTGCGCCACGACCGCGTCGAGATCGTCCACCGTCAGGCAGATATGATTGAGGCCGACCGCCTCACGCGGGGCGGGGCCGTCGCCCCCACCATTCGGGAAGAACTCCAGATACTGCGTCTCCGTCACGCGGACGTAGACGAGCATGAGGTCACCATTGTCCTGGTGCAGGCGGAACATCTCCGCCAAACCGAGCGTCTCCGTGTAGAACGCCAGAAGCGGGTCGAGGTCCCGCGCCCGGATCGCGATATGACCGATTCCCGTGAACCCTTCCATCGGTGCTCCCTTCACATAACGTGCGTCGAATCCATTGTCGCGAACGCGCGCAATATCGCAACCCCGCTGGGTGCTACCAATGCAACCCGACCGATCATCAGCCTGCGGACGACTGCCATGAGCAATCCAACCGCGTGCCTGGCATTCATCGAGTATCCGCGTCGCTGCGTGGTAACGAGGGGACACCCCTTTCCCATCCGCAGTATACGGTGTGTGCCGTTATGCTTCATTGACACCCTCTCCTTCTTACCCTGATTGCTAGTTGGCGTTCATCGGCGCGCAAGCCGAGAATGGGGTTGCTGAGACCGACCATTCGTGGAGGAGCGACCGATGAACGACACGCTGATTGTAACCGTCTATGTCGTGCTTGA
>JAABUT010002397.1_pt1 | contig 18271 bp, 17 predicted proteins | sample 5559281 | NCBI WGS metagenome assembly JAABUT01 (sample SAMN10711880, study PRJNA513359) | rock metagenome | isolation source: Antarctica rocks | place: Antarctica: Victoria Land, Ricker Hills nord | collected 2016-01-04 | reverse complement strand
CGAAGGTGTTGCTCTCCTCGACGGTGATGACGCCTTCCTTGCCGACCTTGTCCATGGCCTCGGCGATGATCTCGCCGACCGTGGTGTCGGCAGCGGAGATAGACGCGGTAGCCGCGATCTGCTCCTTTGTCTCGACGTCCCTGGCCTGCTTGCCCAGCACCTCGGACACCGACACCACAGCAGCCTCGATGCCGCGCTTGAGCGCCATCGGGTTGGCGCCGGCCGCGACGTTGCGCAGGCCTTCCTTGACGAGCGCCTGGGCCAGAACGGTGGCCGTCGTGGTGCCGTCACCGGCAACATCGTCGGTCTTCTTGGCTACTTCCTTGACCAGCTCTGCGCCGATCTTCTCCATCGGCTCCTCGAGCTCGATCTCCTTGGCGATGGAGACGCCGTCATTGGTGATCGTGGGGGCGCCCCACTTCTTCTCCAGCACGACATTGCGGCCCTTCGGGCCCAGCGTCACCTTTACTGCGTCGGCGAGCTGGTTCATGCCGCGCTCGAGGCCGCGTCGGGCCTCTTCGTCGAACGCGATCAGTTTGGCCATTCGTTGTGGTCCTTACTCTTCGGTGGACTCAGGCTTACGGGCCGGCGGCGGTGCCCGCGACGGACGGCCCGGATGACGGGCCTCACTGCGAGCCGGCTGGCACTCAGCCTAGCCGAGTGCCAATCCAGGTTTAGCACTCGCCCCTGTGGAGTGCAACCACAGCCCAGGCTTGATCGCGTCCCGGTACGGTCTAGCGATGCTGGTGATCACCGACCTGCGCAAGGCATACGGCACGACGCAGGCTCTGGACGGCGTGTCGCTGAGCGTCCGACCCGGCGAGATGGTCGGCTTCGTGGGTTCGAACGGGGCCGGCAAATCGACCACTATGCGCATCGCCATGGGGCTGCTCGCCGCGGATTCTGGCGCGGTGCGCTGGCGTGAGCAGCCACTGAGCTTCGACGTGCGCAAGCGATTCGGCTACATGCCCGAGGAACGCGGCCTGTACCCGAAGATGCGTGTGGTCGAGCAGGTGGCGTACTTCGGCAAGCTGCACGGCATGCTCGCGGCGCAGGCCGAATCGGCGGCGCAGACCCTCATCGAACAGATGGACGTCGTCGCCGGTCCGCGCGACTACGTGCAGGCGCTGTCGCTGGGCAATCAGCAGCGCGTCCAGCTGGCCGCGGCGCTGGTGCACGACCCCGAGCTGCTCATCCTCGACGAGCCGTTCTCCGGCCTCGATCCCGTCGGCGTCGACACCATGGCCGACGTGCTGGCCAAGCGCCGCGCCAACGGCACCGGTGTCCTGTTCTCCAGCCATCAGCTGGAACTCGTCGAACGGCTGTGCGACCGCGTCGTCATCGTGCGCAGCGGCTCGATCGTCGCCGACGGCACCCTCGAGCAACTGCGCAGCGGTGGTTCACGCAACGAGCTGGAGGTCAGCGTCGACGGCGCCCCCTCGTGGCCGGCAGGTGTCCGCGTGATCTGCGGCGACGGCGGCGACTACGTGCTCGCTCTCGACAACCCAGACGACGATCAAGCCGTCCTGGCGGCCGCAGCTGCCGCGGGACGCGTCGAGCACTTCGGCTGGCGGACGCCATCGCTGGTCGAGCTCTACCGGGAGGCGGTGTCCGAGCAGTGAGCAGCACAGTCGCCCTGATCGCACGTCGCGAGATCGGCACCCGCCTGCAGCAACGCAGCTACCGCATCGGGCTGGGCATCGCCCTGCTGATCGCAGTCGTCGGCTGCATCATCCCGTCGTTCTTCAGCGGCGGCGACAAAGCGGCCACGTACGACGTCGCGATCGCGACCACGGCGCCGGGCCTGCCGCAATCACTGACCGCGGCCGGCAACGCCCAGGGCGCGAAGGTCACCGTCCACACCGTGTCGGCAGCCGAGGCGCGCAAGCAGGTCCGCGACGGCAAGTGGGACGCGGCGGTGCTGCCCGGCAAGCAGCTGGTCGTGCAGAAGTCCGGCGACGCCGTCGTCCGCCTGGTGCAGAACGCCTACCAACTCGCCGCGACGGTCGACCGGCTCGATTCGGCAGGGCTGTCGAAGGCGCAGATCACCAACGCGCTCGACGTTTCGCCGCTGTCGGTCAAGGGCACGAAATCGGGTGAGGACACCCAGAAACAGACGATCGCGATCATCGCAGTGGTGGTCCTCTTCTCGCAGCTCGTCACGTTCTGCACCTGGGTGGCCATGGGCGTGGTCGAGGAGAAGTCGAGCCGCGTCGTCGAGCTTGTGCTGTCCTCCGTTCGCCCGCTGCAACTGCTCACCGGCAAGCTGGTGGGCATCGGTGCGCTGGCGGCCGGACAGGTGCTGATCCTCGGAGTCGCGGCCATCACCACGGCGACGCTGGCGAAGACGCTGACGGTGCCGGCCTCGGCACTGGTGAGCGTCCTCGTGGCGTTCGTAGGCTTCCTGCTCGGTTATGCATTCTTCGCCGCGCTGGCCGCAGCGCTGGGCTCGACGGTCTCCCGGCAGGAGGAGGTGTCCGGCATCCTCGCTCCGGTGACGCTGAGCCTGACGCTCTGCTACGCGGCGAGCTTCGCCGCAGCGGGCAGCCCGGATTCGTCGCTGGCTCGGATCGCATCCATCGTGCCGCCGTTCTCGGCGATCTCAATGCCCGCCCGGATAGCGCGGGGCAGCGTCCCGCTGCTGGACATCGTCATGGCCGTCGTGTTCCTGCTCGTCGCCACCGCCGCGATCATCGCCGTGGCCGCCCGCGTCTACCGCGCGTCCATCCTGCACAGCGGCACCCGCGTGCCGCTGCGCCGCGCCTGGCGCGGCGAAGCCGTCGCCGAGATCTCTTGACGGCCATCGTGGCGACGGCGGCACAGTTGCGGCAGGCGGCACGGTTCGCTGCGGCGCTGCACAGGGGACGCGCGATCACCGCGTTCCACGGCTACGTCCGCAACGACCCGATGGCGCAGCTCATGCTTGCGCCGGCACGCGACAATCCGTACCCGATCTACGAGCGGCTGCGCGCGGACGGGCCCATCGGTCGCACCCGCCTGGGCAACTGGGTCAGCACCAGCCACGGGGTGTGCAACCGCGTCCTGCGCGATCGCGCCTTCGGGGTGCGGCCCGAGGGCGACGCGCTCGCCGCGGACGGGTTCGACCTGTCGTTCCTCGAGCTGAACCCGCCCGACCACACCCGGTTGCGCCGCCTCGTCACGTCGGCGTTCAGTCCGAAGCAGATGGCCGGTTACGCGACGCGCGTCGACAAGACGGTGCACCAGCTCATCGACGACCTGCCTCGCGGGGAGCCCGCGGACCTCGTGACGTCGTTCGCCGCGCCGCTGCCCATCGCGGTGATCACCGACCTGCTCGGCGTCCCGAACACGCACGTCGACGACTTCGCTCGCTGGGGCGCGACCATCGGCAGCGCACTGGACGGGGTGAAGTCGTTGCGTCACGCCCGCGCGCTCATGCGCGCCGACGCCGGGTTGCGCGCGATGTTCGAGGAGTTGTTCGAGCTGCGCCGCCGCGAGCCGGCCGACGACGTCATCAGCACGATCGTGGCCGCGCAAGGATCACGCATCGAGAGCCGGGAGATGGTGCCGCTGTGCGTGTTGCTGCTGATCGCCGGTTTCGAGACCACGGTGAACCTGATCTCCAATGGTGTCCTTGCTCTGCTCAGCCACCCTGAGCAGTGGGCGACCCTGCGCGACGACCCGTCGATGGCGGCGAACGCGGTCGAAGAGGTCCTGCGCTGGGATCCGCCGGTTCAGCGCACCGGCCGCGTCGCGCTCGCCGACGCCGAGGTGGCCGGCGCGCGGGTGCGCAAGGGGCAGTTCGTGGCCACGCTCATCGGCGGCGCGAACCGCGATCCCGAGGTGTACGCCGATCCCGCGCGCTTCGACATCACCCGCACGCCTTCCGTCGAGCATCTCGCGTTCTCCAGCGGTATCCACTACTGCCTCGGCCAGCCGCTGGCCCGCCTCGAGGCCACGACGGCGTTCGCGGCGCTCGCGCAGCGGCTGCCGCAGCTCCGCAGGTCGGGTCGGGTCGTGCGCCGCAATGCCGCGACCATCCGCGGCCCGCTGCACCTGCCCGTCGTCGCCGGGTAGCCGTCGCGATTGCTCGCGGGCGACAAACGGCCCGGAGCGCTCTCGCGCACCGGGCCGCTGTCGGTGGGTTGCTTGGCTCAGACGAGCCGAACGGCGTCTGCCTGCGGCCCTTTCGGACCCTGGACGACCTCGAACTCGACCCGCTGGTTCTCATCGAGTGAGCGGTAGCCGTCAGACTGGATGGCCGAGTAATGGACGAAGACGTCCTCACCGCCGTCTACGGCAATGAAGCCGAAGCCCTTCTCGTTGTTGAACCACTTCACGCTGCCCTGTGCCACGCGCACTCCTTGCTAGGGGACTGCCGCGCCCCACACTTCATGAGGCGCGGGGTCTTCGTTCCTTGGTGCCGCCTTGAGTGCACGTTCCTTGCGAGAGGGCCGTGGTACTTCGCCGGCGATTACGCTCGTCACAAATGACCGCGCCGGACGCTACACGGCCCGCAGCGCTATCGCCAGAACCGCTTCACCACCGAATAACGCTGGGTCATACGCGGCTCTCGTGCAGAGTCGCCGCTGGAGTCGATCAGCCGTCTGGTGATTACCTGGCTCGGTCTCGCCCGCCGGCCCTCCGACAGCGCATCGCCGGATTGTCGGGCGCGGTCGTTTCCCGCACGGACTTCTACTGGGACGAGTTCGGCGTCGTCGGCAAGGCGGACGGAAGGGGAAAGTACGACGAGCGCCCGGTGCTCACGGCCGAGAAGGACCGGCAGGACGCGCTCGAGGATCTCGGAGAGGTCGTCGTGCGCTGGGGCTGGCGACACGCGACACGGCGTCGGTACGACCTTCGCGACCGGCTGCTTCGCGGATTCGAGCGGGGGCGCCGCACGGATCGATCAGGTTTCCTCGTTTGTGGTCGCTCTGACACCCCCAGCGCGACGCCAACCGAGGAAAACCTGATCGGACGTGCCTCAGAGCAGGCCCGCGTCGCGCATCCCCTTCAGCGTCGGCGGGATGACTGCGGTCGGGTGCGCCCCGGAACTCACCGCATCGATGGTCTTCAACCCGTCGCCGGTGTTGTACAGCACCGTCTCGACGGACGTGTCGAGCTGCCCGGCCTCGACGAGCTTGCGCAGCACCGCCACCGTCACGCCCCCGGCGGTCTCGGCGAACATGCCCGTCGTGCGCGCGAGCAGGCGAATGCCCTCGCGGATCTCGTCGTCGTCGACGGCAGCGATCGCGCCACCGGATGCCCGGACCGCATCGAGCGCGTACGGCCCGTCGGCCGGGTTGCCGATGTTCAGCGACTTCGCGATCCCGGTCGGCTTAACGGGCACGACATCGGAGGAACCGGCAGCGAAGGCGGTAGCGATCGGCGAGCACCCCGCAGACTGTGCTCCGTATACCTTCCACGACGAGGAGGGCACGAGCCCGGCACCGACCAGCTCCTTGAACGCCTTATTGATCTTCGTGAGCATGGAGCCGGACGCCATCGGTGCGAGGTACTGGCCGGGCACCCGCCATCCCAGCTGTTCGGCGACCTCGTAGCCGAGCGTCTTCGATCCCTCGGCGTAGTAGGGCCGGATGTTCACGTTCACGAACCCGGTCGACTCGAATTCGTCCTCTTCCGACAACTGCGAGCACAGCCGGTTGACGTCGTCGTAGGAGCCCTCGATGCCGACCAGCGTCCCGCCGTAAATCGCCGTCTGAATGATCTTCGCAGGTTCTAGGTCGGCTGGGACGAAAACGATCGACGGCATGCCGATGCGCGCGGCATGCGCGGCCACCGAGTTCGCGAGGTTGCCGGTCGAGGCGCAGGCGATCCGGGAGAACCCCAGCTCGCGCGCAGCGGTGATCGCGACGGACACCACGCGGTCCTTGAACGAGTGCGTCGGATTTGCCGAGTCATCCTTGATCCACAACGGCGCGGTGAAGCCGAGTTCGTCGGCGAGGCGGTCGGCGCGGATCAGCGGCGTCATCCCTGTCCCGGACTCGACGCGCGTAGCCGAATCGTGGCCCACCGGCAGCAGCCCGGCATAACGCCACAACGAGTGCGGTCCCGCCTCGATGTCCTCGCGCGTAATGCGTGCGAGGGCGTCGGCGTCGTAACCGATCTCCAATGGCCCGAAGCATTCGAAGCAGGCATGCTGTGGCCCGAGCGGGTACTCGGCGCCGCAGTTGCGGCACACGAGCGCGGACGCCGGCGAGGGCACGGTGTGCCGGTCAGCGATTGCAGTCATAGGTAACGAGGCCTTTCTCCTCATCTTTCCCGTCCACGAACGCGTGGACGAGCCGGAGTTGGCACCTGCGCGCGGCGGCCTCCCGCCGGAATACGGCGGAGTCATCGTGCACGGTTGCCGGGGCTTCGTCGGGCCGGTCCCTCTGCCCCTCTGGATGAGCTGTGCTGTGCAGTTGTGCCTTCATCATGACACAGCGGGCAGTGGCGTCAGCCGGGCGCGTAGTCGGAGGTGAGCGCCACGACGACGGGCCCGCTCGGCAGTTCGGCGAACTTCTCCTTGACGCGCTTGATGGTCGGGAACTGCCTCTGCAATGCCTCGGCAGCCGCCTTTGCGCCTGCGACCGACGGGTCGTAATAGGCGCAGGTGGACACGATGTTGTTCTGGTAGCTGGCGTAGCGGGTGACGGTCCAGCCGCCGTTCTCGAAGCGCTGCGCAGCCTGACGCCCGAGCCCGGACGTCGCGGTGGTATTCAGTACGACCAGCGGCAGCGACTTCGTGTTCGTCCCGGCCGGCGAACCCGTCCGGCTCGACGAGGACGGCGCGCTGGAGGAACCCTTGCTGGTGCCCGGTGAGTTCGGCGCCGAGCCGACAGTGCTGAGCACGGTGGTTGTGCGCGTGTCCGAGCCCGCGCTCACGTGGCCCTTGGGCTCACGCAGCGCGAAGATCGCCACGGCCAGCACGACGGCGCCGAGAATGACGACGACGATTCCGGCCATCCGTTCACGCTGCCGACGGCGAGCCTGCTGACGTGCCAGGCGGCCCTGACGGTCAGCACGATTCTGTGCGTTCAGTTCCTCAAACCTCGATACCCAGGCGACGCGCCGACCGCTGTCGCTGCCGACTTGCCCGCAATCGTCGCAGACGCTTCACCAGCATGGGATCGGCGGCCAACGCCGCAGGGGTGTCGATCAGCGCGTTGAGCACTTGGTAGTACCGCGTCGCGGACATGTCGAACAGCTCACGGATCGCTTGTTCCTTGGCGCCGGCGTACTTCCACCATTGCCGCTCGAAGGCGAGGATCTCGCGGTCGCGGCGGCTGAGGGCCTCGCCGGACGCGTCGCCGTCACCGGATCCTGCGGCCGCGTGCGCGGAATGCATCCTGCATGCCCTCCGAAGTACAACGTGTGGGTGCTCCGGCTCGCTAGCGCAGCCCGAATTGCACCGGTGTAATTATCCGGCCTCATTGAACCACGGGCGCGGGTTGTCAAGACGATGCGGCGCGCTGTGGACAACTGCCGCACCGTCCACAGAGTGCCGTGACCCACCCCGCGCGGCAGGCGCGCTGACCATAGTCGCGGCATGTCGTCCATTCCCGACCCCGCGCTGGTCGAGGCCACCGCAGCGCGCCTCAACCAGCACGCCGCTGCCGTGCGCGATCGGGCAACGCATCTGCGCCGCGCGAGCGACGGCTGCCAGTGGGACGGCCACGCCGCCCTGGCGTTTCGGCACGAGGCGGCCGCCGTCGTCGGCGTGTTGCATCGTTCGGCCGCACAGCTGGACGACGCGTCGCGGGCCTTGCGCCGGCACGCGGGCGACATGCGCGACGAGCTGCGCAAGCTCGAACACGAGATGCGCGGCGTCGCAGAACTGCTCGGGGTGCGGACGCGATGAGCCCGAAGGTGCCGCGGCCGACGCCGGTGTCGGTCAGCGGCGGCAGCGGCGGCATCACCGCGAACGCCCAGGACATCTTCCGGGTCGCCGTCCAGTTCGGGAATGCCTCCGACGAGCTGCGCCATGCCCGGCGCGACATCGCGGCGTTGATCGACGCTCCGTTGTCGGCCGGTCACGGGTTGTTCGACGACATCAGCCTCGGCGAGTCCATGCAGCTCTCGCAGTTCCGCGCGCTGACGGGCTCGGCCGCGCAGGGCCTGCAGGTCTGCGACTTCATGTGCTCAGGTATCGGCACCGGCATGTTCCGCGCCGCCACCGGATACGACGAGCTGGACAAACACCTCTTCGGCGGCGGCCTCTTCGACGTCCTGGGCGACCTGGTGCACAGCCTCGGCGTGGGCGCCTGGGTCTATGTGCAGACCCGGGATCTCAGCAACGCGGCGAATGCCGCCGCCGTCGACGACCCGGAACTCGTCGACGACCTCGGCAACGCGATCGGCCTGCGCTACCTCTCGAGCTCTGCGGGCGTCCTCTCCGTCTTGATCTTCGACGACGGTCGCGGTGTCGTCCGCGACACCGGCGTCGACACCTCCGGCGCGGCGGGGCACGCGCCGCGGCGGCTGACCGACCTCCTCGCCGACCTCGACCAGCGCAACCGAGACCAGGGCGGCGGTGGCTTGATCGACGTCCGGATACTGACGCTGCCCGACGGCACCCGGAAGGCGGTCGTCGACATCACCGGCACGAAGTCGTGGAACCCAGTGCCGTCGCGCAACGTGGCCGACCTGACCACCGACGAACTCGCCCTCGCGGGGGTCCGCACCGCCTACGAGGCAGGGGTGCTCGCGGCCATGCGCAAGGCCGGGGTGCGCAGGGGCGACGACGTCATGCTCGTCGGGCACAGCCAGGGGGGCTTGATCGCCGTGAACGCAGCACGCCGCGCGACCCGCTCCGGCGAGTTCCACATCACTCACGTGGTCACGGCCGGCGCACCGATCGGCAGGCTCGTCGGCGGTCTACCGACCGGCGTGAAGGTGCTCGCGCTGGAGAACAAGCACGACATCGTGCCCCACCTCGACGGCCGGGAGAATCCCGATCGGCGCAACGTCACGACCGTCACCACCAACCGCGGCGACCGCACCGTCTTGGGGAACCACGGCCTGCCCAAGGGCTACGACCCGGCAGCCGCTGACGCCCAGGCGAGCCACCACAAGTCGGTGCGCGACTTCCTGAACGGTGCGCGCGGATACTTCGGCGCAACGCACGTCACCACGCACACCTTTCAGATCGAACGCAGATGACCCGCGCACTTGCCGACGGCTCGGCCGTGGGCAACGATCACCGCATGCTGGGACTGATGCAGGACTTCCCCCTCACCACCAACTGGATCTTCACCCGCGCCGGGCAGTACTACCCCGACAAGGAACTCGTCACCCGCACCGTCACAGGCATCGAGCGCTCCACCGTGGCTGACATGTGCACCGATGCCCGCAAGATCGCCGGTTATCTCGATTCGATCGGGATCTCCGCGGACGGCCGGGTCGGCACCTTCGGGTGGAACACCGCCCGCCACCTCGCGCTGTACTTCGCCATCCCGGGTACGGGCCGCGTGATGCACACCATCAACATCCGCTACTTCGCCGAGCAATTGATCTACACCGTCGACCACGCCGAGGACGAAGCCGTCTTCGTCGATCGCTCGCTGCTGCCTCTGTTCGCGAAGTTCCTACCCGAGCTCGACACCGTCAAGCATGTGATCGTGATGGACGACGGGGCGGATACCGAGATTCCCGACGACCCCCGCGTCGTGCCCTACCAGGACGCCGTGGGTTCGGCGGACGAGATCGACTTTCGCGATCGCGTCGCCGACGAGCGGCAAGCGGCGGCGATCTGCTACACGACGGGCACCACCGGAAACCCGAAGGGAGTCCTCTACTCGCACCGTTCGGCCTGGCTGCATTCCAACGCGATCAGCGGCTCCGGGGCGTTCGGCCTCAACGACACCGACCGCGTCCTGCCGGTCGTGCCGATGTTTCACGCCAACGCCTGGGGGCTGCCCTACGGCTCGATGCTCGCGGGCGCGGCCATGGTCATGCCCGGCCCGGATCTCTCCCCGCAGGCCATCCTCGAGCTGCTGGAGACCGAGAAGGTCACCCTCACCGCCGGCGTCCCGACAATCTGGATGGGGCTGGTGCCGCTACTCGACGAGCACGATCTGTCGGCGCTGCGGATGGTCGTCTGCGGCGGTTCCGCAGTACCCAAGAGCCTGTCGGAGGCGTTCCGCGAGAAGATCGGCCTGCCGATCCTGCAGGCGTGGGGGATGACCGAGACGTCACCGCTCGCCTCGGTCTGCATCGAGCGCGGCGAGTTCGCCGACGCCCCGGAGGACGAGAAAGCCGACGTGCGCGCAACCTGCGGCGTAGCTCCCCCCGGCGTCGAGCTGCGCATCGTCGACTCCGGGACGCGCGAGCCCCAGCCGTGGGACAACGAGGCCTCGGGCGAGATCGAGGTCCGCGGCCCGTGGATCGCGAGGCAGTACTACCGCACCGACGAGCCCGGCGAGCAGTTCTCCCCCGACGGTTGGCTGCGCACCGGCGACGTCGCCTCGATCTCGAAGCTCGGCTACGTCCGGCTGGTCGACCGGACGAAGGATCTCGTGAAGTCCGGCGGCGAGTGGATCAGCTCGGTCGATCTGGAGAACGAGATCATGTCGCATCCGAAGATCGCCGAAGCTGCGGTGATCGCCGTCGCGCACCCGAAGTGGTCCGAGCGCCCGCTGGCCTGCGTCGTGGTGAAGGACGGCGAGGAGCTCAGCAAGGAGGAGGTGCTCGACTTCCTGCGCGAGCGGCTCACCAAGTGGCAGGTGCCCGACGACGTCGTGTTCATCGACGAGGTGCCCAAGACCAGCGTCGGCAAGTTCTCGAAGAAGACCCTGCGCGACAAGTACGGGGATTACGAACTGCCCTCGCGCTAGATCGGGGCGCTTTTCCGAGTTATCTGCGTGTCGCAACACGGGTAACTCTTGTCACAACAGTAACTTGGATGGTTTGATCAGCGCATCCCCGGTCAGTCGCGGGGGAGGGCGCGTTGCTGGGCGGGGCACGGCGCGTCGGACGATTGCGGCACAGCGTGTCGCCGGCCCGACGGGAACCAACCACATGTCCGCACGCGCCAGCGCGGCCCGCTACATCCAGCAGAACCCAAGCACGCGCGGCCGCCTCGGCGCGCTGCTGAGCGTCGCCGCCGTGACGGCTTCGCTGCTCGTCGTCAGCGATGACGTGCGGCCTGCGGCAGCCGCCCCGTCGACGTACTCGCCCTACGGCCACGTCGACACACTCACCCCGACGCCCGGCGGCATGCGAGCGGTCGGCTGGGCCGTCGACCCGAGTTCGGTGCAGCGCTCGCTGCGCGTCTACGCCACCGTGGACGGCAAGCGCTCGGTCTCGGTGACGGCGAGCCGGTCTCGTCCAGACGTGGCGCAGGTCCATCGCGGCGTCGGCCCGAGCCACGGATTCGCCTTCGTGGTGCCTGCCGTCGAAGGCCGCCGCACGGTCTGCATCTGGGCAACGAATCTGTACAGCGGCGCGAACACGCAACTCGCCTGCCGGACGCTCACCCTCGACTTCGGCCCACACGGAAAGGTCGAATACGTCCGAGCGGCGCACGGTGGCATCGCGGTCAAGGGCTGGGTCGTCGACGGCGACGCATGGACCGCTCCCGTGACGGTGCGCGTGACGATCGACACGGCAACCACCGTGCTCACTGCGTCCAGACCCAACTCGGGCGTTCCGGCCAACTGGCCGACGCGCGGATCTGCGCACGGATTCGCCGCTCTGATTCCGACGACGCAGGGGGCGCATCGCGTCTGCATCACCGCGAAGAGCATCGGCGCCGGCCGGAACAACAGTCTCGGCTGCCGCAGCGTCACGCTCGACGAGCGGCCGAGCGGCCACGTCGACGTGCTTGCCCAGCAGTCGGGCAGGCTACGGATCCAGGGCTGGACCTACGACCCGGACAGCCCGAAGAGCCCGCTGCGCGTCACGCTCACGATCGACGGGCACTCGAGCGCGCTGCTCGCGAACCGCAGCCGCCCGGACGTGGCCAAGACGCACCCGAGTGCCGGCGCACTGCACGGCTTCGATGTCACCCGCACACTCGCTGAGGGCATCCACACCGTGCGAATCGTCGCCGGCAACATCGACCTCGGCAGCGACCGCACCATGGCGAACCGGTCGGTGCGGCTGAACTTCACCCCCAGCGCGTCCATGGTCTCGCTCACTGCCACTTCCACGGGGGTCCGCGCGCAGGGCTGGGCGATCGACCCGGACACCACGCAGCCGATCAAGGCCCGGCTCACCGCCGCCGGAACGACATCGAAGCTCGCCACCGCCAATCACCAGGGCCCGCGCGGCGCCCAGTATCCGGGGCGGAACTTTGGTGAGTACCTGACCCTGCGCTCAGGCACGCACACCGTCTGCGCGGTCGGCGTCAACGTTCTCTATGGCACGCACGACTCCGCGGCGTCGTGCCGCACGATCACGCTCGCACTCTCGCCGCACGGGCACTACGACACGGCGGCGCGCGTCGCCGGGTCGAACAGCATCCGGATCACGGGGTGGGCGTTCGACTGGGATACCTCGCGGTCGATCCCGGTCGCGGTGTCGCTCGACGGCAAGCCGCTGCCGAATCTCACCGCCAACGTCAGCCGGCCCGACGTCTCGCGCGCCTATCCCGGCGCGAGCAGCACGCACGGCTTCTCGGCCACCCTCGCCACCACCGAGGGGGAGCACCGGGTTTGCACCGCGGCACGCAACGTCAGCGGCGGCAAGGATGTTTTCCTCGGCTGCAAGATCGTGAACGCCGTCCATCCCGTTGCCCCTGGCGCGCCGCGCACGGTGAAAGCCACCGGCGGCTACCAGGCCGCCACCGTCACCTGGATACGCCCGGCCTCCGACGGCGGGGCCCCGTGGACGAAGTACATCGTGATGGCCTCCGCCGACGGTCGCAGCGCTACCGTCGGAGCCACCGCCACCCGGGCCACGGTCACCGGGCTGAAGGTGAACACCGCGTACTCGTTCACCGTCCGCGCGGTCAACGTCGCCGGCGCGTCGGCAGCGGGGAAGTCGGCGGCGGTCCGGACGCAAGCCGGACCCGCGCTGCAACGCACCCCCGCTCCGGTGGCGACCAGCCGCTACCTGCGAAACATCCGGACTGCGTCGGCCGCCGAGCTCAAGTGGATGCGGGCCGCAGGAGCTTCGGACGCGGGGGCCAACCCGTCCAACCATCGCTACATGGTGCTGCTCGACATCGGCGGCCAGGACACGTACGGCGGCGGTGTCGTGCTCAGTGCCACCACCAGGTTCGTCAGCTACGCGAACCTGGTGCGCGCCACGAACGCCTATGTGGACGGGTATCGCAGCGCGCAACGCGGCAATGCCCCCGCCACGATCGCGGTCGGCACGAACAACGACATGGACGTGTCGTCGAGCACCGGCAAGGACTGGGCCATCCGCGTCGTCAACCCCGTCGCCGGCCACGCGCGCAACTACAGCGGCATCCGGATCGCCGGCGCCAACGACGTCGAACCCGGCTTCCGGGCAACGTATTCGCAGACACGCAGCTGGCTCAGCGGCTACCTCGCGAACACCAGCCGTCCGTTCGTCTTCAACGGGTCGGCGGACGGCTGCGCATGGACCACGACCGGCCGCCGATGCAACAACGGCTGGACGATGTCCGGGCTGTACACACTCGCGGCCGGGGCAGCACCGACACGCGTGGTGAACCTGCCGCAGGTCTACAACACGACCATGTCTGCGCAGTGGAAGTACATCTCGCTCACCGGCGTCGTCAGCGGCCACAAGCGGATCAACTTCGGCGGCCCGTTGACGGAGCTGACCGCCTGCCGGCAGGCCAGAAGCTGCGGCAGCCTCAGCGGGCGCACCGCGTGGACGACGATGTGGGGGCATCTGCAATCCGACTCGCGGCTGCGGGTGAGCAGCCTGCCGTACGCGACCGATCTGCGGATCGACTCTTGACGCCGGCGCGTCGTCGGCCGGTGCTCGTCGCCGCGCTGGCGGCGTTGGCGTGCGCGGCCGCCGTGCTTGCCGGGTGCACGTCCGGCAGCGGCAGCGGCGCCGGCTCGCACAGCGCGTCGCCGAGTAGCACCGCGCCGAGCACGACGGCGCCGACCACCACGGACACCCCGACGCCGCCGAGCACGCCCCCCTCGACGCCACCGTCGAGCACGGCCCCGGCCACGACGAGCGTCGCGCCCCCGGCGACGAAGCAGACCTCGCTCGCACCGCGCTCGACGTGCACGAAGGTGACGGTGCGGGTGATCCGCGGATCGGCCGCACGCGGTCGCGAGTTCGCGGCACTGCAGTTCACCAACGCCGGCGCGAAGCGATGCACGCTCGTCGGCTACCCGGTAGTGATGTTGCTGCGCAACGGCACGCCGATCGGCACGGCGTCGCAGCCCGCGTCCACCCGGCAATCCAGCCGCGTCCTCGTTCCCGGGGACACGGCCGAGAGCAAGCTCAATGACTACTCCAGTTGTAACGCGCCGCTGTCTGACCAGCTGCGTGTCACTGTGCCCGGCAGCGCACAGCGGGCGGTACGTCCGGCGCAACTGCGCGCCTGCGTGCTGCGCGTAAGCCAGCTGCAGGCACCGGAATGACGGGTATGGACGAAGATCCGAAGAAGCTGCGACGACACGACTTCGCGGTGCTGCGCACGCTGCCGACGCGTTGGTCGGACGACGACACGTACGGGCACGTGAACAACGTCGTGCACTACCTGATGTTCGACACCGCGGTGAACGGTTGGCTGATCGAGGCCAGCGGCGTGGACATCCGCCGGCTACCGGCGATCGGCCTCGTCGTCGAGACATCCTGCCGCTACTTCGCCGAGCTGCGCTTCCCGGAGACGGTGACCGTCGGCATCGCGATGGACAAGCTCGGCACGTCCAGCATCACCTATCGGCTGGCGCTGTTCGGCGAGCAATCCGAGCAGCCGGCAGCTATCGGACGCTTCGTGCATGTGTACGTCGAACGCGAAGGGCGGCGGCCCACGCCGATACCGCCGCAGATCCGCGCGGCGCTGGACACGCTCAACAGCGGACGACCTGGGTAGGGCATGCTGCACGCATGACGCGCTGGTACGGCCTCGAACCCGCCGATGCCGCCATCTTCACCTCGGCCGGACAGCTGTACCGCTTCCCGATTCGGCTACAGGTACAGCCGGCGCGGGTGTGGGAGTCGCTGGCATCCGATCAGAGCGTCGCCGCTTGGGGGCCTGGCGTGCACCGGGTGACGTGGACCTCGCCGCGTCCGTTCGGTGTGGGGACCACCCGCGAGGTCGTGCTGCCGCTGGGCGCGGCGACGGTGCGCGAGCACTTCTTCCGCTGGGACGAAGGCGCGGGCTACTCGTTCTATGCCACCGAGATGAACCGGCCTGGGATGCGCCGCTTCGCCGAGAACTACACGGTCGAGACGGACGGCAGCGGCAGCTTGCTCACCTGGACGATCGCCATCGAGGCGCATCCCCGCGCGTCGGCGGCGATGAAAGCCTTGGGCCCGTTGAACAAGTTCGCATTCGGACAGGTCGCGCGCAGCGCCAAGTCGTACTTCGCGAAGCACCCCGTGACGCCTCGTTGAGCAGCTGTGCTCACGACGCCGGGAGAGGGCCAGCAACGACCCATCCAGATGCGCAATCCGCCCCGCCGCCCGCACCGTGGGCGCAGGCGAGTTGACCATCCGTCCGACCCAGGCCCGGCCCGCTTGCGCGGGCCGGGCCCTTCTGTCGTCGGTTAATCTTCGGCACATGACCGGCGAGCTGCGCGTACCGCTGCTCGAGCGGCGCGTTGCGCTACCTGTGGTCGGCGTGCGCCTGTCGCTGTGGCGGGCGGTCGCGCTGTTCCGGGTCGCGACGCTCGCGGTGTGCGTGTTCCTCATCGTGCGGTGGCAGCCGATCTATGCGCGCCCGTCGGTAGCGCTGGGTGTCGGCGCCGCGATGGTGCTGGTGACGGCGGCGATCTGTTGGCTGGCGGTGCAGGGCCGGGCGCATCGGGTCCCGCTCGTCGTGGCGGATCTCGTCGTGACGTCCGGGCTCACGCTGCTGACGATCGTTGCCCAGTCATCGGCGCAGCAGCACGGCGAGATGGTCACGCTGACCACGCTGTGGGCCGCAGGGCCGACGATCGAGGCGGCGTTCCTGGCCGGCCCGCTCGGCGGTGCGCTCACTGCCGTCGTGCAGTTCGGTGTGTCGGTAGTCGTCGCCGATGACTGGCACGGCCGGACGCTGTACGGCGGCGTCCTGCTGCTACTGACCGGCAGCGTCGTCGGCTTCGTGGCCCGGCTGGCCGTGCGCGCCGAGGACGATCTGCGCGCGGCGTCGGCGGCGCAGGCCGCGCTGGCTGAGCGCGAACGGCTCGCTCGCTCGATCCACGACGGCGTGCTGCAGGTGCTCGGGCTCGTCCATCGCACCGGCCGCGACGCCGGCGGCAGGTGGGCCGCCCTCGCCGATGCGGCGGCCGAGCAGGAGGCGGCGTTGCGTGGCTTGATCACCTCACAGGGGGATGCGCCTGCGCCCACAGGGCAGCGCGACCTCGGCGATGCGCTGCGCAGCCTGCGCTCGCAGCGGGTGACGGTGTCGACGCCCGCCGAGCCGGTGTTGGTTTCCGCGCTCGCCGCGTCGTCCCTGGCTGACGCGGTGCGCGCCGCGCTGCACAACGTCGAGGCACACGCCGGCGACGGCGCGCACGCGTGGGTGCTGCTGGAGACACTCGACGCCGACGTCCAGGTGACGGTCCGCGACGACGGCGCGGGCATCGAGGACGGCCGGTTGGCGGTGGCCGAGCTGAAGGGTCGCATCGGGGTGGCCCGCTCGGTGCGCGGCCGGGTCGCCGACCTGGGCGGGCGCTGCTCCATCGCCTCCGCCCCCGGCGAGGGAACCGAGATCGCGCTGGTGATCCCCCGATGATCCGCGTCCCTCCCTCTGCGTTGACTGGTGCGAGAGTGGCGCGGATGGAAAGTGCGCTGTGACTGACCCGATCCGCGTCCTGCTGGTCGACGACCACCCGATATGGCGGGACGCGCTCGAGCGAGATCTGGCCGAGGCCGGGTACGACGTGATCGCCGCACTACCCGACGGCGAGGCTGCGGTGCGGATCGCGCCGGCAGTCCGCCCGGAGGTGGTCCTGATGGATCTGCAGCTACCCGGGATGTCCGGCGTCGACGCCGCAGCCGCGCTCGTCGCCGCCGACCCGTCCATCCGCATCCTGATGTTCTCCTCTTCAGGCGAGGACGCCGACGTGCTCGCCGCGGTGAAGGTCGGCGCGCGCGGCTACCTCGTCAAGTCGGCCGCGAAGGCCGAGCTGCTCGACGCTGTCGCCCGCACCGCAGCGGGCGAAGCGGTCTTCTCTGCCGGCCTGGCTGCCCTGGTGCTCGGCGAGTACCGGCGCATCGACCGCGACGAGCCGTCTGCGGCTGCGGCGCTCACCGACCGCGAGACCGAGATCCTGCGATTCGTGTCGACCGGGCTATCCGCGCGGCTGATCGCCGAGCGGCTGGTCGTGTCGCACCGCACCGTGCAGAACCACATCCAGAACACCCTGCGCAAGCTGCAGCTGCACAACCGCGTCGAGCTGACCCGCTGGGCGATCGAGCAGGGCCTCACAGACTAGGGCCGTGCCGCTCACCCCCGCCGCGCGTTCACGGTTGATCAGCTGAGCCCGCGCTCATCCAGGGCGGCAGCCAGGTCGAGAAGCGCGGCGTCCGAGCCGCGGCGGCCGGCGAGCTGCACACCGACGGGCATGCCGTCGACGGGCGAAGGGCCGGCCGGCAGCGACACCGCGGGCAGATGCGCGAGGTTTGCGATGACCGTCCAGCAGTCGGTGTACGGCGCTGCCATCGGGTCGGCGAGTTCCTGCATGGATGCATCGGCAAGATCGGCGGTCTGATCGGTCAACAGCGGCGCGGTGGTGGGCATCGTCGGCGAGAGCAGCACGTCGCAGCGGGTGAAAGCCTCATCGGCCTGGGCCGCGATGCGTTGCTGCACCTCGTACGCGTCCTCGAGTTCGTCTCTGGCTACCTGGAGCAGCGCGCGGCCGAGGTTCCATCGGCGCACCACCTCCCCGCCCGCCTGGCCGGTGCGCACGTACGGTTCGAGCAGTGGGACGCACGCCGCAGATGTGATCCGCAGGTACGCGCCCAGCCCCTGCGCGGCCGCCGGGATGCGGACCCGGACGACGTCGACGCCGAGCCCGCACAGCAGGCCCTCGACCGCCGCGAGCCGCGTCAGCACGCCGGGCTGGTTGCCCGGGCCGCACAGCTCCTCCACAAGCCCGATGCGCGGCGGGGCGCCGGCAGCCATCGGCACAGCCAGGTCGCGCCTGCCCGACAGCACCGCGAGCAGCGCGGCGGGTCATGA
>JAABUT010002395.1_pt1 | contig 18278 bp, 14 predicted proteins | sample 5559281 | NCBI WGS metagenome assembly JAABUT01 (sample SAMN10711880, study PRJNA513359) | rock metagenome | isolation source: Antarctica rocks | place: Antarctica: Victoria Land, Ricker Hills nord | collected 2016-01-04 | reverse complement strand
CGCGGCGCCGCTGCTCGCAAGTCTTGCCGCCGCGGGGCGCCTCGGTGTTCCCCTCCATCCCGCTCGGCTTGATCGAGGGGCGGCCCTTCAGGCCCTTTAGTCGCGCAATCTCGTCACGCTGCGCGGCGACCAGCGCCCTTAGCTCCGCGACCTGGCCGAGCAGATCGACCAACAGCGCCTCCAAATCGGTGCGCGATAGGCTCGGCAGGTTGGGACGGGTTGCCATGTGCCGAGCGAATCGTACTCGCCCGCGTCAGGAAAGCCCTAAAATGCGGTCAACCCCGGGATTTTGCCCCGGTTACGTCCGTCAGCCCGAAGTCCTTGATGATCTGCGGCTGCCACAGCGTGAGGCCATAGCCGCTCGCGACGCTGCCGGCATAGACGAGGGCCAGGAGCAAGACCTTGCGGTGGCTCAGAACCTGCCACAGCGGCACCCGCTGCGCCGTGGCCGTGCGCTTGTGCTCGGCATCCAGCCGGCGGCTGAGCCAGTCGCGCTCGGCCTGCGGCAGCCACCGTGCCGTCGCGGGCCGGTCGGGCAGCCACGCCAGGACGGCAAGGCCCAGCAGCACGGATGGCAGCGCTTCCAGGATGAACAGCCACTGCCAGCCGCGCAGGCCGAGGACGCCGCTCATTCCCAGGATGGCGCCTGAGATCGGCGAGCCCAGGAGGCTGCTGATCGGGATCGCCACCATGAAGATGCCGACGACCTTGGCCCGGTGCTCGCTCGGGAACCAGTAGGTCAGGTACAGGATGATGCCTGGGAAGAACCCGGCCTCCATGGCTCCCAGCAGGAAGCGCAGCGCCATGAACGACCAGGTGCCCGTCACCAGCGCCATGCCGGCCGAGACGACGCCCCAGGTGACCATGATGCGGGCGATCCACTTCCGTGCGCCCACCCGTTCCAGCGCGATGTTGCTGGGCACCTCGAACAGGAAGTAGCCGAGGAAGAAGATACCGGCGCCTCAGCCGTAGACCGTGGCGGAGAAGCCAAGGTCCTTGTTCATCTGCAGCGCGGCGAACCCGACGTTCACCCGGTCCAGGAACGCGACGAAGTAGCAGACGATCAGGAACGGCACCAAACGCCGCGTGACCCGCCGCACGGCAGACCGCTCCAGCTCCGCCTCGCTTGCCAGGACCGACATCGTCGTCCCTCCCGATTGTTGCGGAAATCCTATCGAACCCGGAATGCCGAAGCCAGTCTCATAAACCAATGCCCGCAAGACGAAGCCGGGGGCGACACGGCGTCCCGAGTGGACGCAACGCTACTTGTCACCAAGCAGCGAGCCGCGCGTCCATCGCCAGATACTCAGCTGACCTCGTCGCCGTTGCCAGTTCCGGCCCACTTGCCATCGCGGGCCGCGGGCCACCCCTCAGGCCAGCGAGCGCCGCCCGGACGGCATGCACCGTTGCAGCCAGAATGTCCTGCGGATAGATCGCGAACTTGATCCCGGCTCGCACGAGGCCTGCATCGTCGGGCATGAAGTGCTTGCCCGCCGGGGCCGTGACCGACACCGCCGGCTTGCCGTTGCAGGCCTCCACAGAGGCCCGCATCTGCGCCTCGTTCTCCGGCGAGTCCAGGAACAGGATGTCAGCTCCTACGGCCACGAACTCCTGCAGCCGTGCGAGCGCCTCGTCGAAGCCGCGCGAGCGGCAGGCATCGGTGCGCGCGAGCAGCAGCACGCCCTCGTCGCGGGCCGCTTGAACGGCGGCACGGATGCGAAGACGGGCCTCGTCACGCTCCACCACCAGCTTCGCTCCATCCCTGCCGAGCGGGCTCGGCCAAACCTTGTCCTCGATCAGCACCGCCGCGGCGCCGGCCCGTGCATACTCGCGCACCGTCCTTTGCACGTTGAACGCGTTGCCGTAACCGGTGTCGCCATCGGCAAGCCACAGCACGGCAGGCGCCGCGTTCACCATGCTTTCCACGGCGTCGCGCATCTCTGGAAAGCTCAGCAGATCCATGTCCGGCATCGCGAGCCGCATCGCATGGATGCTGGAGCCTGACGCGAACGCAATCTTGAACCCCGCCTCCTGCACCAGCCGCGCACCCATGCCGTCCCCGCAGCCGGGCACGACCTGCATCGCTGGTTGGTCCAACAAGGCTTTCATGGCTGCCGCCTGCGGACGCATCGCGGTCTCCCCTGATTGTTGGTTACATGATCGGAGATTGCGGTCGGGCCGGCAACTTCGGTCCACACCGGCCATCGTCACAGCCTTGCTGCCGGTCGTACCCCTGCTTCCGCTGTGACATGGCCGCTTCGACACCAGCATCCTTCATCGATTAAGTTGCCTGGACCGCCCCCAGAGGCGAAGGCAGGGAACACGATGATCGCACGACGGACAATGCTGGGCATCGCGACGCTGCCGCTCCTAGTCAGCCGGGTGGCTGCTGGCACGATCCGTCCCACTGCCGGTTGGGCCAGCGGCATCGTGCAAGCCTATGATGCCCAGGGTCACCACCGCACTGGACAGCTTGCCGACCTGGAAAGCGCCAAGTGGCTCGCCAGGGAGGCGTCTGCCCTTGGCGCGTCCGTTGTGGTGGAAGAGTTCAGCATCGACCGGGTCGAGCCGGGGATGTGCCACCTGGAGGTGGACGGCCGCCGCATTCCAGGCGTCCCGATGTTCGACGCTGCCTTCACCGGACCAGACGGCGTGACGGGTCGGCTCGGGACGGAACCGGGTGCGGAGATCGGCCTGGCCACCCTCGGCCCGCTCAGCATCTATGGTCCGGCCTATGAGCCATACCGGCGCGCTCCCGGCAGCCGTGCCCTCGTCACGGTGACGAAGGGCGGCAAGGACGGGCTGGCGCTGTTCAACGCCGAGCACTTCCTGGAACCCTATGGCGTGCCCGATTTGCTGGTGGCGAGCGGGCATGGCCCTGCCCTGTCGGAGGCTGCCGCACGCGGGGCGACGGTCCGCGTCGTGGCCGATGTGCGCCGGGTGCCCAGCCCCGTGCGCAACGTCGTCGCTACCGTCGCGGGGCGGGACCGCTCGGCACCCCCTGTCGTGGTGATGACGCCGCGCAGCGGCTGGTGGCACTGCGCCTCGGAACGCGGTGGTGGTCTCGCCTGCTGGCTCGCCGTCCTGGCGCCAACATCGGCGCGACCGGCAGCAAGCTGACCCTGCAATCGCCCAACGAGGACCTGCGTGCGCTGGGAACGCGCGAGTTGCAGGCGACTGGCCGCCCTGCCGACTCCCTCTCGCCACCTACGCAGGTGCCTTTCGGCGAGTCACGGGCCATCCACCGCGCCGGCGGACGCTGTCTCACCTTCATTGGCAGCAACGACCTATTCCATCTTGCCGAAGACCGCTGGCCATACACTGTCGCTCCGGAGGCAATCGCCCGCTATGCAACGGCGGCCGGCCGGATCGCCCTCGCCATGGCGGGCTAGCGCCACGGCTCAGGTGTGGCCGTCCGGTGCCGGGCTGGCCTTCCAGCACGCGGCTCAGCAAGCCGTCATGGGCAGCCGGTCGCACATCGAGCGGAGAACGCGTCGGAGCTGCAAGGTAGCGTGCGGCTCAGCGCACCTGGCACTCTGGCTTGGCCTCTGCGGCCGCCAGGACACCTTAGGAACATTGCATGCAGCATAGGCCCCCGTCGTGTCCATGCTGGCATAGTAGCATCTCCCTGCTGCCCGCCGTCGGCTGCTCCACCTCCGACGCACCAAGACCGTGTTGTCCATTTTGAGAGCGGCATAACGGGACGTTGATGCCCGTCCGAACACAACGCTACGCTTGCTGGCGCGAAATCTGACGGAACCGATCTCAGCCGGGAAACGGTGGCCGGCATAGCTTGGAACAGCGGACGTCGTCATCCTGCCCGGCTACCCGGCTCAGCCGCACTTCGCAACCGCCCGGCAGCCAAGTTGACGGTGCCGGGCGGAGATCACTGGCGTTGCCGCGACAGCGAAGCCGTCGGTGCGCCTAGGTACTTCGTCGCCATTGCTGTGGTCGCAGCCAAACAAGCAGCCAAACAAGTTGACGGTGTCCCTTGCTGACGTAGGCTTGGGACGGCCAACACAGGGGTTCCATCATGCGGCGCGTATTCTGGCTGCTCACGGCGCTGGCGCTTTCCATGGGATTGGCCCGTGCTGAAACCGTCCTGCGCATCGTGCCGCAATCCGACCTGCGCGTGCTCGATCCGCACGCGACCCTGGCCACCATCACCCGCATCCACGGATTGATGATTTACGACACGCTCTACGCGATGGACGAGACGCTGCAGCCGCGGCCGCAGATGGTGGCGGGCAGCAAGGTTTCCGCTGACAAGCTGACCTACGAGTTCACGCTGCGCCCCAACCTGGCCTTCGACAACGGCCAAAAGGTCACCACCGCCGACGTCCTTGCCTCCATCCCGCGGGCGGCCAAGCAGGACCCGCTGATGCAGGTGATGATGAAGCGCGTCGCGGCGCTCGAAGCGGTGGACGACAGCACCTTCCGAATTCGGCTTTCCCGGCCCTTCCCATACGTCGAGGCCGCGCTTGCCGCCAACAATGCGATGATCCTGCGTGCCGAGGACATCGCAGCCGCCGGGTCGGGGGTGCTTTCGACGACGACCGGGTCCGGCCCATTCCGGTTCGTACGCAGCGACTACGTGCCGGGTGCCAAGATCGTTTACGACCGCAACCCCTACTACGTGCCGCGCGACGAGCCGGCCAACGGCCTGGCCGGCGGCAAGCGGGTATTCGTGGACCGGGTCGAGTGGATCGTCATCCCCGACCTGCAAACGCGCATCGCAGCACTGCTCAGGGGCGAGGTCGATCTGCTCGACCAGCTTCCGCATGACGGCATCCAGAGCTTGCGGAGCCACAAGGAGATCGAGGTGGCTGTCGCGAGCAAGCTCGGCAACCAGGCCTTCATGCGGATGAACACGCTGTTCCCGCCGTTCAACGACGTCCGCGCCCGCCAGGCAGTCGCGCTCACGGTGCAGCAGTCGGACTACCTTTCGGCCGCCTTCACCGACGACCCGGCGTGGTGGCGCGAGTGCTTCGCCTATTTCGGATGCGGTACGCCCAACCAGTCCGAGGCGGGTTCGGAGCCTTACCGCAAGCAGGACCTGGAGCGCGCGAAAGCGCTGCTGAGGGAGGCGGGCTACAACGGCGAGCCGGTCGTGGTGCTTTCCAGCCACGAGACCCCGCTGATCGCGGCCCTGGCCGAGGTGACGGCCGACGCACTGCGCAGGATCGGCATGAACGTAGACCTCCAGGAAAGCGACTGGGGGGCACCCTCATCGTACGCCGGGCCAAGCAAGAGCCTCCGGCGCGCGGCGGCTGGAGCATCTTCAGCTCCGGGACCGAGGTCCCCGTCATCGCGCAGCCTGCGACGAACATCCTGGTAGACACGCGCTGCGACCGCAACAACTACGCGGGCTGGCCCTGCTCGGAGAAGCTTGAGGCGATGCGGACCGACGTGATGGACGACCCGAGCCAGGCAAAGGTCGCCACCTACAACGCGGCGCTGTGGGGCGAGCTGCCGACCATCCTGCTCGGCCAGTACTTGCAGCCGGTCGCCTGGCGCAAGGTGGTGTCGGGTCTGCCAGCGGCCAATACGCTCGTGTTCTGGAATATACGCAAGCAGCAGTAGCGGCATGCTGACCTCAGAGGCACGGGCGCGCGCCGCCCGGTTCGCAACCGCCGAGGTGCGGCGGCGCGTGTTCAACCCTATGGTCCGGCCGCGCTGGATCGGGCGCAGCGACCGGTTCTGGTATCCGAAGGAGAGCGCGGCCGGCTTGGCCTACGTGACGGTTGATGCGGCCACTGGCGCCCAGGCGCCGAGCTTCGATCACGCCGCCCTCGCCGGGGCGTTGCGCGACCGGGCAGGGCAGGACGTGTCGGCGGACCGGCTGCCCTTGTCGTCGCTGTCGGTTAGCGAGCACGGGACGGCGCGCTTCGCGGCATTCGGCCGGAGCTGGACGTGGGACGGCGCCCTGACCGAGGCCGACCTGCCCGACCACCGCCCAGGCGACGCCGCTTCGCCCGACGGGCGCTGGGCCGCGTTCCGGCACGGTCACGACCTGTGGGTCCGCGAGGTCGCGACGGGTCTGGAGCGCCCGCTTACGGAAGACGGGGCGCCGCACTACGCCTACGCCAAGTCACCGGACATGAACCTGACCAGCGTGACGCTGGCGCAGAAAGGCATCCTGCTGCCCGCCGCGGTTGCGTGGTCGCCCGACAGCCGCCGCCTGTTCACGGCGCGGCTGGACGAGCGGGCGGTGGCGGACTTCCCTTTGCTACAGCACGTTCCCCCTGGAGGCGCGGTGCGGCCGGTCGTGCACCATATGCGGCTTGCGCTCAGCGGCGACCCGCACCTGCCGCTGGCCGAGCCGTGCATCGTTGATGTCGCGAGCGGCATCTTGACGCCCGTCCAGGTGCAGCCAGAGATCGTGTTCGTGGCCACAGCGGTCGAACGCGGGGAGGTCTGGTGGAGCGCGGACGGAACCCGCACCTTCCATCTTGCGCGCGATCGCGCCCAGCAGCGCCTGACGCTGTGGGAAACCGACGCCGCGACCGGCGCCGCCCGCGCCGTGTTCACGGAAACGAGCCAGACGTTCGTTGACGTCAACCTGTCCGTGACCGGCCTGCCAAACATCCGCGTGCTCGACCGCCGCGGGGAGGTGGTGTGGTTCTCGCAGGCGGATGGACGCGCGCATCTCTACCTGCACGACCTCCGAACCGGCGCGCGCAAGAACCGGATCACCTCCGGCGATTTCGTCGTCCGCGACCTGGCTGACATTGACGAGGACACGGGCACGGTGCTGTTCCTGGCAGGCGGCATCAAGCCAGGGGCCGACCCGGCGCGACGCAAGCTTTGCCGGGTGCAGTTGGACGGATCGGGGTTCCAGGTCCTCACCCCGGAGAGCGGCGAGCACGAGATCGCCGTGCCGCGCCCGCGCCCGCCGCGCGACCATATCCGGCCCGCGGAGGAGACCGGATGGTTCCTGTCGCCATCGCGCAGGTATTTTGCGGACACATACGGCACGCTTGATCGCCCGCCCGTCTCGGTGCTGCGCCGTGTAGACGGCAACGTGGTGGCAACGGTCGCGGCGGCGGAACTTGCACCTGATCTCGCTGCGGCCTGGCGCTGGCCGATGCCGTTCACCGCGAAGGCGGCCGATGGCGTCACCGACCTGCACGGCGCGATCTGGCTGCCCACGGACTTCGACCCGGCGCGGCGCTACCCGGTGATCGACAACATCTACCCCGGACCGCAACGGGGGAACCTGCCCGCCACGATGCTGCCTGACACGCTGGCGGACCTCGTGCAGTCCTGCCGCCCGCAGTCCTTCGCGGAACTGGGTTTCGCTGTGGTAATCGTGGACGGCCGCGGCGCCCCGTTGCGCGAAAAGGCGTTCCATGACCTGAGCTACGGCAGGCTCGGGAACCCCGGCTGCCTTGAGGACCATGTGGCGGTGCTGCAGGAGCTCGCGCGGCGGCACGCTTGGCTCGACGCCGGGCGGGTCGGCATCATGGGGCATTCAGGAGGCGGCTACGCCTCGGTGCGCGCGTTGCTGGACTACCCCGGCGTGTTCCACGCCGCGGTCGCGACCTCGGGCAACCACGACCAGCGCGGCTACAGCTTCGCCTGGTGCGAGAAGTATCAGGGGCTGGTGAACGGCTCGAACTATGACGACTCCGCCAACCCGCCGTTCGTGGACCGGCTGCAAGGGAAATTGCTGCTGGCCTATGGCGACATGGACGACAACGTCCATCCCGCGCTGACCTTGCAACTTGTGGATGCGCTGATTCGGGCGGACAAGGACTTCGAGCTGCTGGTCCTGCCGGACGAGAACCACACCTCGGTGTGGTCCAGTCCCTGGTTCCTGCGGCGGGCGATGCAGTTCCTGGCCGAGGCGTTAGGCATAGGGCGGGACGGCGGGTGACATCGCCCGCCGAAAGTTCTGAACCCCTGCCATGCTGAGGGCACCAGTCATTGCGAGGAGCGCAGCGACGCGGCAATCCAGGGGCGGCAGGCGCCGCGCTGCTGGCCCTTATGCCGCGCCGCGGCAGGCCCCGTACCGCGTTCCGCTGCCAGTCATGGAACCCCGGACGGAGCATGCTGCGGTTTCGCCGTTCCTGTCAGATGTTGGTCGGCTCACGGGATGCCGATGGCCATTCCGTCCCGCTGGGGGTCGGCGCCACCTTCCAGCATGCCGTCGAACATCGTGATCCCGTGCACGCCTGCGAAGGCATAGGTTAGATGCGACCGGCGAACCTCATAGCCCATGCTGCCGAGTTCGCGCTCGACCGAAACGGGGATCTGGTTCGAGATGTCAATGGCGTTAGAGGTGGCCACCGCGCGTCCGGCCATCACCGCCTCCTGCATGCCCATGCCCCAATCCAGAACATTGAGCAGCACCTGCGACACGCCCGGCCCGATCCAGGAAGCGCCGGGTGCGCCCAGCGTCATAACGGCCTGGTCGCCCTCGAACACGATTGACGGGCACATCGTAGAGCTGCGCCGCTTGCCGGGTGCGATGGATTGCACGCGGCCCGGCCGCGGGTCGAACGAGGCCATCGCGCCATTCAGCATCATGCCGGTGTCGCGGACTATGAAGCCGGACGGATTGCCGAGGGTGTGCGTCAGCGAAACGACCATTCCGCCCCGATCGACGCAGGATACATGGGTCGTATGCCTGCTTTCGGCGGCCCGGTCGCGCGACAGATCCGACTTAACGCCATGCCGGATCCTATCCGCACACCTGTCCGCGTACTCGTCCGAGAGGAGTTCGTCCAGGCCGCCGCCATGGAACCGGGGATCGCCGCCGCGCTCCTCCCGGTCGCGGCCAGCAATCTTCATCGCTTCCGTCAGCACGCGGATGTACTCGGCGCTGTTATGCCCCAACTCGACCAGGTCAAACCGCTCCAGGACGCGCAGGAGCTGGGCAACGTAGACGCCACCCCCGGGCGGCGGCACCGTCGAAAACCGGCGGCCGCGGTAGGAAACGTCAATCGGAGCTTGCTGCTCCGCGGCGTATGCATCCAAGTCTTCCAGGGACATGCAGCCGCCGTGACGCTGCATGTCGTCCACGATCTGCCGCCCGAGCAAGCCACGGAAGAGCGCATCCGCCCCATCGCGCCCGACCATGCCCAGCACGGCCGCGAGATCCGGGTTCTCGACGCGCGAGCCGGGCTTCTTCGGCAAGCCCTCCGCGTCGAGGTAGAGTGTACGCCCGCCCTTGGTGAGGGCCAGCTTCTCACCGTAATTCATCCGGCCGTACTTGCGCTCATCCTGTATCAGGACGGTGTACACGTGCGACCGCACCAGCCAACCCTCCTTGGCGACGGCAATCGCAGGCTCGAAAAGGTCGGCCCACGTCATCTTGCCCAAGGCCTGGTGGGCTTTGGTGAAAACGTCAAGGATGCCCGGCACCGCGACCGCGGTGGCCCCGCATTCGTTGACGCTGTCCCGAACCACGAAGCCGAAGCCGTCCGCCGTCTCGCCTATGTAGCGATCGGACCACATGTCTGCACTTGCGGCACGCGGGCACTCGCTCAACCCGCTCCAGACGATCTGCCGGCCTGTCGCGGGATCGTAGACGTGAAGGATTCCGAACCCGCCGATGCCGCACATGATCGGATCGACGACACCCTGGACGAGGGCGGTTGCAAGCACCGCATCCAGCGCGTTCCCACCCGTCGCCAGCATCTCGGCACCGGCGCGGGCGGCTTCCGGCTGAGGTGCCACGATCATCGCCTTCGACACGGGCACGCGACGCTGCGGTCTCGCCATTCTAACCGTCCCCACCCCATGCACAACCGCTCACTCCAAGGGCAACAGAGTTGCTCCGGCGCCAGACTACTTAACCGGGGTCCAGGGGCAGATCCATCCGCGCTTCTGGTGCAGTTGGATGGATCATGGGGCGGCCAAGGACCACATGGGATGGGTCTCCATGGTGGTTTGGCATCCCGCTGTGACGCGGCTCCGAACGTTGACCTCGCCCGACCAAGCCGCCTAGCCGTCGAGGGGTCACATGAAAAGGCGCTTCACCGGGGTCAATAGCCGGCTTCCAACGCTGACCTCGGCTGAAAGCCAAGACAAACGATCGGAACAGCAGCTTGTGACCGCTATGGGTGGGATCAAGCTTGCAATCCGATCCACACCCGCCGGTGCTTAGCCAACTGCCTCCAGCACGCCCTCAAACGTCATCAGAACCGGGTTGTCGCCTGCGATCAGGCACCCGGCGCCAATGGCGCCCGTGTGGTCCACGATAGCGACCTCGACCTCCGTTGCCTCCCCTGCCCCGGCCACGCAGCGGATGGCGCCGCGGCGGACCAGAAGCTCCGTCGCGAAGCCGGGGATCGGCGGCGCATCCATGAAGCGGGCCTCATTGATGCTTGCGACGCCGCCCTGCACCACGGCTCGCCGGAAGCCGGCCCGGCGCCCGGCCCGCTCCAGCGCGCCGATCAGGTCCTGGTTCGGCGCCATCCGCACCGCCAGCGCCGGCCTGGCGTCCAGCGGCGGCTCCGTCCCGGTCGCGTGCGGCATGAACAGGCTGAAGCCCGTTTCGGGATCGGGCGTCACCACGAACCGCGCGCCGACGATTCCCGCCCCGCGCACCGCAACCGGGTCTGCGATGACCGTGTCGTCGGGAAGCACGTGCCCGCATCCGGGCGTCCCGTCCGCCCCGGTCCAAAGGGCGTGGCAATGGAAGAAGGGCGACCTGTCCCTCGTGCCGACGGTGACCGCCGCGACGTCCAGCCGCACCGTGCCGCGCGGCCGGTGGGTGCCGCTGTAGGACGCCACCTGCACCCCGTCCGGCGACAGGGCGGGGATGACATAGGAGAACGGCCCGAACCCGCCGCCCGACAGCGTCAGCGCGGCGGACTCCGCCCCGTACGCTTCCAACAGTGCCGCCAGCGCGTCCAGCAGGCGCCCGCCGGCCGGCAGCGTCGCCTCGACCGTTACGGCACCAACCGGCACCGCCAGCACCCGCTCGGCGGCGGGCGGCCCTTTGTGAGCGGCGAATCTCAACGCGGCCGGTCCAGGCTGAAGGCGCCATTCGGCACCTCGGCAGCTTGCGGCGCCGCGCGTGCCTCAAGCTCCGCCCGGATCAGCTTCTTGGTGATCTTGCCGTAGGCGGACTTCGGCAGCGCGTCCCAGAACACCACCTGCTTGGGCAGCTTGTAGCGCGTCACCTGCGGCTCCAGCCAGGCGAGCAGCTCCGCACCCGTCAACGCCGCCCCGCCGCGCAGGACGCAAACCGCCACGCCGGCCTCCCCCCAAAACGGGTCCGGCATCCCCAGGATCGCGGCCTCAGCGACGGCTGGGTGCTGCAGCACCTTTTCTTCGATCTCCCGCGGGTACACGTTCGAACCGCCGGAGATGTACATGTCCGACGCGCGGCCGGTAATGAACACGAAGCCTTCGGCGTCCACGTGGCCCAGGTCCCCGGTGCGGAACCAGCCGTCGCGGAAGGCCTTCGCGTTCGCCTCCGGGTTGTCGTAGTAGCCGGTGAACACCGCAGGGCCGCACACGCAAATTTCGCCCGTCTCGAACGGCGCCACCTCCTGGCCGGCCTCGTCCTGGATGGACACCCGCATGCCGGTTCGCTCGTAGCCGCAGGTGCCGGCGCGGGCTTGGGGGCCGTCCTCGGCGTCGTGCAGCCCGGGTGGGAAGACGGTGATGGCGCCCGTCACCTCGCCCAGCCCAAAGTACTGCACCAGCACCGGGCCAAGCTTCCGCAGCGCGAACTTCTGGTCCTCCCGATACATCGGCGCCCCAGCATAGATCACGTGGCGCAGCGACGAATGGTCGTACCGGTCCACTGCCGGGTGTTCGGTCAGCATCTTCACGATGGTCGGCACGGTGAACAAGTTCGAAACCCGCCACTCCGCCACGAGCGACCAGGCCTGCTCGGCGTCGAAATGCTCACCTTCGGGCAGGATGCTTTTCACGCCGCGCGCCACCTGCACCAGCAGGTGGACGCCGGCGCCGTGCGACAGCGGCGCCAGCACCAGCGACACATCCTTGGGCGTCATGCCTGGCATAAGGTCGGCCAGGTGGTTGTTGACCACGAAGGCCATCTGCCCATGGGTCAGCACGGACGCCTTCGGCCGCCCTGTCGTGCCGGAGGTGAAGAAGAACCAGCAGGGGTCGTCGTGCTCCACCGCGGCGTCGGGCAGCGCTTCCCCGTCGTGCCGGGCCAGGAGGCCGGCCCAGGGTTCGCCGAAATCAGCGGTGCCGATTGCCAGCGGCAGCAGCCCCGGCGCCGCGGCCCGCACCGCCTCTGCGTGGCCGGGGAAGCCGGCCCCGCACACCAGCACCGACGCGCCGCTCGTGCGGCACAACTCCGCGACCTCGGCGGGCGTTTGGCGGAAGTTTGCCGGCACGTAAACCGCGCCGAGCCGGAAACAGGCGAACATCGCCTCCACCATTTCCTTGCAGTTGCGGGACTGTACCAGGATGCGGTCCCCCTTGCCGACGCCAAGCGCGGCCAACCCCGCCGCGGCGGCGTCAACACAGCGGTCGAGCTGCGCCCAGGTCCAGCGCGCGCCGCCGTGCACCAGGCCGATGTCTCCGCCATGGCGGCGGGCACACTGCCGCAGGAAGTGGGACAGGTTCATCACCCGGCGGGACATCGGGACAAGGCCGCCTTTCGGCGCGTGGGAAGGCAAAGGCATGGAGGCGTTCCTTGTAGTTGGCCCCGGATCATGCCCGGCATCGCTTCAGGAACCCAGACGAAAACCAAGGAGGTCGTGACCCGGTTGTGCATCCGTGCGCGATCACGGCTCGCGCCGTCCAGCGTCCCGGACGCGGACAAGTCGTCCACCGCAGCATCCGTCAGGATTGCTATGTCGCCCCGCGTGCCCGCGGCGATGCGGTCCAGCAGCACGTTGGTCGGCACGAGCTGAAGCTCGACCGGGGGCAGCCCAGCGGCCAGTTGGGGCAGCAGTGCGTCCAGAACCCCGGACAGGGCAAACGTGGACAGCAGGCGGACCGGAGCCATAGATCAGCCCTCCCCCTCGCGACGTGTCTCGAGACAAAGCGTGCCGCTCCCGACGGGGAAGCCGTAGCCGACGATGCCATGCTCCCGGGGCAGGGTGCCGCGACAGCCTGCTCAGGCGTCACGACGAGGAGGCCGTCCAGCGGCCACGCTGCTTTTGGCGGGCAGCTGCCGGAGCTCATGCGTGCCCTTCGGGAGCACCGCGATCCCTCACGCCTTCACAAGCGGGCAGCCACCCTGGTCGAGCGGCTTTGCCGCATCCGGCCCGGATATCTCCGAAACGACGCTGCAATAGTCCCAGGCGCCCTTGCTGTCCTCGGGTGACTTCACCTTCAGGAAGAGGGCCGGCACCAGCGCGCGCCCATCCTGCCGGACCGTCACCATGCCGAACGCGTCGTCGTCCGCCGGCATGGACTTCATGCGCGCGATCACGGCGGCTCCGCTTCCCTTGGCGGCGGCGACACCGAGACCGGCCACGGCCTTCAGGTAGTGCATCGTCCCGGCGTAGCAGCCGGCATGGACCATGCCGGGATACGCGCCCTGCATCCGCGGTAGGACGCGCCTGGTGAAGGCCCGGCTGCGCTCGTTAGCGTCCCAGTAGAAGCTGTTCGTGTGCAGCAGCCCCTGCGTCAACGGCAGGCCCAGCGCGTGGATGTCGTTCAAGAACATCACCGGCGCCGTGATCCGCATCCGGCGGCGCAGTCCGAACTCGCTGGCCTGCTTGAGGCAGTTGACCATGTCCGTCCCCCCGAGCGCGAGGCAGAGCACGTCTGCGCCGCTGCTCCCGGCGGCAAGCAGATAGGATGAGTAGTCGGTGGCACCGATCGGGTACTTCGACTTGCCTACCACGGCGCCGCCGGCGTTCCGCACGAAACCCGCAGTTTCGCTTTGGAGCGAGTTGCCGAACGCGTTGTCGGTCGTGATGAAGTACCACCGCTTGCCGCCCGCCGCGACCGTCTCCGTCCCGGTCGCCTTGGCCACCATGTAGGCGTCGTAGGTCCAGTTGATCGTGTTGGGCGTGCATTGCGCCCCGGTGAAGTCCATCGTCGTGACGGCCGCGCCGATGCACGCCTTGTCCCGCTCCCGCGTCACGGCCGCCACCGCAAGCGCCACGGACGAGTTCGGCAGGCCGATGATCATGTCCACGCCTTCCGAGTCGTACCAGTTCCGTGCAATGGCGGAGCCGACGTCCGGCTTGTTCTGGTGGTCCGCATAGACCACCTCGGCATCGAAGCCGTGCTGGCCCGGTCCGAAGTCCCGGACCGCCTGCTGCACGCAGGCGACGCCACCCGGCCCGAGCAGGTCAACGTAGATGCCGGAGAAGTCGGACAGGACGCCGATCTTGATTGTCCGGCCTTGCGCCCGTGCCCTGGGCGCCGCCGATGCGGCGAGTGCAGCCGCGCCAGCCAAGGCAGCCCGTCGTGAAACCTGCATGACGCATCCCCCTTCCCTGCGGCTTCCCAGCCGCTGTTGGTCCGGCAGCCTGCCACACGGGGGGCAGCAGGCGGCACCCCTCACGTCTTCAGGCGTGGCGCCTCGATCCCTGCCAGGTCGCAGAGCACGTCCACCATCGCCGAGAAGTCCTTGTCGCCGAACCCGCGGGCACGGGCGACGGAGAACGCCTCCCGCGCCGTTGCCAGGACCGGCATCGGCACCTTGGCCGCGTTGGCGGCCTCCAGGATGAGGGTCAGGTCCTTGTGGGCCAGGTCGATCGTGAAACCCGGCGCGATGTCGCCCGTGAGCACCTTGGCGGGCCAGGCAATCTTGAGCTGGCCGTTGACGGCCGTCGTGCCGTAGAGCACGTCGAGCGTTCGCTCCAAGTCGAGGCCGAAGCGCTGGGATAAGGCCAGGGCCTCGGCGTTCAGCTGGCAGGACGTGACAGCGAGGTAGTTGTTCACGAGCTTCGTGCGCGTGCCGGACCCCGCCGGGCCGCAATGGAAAATTGTCGATCCCATGCCGTCCAGCAGGGGCCTGACCCGTCCGAAGTCCTCCGGGGAGGCTCCGACCATGAACAGCGACTCGCCGCGGTCTGCATGGCTTGCGAGCCGCCCCACCGGGGCGTCCACGAAGCCGATGCCACGCGCCTGGGCGGCGGCTGCAAGCTCGTCCGAGGTTTCCGGAGACACCGTGCTCATGTCCATGATCACCGTGCCGGGCTTGAGGTTCGCCAACACGCCGTCGGCGCGTCCGATGACGTCGCGCACCACTGCCGAGTTCGGCAGCATCGTCACGACGATGTCCGACTGCGACGCGACCTCGGCGACGCTCGCGGCACCGCGCGCCTGCAACGCCTCAAGCTCCTGCACGGCAGTCGGGTCGATGTCGTTCACGACGAGGCGGAAGCCCTTGCGGCACAGGTTTGATGCCATCGGCCGTCCCATGCGGCCCAGCCCAATGAACCCGACTGCTTCCATGCGCCTGCTCCCTGTTCTGCGGTTTCACGCCGGCCTGCCGCCCATGGTGCCCCGGGCGTAGGTTCCAACGCGACCTTGTTTCCAACCAGGTTAGGATGCGCAGCCGGCCACAGATATCCCAAATGGTTGAGTCGGGGGGCACTGATGAGGATGGGGGGTGGTGGTATAAGCACCAGGCCGGGGCTCCATTGAGCTGCACCCTGCAAGCCAGTTATGGAGAGCAGGAAGGAATATGGACGCCGGGGATCTCAGGGTGTTCGAGGCGGTAGCCCGGCTGGGCGGCATGAGCCGGGCAGCGGCCGAACTGAATACGGTGCAGTCCAACGTCACCGCCCGCGTCCGCGCGCTGGAGAACGAGGTAGGGACGCCGTTGTTTCAGCGCCATGCCCGCGGCGTCACCCCAACGGCCGCGGGGCGGCGGTTGCTGCCCTATGCATCCCGTGTCCGGGGATTGCTGGACGATGCCCGCCGTGCCGCCCGCGACGATGGCACACCTTCGGGACCCCTCGTGGTGGGGTCGCTGGAAACCACGGCCGCCATGCGCCTGTCGCCGTTTCTGTCCGCCTATGCCACTACTCACCCTGGGGTGGACCTGACCTTGCGGACCGGCACCACCTGCGAGCTGGTCGGGCATGTGCTGGAGCACCGCCTGGAGGGCGCATTCGTCTGCGGACCGGTGCAGCACCCGGAGCTGCAGACCGAGGTAGTGTTCCGCAAGGAGCTGGTCGCCCTCACCGCGCCGGGCGTTCCCGACCTCGACACGCTGGCCCGCAAAGGCGAGGTCCGCGTCGTGGTGCTGCGGGCCGGCTGCTCCTATCGGCTTCGGCTGGAAGCCATGCTGGCGCGCCGCGGCGTGGTCGGCCCACGCCTGCTGGAGTTCGGCACTTTGGACGCCATCCTTGCCTGCGTCAGCGCCGGGCTCGGCGTTACCCTCCTGCCCCTGGCGCTCGCCGAGGGCGCCTGGCGCGAGGGACGGGTCGGCGTGCATTCCTTGCCGTCCGAGGAGGCGTGGGTGGAAACGGTGTTCGTACGGCGGCGCGACGTCTACACGTCCAGCGCGCTCGCGGCCTTTCTTGACCTCGTGCGACCGGCATCGACCCAGACGCTCGCAGCGGAGTAGCTCGGAGCCATCTTCCAGGGCGATGGGGCGCATCTGGTAATCCCGTTGGTCGAGATGGGACGGTTTGCTTAGGTTGCACCCCGCAGCAGTGAAGGGTGCCGCCGTGCGACTTTATCGTCGAGCTTCCGCCTGTGTCGGCGGGCTCCAAACCGCCGACCTTTGCTCCAGCCGCATGGTGTCCCGTTGATCGGGGCCGGACGAACGGCGGCCAGGGGCGAAGCCATCTCCCTAGCCCTGGGTGGCATGACGGCGCTGGCGGCGGGCCTCGGCGTGGGCCGCTTCGTTTACACGCCCATCCTGCCCGTCATGGTCGAGGCGCTCGGGTTGAGCAAGGCCGAGGCTGGCCTGATTGCCTCGGTCAACTTCGTTGGCTACCTCGCCGGTGCGCCGCTGGCCGCGGCACCGCGCCTGCCCGGCTCGCGGCGAAGCTGGCTTCTGGGAACGCTCGCCCTGAGCGCCGCGACCACGGGCGCCATGGGCCTGGTCTCTTCCGTGCCGGCCTTCCTCGCCCTGCGCTGCGCAGGCGGCGCAGCCAGCGCCTTCGTGCTCGTTTTTGCTTCCGCGCTCGTGTTCGATCGGCTCGCGCACGCCGGCCGCAGTGCCTTGTCGGCGCTGCACTTCGCCGGCGTGGGCGTTGGCATCGCGCTCTCAGCCGCGCTCGTTTCAACACTCCTGGCCGCCGGAGCCGGCTGGCGCGTCCTTTGGCTTGCCTCCGGTGCGGTCTCGCTGGCCCTCCTAGCTGCCGTGGCTTGGCTGGTGCCCGGGGGCGAGATGCAGCGGGAAGCAACCGCATCCCCGCCGAACGTCGGCGGAGGTAATCCGAGGCATGGTCTTACTGCCCTCGCCTGGGCCTACGGCCTGTTCGGGTTCGGCTACGTCGTCACCGCCACGTTCCTGGTGACCATCGTGCGGGCCGATCCCGAAATCCGCTCGGTCGAACCGCTCGTCTGGGTGGTCGTGGGCGTTGCGGCGGCGCCCTCGGTGGCGCTGTGGACGCAGCTCGGGACCTGGCTGGGCATCGCGCACGCGTTCGCGGCCGCCTGCCTGGTCGAGGCAACTGGCGTCGCGGCGAGCGTGCTATGGCCGACGGTGGCGGGGGCGTTGCTGGCCGCGGCGCTCCTGGGCGGGACCTTCATGGGCATCACGGCGCTGGGTCTCGCGGGTGCACGCCAGCTCGCAGCCGGAGGTGACCCGAGGCGTACTCTCGGCCTGCTGACGGCTGCGTTCGGCGCCGGGCAGACTGCCGGGCCAGCGTTCGCGGGCTTCTTTTATGACAAGACGGGCGGCTTCGTGTTGCCCTCTCTGTTGGCTGCTGGTGCGCTACTTGCCGCAGCCGCCATGGTCCTCAGGGTGCACCTGCCTACAGCGGCAGCCGCAGATGGCAGGCAGATGTCACCGCTCGAGACAAGGGACGGAGCCGTGGGTGGCCCCGCACCAATTGAGCAAAGCCGCCCGGGGACACAACCGCGTCCACTTGGGAAGTCTGACTGGCGCCGATAGCTGGACTACTGAAGCTGATTTTGCAATGATCCGAAAGACTACCGGGTTGGGCCGCCTCAACACCAGGCATACCCGACCCTCATGGGGGGAGCCTGCTGTGTCCTTCGGTCACCCTGACGGCTGGTGAAGTAGAGTGGAACGCGAGACGGGAGGCAGCATTGAGGTTGTCCACGGCTCCCTCCGTGCCAATGATGATGAGACATCGTCCCCCCGGAAGTTTAGCCTTGAGGGTGCTGAAGGATCATCTTGCTCATGCCCATGACACAGACCCCGATCGATGCCGAGGCGGGCGCCGCCACGA
>JAABUT010002394.1_pt1 | contig 18286 bp, 18 predicted proteins | sample 5559281 | NCBI WGS metagenome assembly JAABUT01 (sample SAMN10711880, study PRJNA513359) | rock metagenome | isolation source: Antarctica rocks | place: Antarctica: Victoria Land, Ricker Hills nord | collected 2016-01-04 | reverse complement strand
CTCGACAGCGCCGCTCTCTTTCGACCCGTAGGAGGCCTAATGCGCGTCCCTCCAACCAAGACATCCTCAGTAGGAAGAGCCCCACTCATTGTAGCTTCTTGCGCCGGAAGACCTCTGCGATTCAACAGGGGTTTATTCGTTTTGACTAAACCATCACTGTCGTCGCTGCCATTTTTAACGCGTTCGGAAGATGATGGAGAGGTGATCGACTGTTTTTGCTTGGCTTTGAATGTTGAAGTGGGCTCCACGGCGCGTGCGGTAGGCATTGATGGCGCCATCTTAGTGCGCTTCGGACGAGGCATGGCGCAGTCCCAATAAGTCTTTGATAACCCAACGATTGTTCAGCAGTGGACAATCTTGCGGTGGTGGATGTGGAGCTGAAATTGTGACGTTGATGATTGTTGTGAGACGCGTCTGGCGGAAGGTATTCGCGATATCAGTAATGCCTCGCTTGGTACTTGGCAGTAACTTGTCCAGGCCTAGCGCCATATACACATATTTCCCCAACATCCGCATCAACATTTCTTCTTCTTCATCACGGCGCCCATTCCTTATCGTCAATGCTCCAAATGCCTCTATCAGTATATTGATCATTTAGCGGCGCCAACAAGGACTCATGCAGACTTTTTTCGCTAGCGGTACCTTCTCTTTCCCAAGGTGTACGGTTAGATAGATTCTGCAAATATTCCTGTTTCTCGATCTTATGAGAATTCGCTCGCATTTGACGGTGAAGGAACCTGAAAGAGGACATGAACTAGGTTCCTTGCATCTCCCTCCAAGGATCCAAGGAGCGGAATCACACTTATTAAGATCCTGGCTTGGTAAAGGATTCCTGTGGGTCATGTGAGTAGGCATGTGAGGTGGCTCGGAGATTTTTATGTTCAATCTCTGTTTTGATGGACATATATTGATAGAACTTCTTGTCCCATATCCTACACGTTCCCATTGCTTTACTAGGCTACACCAGCCCTCCGCCGTCGGGATCCGTTGCCAGCCCATTACAATGGTTGTCCTTCGAGCTTGCAATTAAGTATGCTTGCCGTCTTAGCTAAGCCGAGAACAATGATATTTCAATCAAACCAAAAGCCGACGGTAGCGACCATACCGTAACCGACCTGCCGCGCCTATTTTTGCATCTGCCCACGCAGTCACTGAGGTCCCATCTAACCCCTAGCCCTCTTCCTGCCACTTCTGCCCACGTCTTCCTCCCTTCTCGCTCTCTTCTCTTCTGCATCCAGCACAAAGCTTAGCACATCAAAAGCAAATTCTGGGTACTCCAAACACATCGCGCGGAAAGTGCCTTCGGTCTCATGTCGCAACACATGGCTGCGCTGCCCCCAGAAACTGGCCACAGGTTTACGGATCGTGAGGTCGGTTCGGGCAGTGTGTGAGTAGACGTAACGTGCATATGCGATTTCGGCGAGCGCAGTGGAGGTGACGAGGTGGATCTTGGAGTGAGAGAGGGTTTTCAGATGCTATTTGAGAGTTAACGAAAATCGTGGACGGTGGACGAGGGAAGACACTTGCAGTCATTCCAAATTTCTCCGCCAGCGTATAGACCTTTGCGTGTTTGAGTAGCTGGTCCCCTGTGTTGTCGGTGACAGGAGCAGAAGGGTCGGGCTCAAGGTTCCCTGAAGCGGTTTTCTTTGGGAAGTATTCGCCTGTGTAGAGGTATTCAAGAAAACAGCCAACGGCTTCGAAATCTTCGTCGGCGAGGTCGATGCGGCCTCCCTAACGACCAGAGCGCGAGTAAGCAGGAATCAGGAAAGGATCTGGAGAACCAGAGCCGTACCTGTTTGTCCGTGAGCGCTTCAGCCAGAAATGGCGACCTTCCCAGGAGAGCTTGGTGGGCTGAGAGCTTGCTTTGGTTCTCAGCGGAGCCAATGACGAGCTCCACGATGGGGGATTTCAGATAGCTGTGATTAGTCTTAGCGAGCTTCGCAAAAAGTGCGCTTCGAAAATCATTGCGGGAGACGTACTCGACAAAAGTTACCCTCGAAGCGGGCTTCTCTTCCTCCATTGTCATGCCTTCCTCTTCCCTAGCATCCTGTCCACCATCTGCGCCTGTTTCGCCGACCTCGATAACGTCTGCGTTATCTCCTTGCATCTCAACGTCATCCTCGTTTGCGCCAGAATCGCCAATTGAGATGCGAACCTCAGGATCTGCCATTTTGGTTTCAAAGGAGGTGCTTGGCCGGGTGGCTGGGTCTGTGAATCGCCCTCTAGAAAACGAGAACTTGCGCGAAAGACGTGAATGCGACGCAATTGAACGAGTGTGAGATATTAGTAGTGAATTCAAGATCTTTTGTAACTTTATTCAATCCATGAGTAATCTAGAGAATAGAAAGAATTAAAGATGAGAAGGGATACTGGAAAAAAGATGGCAGGAATATGGGAAGCTGCAGTCAGCCTCTTCAAAGCTTGCCCTGAGCTTCGGTTCCTGGCGCTAGTGGGTGGTCAATCCCGAGGTACCCATGCGACTACCCGCCCAGAACAAATGTTCCAGTTCGTTCTTTTGGAGGGGGGGTTTGGTCTTTCATCAACCAAATTTCTATATTTGTTGCGCAGAAGCTGGTAAATATAATGGCACGACGTGGGCGTTTCCGTAAGTCATTCTAAGAGGAGAGGAATCCAATTATACCTAGCTAACTGTTTAGTAGCAAACCCAGCACTTTTGTACGGTCCACGGTGTTCACTCTCAACAGCCCTCAGCTAAGGTCACTCGCAGTGTTTGTGATATACAAGAGAGGTTTCGACCAGCAATATGGGAATATCCCAAAGTGTACGCTCTTTCCCGAACGTCGCAAACATTGCCTCGTCTCATAACTCACTGAATCCCCTCCAGCATCGCGACCGCCCAGAAAATGATCAAGGCCAGCCACGCCCTCTCCATCCCCATCTACGCCACCACACAATCGCTATCCCGACTCGGTCCCCTCTGCTCCGAGCTCTTCCCTCCCAACCATCCCCCATTCACAATCGATAAAACCGCCTTCAGCATGATGGTTCCCGAGCTGCGGTTCGCCCTCAGTTCCTCCTCCCCGCACCCGTATCAAGTCGCCATTGTTGGCATTGAATCACATATCTGTGTCACGCAGACGGCGCTGGATCTGATAGCGGAAGGACACAAGGTTTATGTGCTGGCGGATGGGGTAAGTAGTTGTCACGAGGGAGAGGTTGGGGTTGCGTTAAGGAGGTTGGCGCAGGAGGGGGCGGTGGTAACGACGAGTGAGGGGTGGTTGTATGAGTGTATGGGGGATGCAGATATACCGGAGTAAGTTTTCTTTTGCGCCCATTTAATGCTTTGCTGGGCGAAGGTGGGAGCGTATGGCTGACGGTGCGAATAGGTTTAAGGCGATTGCTGGATTAGTAAAAGAGACCAAGCAGAATACAAAGGAGGCGCTCCAGACCCTGTGTAAGATGTGAAATTAATAAGTAAGAATCCATATCATAGATATGATGCTATCTGGAAGTAATTCGAATTTCACTATGAAATTCCTGTAACTGTACCGACATGCATGGCACATCAGGCATTGAATTATCGTATACAATTCTGAACTGCATAGCAAGAACTGCAAGAGACGGTGACGCTAAAGGGACTGTTCCACTCAAAGACATCACATGAACTATTCGCTTAATCGCTCGCAGTGGGCGATTGCTTTTGCTGGCCCGAATTTAGCCAGCCAAAGGCAGATGCCCCTCCGATTGGATTCGAAGGCCTTGATCTGTTAGTGAAACTTTGAAAGGAGGGCTTCGTCTCGCTAGAGACGGATCTCCCTTCCAAAGCCGGGCTTTGGTTGTGTTGGTTTTCAATCGGCGTGGCTTGGCTGGTCCGCTTACCAGATTCCCCGTGGCGTGCAGGAGCAGCATCAAAACCCACGGGTGGAGTGGCTGATGCCGAACGAAAAGTAGAAGTATTTAGTCTAGCTGGCTTGAGTACTTTCATTCCCATACCGCGACCTGCTCGTTGATAGCCAGAAGTTGTGGTGGAACTCGACGATGCCGGGTCTTGCCGGCCAGAAAGTGCAGAGTCTCGTCTCCAAGATCCCCAGATACTTCCACTGTCTGTTTTCGACGGTGTGTCGGGCGATGTGCCGTTTGTCAAGCTCCCAGCATCCTTCACCTCGGTTTCGGTCTTGCCTAATGGGAGGTTCTCGCTATTCGTTTTGCCACCAGCCGACTTGCGTCCTTCGCCAATCACAGAAGGCGATGAAGTGAGAGGTCTGGAGATTGCAGCCGAAGATTCGTCGATTTTGGCCTCATCCACGAATCCTACTTGCCCGTAAGTCATCAGCTTCAGTCTGCCCTCCTTACCAACTTCGTCGCCAGTCCGGGACTTCCTAGATTGACCTGTCTGATCTGCATCGGGAACAGCTGGAGGACTATCGATAGCCATATTCGAGGTTAGGAGATTCTTGAAGAGTGACGCCTTTTCTGGACGGACCAACGGCACCGATAGTTTGTTACGGTCATCGTCAAAGAGTGTTAGACGATCAAGGGAGAAGTGTATATCAGCATTCCGTGCACGAAGTACATCACTCCCTAAGAAAATCTGTATTGTGTCTGCTATAGCAGGCAGGTCCTGGACTGTAAAATCGATTGTTAGCGTTGGCAGTTGTGGAGCGGGACTGTTAGAGCGAGACGACGACTGCTGTATAGTAGCTTCAGGTAAATAGACCGGGATCTTCAGTATACGTTGACCTTCCTGGTTCGTTGTGATGTGGTCCTCTACATCAAGTCGAGCCGCCAGTTGGAGATCTATCACTGATCTGTAGGAGCCTGTACAGACAGCTGCGTAGAGTAGAGATTCGTTAGAAAAATTATTATCCAGCCAGCAGCGGACGATCGAAGGTACCGGGCCTAATATGAATAAACCTGGAGGAGGACCCAAGGGAACAAAGGGAGCCACGGCAGCTGATAGCGGACGAGATTCGAAGGCGAAACTACTTGCTCGAGCCGATTGATTAGACTGCCCAGCAGAGCTCTGCCTCCCATCTGATTTATGCGAAGACGAACGCTCAGTCATCGGGTGGCTACCGAACGCACTACCGGTCCTTAGCGGTAGAAAGTCTGTAGACGAACGGGAGCCATGACCAAGATGACCATGCAATGCACTTTCATCAAAACGAACGCTGTTGGCTCTCGATGCACCTCTTCTTGGCTCTTCTTCGGAGTCTAAATGCAGACTGCCTAGGAGACTGCTAGGCTGGCCTTGGTCGAAATTTTTGAAAGCTTCCGCAGCGGGGTTATAGCCAGGATCTACGGTAGAGACGATCAGCAAACTTCATAATGAGACACAGACAAGCTATACCTTGTTGTGGAGTGCCGCTCAAGATGCCAGGGAAAGGCGATTGACTGCCCCATGGGGACTTTGTCCTAGCATCTTCTTCTTGCCGTCTTTCCAAACGCATAAGCCTATCAGCGTGTTCTGCCTGGGTCGCGTATACGTTCTTCATCTCGTTCTGTAGACGCCAAACGTCGTCTCTGGAAGCAAGACCAAATTGCAGGTCCATGCCCAGCTACTGCAAGAGAAAAGGGTTGGGCGGCCCTCTTAAGGATCGAAAGAAATTGTCTCTGTCATCTACGCAGCAGGCACTCAGCTGCCGGGGGACCTGCAATGAGACTGTCGGAAGCAGATGCTCTCTCTTAATCTCATAGGATATTCCACAGCTCCGCCTCTCCTGATGTCCACCTCCCACCACGTTGCGCCGCCGCCAACAAGCTGGCCGCCACCGTGCAGCGCCCAGATCCAGGAATTTTATGTGGTAGAGCGTGGTTTTACAGCTGGTTTTCCTGTCGAATCCTGAGGTAGATGTGTGAAAACGAAATCAAAGCTTATTCTTAAACCTGCTTAGATCAAACTTGTCTAATGTGGTTGCCGTAAATTGACGCAGTACACTAAAAGTATTCGATGATGACCCTGGCTAATGTCCAAGAGGCGCGGTGGTATAGCTTGTCAGCTATTGTGGATCTGCTGTTGTTACCAATCAGTGAATTGTTCAAGGATGTACGAAGAGTGTGATGGCTAACAAGTCAAGGGAGCTATTCAATGAGGGCAAGGTCTATTCCCTGTGCTTTGGTTGTTTCTGAGCTCAAATGTTCCATATGTAGAGTTCGGTAGAAGTGTTGTACGATTTCATCTCGAAATATGAAACTGCCTCCAGGTGTACAGAATGTACACCGTAGATTTGATGCCGCTTGGGATACGGAGATAACAGGTTTCATGGTGAATCCGACGTTCAGGACTAAAAACTAGCCCGAAAGAAATCTTACACGAAATTAAGCTTCGACTCTCACTCCATTATTCTACTCTTTCAACATCTGCTCCTCCTCCATTACATCGTCCGCTTCGGCATGGCAGCGTCGATCATTATCAATCTGCGTGCGGAGACAAAGCCATTTCGTAAGACCTGTTACGTCCCCATTAATAAGAGCCTTAGACATGATATAATAACTCCAACGACCACCAGAAGTTTAATTGAGTATGGTATACTCTTATTGTCGAACGATCGCCTACGAGGATATTTAAAAACGATGATGAATTTGAACACTATCGGTGCAACACTAGTCGAGGAGAGTTCTTGGGTACGCTTCTTCTCCGATTTCTCTGTCGGTCTGTCTGTTTGTAGACTTATATGATTCCTACTCTAACCTACGGTGCCGAACGGATCATCTTATACGAGGGTTGAAAGCGCTTGATGAGAATGGTCATAACCCAATTTCCCATACTCATATACAATTCGACCAGTATCTTCGGAGCATCATCGGTCAAGGCCCGCCTTGTGAGGGAGCGACATCGTTGATGTAACTCCAGCTGCTACGCAATCAGGCTGGGAACAGGTCTTAGGCCGCTTCTCCATTTTCCAGTTTCACACTCTATGAGCACGACTCAAAACCAAAAACGGTACTGACTATGGTATTATAAGAATCAGGGACCGAAAGCGTCTATGTGTCTAATCTATTTGAGAGAATAAGATCGTTCAATAGCCTCCAACACCTAAAGTAAGTTGTTGGCCTAATATCCGCTCTGCAGAGCAACCTGCCAACTTGGCGATTCAAATGGTAGGGTATCGCTATCTTGGTCTGGCCATCTCTGCTTAATGATTTCTATGGTAGTGTCAAAGAAAAGCTTGTAGCCATCCGGGTTAAAATGTAGCCCTGGAGTCCTTCTATCAGTCTAATACTTGATCTCAATACTCTAGACTTACCATCGCTCAATAAAGTACCAAGTACTTTACTTCTCTCGACGCTTTTACTTCCAGTCAGTGGCTTCCCATGTTTCCACCCAGTCTTCGCCATGAAGATGGACCACAAGTCAAGCACTGCTAGGCCCAGTTCAGCGCCAACCATACGGCACGCATCTGCATACTTCTTAGTGTGCTCTGCCGTCCGTTGCATCTCAGGATTGCCGCATTCGAGACCAGCTTCTTCAAGCTGATACTCGTCCACCGGCGGAGGTGTGACAAGAATCAGTCTCGGCTCATGTTCTTTGACAGATGAGTGCACTAGGAGTGCTTTCAAGTTCTGGATGTATCTGTTGATAGGCACATGCTGGCCAGTTGAAGAGCCTGGCAAGCAAGCATCATTTGCGCCGAAGAATAGCATCTGATGGCATCAACAACGCTCGAGATCTAACTGAGTGGTTCTCATACCAAAAAGCGAACATGTGCCTGTTTTAGAGTCGGCATAAATTCCGGCAACACGTTCAGAGCCAGATCCGTATTATACCCACTAGAGCCGCTCAGTTCCTGATAGGACCCAACTTTGGAGTCCATTGAGTAACATACCTGTAACCTCTGTTGATGACATCAAGACGTCTGATGTAAGCTGGAGGGAGATGCGATTAATTAGACAAAGATTTCGTTACGCATTGCGCTCTATTCAACTTCAGAGGTCGAGATTGACAGAGAAATTTATCCAGAGTGAGGAGAGGAGATAAAGCAGCGGATAGGTCCGCGAAAGGAAAAGGAAAAAGTTTACTGTTCTGTAAAGCTGGGCAAAATGCAAAACCCTTGGCTTGATCACACGACTGCTGCAATATGGAATCTCCAAACAGCACGAACTGATCAAGCGGACCTTTCTGCATAAATCAGTATAGCCAGATCTAGTATTCAATCCCTATGCTTGAAAGGTGTTGTCACCGTCATCGTAGAAGAGCCGCTAGAATCGATCTTCGAAGTCTCCAGGTTCTTGCCGGCAATTGTTCGTGTCATGGTTGAGAATATTTCCAAGTCTTACTTCGTATACTGTGTTACGATATGTAAATCTCTCGGCTAAAATTTCTGTACTACAAATTCTACATCAAGGTCACCCCTAATTCGCAGGGTGAACGGTCAAGCGACGCGGCAGGGGCGGGTGACCGTCGCGCTTAGAAGGGTGTCGTGGGTGTGTAGAAGTCGATTTATTCAATCCAGCTCATCTGGGCTGATATCGCACTCAGCATGCTTGAGACTCCTGTATTACCGGTTAGATGTATCAAATTGAAACACCGTTCTACTGTCGCGATTACTCTAAACCACTAATGACAATTACGAAGTGGGGCCAATGATCCCGGGATTGAGATCACCAGGACACCCGAAAATGGGCTCTTCGATGGCTCGATGGCTCGATAACGGCGCTGTTGAAGCTGATATACTAAATCGAGATATCTCACTCCACTAGGATGACTTCGGGCTCGGGATAAACCTCCACAAGTTCTTCAGCAAAGGCGACGGCCGATAGACCCGCTAATATGGCGCTAAAGCTGCCGAGGAGAGCGTCCCATCTCCGCTGCATGAACGGGGTGCCTCTGTCGAAGGATTAAGCGTTTTGTGCGGCGTTTCAGGCGGCGCAGTCATTGGTGTTGAGAAGAATTGAATGGAGTGTTAACAGATGAGGCCGAGGATGTTGAGCGTTTGCTTGGCTTCCTTGGCGATTTAGTTGTTAATCTTTCACTGGACGTAAAGACAGTTCATGGGGCTTGGCATGCAGACGTACTCATGGTACTGGTTCGAGGGAAGCCTAAGGTAGATTCAGGACCTCCAAAAGGACAGTCTGTGTACCATGCTGCCAGTCAATGTTTGTTTCGAGGGTGTATAGCTTGGTGTGTCATTGCTCAAGGGAGAGATAGTCCGATATTGTAGTTTCTGAGACATTTGAAAGGAAATTGGCGAAGGAGTGGTGCAGGAAAATACTTCGGCCTTGACTTATCTATGAAAAACCAATACAGGACATTGAAGTAGGAAGTGATCCACTGTGATAGGCTGGGACCTTGGATCACATTCTCAATTCTAGGTACAAGTACTGTACAAAGTAGCCAGGCGACAATAGGGAGTTTTCAAGAATACACCGTTGCATACTCGTGTGTCGTTCGAATAGTTCCCAAGCTTTCTAGTATCGTAAGCTGCTTTTCCTGTAAGCATTGAACACTGCCTTCATTCTCTATTGTCAAGATCTTATCAAGCATTGCGTGTCGTATTCCAGCGGCAAGGGAAAAATAAATCGAAAACACAGCGACTGTGCGAAGAAAAGTAACCTGAAACCAGTGAGTATTGCATGTCGCATTTCGTTTGTTTGTACGCTCATTTTCTGAGAACTCAAACTCATTTTGAGAGCCTCCGTCAGAGGCTCTTAAAGTAAGCATCATTCGTAAAGATTAAAATGGTCCCCAAGGTTGTTTACGCCATGGATGGTCTACTTAGATGTTTGGTCAACTCGGACGTAGAGAGGACTTTACAACACAAGCTACGAGCGGTTGAGGCTCGTCGAAGAGTCGAAATAAGTCCACAAGGAATTCGGAGCTCTGTTGATAAGTAGTGCGCCATAGGATAGCACCCCTGGCGCGCTCGTGCAGCTCATAGCAGTCAGTCGGATAAGAGAACTGTCCATGAAGAAACCTCGATCCATTGGGATAATGCTCTGTCACCGGTGACAAACGATTAAGGTAACATCAACATCAAGAAGCATTGCCTGTTGGTCTTTTCGTTGTTTCATCCTGGAAGTGGATTACGCCTACTCTGACGTCATGATGATCGCTCTGTCACCATCTTGTGTCTGTACTTCGCAATGTTGTAATTAATCGCTCCGCTGGAAATATCTGTTGAATCTGGGTCTCAAATTTATCACTGTATATCCCCAGTCTCTATCGAACACGACTCGAAATGGCCGAAAATCAACCTCCCACAAGGGTTTCTGTAGCGCAAACGGATGAGGAGAAGGTATTCAACAGCGGGCGAGCTCTTACAAAACAATCTCCTCTTGATTGCTAACTCGTGCGATGTCAGAAAACATCGCTATCATCAAAGAATATATGAGTACTGCGTACTCGCCTACGAACAACAAAGGCCGCTCGTCTGTTGCTCATCTTTGCACTTCGGACAGCATCTTTACAGCCCCCACAACGTTTCCAGACTGCCATTCACCGCTTGATTACGCGGACTCACATGCCAAAGTCATGTCCGCCATCGCCGATTTGCACATAGTTTCCTATGATATTGCATTTGCCAAAGATGGCCATGTACTCTTGAGGTATTCGGCTGAAGGTTCTCATTGCGGAAAGGCACACAATGGAATTGAGGCTTCAGGGAAGAAAGCGAAGTGGAGCGCGGCAGCAATCTTTGAGGTCAGAAATGGGAAGGTGTACAGCTTCACAAAGGAGTGGGATAAGTTGAATATGTGGAAACAATTAGGCTGGATGAACGGTGACGAATACGTGTAGAGACCTAGATGAAAGTGTGACAGCTCACTCCGGGTTATAGGCGGCTCTATGTGCCTTTGTCGATAGCAATGTGGTCGATATGCCTCTGCTTAGTATAGATCGATCAGACCATCCCATGACAAATGCCTTGAACGATGAAGGTGACTCTCCATTGATCGGTTGAGAACAGGGGACCGAAGCCTATCTATGTAATGACAGCGACAGCGCTTGATCACATATCTTCGTGTTATTCTGAATTGTTTTTTTCGTAGAACACAAATTGTAGAGACAAAAAGCGGAGTCGGCTCCGATTCCCGCGACCAGCCTCAGGGTTGAAGAGCTACAGATCCGGGTCACCAGACCTGCAACAATAAGCTAGATGTCTACTACTCGTATCAACTGTCGTATATCATACCTAAGCATCATCTGCAATGAGTACCAAGAAAACTGTGCTATCACCAGGGACTGAATTCACCCTCATGACACTCGCTATATTGTGAGACCGGCACTGCCCTCGAGTCCTTCCAGTTATTAATAGGCCCCTGTTCGGTCGCCCACCAAACCCTTTGTTGCACGCCATTGACTGAAACGGTTGAAAGGATTTAAAAATGTTTGAAGATAGAATACTCGGCCTCCCTCTCTATGCTCCATACCTCGTCCTTGACGTATAGCATGTCGCATGGCCCGCATCGCTGTTTTCGGCATCGTGTCCTTTTCGTAGGATGTGAATTGAGACATCGAGCGCACTTGCTTGAGCCCTCGTGCTTACCTGTTCTGGTGATGCGGTTTGATGTACCACAGACCCTTCTCATTCTAGGTTACTGCGTTGAACTACAAAATATTCTAGATGGCTGACAAGCGTTCTGGCAGTAACTTACGGCTGAACTTTGCCGGCCCGCCGTGATAGCATGCCGCGCTCCACTTCCTCCCACCACACAACCCTTACCGTAGAAGAGGTAGAGGAAGAGGAAGATGAAGAAAACGACAACGTCTCCTCCCATGCGAGTTTGATCACACCCACATCCCCCGCAGCGACTCGGCGACTTTACTCCGCCAGGACATCCGACCTCGACCTTCGGAGTCGCCTACCGTCTCGGCTGCTTATTGATGAGCATACAAACCTTCTGGGCTATGCAGATGGGGTATCGAAAAGCTACACCGAGCCGAACACGGCGAAGCCTCGCTTTTCCCGGCTACAAAGTCAGGCTGGTAGCGTTCGAGTTAACAAGTCAAGAAACCATAGCCGAGCGAGTTCGTGGGGTGGACGTCTGGCAAGCGCACTGGGATCGGGCGAAGGCGGGTTGTCTGAGTCGAAAGCAACCATATTCCAGGATGAACGTGTTTGGTATGATCAGTTCACTTCAACGGACTGGGTTCACGACAGTATTGCAGATGCCTTCCGCATACGAGATTTGAGGTCACGCAAAGATATTCAAGGGCGCATCTACGCGTGGTTTGACGGGGCGCAAGGTTGGCTTCTTGTGGCTATCATTGGATGCATTACGGCGTGCATTGCTTACTTTGTCAATGTCACGGAGACGTCGATTTTCGATATCAAAGAAGGATATTGTTCGCAAGGCTGGTACTACAGTGTAAGAAGATGTTGCTTTGGCGAAGAGCTCTGTCCAGCCTGGAGAACCTGGGGAGAAGTGATGAGCTTTACTGGGGTCGAGAGAAGATGGGTTGACTTCATAGCTTTCGTTTTCTTTGTGGTGCTGCTCTCAGTTGGATCCTGTTTCTTGACATTGATAACCAAGACGGTGATACCTTCGTCCTTTTCGCTGTCAACCCTGGACGAAAACCTTGGTGCAGAACGCCATAAGTATCCTGGTGAAACAGATGGCATGAGTTACAGGCACGGACTCACTCCAACTCAACCTTCGGATGATGATAATACACCGAAGCCTACAACCATGATATACTATCCGGCTGCAGGAAGTGGTGTGGCAGAAGTAAAAGTCATACTTAGCGGCTTCGTTGTTCACGGCTATCTAGGAGTCAGAACGCTTGTTGTAAAGACTCTTGCCCTCATCCTTAGCGTATCATCAGGCTTAAGTCTCGGCAAAGAGGGTCCATATGTCCATATCGCAACTTGCGTTGGCAACATCGCATGCAGACTGTTCTCTAAATACAATCACAACGACGCAAAACGGCGAGAGGTCCTTAGTGCAAGTGCTGCAAGTGGTGTTGGGGTTGCTTTTGGCGCCCCGATTGGAGGAGTGCTCTTCAGTCTCGAGGAAGTCAGGTAAGTTGCCTGCTGCCGTCGTACAAGGCTCTTACTAAAATATCTTCCAGCTATTACTTTCCTCCAAAAACCCTGTTTAGGACATTTTTTTGCTGCATAGTGAGGTCAGTAACTCATTCAATTAGCATTGATTCTGACAACTTTACAGGTTGCATCACTGTTTCTCAAATTCCTGAACCCCTATCACACGGGAAAGATTGTCATATTCGAGGTACGATATCTGACAGACTGGAGATCCTTCGAGATGATCGTTTTCATCTTGTTGGGCGTCATGGGTGGTGCTACTGGGGCACTATTCATCAAAGCATCAAGGATCTGGGCGACAACGTTCCGCCGCATCCCTACTATCAAGGAATGGCCAGTCTTTGAGGTTTTTCTTGTGGCTCTGATCACAGGTATTGCCAGTTTCTGGAACCGCTACACTAAGCTCGCTGTCACCGAGCTCTTATTTGAGCTAGCCAGCCCCTGCGGTCAAGGCGATATTTCAGGTCTGTGTCCTCAACACGCGGATGAGATCATGGGCATAGTAGGCTATCTATGCATTGCATTCGTAATCAAGAGTCTCCTCACGACTATCACGTTCGGGATTAAGGTTCCAGCGGGAATCTACGTCCCGTCTATGGTAGTGGGCGGCTTACTTGGAAGAATTGTCGGTCACCTCGTCCAATTCCTCGCTTTCAAATACCCGAACGCTACGATTTTCAGCGGGTGTCCTGTAGACGGTGGTCTAGAAAGCTGCGTAACACCGGGAGTTTATGCATTAGTTGCTGCAGGAGCCACCATGTGTGGCGTTACTCGACTCTCGGTAACACTCGCGGTCATTCTTTTCGAACTCACGGGCAGCCTCGATCATGTACTACCATTCTCCCTGTCAGTATTGGTGGCCAAATGGACTGCGGATGCTTTGGAGCCTCACAGCATATACGATCTACTCACACACATGAACTCGTACCCGCTACTGGATAACAAGCTCAGACCCATATTCACTACCGATCTAGGAGACATTACCTCAACCATACGCTCGCACCGCGTCATCCACATCACCAACTCTCCCCTCGTCTCCGCCTCAAGCCTCCGACGCAAACTCGAGCACCTCCACGACGCTGGCGAAATCGACGGCGGCCTCCCCATCGTCCGCCACGGCGTTCTTGTCGGCCTAATCCCAGCACCAGACCTCGAGTTCGCCCTCGACAAACTCGAAGACGAAGACAAATCCCTGTGCCTGATGGCCACAAACATCACCTGGCATGACACCGTTGAGGATGAGGAGCCCGAACACGACCCGACGGATTTCACGCCGTATATCGATCCAGCGCCTGTGGCGTTGGATATCCATTCACCGATGGATCTGGTATTTCAGTGTTTTGTAAAGCTGGGGTTGAGGTATATTTGCGTGTTGAGGGATGGGCAGTATGCGGGTATGGTGCATAAGAAGACGTTTGTAAAGTATATCAAGGAGTTGGAGGAGCAAGGTATGAGTGAGTAGGGTTGGACTTGGGCAAGCTGCAAGAACAACATAGCGGGGCAGCGGAAAGTCTCTTTCGGTATGCTTGGTGACGCTTGAGTGGCGTTGCTGGAGTCTCTTTGATTTACACTCTGCGGTTTTTTGGTTCGGCATAGCATTTGTTGCTGTATCATATCGGCATGTTACGGCGTCCTAGTGTATGGGTGGGCTTTCTCCGGCATGGGCATATCATTTGGGGCTCCATGAGTATATCTTGCATGGGAGGTTATTTGGGATCTTGGATTCATACGCCATGTACCTCAGTTATGAGCATATCATCAGTAGCATAGGGAGCACGTGGGATAGCCGATGCTGGCATCCATTTCAGATATACATGAGGGACCAATCTTATGCTGTTTTATCCCCGTCACTCAACTTCTCACTCGCTCAAAATCATCTCTCATTCTCCGCCCTTAATTCCTTGATCAAGCCCCCAACATCCCTCTCCCGCTCATCCCTCTCCAACGCCCCCTTCACCGCCTTCCCCAACTCCCTCACTTTCTGCACCGCCACATCCACCCCCCTCAGCAGAACCAGTGCCTCCGTCGGCGACCCGCCCTGCTTCGCAATCTGGCACACCTCTCCTTGCGCATTCGCCGTCACCACCATCTCCCCCACGCTAACCTGCTGCTCCGCCAATGTCGCATCCACCACGCCCTCGTCCACGCCCTCAAAATAGTGCAGCGTCACACAGAACGGATGGTGCAGCATCGCCACCGGCACCGGCACTCGTTCCGCCGGCGAATAAACGGTCAATTCCTCTCCTCGGATACTCGTATCAGGAAGGCGGAAGTGCTGCAGGGCGGCGATGACGGCGACGCAGCAGGCGTCGATGAGGCCGCCGTCGTGGGAGAGGATGTGGCAGGTTGCAAGGAGGGACCAGACGCGGGAGCCGGCGAGGAGGCACAGGGATTCGGTGGAGAGGGCGGACGAGCGGCGGATGGCGACTTCAAGGAGGCGGGAGAGGTGGGTTTCGAGGTCTGTTTGTCTGTTGGTGCGTGTTGGTTTGGGGTTTGGGGTGGGGTAATATGGGGGTTGATTGAGGGTGGCATAATGCTGGTTGGGGGCAGGATAAGTGTAGATGGGGCTTACCGGCCGACTTCGAAGGCGGGGGAGGCCATGGGGGAGAGCTCGGTGTTTATGGTGAAGATGCCATCGAATTTTCGATCGGGGAAGGGGGCGGTTATGGTAGCGGAGATGCGAGTGAGGACTCTAATTCATTATCAGTATACCGAAAAAAAGACCTGTGTGTTCAGAAGGCAGTACCTAGTCTTCCCCAATGTCACGTCTACAACGCCATATTCCTCGCCGAATGAGAGCTCCAGATTGCGGAATGCGGCAAGGGGACGCCCATCGATGCGAATGCCTTCTTGTAGAGCTTGGAGGATGAAAGCCCGCTCATTGAGAGAGGGCTCGACCTCTCGAGGCATGTTAGATGCTCTGTTGGAACCAAATGTTGAACTGTGGTTCTTGAGTATCAAAATCTTGACCCCCCCCCCCTTTTGAATGCGGAACAGTCATTTTAGCCGACTACGTATTCTAGCGCAATGATCGACGGCTACAGTTTCGGCCCTGGTCCCTTATCGTAGAAGGTCGTATTGAACATCTCCACCATTTCTTTGAATTCTACTGCAAGCAATCATGACTACCGGTATGTACTTGGTTCTACGACAAGAGGTCTCTCACTGATCATCGAACAGCACATAGACCCACGTTCGATCCTGTAAGCCATCGTCGAAGTCCATGGATTCGTACATGGCTGATTATCATAGGCTCGGGGAAAAGACGCCCAGCGTGGTGTGGCATACCATCAACGACTACTACCAGCACACACTCAGCTTAAGACTCGGTATATCAATTGCCTACTACAAAGGCCAGGACGTCCGCTAACAGGGAATAGACAACCGGGCCAAGGCGGAGATGCAGACCCTCAAATTAGAGATCTGAGATCCCAGCTCCTAGAAGCAGAAGCTACACACTTCTCGAAGAAGAACCCGTCTGATAGAGCAACAATCACTGAGGCCAAGCCTGTTGTGCCTAGTAAAAGGCAACTGGAAGCTGGTCCGAGACAGGACGGTGATGCTGAAGAAGACCTACAGGCCAAGCGACGACGGGTGTTGGAAGAGACGAGGGATATTGATGCGGATTCGGACGATGCCGAGAATGATAGTAGTGAGGAGGATAGGTCTGACTCCAAGATTACGCTTTGAGATGGCACACTGAACTAATAATCTCTTGCCAGCGATGACGAGGAAGATGAGACTGCAGAGCTACTCCGGGAGCTTGAAAAGATCAAACGGGAACGAGCAGAGCAGAAAGAGAAAGAGGTAGGCAACCGAGGCATATCACAATAGCTTTGGTCAAATAACTGACCGGGTCACCAATTTCAGGACCGAGAGAAGGCAGAGGTAGAGCAAGATAAGCGAGAACACGACATCGCCCTTGGCAATCCTCTGTTAAACCCTACGAAGGATACTGAGGTCAAGCGGAGGTACGCGAGTAACCCCGTACGAGTCACCAGACCCAGCTAACGTCTCATGTAGGTGGGACGACGATGTGGTTTTTAGGAACCAGGCTAGAGGCACGGAGAACAAGGGGAAAAAAGAGTTTGTAAATGTACTAAGTCGCTTCTTTCTCTCTCTTAGGACCCTACTGACTGGCTCGTTTAGGATCTACTTCGCTCGGATTTCCACAAGCGCTTCATGGTGAGTACTCAGAGGCAATGAAAGGCGTGTGGGATTCCTTGGTGCTGACGGTCTCACAGAGCAAGTACGTTCGTTGATGTTATACTCTAGCCGCTGCAGATCTGGTCCTGACTCCTGCATCATCCATCTCTGGTCCATTGGACCCTTGCATGAACTGGGCTTTCCCAAGTGCGTCTTGAATGTCTTGATGTTGCATTGGCGAGGAAGCCAAACCGTGATACTTTCAAGCGGTCTGGCTACACTAAATCGTATTCAGCTGGTGCAGGTTCCACTAAACCGTGAGCGTGTTCGGTATCACACATCAATCAGGCTCTGACTTTCAAAGGGGCGGGCAAGAAATTCGCGCGGGATCGGGAAGCTTACAGGCCGACGGCAACAAAACGCCGTGGATGGCAAGGTGTCTGATCAAAGTAGAGTAGGTATCACTGCCCCGCATCAAATGACGCAGCCATAGAGGGGGGGGAAAGAGTGAAGCCAGAAACCAGAAACCAGAAACCAGAAACCAGAAATCACTCACTTAACGTTTATCGTGCCTTCCAACTTTACTTTCATCCAATCAGACTAGGCGTAACTTACTACTTCCCCTCGAGCATAAATTCCTTCCACAACCTCCCCCCCATCTTCTTTCAATCTACCTTACCTTACACAACCGAAATCAATACACAGAAACAAACGCACTCTCAACAGAAATCCTACCTAGTCCTTCTAACATCATCACAACACAACCTAACACACAAGCAAGCATGTCTAACTACGACGACGACAACACCTCATCAGGCTACGGTGTATGTCCACGTCAAACTGACCCCGCAAGTCCCTGCCCATGCTCACCTCCAACGTTAGGGTAACACCCGCTCTGGTACGGGCGGCCGCACCGGTGGAATGGGTGGTTCTGGTATGGGGGACGACTCTTACGGTGTAGGTCTTTAACTGGCTGCAATCCTTCCTAATCTTGCTGACATCGATTGCAAGAGCAATACTGGCTCCGGCATGGGTGGCCGAACTGGTGGAACGGGTGGCTCCGGTATGGGAGACGATTCGTACGGGGTACGTATTCAAATCCCTATGTTTCGGATCATCGCTAATCTCAAGTCTCAGAGTAACACTGGCTCCGGCATGGGTGGCCGAACTGGTGGAATGAGTGGCTCCGGCATGGG
>JAABUT010002391.1_pt1 | contig 18304 bp, 17 predicted proteins | sample 5559281 | NCBI WGS metagenome assembly JAABUT01 (sample SAMN10711880, study PRJNA513359) | rock metagenome | isolation source: Antarctica rocks | place: Antarctica: Victoria Land, Ricker Hills nord | collected 2016-01-04 | reverse complement strand
TGCAGTAATGCATGAAGCTGACCGGTACTAATAAGCCGATAACTTGATTACATCATTCTCTTGAGAGAAGATGCTTCGCGTCCACTGTGCAGTTCCCGAGATACGGTCGGGAACGACTGACATCTCCATAGAGTTTCGGCTGTCATAGCGAAGGGGAAACGCCCGGCTCCATTCCGAACCCGGAAGCTAAGCCCTTCAGCGCCGATGGTACTGCACTGGTTACGGTGTGGGAGAGTAGGACGCAGCCGGACATACAATTAGAACGCCCCGCCCGGAGTGATCCGGGCGGGGCGTTTTGTGTGCCCGGCGGCGCCCTGCAAAGCCCGGCTGCCGAGCTGGGCAGCGGCACCTAGGATGGTTGCTACCAACTGCAGAGGGAGTGCCTTCATGACGCCGCGAGATGACGGCCCCGCAGGGGACCGCTCTGGACCCGAGGACCGCCGGGGTCGACCGACCGGTCGAGGAGACCGTGCGGGAGGAGGCCGCCCCGCACGTCGTGATGGTGCTGCGGGCGGCGGTCGAGGGAACGCCGTGTCCGGGCCACGTCGGGATGCGGCCGGCGGACCACGACGGGCGGACGAGAGCACCTCGGGGCGCGGGCGACCACCTCGCGGTGATGCGCCCGAGCGGCGTGGTGCCGCAGGTCAGGACCGGACCCTAGGCGCGCGGGGAGGCGACGGTCGAGACGATCGCGGAGGCACCCGGCTGATGCCGAGGTCCCCTCGACTGCCCGAACCCGCCATCGCCGAGGGCATCACCGGCAAGGAGCTCGACCGGTCGGTGTGGACCCAGCTGAGGACGCTGAGCAAGGAGAACGCACAGGGTGTCGCCCAGCACCTCGTCATGGTGGCCCTGCTGCTCGACGACGACCTCGACGCTGCCGAGGCCCACGCCGAGACTGCGGTGCGCCGCGCCGGGCGGGTGCCGGCGGCTCGGGAGGCGTTGGGTCTGGTGGCCTACCGCAAAGGGGAGTGGGCTCGGGCGCTCGGGGAGTTCCGCACGGTTCGCCGCCTGTCCGGGTCGTCGCACCTTCTGCCGCTGATGGTCGACTGTGAGCGCGGACTCGGCCGGCTCGACCGCGCGCTGGACCTTGCCTCATCGCCGGAGGCGCGAACGCTCGCGCGAGACGAACGGGTGGAGTTGGCGATCGTGGTCTCCGGCATCCGGCGCGACCTGGGGCAGCGGGACGCCGCCGCCTCGCGCCTGGACATCCCCGAGCTGAAGTCGACCGGGAGGAAGCCCTGGAGTGCCCGGCTGTTCTACGCCTACGCGGAGGCGCTGCTCGCGCTGGGCGAGACCGACGCTGCTCGCGAGTGGTTCGCCCATGCTGTGGACGCCGACGACAACCTCGAGACCGATGCGGCGGAGCGTCTGGATGAGCTCGACGGCGTGCAGCACGTCGATCTCCTCAACGGCGAGGACGACGACGGCCACGGCGAGCAAGCGAGGGGGATCCCGGCGGGATGATAGCGGGCGCACGCCTGGTCGACCGCTACCGGGGCCTCATCTGCGACCTCGACGGAGTGATCTACCGGGGACTCGAGGCCGTGCCGCACGCCGTCGAGGCGCTGACCCTGCGCGGGGAGACCACCCGGCTGGTCCTGGCGACCAACAACGCCTCGCGTTCCGCCGCGGAGGTGGCTGGGCAGGTTACCGGCCTCGGTCTGGAGGTGACGCCGGCGCAGGTCGTCACGAGCGCCGAAGCGGGCGCCGCCCACCTCAGGTCGATTCTCGAGCCCGGCGCGACGGTGCTCGCCGTGGGGGGAAGTGGGGTGGTCGAGGCCCTCGCCGCTGCAGGCTTGCGGCCCGTGCGGACCGCCTCGGGAGTGCGCGCCGTCCTTCAGGGCTATGGCCGCAACGTCACCGCAGGAGACCTTGCGGAGGCGAGCTACGCCGTCGCGGCCGGGGCAACGTGGGTCGCCGCGAACCGGGATGCCACCCTGCCGACCGAACACGGCACCGCACCCGGCAACGGCACCCTGGTCGATGCGGTCGCGGTCGCGACCGGTCGAAAGCCCCTGGTGGTCGGCAAGCCGGAAGCCCCGCTATACACCTTGGGTGTGGAGCGCCTGCGGACGACCCCGGACGAGGTTCTCGCCGTCGGCGACCGCCTCGACACGGACATCCTCGGTGCCGTCAACGCGGGGCTGGACTCGTTGTGGGTGCTGACCGGTGTGGACGACCTCGCGTCGTTCGTCACGTCGGACGTGCGGGCGCTGCCCACCTTCGTCGGACTCGACCTGCGGGCCCTGCTTCGTCCGGCTCCTCGGGTCACGAGGGAGGCAGGGTGGTGGGTGTGTGGGGGCCTGAGACTCCGGCTGGACCTCACCCGTGGAAACCAGGACCTACTGCAGGTCGTTGCGGACGGCGCCCCGCAGACGCGCGAGCACTACCGGGATGCTGCGCTGTCCGCGGGGTTCCGGGCTCTGGCGCGGGCGCGAGAGGCACCCGACTCGGACGATGACCGACTGGGGGACGCCGCGATCGAGCTGGCATCTCGCCTTGCCTAGCGGACGCGACGCGCCAGCGGCACAGTAGCGTGTGTCCCAGACGACATGGGAGGCATGATGGTGTTCGATGCGATTCGCGGTTACCTCCAGCTCGCTTCGGGACTGACCGAGCTGTCACGGGCCAGGGCCACCGAGGTCGCCAACGCCGTCCTCAACCTGCCGACGAGCATGGCCTCCGGCCCGATGGCCGCTCAGGTGGCGGCGCTGGCGGACGAGCTGCTCGCCGCCGCCACGGCGAACCGGGCAAGCCTTCTCGCTCTGGTCCGATCGGAGGTCGAGAACGCAGTGGGACGCGCCCCGCTGGTGCCTGCGGCTGACCTCGACCGCGCTCGGGCCGGGCTCATGCGGCTGTCGACCGAGCTGGAGGAGCTGCGCGGGCAGGTCCTCGGTTCCCCGGCAGTGCGCTCGGCGGCGGAGTCCGGCCACGCAGCGATCGCCGCGCTGACGGGCCACCACACCGGCGAGCAGTTGCCCCCCCTCGGGACGGGAGGTCTCGCGGCAGCAGGAAGTGGCTCTCCGTCGGGAGGACCCGGTGCCGCGCCCACCAACAATGAGGACACGATGGCGACGAGGAAAGCTGCAGCCCAGGTGGCTCCGACGAAGAAGACGTCACGCGCCACGAAGACGGCTACTGCGAAGAAGACCGCGGCGAAGAAGGCGTCGTCACCCGCAACGAAGAAGACAACGGCGGGCAGGAGCACGGCGAGGAAGGCGTCGTCACCCGCCACGAAGAAGACAACGCCGGGCAAGAGCACGGCGGGCAAGAGCACGGCGGGCAAGAGCACGGCGGGCAAGAGCACGGCGAAGAAGGCGTCACCCGCCAAGAAGACCGCTGAGCGGAAGTAGCGTCGGATGACTGAGGAGATGCCCCACGGCCAGGGTTGGGCCGATGACGGACCAGGCCGTCCGGAGGACGACGGGTTCCTCTCGGCCCCGGTCACCGGAGATGACGTCATCGATGCCGCGCTGGCACGGCTCGAGGCCAGTTCCTCCGGGTCCCTCGACGAGCAGATCGCCGCCGGCGAAGAGGTCCACCAGAGGCTGCAGGGCCGGCTCGCCGATCTCGGCGGTGGATGACGGTCACGACGGCGAGCTCCTCCGGTCGGCCGCGGAGCGCCGCAGAAGGCAGGCGTCTGGACGCCGAGCTGGTCCGTCGGGGACTGGCGCGTTCGAGGGGGCAGGCGCGTGAGCTCATCGTTGCCGGTGACGTGCGCGTCGACGGCCACGTCCGGACCAAGCCGAGCCTGAGCGTCCTTCCGGACACCGACATCGCGCTGACGGCCGAGCCGGAACGCTGGGTCGGCCGGGCGGCATACAAGCTGCTGGGTGCGCTCGAGGTTTTTGCGCCGCGTGGCCTCGCGATAGCGGGGCGACGGTGTATGGACGTCGGAGCCAGCACCGGTGGCTTCACCCAGGTGCTCCTCGAGGCCGGAGCCGCCCACGTCACCGCGCTCGACGTCGGCCACGGTCAGCTCGTCGAAGAGCTCGCGCAGGACCCGCGGGTGGAGGAGCGATCCGGCGCCAACATCCGGGACGCCTGCGCCGAGAGCCTGGGCGGAGCCTTCGACGTGGTGGTCGCCGACCTCAGCTTCATCTCGCTGCGGCTGACCCTTCCGTCAATCGCGGCCCTGCTGCGTCCCGCCGCGGACCTCGTCGTCCTCGTAAAGCCCCAGTTCGAGGTGGGCCGTGAGCGGGTGGGCAGGACCGGGGTGGTGACGTCCCGGGTCGAGCATGCGAGGGTCCTTCGGGACGTGACGGCGCAGATGGTGACGCTGGGCCTGGGGGTGCTCGATCTCGTCCCGAGCCCCATCCGGGGCGGCGACGGAAACCGGGAGTACCTACTCTGGGTGACACCCCGCGCTGACGAGGGTCTGGGCCCGGGCGCCGTCGAGGCGCTCATCGAGCACATGAAGGGACGACCGTGACGCGCCGCATCCTCCTCGTGGCCCACCCGAGGCGCCGTGAGGTGGTCGAGATCGCGCGGGGAGTCGTCGCCCGGCTGGCGGAGGCCGGTATCGAGGTGGTCCTGGCCCGCGAGGAAGCTGCGGCGTTCGGGCCGATCGACATCGGGCCCGTTCTCGACGCCGACCCCGCGCAACCGTCCCTGGGGTGCGAGCTCGTCTGCGTCCTCGGCGGCGACGGCACGATCCTGCGTGGTGCCGAGCACTCCCGCGGCACCGATGCCCCGCTCCTCGGTGTCAACCTCGGACACGTCGGCTTCCTCGCGGAGGCCGAGCGCGAGAACCTCGACTCGACGGTGGACCACATCGTCGAGAAGAGCTACACGGTCGAGGAGCGGATGACCCTCGACGTCAGCGTGCACCACGAGGGCCGGCAGATCGCGACCTCCTGGGCCCTCAACGAGGTGAGCGTGGAGAAGGCCGCCCGGGAACGGATGCTCCAGGTGACGGTCGAGATCGACGACCGGCCGCTGTCGACGTTCGGGTGCGACGGCGTCGTCGTCGCAACGCCGACCGGCTCCACGGCATACGCGTTCTCGGCGGGTGGACCGGTCATCTGGCCGGACGTGGAGGCGATCCTCATGGTGCCGAACTCCGCCCACGCACTCTTTGCCCGACCGGTGGTGGTCGCTCCGAGCTCCCGGCTGGCCATCGAGGTGATTGACACCATGGAGGGCATCGGCGTCATGTGGTGCGACGGCCGTCGACAGGTGAACCTGCCTCCGGGGGCCCGGGTCGCGGTCGGCCGCAGCGCCACCCCGGTGCGTCTGGCCCGCCTCAGCGCCTCGCCCTTCACCGACCGGCTCGTCGCGAAGTTCGACCTCTCGGTCGCGGGATGGCGCGGTCAGGGCCGGGATCGGTGACACCAAGGGCCCGTAGTGTGTGACGCGTGTTCCAGGAGATCCGGATCCATGGCGTCGGTGTCATCGACGACGCCCTGCTGGAGCTGAGCCCCGGGCTCAACGTCGTCACCGGTGAGACCGGCGCGGGCAAGACCATGGTCGTCTCGGGGCTCGGGCTCCTGCTCGGTGCCCGAGCCGACTCCGGGCTGGTGCGCTCCGGGACGGACGCCGCGGTGGTCGAGGGAGTCCTCGCGCTTCCCGAAGGCCACCCGGCGCGGGAGCGGGCGGCCGACGCCGGCGCCGACGTCCGGGGCGACCTCGTCCTGGCCAGGACGCTCACCCGGGAGGGCCGCTCCCGGGCGCACGTCGGTGGGCGGAGCGCCCCCGTCGGGCTCCTGTCCGAGCTCGGCGAGATGCTCGTCGCCGTGCACGGCCAGGCGGACCAGTGGCGTCTGCGCCACGCAGAGCAGCACCGGGAGGTGCTCGACAGCTTCGGTGGTGACGAGGTCGCCCGGCTTCTCGCGGCCTACCAGGAGACGTTCGACGCCTTCGCAGCCGCGACCCGCGAGCGGGAGCGACTACGCCAGCTGAGCCGCGAGCGTTCTCGAGAGGTGGACATGCTCCAGACCGGGCTGGAGCGGATCGAGGCGCTCGAGCCACGAGCGGGCGAGGACGCCGACCTGCGTGCCGAGGACGAGCGACTGGCCCATGCAGACGGACTGCGCCTCGCCGCTGAGCAGGCCCACGCCGCGCTGGCCGGCGAGGACCCGCAGGCCGTCGACCTGACGGTGAGCGTCAGTGACCGGCTCGCCGACGCCCGCTCGGCCATGGCGCCGATGACTGAGCACGACTCGGCACTACGCGACCTCGACCGGCGCGCCGCGGAGCTCAGCTACCTCGTCGCCGACCTGGCCGGCGACCTGGCCTCCTACCTGTCCGACGTCGACATCGACCCCGGGCGGCTGGCCGTCGTCCAGCAACGCCGGGCCGACCTCAGCGCGCTGACCCGCAGCTACGGCGACACCGTCGACGACGTGCTCGCCTGGGCCAAGGAGGCGGCGACAACGTTGCTGGAGCTGCTCGGCGCCGAGGACCGGGTCGAGGAGCTGGAGCGTGAGACGGCGCGGCTGCGCGGTGCGCTGTCCGGGCGGGCCGAGGCGCTGAGGACGGCGCGGCGGCAGGCCGGCGCCGACTTCGGTGACCGGGTCAGCAGGGAGCTGGGCCACCTGGCCATGGGAACGGCCAGGGTCAGCGTCGCGGTGACCTCCCGGCCCGACCCCGAGGGACTGCGGGTGGGAGGGGAGGCCGTGAGGTTCGGCCGGAACGGGGTCGACGACGTCGAGCTCCTCCTCGCCGCCAACCCCGGCACCCCGGCGCGGAGCGTCGCCAGGGCCGCCTCCGGCGGTGAGCTCTCGCGGGTCATGCTTGCCCTGGAGGTCGTCAGTGGCGCCTCGGACGGCGGCAGCGTCCCGACGTTCGTCTTCGACGAGGTCGACGCCGGAGTCGGCGGGCGCGCTGCCGTCGATGTCGGAGCCCGGCTGGCGGCGCTCGCCCGCCACTCCCAGGTCATCGTCGTCACCCACCTCGCGCAGGTGGCAGTGTTCGCCGACCGCCACCTCGTCGTCCGCAAGGACGACGACGGCCGGGTGACCTCGAGCAGCGTCAGGGAGGTGACCGGGCAGGAGCGCCTGGGTGAGCTGTCCCGGATGATGGGCGGCGACGGCGAGTCGGTGGCGGGGCTGGAGCACGCTCGTGAGCTCCTGGACCAGTCCGCGACGATCCGGACGCGGCAGGCCGCCGCCGTGCAACAGCCCGGGAAGCGGTCCGCGTCCAAGCGCGCCGCGGCAACGCCGTCCGGCTGAGCGGGCGCGCCGCTCGCCGTCCCTGCGGCCGCTGGACCCGGAGGATCACCGGCGCGGGAGGACTCGCGGTCCCTCGCGCTGAGCGCAGTCAACGCCCCGTGGCACGATGGACGACGATGTCCCTCTCGCTGCGCTTCCGTCGAGCCCCCGAACCGGACCCCCACGAGCTGGGCGGGTCGGTGCGTGTCGACGCTCGCACCAAGGAGATCACGAAGAGGTTGCGACCGGGCGACGTCGCCGTCATCGACCACCTCGACCTCGACCGGGTCAGTGCCGAGGCCCTCGTCGCGTGCCGGCCCGTTGCCGTCGTCAACGCCGCCAGGTCGACCTCCGGTCGCTATCCCAACCTCGGACCGGAGATCCTCCTTCGCGCGGGGATCCCCCTCCTCGACGACGTGGGACCCGACGTGATGAAGGTCAAGGAGGGCGACCGGGCCCACATCGTGGACGGCGAGCTCGTGGTGAAGAACACCGTCATCGCGACGGGCCGGATGCTGACCCGGGAGTCGGTGCGCGAGGCGATGGACGCGGCGCGGGCCGGGCTCGCCGTGCAGATGGAGGCGTTCGCGGGCAACACCATGGAGTACCTCAGGCGTGAGCGCGAGCTGCTGTTCGACGGGGTCGGCACCCCGGACATCACGACCCGGATCGAGGGCCGGCACGCCCTCATCGTCGTCCGCGGCTACCACTACCGGCAGGACCTCCAGACGCTGAGGTCCTACATCCGCGAGTACCGTCCCGTCCTCATCGGTGTCGACGGTGGGGCCGACGCCCTCATGGAGGCCGGCCACAGGCCGCACATCATCGTCGGCGACATGGACTCGGTCACGGACAGCGCGCTGCACTGCGGGGCCGAGATCGTCGTGCACGCATACCGGGACGGGCGTGCTCCAGGCCTGGAGCGGGTCCGGGCCCTCGGTATCGAGCCGGTCGTCTTCCCGGCCACCGGCACCAGCGAGGACGTCGCCATGCTCCTCGCCGACGACAGCGGAGCGGAGCTCATCGTCGCGGTCGGCACGCACGCCACCCTCATCGAGTTCCTCGACAAGGGCCGTTCGGGAATGGCGAGCACCTTCCTCACCCGGCTGCGGGTCGGTGGCAAGCTCGTCGACGCCAAGGGGGTCAGCCAGCTCTACCGGGCCCGGATCTCGACCCGATCCCTCGTCGGCATGCTCGTCGTGGGCCTTCTCGCACTGTTTGTCGCACTGGCCGCGACGCCGGTGGGCCGGGCCCTCCTGCAGGTCCTCGGCGCCCGCTGGGACGATCTGTGGTCCTTGATCGTGGGGGTCGTCACGTGATCGACTTCCGGTTCCACCTCGTCTCCATCGTCTCGATCTTCCTCGCCCTGGCCGTGGGCATCGTCCTCGGTGCCGGACCGCTCCAGGGCAGCATCGGCACGCAGCTGACCGACCAGGTGAGCCAGCTGCGTCAGGACAAGGACACTCTGCGCTTCCAGCTCGACGACGCGAACAGTACGGTCAAGGCTCAGGAGCAGTACGCGACCCTCGTCGCGCCCGCTGTTCTGGCCGGTCAGCTCAAGGACCAGTCGGTGGCCCTGCTCGTCACCCCAGACGTCGCGGGCAAGTTCTCCCAGGACGTGCAGCAGGCGCTCGCCCAGTCGGGGGCCAAGGTGACGACGGTCGTCACCCTCAAGGACGGCTACCGGGACCCGGCCACGGCCACGGCCCGGGCCGCCACCGCCCGCAAGGCGGCTGCGAGCCTCGGGCTCACCGCCGCCGGCGACGGTGACACGCTCCTCGCCGAGATCCTCTCCACGGTCCTCCTGCGCACTGCCAGCGGCGCGCAGGAGCCGGTCGGCTCTGGTGCCGAGGCCATCGGAACACTCAAGCAGGGCGGTCTCATCGACTACTCGCCGAGCGACTTCGCCCGGGCCGACCTCGCCGTGCTGATCAGTGGACCGATCTCGGGGACGACGGCGTCGGTGACCGCCCAGACGGGCACGCTCCTGAACCTGGCCAGTGCCCTCGAGGTCCGTTCGGCGGGCGTCGTCGTCGCCACCAGCCAGCCGTCGACGGCCATCGGGCAAGAGGTCACCACGAGTCTCGTCACCGCCCTGCGCAAGGACGCCAACGCTGCCAGGGTCATCTCGAGCGTCGACCACGCGGACACCGTCATGGGTGCTGGCGTCATCGTGCTGTCCCTCTCCCGGCAGCGGCTCGGGACCACCGGGCACTTCGGGATCTCTCCGGACGCCCAGTCCGCGGTGCCTCCGGCCAGGTGAGTGCCTTGAGGCCCTGGCGGCGGCTCGCCGGCGGCGCCGCTGCCGGGGCCGCCACGAGTGTTGCCGCCCGGCTGGTGCGCGCGGCCCCTTCGGGCGCTCGCGACCGGTGGGAGCGCACCAACCATGCCGGGCACCCGGTCAGCCTCCTCGGAGGTCCCGAGTACGTCGTGGGAGCCGCCGTCGGCTCGCTCCTCGCCGGGTCCCTGGCGGGCCTGGTCGCCGCGGCCGGTGCAGGCGCGCTCGGTGCCCTCGACGACCTGGCCGGGAACGGCTCGAGCAAGGGTCTGCACGGACATCTCGCCGCCCTGCGGCGCGGGAGGGTGACGACGGGCGCGGTCAAGGTCGTCGGCCTTGCGCTGACCGGTGTGGTTGCAGTGGTGATCGCTCAGGCCGAGTCGAACCACGACGTCACGAGGCACCCGAGGACCTCGGTGCCCGACCTCCTCGTCGGTGGCGCCGTGGTCGCCGGCACGGCCAACCTCGTCAACCTCCTCGACCTGCGCCCCGGCCGGGCCCTCAAGATGACCCTGCTTCTCGGGGCACCGTTGGCTCTGAGCGGGTCGAGGGCGGCGCCGGCGGCCGTCGGTTCCGCTGCCGCAGCGCTGTGCGACGACCTCGCGGGCGTCTCGATGCTCGGCGACACGGGCGCGAACGCCGCCGGCGCCCTCCTGGGTGTCGCCCTCCTCGAACGACTCGGCCGGCGTGGACGGCTCGTCGCGCTCGGTGTCCTCACCGCCCTCACCCTCACGTCCGAGAAGGTCAGCTTCACCACCGTGATCGAGTCGACACCGGTGCTGCGCGAGCTCGACGCGTGGGGCCGGCCGTCCGTCGAGCCGGGTGGTGAGCCCTCCGGATGAGCCGACGCATCGCCGCCGGACGCGGACCGGATGCCGGACCCGGCATCGCCGCCGCAGCCGGGCTCATCGCGGTCGTCACCCTCGCGGCCCGGGTCGTCGGCTTCGTCCGGTGGCTGCAGTTCTCCCGCTCGGTCGGGGCGACCTGCGTCGGCACGGTGTACCAGGCGGCGAACAGCCTCCCCAACGTCCTCTTCGAGGTGGCCGCCGGAGGCGCCCTGGCAGCCGTCGCGGTCCCGCTCGTCGCCGGAGCCGTCGGGCGGGGAAGGCTGGCCGACGCGGACCGGACCGGCTCGGCCCTGCTGACGTGGACAGTTACCCTCCTCCTGCCCGCAACGGTCCTCCTCGCCCTGCTGGCCGGGCCGATCGGCGGCTGGCTCGTCGACGAGAGAGCCTGTCCCGGGGGAGGCGACCTCGCGGCATACATGCTGCGCCTCTTCGCCCCTCAGGTTGTCCTCTACGGCATCGGCATCGTCCTCGGCGGGGTGCTGCAGGCCCACCGGCGGTTCCTCGCCGCGGCGCTGGCTCCACTGCTGTCGAGCCTCGTCGTTCTCCTCAGCTATGCGGCCTACGGACGGCTTGCCGAAGGTGCACGCTCGATCGACGAGGTGCCGACCGCGGCGACCCTTGCGCTCGCCGGCGGCACGACGCTCGGCGTGGCGGTGCTCAGCCTGCCGCTCATCGTCCCGCTGTGGCGCTCGGGTGTCCGGCTGCACCCGACCCTGCACTTCCCCGAGGGTGCGGCCGGCCGGGTCCGGTCGCTGGCAGCGGCCGGTCTCCTGGCGCTGCTGGCCCAGCAGTACGCCCTCCTGGCGACCATCGTCGTCGCGAACCGCTCGCGCACCGGCGTGCTCAACGTCTTCACCTATGTCCAGACGGTCTACCTCCTGCCGTATGCCGTGCTGGCCCTCCCGCTGGCGATCTCCACCTTCCCGGCACTGGCGGCGATGGAAGGGCCCGCGGCGGCCGCGCACCGAGGCCCGTCGACCCGTGAGGGGCGAGGCGGCGCGGCGGGGCCGGTGCTCTCCCGAAGCCTGCGCGCCGTCGTCATCCTCGGCGCGGCCGGCGGCGGGGTGCTCGCCGCCGTCGCCCGGCCACTCGGGGAGCTCTTCGCCGACCTCGACGCCGCCCGGACCTCGAACGCCGGCCGAGAGGTGCTCGGTGCCATGCCGGACGCCGTCCTGGCGTTCGCTCCCGGGCTCCCGGCCTTGGGTGTCGCAGCCCTGCTGACCCGGGCTCTCTACGTCCGGGGCAGGCCCCTGCTGGCCGGGTCGGCCGTGGCCGCCGGCTGGCTCATCGCCGGATCGGTGCCGCTCGCGCTCGTGCCGCCGGGCTCCTCGCCGGCCCGGGCACTCACCGTGCTGGGTGTGGCCAGCTCCATCGGGATGACCGTCGCCGCGCTCGACCTCGTCGCCGCGACGGCCCGCTCCTGGGGCACCGAGGCCCTTAGGGGACTGCGGCGGACCACGCTCGTCGCCGCCGGCTCCGCGCTCCTCGCCGCGGCCTGCGGAATCTTCCTGACCGGGGTCTGGACCGTCGACGGCCTCCTTCCGGCGGCCCTCCAGGCAGTGGTGGTGGCCCTCGGTGCGGCGGCCCTGCAGGCGGCGCTCGTGGCAGTCGGTGACCGGGAGACCGCCCGGTCGACGCTCGCCCGGCTGCGGCGGCGGCCGTGAGGATCGTCATGGTCGTCGGGCGCAGCACCGGGGGGACCGGCAGGCACGTCGCGCACCTCAGCGAGGAGCTGCGCCGCCTCGGTCACGAGGTCGTCGTCGTCACCGCCCGGCTGACGGCCGAGCGTCTTGCGCTGCCGGATGCGCTGCTCTGGTGGCCGTTGGGCGGCGACGCCCTGCCATGGCTGCCGCGGATGCACAGACTGCTCTCGGGTGCGGACGTCGTCCACACGCACGGCCTCCAGGCAGCGGCCCTCGTCGCCACGTCGCTCGCGGCGGTCCGGCACCGACCGCGCTTCGTCGTCTCCCTGCACAACGCCGTGCTGGGGGACGGTGCGCGGGGATGGGCAGGCACCGCTGCCGAGTGGTGGGTGGTGCGTGCTGCCGACCTCGTCACCGGCGCCAGCAGCGATCTGGTGGCCCGCGCAGCGCGGCTGGGGGCCCGGGCGGCCGAGCTGGCTCCCGTGCCGTCCCCTCGGGTGACGGCACTCCTCGGCCGACAGGTGCCGTCATCGGACGAGCGCTCGGCGCTCGTCGCCACGCTCCTGCCCGGCGAGCCCGCCAACCTCCCGCTGGTCCTGACGATCTCGCGGATCGCTTCCCAGAAGTCGCTCGGCGTTCTCGTCTCGGCAGCGGGCCGGCTGGCGACCCCGGCGGTCTGGGCGGTCATCGGTGACGGGGACCGGGACCTGCTCGCCGGCCTCGAGCGGGCCGCGGCCGGCACGGGCGTGCGGTTCCTCGGTGCCCGCACGGACGTCGACTCCTGGCTGCGCGCCGCCACCGTCTTCGTCCTGGCCAGCGCGTGGGAGGCGCGCCCGCTCGTCGTGCAGGAAGCCATGGCGGCCGGGACGCCTGTCGTCGCGACGGACGTGGGCGGCCTGCGCGACCTCGTGGGCGACGCCGTGGTGCTGGTACCGGTGGCGAGCCCGGCCGGGCTGGCGTCGGCGGTCGACCAGCTCCTCGGGGACCCCGAGCGGCTGGCCGAGCTGTCGCGACGCGGACGCGCGCAGGCACGCTCCTGGGACGACGGCGAAGCGACAGCGCGCCAGTGGATGTCGTGGTACGCCCCGCGGCGAGAACTGACATAGACTGCAACCCCGTGGCGGAGCAGACGAAACACATCTTTGTGACCGGAGGCGTGGCCTCCTCGCTCGGGAAGGGGCTCACCGCCTCGAGCCTCGGAAACCTGCTCCGGGCCCGCGGCCTGCGGGTGACCATGCAGAAGCTGGATCCCTATCTCAACGTGGATCCGGGCACCATGAACCCCTTCCAGCACGGCGAGGTCTTCGTCACGGGCGACGGCGCCGAGACCGACCTGGACATCGGTCACTACGAACGCTTCCTCGACGTCAACCTCGTCGGGTCGGCCAACGTGACGACCGGGCAGATCTACAGCGAGGTGATCGCCAAGGAGCGCCGGGGCGAGTACCTCGGTGACACGGTGCAGGTCATCCCGCACATCACCAACGAGATCAGGGCCCGGATGCGCCAGATGGCGACGGGCCGCAAGGACGCTCCCGACGTCATCATCACCGAGGTGGGGGGCACGGTCGGCGACATCGAGTCCCTGCCGTTCCTCGAGGCGGCCCGGCAGGTGCGCCACGAGATCGGCCGCGACAACGTCTTCTTCCTCCACGTGTCGCTCGTGCCCTACCTCGCCCCGAGCGGCGAGCTGAAGACCAAGCCGACCCAGCACTCGGTCGCCGCCCTGCGCCAGGTCGGCATCCAGCCGGACGGGCTCGTCCTGCGGGCCGACCGGGTGATCCCCGAGGGGATAAAGCGCAAGATCTCCCTCATGTGCGACGTCGAGGTCGAGGCCGTTGCTGCGGCCGTCGACGCGCCGAGCATCTACGACATCCCCAAGGTGCTGCACCGCGAGGGCCTCGACGCCTACGTCATCCGGCGGCTCGGCCTGAACTTCCGGGACGTCGACTGGCACGACTGGGACCTCATGCTCCAGCGGGTGCACGACCCCGAGCACGACGTCGAGATCGCCCTGGTCGGGAAGTACGTCGACCTGCCGGACGCCTACCTCTCGGTGACCGAGGCGATGCGGGCGGCGGGCTTCCACCACAACGCGAGGGTGAACATCCGCTGGGTCGCCAGCGACGAGTGCCAGACCGAGGCCGGCGCCCACCGGGCCCTGGGCGGCGTCGACGCGGTCCTCGTCCCCGGCGGGTTCGGGGTCCGGGGCATCGAGGGAAAGGTCGGTGCGCTCCGGTGGGCGCGCGAGCGGCAGATCCCGACCCTCGGGATCTGCCTCGGCCTCCAGTGCATGGTCATCGAGTACGCCCGCAACGTCGCCGGCATCAACGGGGCGTCGTCCTCGGAGTTCGACCCCGGCACCCCGGCCCCGGTCATCGCGACGATGGAGGAGCAGAAGGCCTACGTCGAGGGGGCCGGCGACCTCGGCGGCACGATGCGGCTCGGGCTCTACCCGGCCCGGCTGGCCGCCGGCAGCGTCATTGCCAGGGCCTACGGGGCGCACGAGGTCGAGGAACGTCACCGGCACCGCTACGAGGTCAACAACGGATACCGCGGCCGGCTCGAGGAGGCCGGGCTGGTCTTCTCCGGCCTGTCCCCGGACCGCGAGCTCGTGGAGTTCGTCGAGCTGCCCGCGGACGTCCACCCCTACTACGTCTCGACCCAGGCACACCCCGAGTTCCTCTCCCGCCCGCAGCGCGCGCACCCCCTCTTCGCCGGGCTCGTCGAGGCGGCGCTGGACCGGCAGCGGGGGGAGCGGCTCGTCGAGGTGGAGCGTCCTCGGGTCACGTCGGACGAACGCACCGATGCAGAGGTGCGGGGCCCGGCGCCGGTCCCCGCCGCGTCGCGCTGACGTGGACCTGCCCACCGGCTCCGCGTCCGACCTCGGCGACGAGCTCGTCGCCCGTCCCGTCAGCGCGTCGGAGGTCGTCTACCACGGCCTCGTGTGGGACGTCCGCCGGGACAGCGTCGACCTCGGTGCTGCCGGGCCGGTCACCCGGGAGTACGTCGAGCACCCCGGCGCCGTGATGGTCGTGGCGCTCAAGGACATCGACGGCGTGGAGCACGTGGTGCTCATCAAGCAGTACCGCCACCCGGTCCGCACGAACGAGTGGGAGCTTCCCGCTGGACTGCTGGACGTCGTCGGTGAGCCGCCGCGGGTGGCGGCTGCGCGCGAGCTGCTCGAGGAGGCCGACCTCGTCGCCGCCCGCTGGGACGTCCTGCTCGACTTCTACTCCTCGCCCGGGGGCCTCTCCGAGCCGGTGCGGATCTTCCTTGCGCGGGACGTGACGGAGGCCGGCGACGGCCATGGTTTCACCCGAGAGGGCGAGGAGGCGGACATCCGCGGGCTCTGGCTACCGCTCGACGACGCGTATGCTGCGGTGCTGGGCGGGCAGGTCCACAACCCCGGTGCCGTGATCGGCATCCTGGCCGCGTGGGGCGCCAAGCAGGCCGACTGGGCCACCGTGCGGCCGCACGACGAACCGTGGCCCTGGCACCCGGCATACCGGGTCACGGGCATGGAGCCGCGCCCGGCGACGGATGGCTGACCCCGCGTCGGTGCGGGTGAGCGTCTGCCTGGCCGCGTACGACGGCGCCGACTTCGTCGAGGAGCAGCTGGCCTCGATCCTCGTGCAGCTGGGCCCCGACGACGAGGTCATCGTCATCGACGACGCGAGCCACGACTCCACGGCGAGCATCGTCGAGAACGTCGGCGACTTCCGGATCCGGTTGCACCGCAACGAGATCAACCTCGGCTACGTCCGGGCGTTCGAGCATGCCATTGCGCTGAGCCGCGGCAGGTTCATCTTCTTCTCGGACCAGGACGACGTCTGGGTGCCCGGTCGGCTCGACGCAATGCTGGACGCGCTCTCGACGTCCGCCGTCGTCGCGACGAGTGTTGCCGTCCTCGGCGAGCCGCTCGAGCCGCCGCGCTGGACGCTGCGGGCCCAGGACTCACGACGCCCCGTGGCCAACGTCGTCGCGACGATGGTCGGCGTCCGGTGGTACGTCGGCTGCGCGATGGGCCTGCGCCGCGACATCGTGCCGTCGGTGCTGCCCATCCCCTCCTACGTCACCGAGTCCCACGACCTCTGGCTCGGCCTCGTGGCCAACACCCACGGCCAGATGCGCCACCTCGAGCATCCCTCCGTCGCCCGGCGCCTGCACGACCGCAACCAGACGCCGCTGGTCTGGCGCAGCCTCCCGACGATCCTGCGAGCCCGCTGGATGCTCGCCCGGTGCCTGCTCGAGGCGCTCCGGCGATCCCGGCGCTGGCAGCCCGGTCCCCTGCCGGACCGGACTCCGCCGGCCTGACCCTGTTCCGTAGGATGGGCGCGCCGTCCGCACGCGGGGAGGCGCCCGGCATACGCCGTCACCCATCGGAGGAACTGTGCTTCGCACTCACGAGGCCGGCACGCTGCGTGCCGACCACGCCGGCCAGACCGTCACGCTCGCGGGCTGGGTCGCCCGTCGGCGCGACCACGGTGGCGTGGCGTTCGTGGACCTGCGCGACGCCTCGGGCGTCGCCCAGGTGGTCGTGCGTGACGAGGTCCTTGCCGAGGGTCGGGCCCACGACCTGCGCAACGAGTTCTGCGTGCGGATCACCGGTGCGGTGCGGAAGCGGCCCGAGGGCAACGCCAACGCCGAGCTGCCGAGCGGCGAGGTCGAGGTCGTCGCGGCGCAGCTCGAGGTCCTCAACCCGTCGGCCGCGCTGCCGTTCCAGATCGACGAGCGGGTCACCATCGGCGAGGAGGCCCGGCTGAGATACCGCTACCTCGACCTGCGGCGCCCCGCCCCCGCGGCGGCGCTGCGGCTGCGGTCGAAGGTCAACGCCGCCGCGCGAGCCGTCCTGGGAGCACACGACTTCGTCGAGATCGAGACCCCGACGATGACCCGGTCGACGCCCGAGGGAGCGCGTGACTTCATCGTCCCGGCGCGCCTGCAGCCCGGCTCCTGGTATGCCCTGCCGCAGAGCCCCCAGCTGTTCAAGCAGCTGCTGATGGTGGCCGGGATGGAGCGGTACTACCAGATCGCGCGCTGCTACCGGGACGAGGACTTCCGGGCCGACCGGCAGCCGGAGTTCACCCAGCTCGACGTCGAGATGAGCTTCGTCGAGCAGGACGACATCCTGCGCCTGGGCGAGGAGGTCGCGACGGCGCTGTGGCGGCTCATCGGTGTCGAGCTGCCGACGCCCTTCCCGCAGCTGACCTATGCCGAGTCGATGGCGCGCTACGGCACCGACAAGCCCGACATCCGCTTCGGGCAGGAGCTCACCGACTGCACGAAATTCTTCTCCGACACCACGTTTCGGGTCTTCCAGCAGGAGTACGTCGGTGCCGTCGTCATGCCGGGAGGCGGCGCGCAGCCGCGCAAGCAGCTCGACGCGTGGCAGGACTGGGCCAGGCAGCGCGGCGCCAGGGGCTTGGCCTACGTCCTCGTCGGCGACGACGGAGAGCTCGGCGGGCCGGTGGCCAAGAACCTCACCGACCGGGAGCGCGCCGGCCTGGCCGCGCACGTCGGGGCGGGCAACGGCGACTGCATCTTCTTCGGCGCCGGCGCGACCAAGCCGATGCGCGGCCTGCTGGGCGCCGCCCGGGTCGAGATCGGTCACCGCTGTGGCCTCGTCGACGAGAGCGCCTGGGGCTTGCTCTGGGTGCTCGACGCCCCACTCTTCGAGGCGACGAGCGAAGCGGTGGCAGCAGGTGACGTAGCGGTCGGCGCAGGCGCCTGGACCGCTGTGCACCACGCGTTCACCGCGCCGAAAAAGGAGTTCGAGGACTCCTTCGACACCTTTCCCGGGGAGGCGCTCGCCTACGCCTACGACATGGTCTGCAACGGCAACGAGATCGGGGGCGGCTCGATCCGGATCCACCGCCGCGACGTCCAGGAGCGGGTCTTCGACGTCATGGGCCTGTCCAGGGCCGATGCCCAGGAGAAGTTCGGCTTCCTCCTCGACGCCTTCGCCTACGGCGCCCCACCGCACGGCGGCATCGCCTTCGGCTGGGACCGGATCTGCGCCCTGCTCTCCGGGACGGACTCGATCCGGGAGGTGATCGCCTTCCCGAAGTCCGGTGGCGGTGTCGACCCGCTGACCGGGGCCCCCGCGCCGATCACGCCGGAGCAGCGCACGGAGGCCGGGGTGGACGTGAAGCCCGACGAGCCCGTCGACGGCCGGGCACCTGCCGGCCGCTGAAGCCCGGGAGGGCGCTCAGTCGCGGATGCCGTGGCGCTCGTGCCAGCGGCGCAGGGGTGCCGGGGTCCACCAGTTCCACCGGCCGAGAAGGGTCATCGTCGCCGGAACGAGGAGCATCCGGACGAGGGTCGCGTCGAGCGCCACCGCGGCGACCAGGGCGACGCCGATCTCCTTGATGACAAGCA
>JAABUT010002390.1_pt1 | contig 18307 bp, 15 predicted proteins | sample 5559281 | NCBI WGS metagenome assembly JAABUT01 (sample SAMN10711880, study PRJNA513359) | rock metagenome | isolation source: Antarctica rocks | place: Antarctica: Victoria Land, Ricker Hills nord | collected 2016-01-04 | reverse complement strand
AATGCGCCAGTCAACGGATAACGCACCAGTCAACGGCGAACGGGAGGTTGGCGGGCGCAAGCCAGGCGGTCAGCTGGCTTTGCGCCCGAGCAGGCCGCGGCGCTTGGCCACCGCGGACGACACGGCCTGCGCTTCTTCCGGCGACAGCTCGTGCTCGCCCTTACCGCCGGCCACGCTCTTGGCGTAGACGCGGGTGTCCGAGCGTCCGGAGATCGCGCTGATCGTCACGCCGTCGCCCTGCTCGTCGAGCAGCGCCAGCGAGAACGACATCCGCCCGGACATCTCGCCGAACGCGTCGTAGCGGACGAGCGCGACGTTGCGCAGGCCGCCCGGGGCCTGCGCCGTGCCCACTCGCGCGCCCCGCGAATCGGCGACGAGTGCGCGCAGATCGGCGATCTCCTCGGCGATGATCTCGGTGCGTTCGGTGTTGCGCTGCGTCGCCTCGATCAGCGACGACTGCGCCTCGGGACCACGCGCGCCGCGGGAGAGAACGGCGCTCGCGCGGCGCAGCTTGGCCAGCGTGCGCAGTGCGAAGTACGCCGCGACCAGGGCGACGTAGGCGAGGGCGAGCGCGAAGACCGCGACGTAGGTGGACACCGTTGACCAGGCTAGGGGCCTGCGCGCACGGCACGCGGCAGGACACGGCACTATCGAGCGCGATGTCCTCGATCAGCGCCGCTCTGCTCGCGTTCGGCGTGATCTTGCTCGTCGAGCTGCCGGACAAGACGCTCGCCGCTTCGCTGGTGCTCTCCACCCGTTATCGGCCGCGGCCGGTGCTGCTCGGCGTGGCCGCGGCGTTCGCGGTGCAGTCGGTGATCGCCGCGGCGGCCGGCGGGGTGATCACCCTGCTGCCGCGCCGTGGCGTCGAAGGCGTCGTCGCGCTCATGTTCGCGATCGGCGCCATCTTGCTGATCAAGGAGTCGTTGGACGCTGCGAACGACGACGTCGAGCTCGCCGAGGCGCGCGAGAACGCGCCGTTCTGGCGGATCGTGCTCACGTCGTTCGGTGTGCTGTTCGCTGCCGAGTGGGGCGACGCGAGCCAGATCGCGACGGCCGGCCTCGTCGCGCGGCACAGCGGCGTCGGGCATGCGATCGCAACCGGCGCCGGCGCGTGGGTGGCGCTGGTGGTGGTCGCGGCGGTTGCCGTGGTCGCGGGCAAGTTGGTAGTGCAGAAGGTGCCGTTGCATCTGGTGCATCGAGTCGCCGGCGTTGCTGTTCGCGATCTTCGCGGTGGTCGTCGCGATTGCTGCCATCCGCGGTTGAGCACTATGTCGAGTGTATTGGCCTGGGAGCTGCACAATCTGTGCATCCTGTCCGGCGCTCGGTTCACCACTTGCCTACTTGCCGTGGGAGTGTGCACGCTACCTGCATGACGACAGTCGAACTGACCCCGGAAGAACGCGGCGCCCAGCTCACCGTCGAACGCCTCAAGCAGCTCGTGGGGCTCGTCGACTACGACGAATCAAGCGACCCGTTCCCGGTCACCGCACTGGACGCGGTGGTGTTCGTGTCCGGCAACGCGACGCAGAGCGCGCACTTCTACCAGCACGCGTTCGGTATGACGCTCGTCGGCTACAGCGGCCCGGAGACCGGCAACCGCGACCACAAGGCGTTCGTGCTGCGCGCCGGCTCCGCCCGCTTCGTCATCATCGGCGCCGTCGACCCCGCCAGCCGCTACGCCGATCACCACCGCCAGCACGGCGACGGCGTCGTCGACCTCGCGCTCGAGGTTCCGGACGTCGACAAGTGCGTCGCGCACGCACGCACGCAGGGCGCCACGGTGCTCGAGGAACCGAACGACGTCAGCGACGAGCACGGCACGATCCGGCGCGCCGCCATCGCTACCTACGGCCAGACCCGGCACACGCTGATCGACCGCTCGCGCTACACCGGCGTGTACCTGCCCGGTTTCGTCGCCCAAGCGTCGACGATGCGGATGCCGGACAGGCGGCTGTTCCAGGCCGTCGACCACTGCGTCGGCAACGTCGAGTTCGGTCGCATGGACGAATGGGTCGACTTCTACAACCGGGTCATGGGCTTCGTGAACATGGCCGAATTCGTCGGCGACGACATCGCCACGGAGTATTCGGCGCTCATGTCGAAGGTCGTCGCGAACGGCAACCACCGGGTGAAGTTCCCGCTGAACGAGCCGTCGCCGGGCAAGAAGCGTTCGCAGATCGACGAGTACCTCGACTTCTACGCCGGGCCCGGCTGCCAGCACATCGCGCTGGCCACCAACGACATCCTGCGCACCTGCGACGAGATGCGCGCCCGGGGCGTCGAGTTCCTCCCCTCCCCCGACTCGTACTACGACGACCCCGAGTTGCGCGAGCGCATCGGCGAGGTGCGGGTGCCGGTCGAGCAGCTGAAATCCCGCGGCATCCTCGTCGATCGCGACGAGGACGGTTACCTGCTGCAGATCTTCACCAAGCCGGTGGGCGACCGTCCGACGGTGTTCTTCGAGCTGATCGAGCGGCACGGCTCGCTGGGCTTCGGCAAGGGCAACTTCAAGGCGCTGTTCGAGGCGATCGAACGCGAACAAGATTTGCGCGGCAACCTGTAATTGGATCCGCCGCGTGCGGAGTCTCCTTAAGGACCGCTCGCTGCGCTCGGATCCATCGTCGACTCCGCTACGCGAGTTCGTCGCGCCCGCAAGCTCGCTGCGCTCGCGCGGCGGCGGGCTCTTCGCGCGAGCGCTCATCGCGTTGGTGGTCGGCTTCGAACGCGTGAAAGGCTGAACAGGTGACGTCCTCTGCCGGTTCCTTCGCCGAGCTCGAGCTGCGTCCTGAGCTGCAGCGGGCCCTGGACAATCTCGGTTACGAGGAGCCGACGCCCATCCAGAGCGAGACGATCCCGGCCCTGCTCGCCGGCCACGACCTCGTCGGACAGGCGGCCACCGGGACCGGCAAGACCGCGGCGTTCGCCCTGCCGCTGCTGCAACGACTCACTCCGGGCGGCCGCGCACCGCAGGCCCTCGTGCTCGTGCCGACCCGCGAACTCGCGATCCAGGTTGCCGAGGCCACCCACCGCTACGGCCGCGAGCTCGGGGCGCGGGTGCTCGCGGTGTACGGCGGCCAGCCCATCGTCCGGCAGATCCGCGCCATCGAATCGGGCGTGGACGTCGTCGTCGCCACCCCGGGACGCGCGATCGACCACCTCACCCGGCGGACCGTCAGCTTCGCCGACCTGCGCACGGTCGTGCTGGACGAGGCCGACGAGATGCTCGATATGGGCTTCGCGGAGGACATCGAGGCGATCATGGCCGAGGTACCGCGCGAGCGGCAGACTGTGCTGTTCTCGGCCACGCTGCCCGCCCGCATCAATGGCCTCGTCCGCCGCTACCTCGACGAACCGGTCAAGGTGCGCATCCACCGCGAACGCGCCGACGGCGAGTCCGCCCGCGTGCGCCAGGTCGCCTACCTCGTGCAGCGCCAGCACAAGGCCTCGGCACTGGGCCGGATCCTCGACGTCGAGGCGCCCGGCGCGGCGCTCGTGTTCTGCCGCACCCGCGCCGAGGTCGACTCGCTCGGCGAGACGCTCGGCGCCCGCGGCTACCGCGTCGAGGCGCTGCACGGCGGGATGACCCAAGATCAGCGCGACCGCGTCATGTCCCGCGTCCGGAACAAGAGCGCCGAGCTGCTCGTGGCCACCGACGTCGCCGCCCGCGGCCTGGACATCGACCATCTCACGCACGTCATCAACTACGACCTGCCCTCGGCACCCGACGCGTACGTGCACCGCATCGGCCGGGTAGGGCGCGCCGGCCGCGACGGTGTCGCGATCACGCTCGTCGAGCCGCGCCAGCACCGGCTGCTGAAGACCATCGAGAAGTCGACGAAGGCGAAGATCGCCGTCGAGACGTTGCCGACTGTCGCCGACCTGCGCACCCGTCGCCTGGAACTCACCCGCGCCGCGCTGGCCGGCACGCTGGGCCACCCCGAAGAGAACGAGCAGTACCGCGTCGTCGTCGACAACCTCACCGACGAGCACGACCTGATGGAGATCGCCCTGGCGGCCGTCCGGCTCGTCCACGAAGCCGGTGGCACCGACGACGAGGCCGAGATCCCGGCCGTGGCCACCGACGCCTCCGCCGACCGCGGCGCCGGCGGCAAGTCGCGTCCGAAGTCGGGGTCGGCGTCCGGTTCGACGACGCGGATCTTCGTCAGCCTCGGGCACGCCGCGAAGATCCGCCCGCAGGATCTCGTCGGCGCGATCGCCAACGAGAGCAGCCTGTCCGGCCGGCAGATCGGCGCCATCGAGATCACCCACAAGTACTCGACGGTCGAGATCCCGCTCGCCGCCGAGGACGAGGTCATCGCCGCGCTGCAGAACACGTTGATCAAGGGACGCAAGGCGCGCGTCGAGCGGTACAAGCCACCGGCCGACAGGAAGTGGAAGAAGTGACACCGAACCTGCGCCCGATGCTCGGCGCGCTGCCCGCCTACGTCCCCGGCCGTACGGTGCCCGGGGCGATCAAGCTGGCCAGCAACGAGACGCCCTACCCGCCGCTGCCGCACGTGCTCGAACGCATCGCCGAGGCTGCCGGCTCGGTAAACCGCTACCCCGACTCGTTCGCGAGCGAGCTCACCGACGCGCTTGCCGCGAAGTTCGCAGTCGACGCCGAGCAGGTGCGCGTTGGGTGCGGCTCCGTGTCGCTGTGCACGCAGCTCGTGCAGGCCGTGGCCGACGCGGACGACGAGATCATGTACGCGTGGCGCTCTTTTGAGGCATATCCGATCATCACCGCGGTCAGCGGCGCGTCGTCCATCCAGGTGCCGCTGGACTCGCAGCACGTCCACGACCTGGACGCGATGGCCGAACGCGTCACCGGCAAGACCCGGCTGATCTTCGTCTGCAACCCGAACAACCCCACCGCAACGGCGCTGGGCCGCGACGCGCTGATGCGCTTCCTGCGCGCGGTTCCGAGCGACGTCGTCGTGGCACTCGACGAGGCGTACCGCGAGTTCGTCACCGACCCGGACGTGCCGGACGGCCTCCGCCTGCTCGCCGAGTTCGGCAACGTCGTCGTGTTGCGGACGTTCTCCAAGGCGTACGGGCTGGCCGGGCTGCGCGTCGGTTACGCGATCGCGGCCGACCCGGCGATCGCCGCGGCGCTGCGGCAGACGCAGGTGCCGTTCGCGGTGACCTCGGTGGCGCAGGCGGCGGCGCTGGCGTCGCTGGAAGCGCCGGCCGAGGCGCAGATGCGCGAGCGCGTCGCCGAGGTCGTGAGCGAGCGGGTTCGGGTACGCGACGCGCTGATCGCCGGCGGCTACGAGGTGCCGCCCACGCACGCCAACTTCGTGTGGTTGCCGCTCGGCGCGGCGTCGACGGACTGGGCGGCAGGGTGCGAGTCGCGCGGCGTCATTGTGCGCGCGTTCGGCGGATCGGGCGCGCGGGTGACAGTGAGTTCGCCGGCCGAGAACGACCGCTTCCTGGACGCCGCCGCCGCACTCGCGCCCCGCTGAGCCGGACCGACCGGGGATCGTGCGGCCCCGGCAACACTATCCGCGGCAACACTATCCGCGGTCACACCAGCCGGATGGGCTAACCCGGCTGGTGAGCGCTGGGGACCCAGGTGGGCTCGGCCTCGGTTTCCGCGGCGCGCGCGAGGATGAACAGCAGATCGGAGAGTCGATTCAGGTAGCGGCGGCCCTCGTCCGCCATTTCGGCCACTGCCCAGCAGTGACGTTCGGCGCGGCGGCATATCGCCCGCGCGTGGTGTAACGCGGCCGAGCACGCGTTGGAACCGGGCAGGACAAACGACGCGGGTGGATCAAGGTGAGCATTGGCCTCGTCGCATGCCCGTTCCAGCCGTGCGACATAAGAGGCGCCGACGAGTGCCGCGGCCTCGTCCGGTGGCGGCGAGGTCTGCACCAAGATCGAACAAGTCGTTCTGGACGCTGCGCAGAAATTCGACACGCTGGCCTGCAGATGCGGCGATTGCGACGCCGACGGCGCTGACGAGTTCGTCGACGTCACCCATGACCTCGAGCCGTGCGTCGGTCTTGTCCACCCGGGTTCCGCCGGCGAGCGCGGTCGTACCGTCGTCTCCGGTGCGGGTGTAGATGCGACTCAAGACGATCTTCATGGCTAGTTCCTCCAACAGGTCCAAGGCTTCGTCGGTGCTGTGCGGGGGTGGCGCTGCGGCGAGCAGGTCGGTAATGCGGCGGTGCAGCGAGCTGAGTTCGTGCAGTTCGGCGTCGAGGCGCTGCGCCTGTTCGGTCAAGACAGCGGTGATGTCGGCGTGGCCGTCGCCGGCGAGGACCTTGCCGATGGTGGTCAGTGACAGGCCAAATTCCCGCAGCGCCAGCACGCGCCGTGCACGGCGCAAGGCGAGGTCGTCGTAGCGACGATGGCCACCGGCACTGACCTTTGCCGGCGGCAACAAGCCACGCTGCTCGTAGTAGCGCAAGGCGCGTTCGGTAGTGCCCAGCGCGCGCGCTGCGGCGCCGATGCCGACCGTTGCGTGCGAGATCACGTCCTCACGCTAGGACGTGACGCCGCGTCAGATGCAAGCATCAGGAGACGGGGTTTCCAGCGTGAGGTGCCGGACGTCGCTCGCCCCGGCCCGGCCGCCTGTCCCGGCCCGGCAGGCGCACGCCCAGCAACCGGGCGGCGAGGCCCAGCACGAGCACGAGCACCAGGAACGGCAGAACGGTGCCGGCGGCCATTGCGACCCAGCTCGCCGCGGCCACGAAGCCGTCCCAGCCGCGCTCGAGTCCGCCGAGGAATCCGTTGCGCTTCTTCGGCGGTGTGGCCTGCGTGTCCGCGGTCTGCAGGTAGAGGGTGACGGTGGCCATCGAGGTCTGCCGCGACAGCGAGCGCTGCGCAGCCTCGAGCGATTCGAGTTCGGCCTGCCGGCTGCTGAGCTCACCCTCCACCGCGATCACCTCCGACACCCGCTTGGCGCTCGCGTAGAGGGCGCGCAGTCGCGCGATCGACCCGCGGGCGCTGGCCACTCGCGAGTCCACGTCTGCGACACGTGCAGTGACGTCGGTCGTCGACATCTCGCGGGAGCGTTCCTTACCCAGCCGGGCCAGCACGCGAAGCGTCGCGCGCAGCTGCTCGGGCGGGATGCGCAGCCGCAGCGTGGCCGTCGCCGACGCGCCGGCAGTGCGGTCGTCGGCGTCGATCTCGCCGCCGGCTCGGGTGGCGATGTCACCCGCGGCGTCGGCCTTGGCCGCGACGCGCTCGGCACCGCGGATCGCGACCGTCAGCTCGGCCGTGCGGATCTTCGCCGCGCCCAGCACCGGTGCCGCGTCCTTCGCGGGCGCCCGGTCACCGGCTGGGGCGGCCGCACGCTCGCCGGACGGCGAGGGCGCCTGCGCGGGCAGCCTGTCCACCTGAGTACGTGCGCCGCCGCCGGAATCATTGCCCAACGACCCGCCGGAGCTAGTGCACGCACCCAGAGCCAGCAGCCCCAGCAGAGCTGCGATCACCATCGAGAGTCGCTTGCGCATGATCGTTCGTCCTTTCCGGTCGCGTGCCAGACAGGACGAGACGGCGACGTTCAGGAGTTCCCGTCGACGCCGGCCGCAGTGCCCTGCGCAGCCGCGCGGACGGCGGCAGCGACGGCGGTCGGAACGGCCGGGTCGAATACCGACGGGACGATGTAGGTGGCGTTGAGCTGGTCGTCGGACACGCACTGCGCCAACGCGGCGGCGGCCGAGAGCAGCATCGGGGTGCTCACCTCATGCGCCCGGGCGTCGAGCAGCCCACGGAAAACGCCGGGGAACGCGAGCACATTGTTGATCTGGTTCGGGTAGTCGCTGCGCCCGGTGGCCAGCACCGCGGTGCGGTGCTGCGCGGCGTCGACGTCCACTTCGGGGTCCGGGTTGGCCAGCGCGAACACCACCGGATCGGGCGCCATGTCGGTGATCCACTCGGCAGGCAGTACCCCCGGCGCGCTGACGCCGACGAACACGTCCGCCCCGCGCAGCGCGTCGTGCAGGTCACCGGTGACGCCCTCGGGATTCGTGCGCGCGGCGAGGTCGCGCTTCGCCTCGTTCAGCTGACTGTCCGACGGCGCGAGGATGCCCTCGCGATCCCAGACCAATAGGTGCGACGCGCCGGCCGCCAGCAGCAGGGTGACGATCGCGGTGCCGGCCGCTCCCCCGCCGGCGATGACGATCCGCGCGTGCGCCAGCGACTTCGACACACAGCGCAGCGCATTGGTCAGCGCGGCTGTCACCACGATCGCCGTGCCGTGCTGATCGTCGTGAAAGACCGGGATGTCGAGCGACTCGCGCAGCCGGCGCTCGATCTCGAAGCAGCGCGGCGCGGAAATGTCCTCCAGGTTGATGCCGCCGAACCCGGGTGAGATTGCTCGAACGACCTCGACGATCTCCCCGGCGTCCTGCGTGTCGAGGCAGATCGGCCACGCGTCGATGTCGGCGAAGCGCTTGAACAGCGCGGCCTTGCCCTCCATCACCGGAAGCGCCGCGCCGGGCCCGAGGTTGCCCAGCCCGAGCACGGCCGAGCCGTCGGTCACCACCGCCACCGAGTTGCCCTTGATCGTCAGCTTGGCGACGTCCTCGGGATGCTGCGCGAGGGCGAGCGCCACCCGCCCGACGCCCGGTGTGTAGGCCATCGACAGGTCGTCGCGGGTGCGCAGGGGCACCTTCGGTTGCACGGAGATCTTGCCGCCCAGATGCAGCAGGAACGTCCGGTCGCTGACCCGGTGCACGGTGACGGTGGGGACGGCCCGCAGCGCGTCCACGATCTCGCCCGCGTGCTCGCCGTTGACCGCCGAGCAGCTGACGTCGACGGTGACGCGGTCCGCGCGCGACTCGCTGACGTCGATGGCGGTGACGAGGCCGCCGGCCTGTCCGACGGCCGTGGCCAGCTCGCCGACCACCGAAGACGACGGCGGTGCGTAAACGCGCACGGTGATGCCGTAGGAGGCGCTCGTGGGCAACGGTCGCGCACGCGCGGAACCGGCAGCGGAATCAGCGGTGGAATCTGCAATGGCCATGCCTCGCATCCTGCCCTTCGAACGCGGCGGCGCCGAGAGTGAAAGGATGGACGACGTCTCATTCGTCACAACGAGGTGACCTGCACATGACCGACACGCATGTCGGCGCCCAGGACGGTACGCAACCCGTGCCGGTGGGAGTCGACGCCGGCGTTTTCGCCCGCCGCTACCTTGCGCATGCGGTCAGCCAGCTCCCCGGGCTATCCGGCAGCGCGCGCGCAGCCGTAGCCCGCTGCGCGCTCGAGCTCGGCTCCGTGCGCCAATGGGGTCAGACGCTGATGCGCGTCAGCGACTCCGTGGGCGGCGACGGCGCCGATCCGGCCACCGGCCGCGACACCGCGCTCGACATCATCTCCGAGGACGCGCCGTATATCGTCGAGTCGCTGCGCGCCGAACTGGCCCGCCTCGCCCGGCCGATCAAACGGCTGCTGCACCCGCAGATCGTCGTCGCGCGCGACGCCGACGGCGCCATCACCTACGTCCATGACGTCGACGACAACGCCGACGTACCGGACGGCGCGATGGTCGAGTCGTGGGTGCACATCGAGCTCGACCACGTACTGGACTCCGAGCGGGACGCGCTGGCGGCGAACCTGGAACGGGTGATGGACGACGTGCTGCACGCGGTCGCCGACGCCCCGCACCTGTACCGGCTGATCCGCGAGCTCGCCGACCAGCTCAAGGCCGACCCGGGGCAGTTCGACCGGGAGACGAGCTCGGAAGCCGGCGAATTGCTGCGCTGGCTCGCCGACGGCAACTTCATGATCCTCGGGCATGCCGCCTACTCGGCCAACGACCTCGCCAGCCCGCGACGGGCGGGCCGGGACGCCGCCGCCTCGGGCGTGCTGCGCGGCGCCTCCCGCATCTCGCCGCTGGAGCTGTTGCCCGCGTACCGCAGCGGCAACCCGCTGGTGATCTTCAAGTCGCCGCTGGTGTCGACCGTGCGCCGCTCGGCGCACTACGACTGCGTCACCGTCGTCACCCCCGCCACCGGACGGGTCGGCGGCGGGCAGACGATCCACGTCTTCCTCGGGCTGATCACCAACGCCGAGGACGGCATCGTCGGCCGGGTACCGGTGGTGCGCCGGCGCATCGCCGAGATCATGTTGCGCTCCGGCGTGCGCGCCGACAGCCACACCGGGCGCCGGCTGCTTGCCGCGCTGCGCACCCTGCCTCGCGACGAGTTGCTGGAAGCACCCACCACCGACCTGCTGCGCCTGGCGCAGCTCGTCAGCGACCGTGCGGGCTCGGGCACGGTCGGCGTGTTTGCCCGCATCCATCTCAACCGCGACTTCGTCACGGTGCTCGTGTACTTCCCCGCCGATCGCTTCGGTCCGGACACCCGACGCAAGGTCACCGCAGTGATCAACAGGCACTGGCCCGGCGAGGTGATCGGGCGCGACGACAAGATCGTCGAGCTGGGTCTGGCCCGCATGCAGTTGTTGGTCGCCGTGCGCCCGGGCGCGCAGCCGCCCTCGCCGGAGCGGCGGCTCGTGGAGGAGGAGGTCGCGAAGGCCACCCGCGGGTGGAGCGAGGACCTCGGCGATCTGCTGACCCTCGCGAGGGGCGAGGAAGACGCGCAGCGCCTGATCGCGAAGTACGCCAACGCGCTGCCCGAGGCGTACAAGGAGGACTTCGGCGCCTCGACGGCGGCCCGCGACCTCAATCGGCTGGAGGAACTGCCGCCGGACAACGGCCTGTCCTTCGACCTGTACATCCCGGACGAGCACGACGCGGCCGACCGGCGGTTGAAGGTGTTTCGTACCGGACGCTCGGTGTCTCTGGCCCGCGCGTTGCCGATCTTCACGCAGATGGATATCGAGGTACTCGACGAGCGCCCGTACGACATCGAACTGGACAGCGGCCAGGCGATGTGGATCTACGATTTCGGCCTGCGGCTGCCCGCCGGTGTCGAGTTCGACGAGCTGCGCGCCCGCAACGTCATCGAGACGGTCCGGTTGCTCTGGCTGGAGCAGATCGAGCAGGACGGCTTCAACGCGCTCGTCGTGCGCAGCTCGATGACCTGGTGGCAGGCCAACATCCTGCGCGCGTACGCGAAGTACCTGCGCCAGACGGGAATCACCCACAGCCAGGGCTACATCGAGCAGGCACTGATCGAGCACAGCGCGATCGCGGCGGCGATCGTCGAGCTGTTCGAGTCACGCTTCGACCCGGTGCGGGAGAACGAGGCGCCGCTCGTGAATGATGCCACGAGCCGCGTGGAGCGTGTCGAGGAGATGCTCGCCCGGGTCGCGAGCCTCGACCAGGACCGCATCCTGCGTGCCCTGCTGGGCCTGGTGAACGCCACCCTGCGTACCAACGCCTACCGCACCGACACGCCAGAGACGCAAGCTCCGCTCGATGGCGATTCGGCCGGCGGCGAGCGGGGCGGCGAACGGCGCACGGCGCTGGCGTTCAAGCTCGATCCGCGCAGCATCGCCGACCTGCCGCAGCCGCGTCCTCGTTTCGAGATCTGGGTGTACTCACCGTGGGTCGAAGGCGTGCACCTTCGCTTCGGCGCCGTGGCGCGCGGCGGGCTGCGCTGGTCGGATCGCCGGGAGGACTTCCGCACCGAGATCCTCGGGCTGGTGAAAGCGCAGACGGTCAAGAACGCGGTGATCGTCCCGACCGGCGCCAAGGGCGGCTTCGTCGCCAAGCGACTGCCGGAGAACAAGGGAGACCGCGACGCTGCGGCTGTGGTGCTCGCCGAGGGCGTGGCCTGCTACCGCACGTTCATCTCGTGCCTGCTCGACGTCACCGACAACTACGTGTCCGGTGCCGACGGCGCCCAGCAGGTCGCCCCGCCGCCGCAGACGCGCCGCTACGACGCCGACGACCCGTACCTCGTCGTCGCCGCCGACAAGGGCACGGCCACGTTCAGCGACATCGCGAACGGCATTGCCGCCGAATACCGGTTCTGGCTCGGCGACGCGTTCGCCTCGGGCGGTTCGGTGGGTTACGACCACAAGGCGATGGGCATCACCGCCCGCGGTGCGTGGGAGTCGGTGAAGTACCACTTCCGCGAACTCGGCGTCGATACCCAGTCGCAGGAGTTCACCGTCGCCGGCGTCGGCGACATGTCCGGCGACGTGTTCGGCAACGGCATGTTGCTGTCCGAGCACATCCGCCTGGTGGCCGCGTTCGACCATCGGCACGTGTTCCTCGACCCGGACCCGCACGCCGCGACCTCCTTCGCCGAGCGGCGCCGGCTGTTCGAGCTGCCGCGCTCGAGCTGGTCGGACTACGACACCTCGCTGATCTCCGAGGGCGGTGGCGTGTACCCGCGCACCGTCAAGTCGATCCCGATCAGCCCGCCGGTCGCCGCGGCGCTCGGTATCCCGTTTGGCGTCACCAAACTCGCGCCCGCCGAACTTATTCACGCCATCCTGCTGGCACCGGTCGATCTGCTTTGGAACGGTGGCATCGGGACCTACGTCAAGGCATCCACCGAGACGAACGCCGACGCCGGAGACAAGGCCAACGACGTGCTGCGCGCCGACGCGACCGAGCTGCGCTGCAAGGTGGTCGGCGAGGGCGGCAACCTCGGGCTGACGCAGCGGGCACGCATCGAATACGCGCGCGGCGGCGGGCACATCAACACCGACGCCATCGACAACTCGGCAGGCGTCGACACGTCAGACCACGAGGTGAACCTCAAGATCCTGCTCGACCGCGCAGTGGCCGCCGGCAAGATCGATCGCGACGAACGCAATCGGCTGCTCGCCGAGTCCGCCGACGAGGTCGCGCGGCTCGTGCTGCGTGATAACTACGAGCAGAACGTATTGCTGGGTATGGCGCGGGTGCTGAGCCCGCGTCTGGTGTCGGTGCATCGGCGGTTCATGCAGGACCTGGCGGCCGCCGGCGAGCTGGACCGTGCGCTGGAGTTCCTGCCCGACGACGGCGAGCTCGCGCGCCGCGAAGCGGCCGGGACGGGGCTCTGCTCACCGGAGAACGCGGTACTGGTCGCGTACTCGAAGCTGACGCTGATGCAGCACATCGAGGACTCCACCCTGCCGGAGGAGTCGTGGTTCCAGCACGCGCTCGCCGGCTACTTCCCGCCCGCCATCGCGCGACGGTTCGCCGACGACCTGCCCAACCATCCGCTGCACCGCGAGATCATCACGACTGTCGTCGTCAACGACATGATCAACCGCTCGGGCACCACATTCGTTCACCGCGCGATCGAAGAGACCGGCGTCGACCTCGGGCAGGTCGCCCGCGCCTACAGCGTGGTGCGTCGCGTGTTCGGCCTACCCGAGCTGTGGGCGGCCATCGAGGCCCTCGACAACCAGGTGCCGATCGCCGCTCAGCATGCGGGCTACCAGGAGATCCGCCGCCTCGTCGACCGCGCGACCCGGTGGATCGTCGACGTCCGCTTCCCGATCAGCGACGTCGCGGCCGAGATCGCGCGCTACGAACCGGTGGTCGCGCGGCTCGGGGCACGCTGCCCGGACCTGATGCGCGGCGCAGAGCGGCAGACCCTGTTCGACGACGCCGAGAAGCTGATCGAGCTCGGCCTGCCGCGCGAGCTGGCGCTGCGCCTGGCAGAGCTGCTCAGCGCGTTCTTGCTGCTTGACGTCGTGGAGATCGCCCAGGCCACCGGGCGCGACCCGCACGACGTCGCCGAGCTGCACTACGCGGTGTCCGAGCGGCTGCGTGTCGACGAACTGCTGACGAAGGTGACCGCGCTGCCCCGTGACGACCGCTGGTCGACCCTCGCCCGCTCGGCGGTGCGGCACGACGTCTACGCGGCGCTGTCGGCAGTCACCACGGCAGTGCTCACCACCACCGACGCGTCGCTCGGCGTCGAAGGACGCATCGAGGCCTGGGCCGACGAGAACTTCGAGCGGGTGCAACGCGCGCGCGCGATCGTGGGCGCGGCATTGGAGGGCGACACCGCCGATCTAGCGACCCTGTCGGTCGTGCTGCGCGTCCTGCGCGGCGTGGCCTCGTGAGCGCGGGCACCGCGTTCCCTGAACCGACGCAGCCTGCGGCCTCGCGCGCGGACGTGTTGCTGCGTTACCTCGACTACTTCCGCGAGCAGGTCGTCGCCAAGGTTGCCGCGCTGCCCGGCGACGAAGCGCGGCGCAGCAGGCTGCCTTCCGGCTGGACGCCGCTCGAGCTGGCCAGGCACCTCGCCTGGGTCGAGCTGCGCTGGCTGGAATGGGGCTTCGAAGGCCGCACCGTCGACGATCCGTGGGGCGATCACCGCGACGATCGGTGGTACGTCGCGCCCGGCGAAACGGTGCAGGAGGTGCTTGCGGCATTGCTGGCGCAGGGCGAGCGCAGCCGAGTCGTCGTCCTCGCAAACGATTTCGGCGCATCGGGAGCACCGGGCGAGCGTTGGGCCGGCGCCGCACCGCCAAGCTTGGAACGCATCGCCCTACATCTCGTGCAGGAGTACGCCCGGCACCTCGGGCACCTGGACATCGTTGCCGAGCTGGCCGGCGGACCGCTCGGGGAGTGACCTTCATCGAACCGAGCGGGGTCGCCGCCCTCTGTGCGACAGGCCGCTGCGCGAAGGTCAGTGTTTGCGCACCACGCGTTCGGGCTGGCCGGGCTTCCAGATCCTGATGTCGAGGTGGCCGTCACCCACCTCGACCGATGACGCTCCCGCCAGATCGGCAGCATAGAAGTCGGTGAAGGCCTGCCCGCGCAGGTCGAACCCGGTCTCTTGGAACAACCACTCGGCGTACCGGTGATGAAGGCCGGGGTCCTGCACGTTGTGCACCACGCCCCAGAGCTTGGCATCACCGTCACTGACATGCGTGTCAACGGTCGCGGTGTGCAGGCTGAAGCGCGCGTCGCGGGACAGATCTCGAAACTTCAGGGTATTCGGCATCCCGCCGAACCAGAGTTGGCTCTCGAACATCCTCGGCTCGAGGGGGCTGATCCGCGGAAAACCGTCTGAGCGCAGGGTGGCGAGCATGCACAGGCCGCCGGTGGCCGCGTGTCGCCGGAGAAAGGTCTGCGAGATTCGCGGTGCACCGGCGACGAAGTCAGCCCAGCTAGCCATTCTGCGATCTTAGGAGTTGCGACCGACGCGGCTGCGGATGCGGATCGCCATCGGAACGTTCCGATCAGCTTCCGCGCACAGGTCAATGCGGCCGTCAGGGCAGACAATTGGTCGCATGCCTGTGACTGTGCACCACATCGTCGTCGACGCTCACGACCTGCCGGCTCTCGCCCGTTTCTGGGCTCAGGCGCTGCGCTGGCGTGTGCTGTCTGAGCGGCAGCGAGAGGTTGTCATCGGGCCGGAAGAGTCCGCCCCGGTCGGCATATGTTTCATGCCGACAGCGGAACGAAAGGCCGTCAAGAACCGCCTCCACCTGGACCTGACTACCGCCGCGGAAGACCGGGATGCCGAGATTGACCGCCTCCTCGCGCTCGGAGCGAAGCACGTCGACGTCGGACAGGCGGGCGACGAGTCGTGGACAGTGCTGGCTGATCCCGAGGGAAACGAATTCTGCGTGGTGCGCCCGAAGAGCACGCTCATCGACTAGCCGCGGCCCTCGACCAGGGTGGCGATCTCGTGCGGGCGGTCGGTGATGATGGTGTCGACGCCGAGATCCAGGACGAACTGCACGTCCTCGGTGTCGTTGACCGTCCAGACGTAAACCTGGATTCCGCGGGCATGTGCACGTGCCACGAAGTCAGGATCGGCGCGCAACACATGCAGCCCCGGCCCCGCGATCGGCACGCCGGCCGGCAAGATCGCCGCACGCCGGGCAGGCATCAGCCGATCGAGCAACAGCACCGTCGGGATGTCCGGCGCCATCAGCCGTACCCGACGCAACGCGGTGGGTGCGAAGCTCATCACGACGATGCGATTGGTCATGTCGGCCGGTTTCCGGATGTGCTCGGGGGGCCCGGAGCGTCCGGCCCAGCCGAAGTGCGCCAGCAGGTCGACGAGGGTCCGCTCCACCAGGCCGCCGTAGCGCGTCGGGTGCTTGGTCTCGATGAGTAGACGTACCTCGCGCCCGGCGTCGTGGACGAGTTGGAGCAGCAGCTCCAGGGTGAGCACGCCGCCGCCCTGTTCGACGTGATCCACCGCCACGCCGGACAGGTACGGCGAATCGGACAGCAGCTGGTCGGCCGAGCCGGGTAGCTCGCCGTGCCAGGACGAGAAGTCCAGCGCGTCCAGCGTGGGCAGGTCCAGATCGCTGACGACGCCCCGGCCGTCCGAGGTCCGGTTCACCGTGCGGTCGTGCACGCAGACGAGATGACCGTCGCGGGTCAGCCGCACGTCGCATTCGAGGGCGTCCGCGCCGGAGGTGACGGCCTCCTCGTAGGCGGTGAGCGTGTGCTCGGCGACCGCCGACGATGCGCCGCGGTGCGCGACGATCATGGGACGCGTCGGCGGCTCGAGGGCTGCGCGCGGTCTCACGAGAGTCATCGTGCCTCTAAACACGTCAGCCAGGGTGACCTGGCCGGGTGGACGCGCGGTGTTGTGCAGGTTATGCGGCGGTGTGCAGTGTCAGTCGACGCGTGCGGTGCCGCCGTCGTTCGAGCGCATCGGTCGCTTGGCGGCGTCCCAGGCGAGCATGCCGCCGGCGAGGTTCGCGGCGTGGTAACCATGGTGGCGCAACCAGGCGGTCACCTGTGCGGATCGGCCGCCGACCTTGCAGATCACGACGATGGTGGCCTCGGGGGTCAACGGTCCTGGGTCGAACTGCAGCTTCTGCGCCACCCGCCCCATCGGGACGTGGATGGCGCCGGCGATGTGCCCCGCGGCCCACTCGACGTCCTCGCGCACGTCCAGCAGCACGATGCCGGCGGCGGCCGGGTCGGCGGGAACGGCCTCGACCTCGACGGTCGGGATCTCGGAGGGATGCACCAGCGCGACCCTAATGGGCTGCATGCATTGGTTCTACGCCAGTGTGTGTGTCTGAGTCCGCCGGCGGGTGAGCACTGCTCGACCCAGGCCTTCGAGGTCTATGTCTAGATCGTGCCCTCGCCGGTGAACGAGGAGGCGTGATGGCTGCTGGGATGCCGTGCCCCGCCGGTGGTGGTGAGCACTGAACCATTAGGGCGCTGCTGGTCTCCTCGGGACGATCATTGTCACGACGAGAGGAGAGCGGATGTTGTTCCTGGGCAACGACTGGGCCGAGGCCCATCACGACATTGAGCTGCAAGATGAACAGGGTCGGGTGCTGGCGCGGCGGCGGCTGCCCGAGGGCGTGGCAGGACTGGCGCAGCTGCATGCGGTGATTGCTGATCATCTTGGCGAGGACGACGGGCCGGCCTCGGTGCTGATCGGGATCGAGACCGACCGGGGCCCGTGGGTGCAGGCGCTGATCGCGACCGGCTACACGGTGTATGCGATCAACCCGATGCAGGTCTCGCGCTACCGCGAGCGGCACGCGACCTCCGGGGCGAAGAGCGACCCGGGGGACGCGCACGTGCTGGCCGAGATCGTACGCACCGACCGGAGCCACCACCGACCGGCCGCAGGGGACAGTGAGCAGGCCGAGGTCGTGAAGACCCTCGCGCGCACGCATCAGAGCATGATCTGGAGCCGGCAGCGGCAGACCAACCAGCTGCGCTCGATGCTGCGCGAGTTCTACCCGGCCGCCTTGGTCGCGTTCGGTGAGGATCTGGCCGGCCGCGACGCCCTCGCGGTGCTGGGCATCGCGTCGACCCCGGCCGGCGGGCGGGCCCTGTCGCGTTCGAAGATCGCGGCGGCGCTGCGCAAGGCCGGGCGGCAACGCAACATCGACGCCACCGCGGTGCGCATCATCGAGGCGTTGCGCAGCGATCAACTGGGCCTGTCCGCGGCACTGTCAGAGGCCTATGGCGCGAGCGTGCGCTCAATCGTCGCGGTCATCACCACGATGGTCACCCAAATCGGCGTGCTCGAGGCTGAGGTGAACCGGTGTTTTGGCCAGCACCCGGACGCTGAGATCATCACCAGCCAACCCGGCCTCGGTGTCGTGCTCGGCGCCCGGGTGCTCGCCGAGTTCGGCGACGCGAAGAACCGCTTCACCGACGCCAAAGCCCGCCGCAACTACGCCGGCACCAGCCCGGTCACCAAGGCCTCCGGCACCAGACGCGTAGTGCTGGCCCGCTTCGCCCGCAACCGTCGACTCGCCGACGCCCTGCACCAGCAAGCCTTCGCCGCCCTCACCGCCTCACCCGGCGCCCGAGCGTTCTACGACCACCACCGAGCCCGCGGTGCCACCCACAACCAAGCCCTGCGCACCCTGTCCAACCGGCTCGTCGGCATCCTCGACGGTTGCCTACGACACCGCACGCCCTACGCGGAAGCCACGGCCTGGGCGCACCGCGCCACGGCCGCCGCTTGACACGTTGCGGGCCTGGGATATCTAGATG